>Ga0105049_10009778_pt1 | contig 11022 bp, 9 predicted proteins | sample MAT06_FD_78087 | JGI IMG/M metagenome (GOLD analysis project Ga0105049, IMG submission 78087) | Freshwater microbial communities from Lake Fryxell liftoff mats and glacier meltwater in Antarctica - MAT-06 | ecosystem: Environmental > Aquatic > Freshwater > Ice > Liftoff microbial mat | place... | reverse complement strand
GGGCTCCCCATAGTCTCGTTGAATTCTTAATCTTAATCCCACATTGCAAAGTGAGTCGTGCAAGGTTACTGGGAAATGGGGGCGGTGCCAGCCGCGAATCGATTATGATTAAGATCATGATTAAGACGAAGAGCTTCTGCGACGGACATGAATGTCCATCCTACCTTGGATCGTTCCGCCATCGCACTCAAAACTTGACTCAACTACTACATGTTTCAAAAGGTAAGCGTAGCTATACTGCGCGCGAGTCTGACCGGGACGTTTTGTTGTCGTCACTTGTGGCAGCGCGGAGCAGAGCGACAATAGCATGAACCTGCGAAGCTCGATCGGTTTTCCGGTCGAGCTTCTTTTATTGGCCGCCACTATGGAATCCAGGGATTCCACGATGCGTAGTACATGGCTTGTGGCACACTGGCCTGGAGGATCTGGTCGGAGATGGTCCTGGGCTGAGATGTTTCGGCTCCGAGCACCAGGTCGATCAGGCCTGGCGTGGAACGGTATTCGAAGGCATCGTACGATTTCAACTTCAGCGACCGGGCCATGTCTTCAACAGCGTCTTCCACATAACCAATCTGATCGACCAGATGCTTCTCGATCGCCTGATTGGCGGTGTAGATCTGTCCCGTGGCAAGTAATCGAACTGCGGCATCGTCCAGTTCCGTTCGATTGTCAGCAATCACCGAAACGAAACGACTGAACGCATCGTCCATGATGGCTCCCCAGATCGTTTTCTCCTGATCCGTCATGTCTCGAAATGGATTGAGCGAATCCTTCAGCGGGCCGGTGAGGAGTGGTTCGGATTTTACGCCGAACTTCTGCACGAGTTCCGTGGCGTTGTAACGGGGGATGATGACGCCGATCGATCCGGTCCAGGTGGTGGGTTCTACATAGATCCGGCCCTGCTCTCCGATTCCCATGGCGATGTAATAACCTCCCGAAGCAGCAATGCGTTTCATGGCGACATTGACGGGTTTGGCTTTGGCCAGCTTCTGAATCTCACGGTACAGCTGATGACTGTCAGCAACGAAACCACCAGGGCTGTCAATCACCAGCAGTACGCCACGTACGGAGGCATCGTCCTGCGCCTGTTTAAGTTCTCTCATCCAGCGACTGGTAAACGGCGGGCTGATCGTGCCTTCAAAATTGATTACCGCAATTCGATCCCGAGCCCCCGCAGTGCCCAGCAGATGCTGCTCTGGAATTTTCGGTCGTCGATACGCGAGTGGTTGCCAGATGTACCACACGTTGAGCAATAACGACACAACCAGCAGCCCGATGAAGATGCGTCGGAACCAGGGCGAACACCGCGCGCGAATCGTGGCACGTTCGCAGTGAATGACGACATGGCGGGCGTCGTTGTGTGGTGCATCGCTTTCAGGAGATCGGGGCGCAGATGTCATTGTGGATTTTGTAGTCAGGAGGCCGGAACGAGAATTCAGAAGCCGAATTTGCCGATTTTATACTCCGCCACGGCCGACCCCAAAGCGATGAAACCCCCTAAAACTCAGCATTATCGAAAAACTTTGCGCAATCGTTAAAGTTTAACATCGGAAGGCGTCGATGGAACTGATACGTCGTGTCAACGCCTAAACCTCGGGCTTTCATGCAGACCTGTCACATCATCGGATTGCCCTCAATGTTTCACCGTTTCATTGGCCTCAGCTCTGTTCTGCTGGTATGTCTCGCTGGGTGCAGCCTTTGCAGTCATCATGACTCCGGCTGCTGCCAGCATGGCAACTCGTGGAGTCACAACGCAGCGTGCGGCGCAGGTCAGGCTGGCACATGCGCAGCTCCGCTCTATCCGGGCGATCAAAACTGCCAGGGCAACTGCCAAAAACACAGCCATCAATTGCCGATGCAGCGCCTGGCGACGGCGTTTCGTCGTTCGTCGTCAAAGTTGATGTCCGGTAATCACGCAAGTGGATGCGCGTGCGGATCATGTGGCTATGAATCATATCACAGCCAGCCAATGATGTGGGAACAGAGCGCCTGTGGTCAGCCGATGTGCGGTTTTGAACAAGCGTGCGGCTGTGATTCGTGTGCGCCTTCAATGACCGGTGGTCGGTCAGCAGTTGGCTCGCCCGTATATGGCGAATTCTACGCAACGGCTGAACAGGCCTCTACAGGGTGCGGCTGCGGACAACAGCATTCTACGAACGGATCAATGTACATTCCGGAGGGGAATGGGCCGTACGAATACTCAGCTGAAGCAGCGATGATGAGTGTTCCGGCAAACAATCAAACGAACATGATTCCTCGATCGTTTCCGCCCACACATCCGTATGAGGCTCCGGCAACGCCGGATTCTTTCAACGATAATGTCGCGAAGCCATTCCCAATTCCTCCGGCAGACGCAAGTCCGGCACCGATACCTCAGGACTTGACACCGATGGATCCTCCAGTGGGATTTCCGAAGAAGACTCCAGAAGAATTTGATGGGTTGCTGCCGGATGCAGCTCCGGCCGCCGAAAAAGTCCTGGACCCGGTCAGCTTCGAAATACCGCGAATGCCGCCAATTTCGGAACCAACTCATGCGTCCGCCAAGCGCGGCGGATCTGAACCGGTACAACCGATTCCGACAGATTCAGAGCAGTTCCAAAGGTAGCGAATTGAAACCGTGAACTTCGAATGACCGCCCAGAAGTTGCCTATCCGGTATCATCGTCTCTGTTGGCACAGTCGTGTTTATTCTGCCTCAACTGCCGAACAGATCGCTCCTTTGGGAGAATACTTCGGACGGCGATTCTGAGCAACGACGATAAGACTTTCCAGAACTCGCAAGTCTGCGCCTTCAGGAAAATCCGTCCCATGAACGCTCGCGTTTTTTTGCTCGCACTGGTCACCGCTGCCTTTATGGCCATCTGGGATGCTGATCGTCCCGTCGAGGGTCGCGCTGCGATGGTTCAAGCGAAATTGCAAAACGTCGGCGTGCCATTCGCCAATGCTGTGTCAATTCGACTGCCGCTGGTTGCAGCCGAACGTGCGCACGTATCTGAGGACAATGCTGCTGCATCGAATTCAGCATCGGCAACCGCGAGCCACGAGGCGGTGATTCTGTTGCCGCAGAATTTACAGCCCGGATCGTGGCAGGCAATAAGTCGCGATGGCGACACCTACCGCATTACGATCGAACGCAGCGAGAGTCGGACAGATTCCACGTCCACGGCCCCACAATTCGCTTTCCGTTTCGATTCTGTGAAGCGTGACTTGTGACTCAATAATGGGGGTTATTCTGATGTCGAGTATCGTGCGATGGTGCGTCGTTGTCATGGCATCGTGTTGTCCAATGTGCCTGGCTGGGTCTACAACGCCGTGCCGCGAGACAAACTGGAGGCAGCGAAACAGGCTGCCATCGCCGAGCAACTTGCAAAGTTCCCTGCAATGGACGCCGAAGTCGCTCAGGCACTGACGATGAAAGCAAATACATTTGCGGTCGTGCCTGTCAAATAACCGCCTCCATGACGTTCATGTGCTTTGGTCGCGCGGTCATCAACAAACCATGAATCACTCAGGCGAGCGGAAGATCAGGAACTACCAAGCCGCACAACCGGACGCTAGCGCGTGGCGGCTGATTTTATTAGCCGCAGTGCGCTAGCCAGTGGTCTTCGACGGTAACCAGAAATCTGCCGCTCGCCTTGCGACTATTTGCTGAATGCCGCACTTGTGTCCAGCGTGTAATCTTCGCAGAAGACTTTTTCGAAGTCGTAGATGCCAAAGAAGTCGGCGAGGTGATCGTGAGGTGTGCGGCGCATTTCACCGGAATCGATCATTTCGAAGACAATGTGACCGAAGTCGTCAGTGGATGTGACACCCCAGTACTTGAAGACTGCGATGCTGAGCATTCCAAAATGCTGCAATGCCAGTTTTCGCAGTCCGTCGAGTAGCTCCGGCCCACTGATGTGGCCGGAAATCTCAGACCTGCGATCGCGGCCCAAGTGTTCCTGAGTAAACTTTAATGCTGAGGATACAAACTTGAATGCATTGGGATGATAGGTATTTGATCGGGTATGGCTGGCGGTGGAGCCCATTCGAAACGTCCTGAGAGGCGAGGGTGCCGAAAATCATCGTTTCTTGACAGTTGGTAGTGATTCTAAATCATTTGCCTCAGAGATAAAAGAGCCCATTAAGAATTTTCATCACTCTCGGCATCATCCGGTTGTCGCGTTTTTCCGCCTCGGGAAATGACGGTGAGTATATCGTTTTCTGCGGTCATGACACGTCGACCATCCTGGAAGACGACAACGAGTTTGCGGGCAAGAAGTTCCTGTGAGATGACTTTTCCCTGACCATTCTTAGTGATCACCATGGCACCAATGGGGGGCAGTTCACGGCGATGCTGTTCGTAAGTGTCATATTCATACCGAAGACAGCATTTCAGACGACCGCACCGACCGGAAATCTTATTCGGGTCCAAAGTCGCTTTCTGCAGTTTTGCCATTTTCATGGAGACAGCAGGCATTTCCTGCAAATGCGTGTTGCAACACAGTGGTTTTCCACAGTCGCCGTAATCGGCCAGCAGCTTGGCTTCGTCACGAATGCCGATCTGACGCATTTCAATCCGCATATTGAATTCTCGGGCCATTCCTTTGACCAACTCGCGAAAATCGATGCGGCCTTCCGACAGATAGTACAGGATTAATCGCTCCCCGCCAAAAATCTGTTCGATATCAATGAGCTGCATCTGTACGAGTCGTTCAGAAATCATCGCCGCAGCCTGCGTGAAATACTGCTTTTCGCGTTCAGCGGTTTCAGATCGAGTGCGGCGATCTTCACTGGTCGCAATACGCAGGATACGTCCGGAATTCGCGCGAGTGTTCCCAAGGTACTCCCCCGTGCGTTCCGTCGCCGGACAGAGCACGGTCCCCCATTCGACGCCGCGTTCAGAACGTACGATCACTTCTTCAGTGCGTCGAAACACAGTTCCTCGACGCGTTTCAAAATCGCCGAGCAGTCGCATCGCCCCGTATCGGACGACGAATCGCTGCGGTTGTTGTTCCTGAATGTTGTCTTCCACGAATTCCCCGCTCTCACGTCTCTGAACCTGCAAACTCTCATAGACTATAGTGTGAAGCAGCGAATTTCAAAAGCCACGGCGGAATGTTCAGCTCAGCGGGCCAATTCATTGGACTTAAAAGAACGTCGGGTGGGACTGGCCGCTTGTGGGCCGCGCCTTCCTGCCGGTTTTCAACAAAATGTTGGGCCTGCGCTGTCGCCGGTCCCACCCAGTGAATGACGCTACCAATCACGCTGTTTCACAAATTGGCCAGCCTTCTCGAAGGCGCTCGACGCAGTTGAATCCAAACCGTTCGTCACGTACGCTGCGTGGCTGGCAATGTGTCGATGTCGATCGTGATGCGGGTTGTCCTTCAATTTCCACCTCGTAACGGATAGGCCGAATTCGAATCTTTCGAACCGGCAGGTGCTTCATGATTCTGAGCGGCAGCGAAATCAAGGCTCGACTGGGTGGCGACATCGGGATTGAGCCGTTCAATGACGATCAACTGAACCCCAACAGCTACAACCTTCGGCTGCACAATGAGCTGCTCGTGTACGAAGAAATCGTACTCGATATGAAACGTCCCAATCGCTATCGCCGCATCACGATTCCACCTGAAGGACTTGTCCTGGAACCCAATCAGATGTATCTGGGTCGGACTGCGGAATACACCGAAACACGAAACCTGGTGCCGATGCTCGAAGGTCGTTCGTCGATCGGTCGGCTGGGAATGTTTGTGCATATCACCGCAGGCTTCGGCGACGTTGGATTCTGCGGATTCTGGACATTGGAAATGCTGGCTGTGCAGCCCGTTCGAATTTATGCCGGTGTTCAGGTTTGCCAGATCTTCTATCACACGGTGGAGGGGGCGATCACAGAGTATGCAGCGGGCAAGTATCAGCGTAACTCCGACATTCAGCCCAGCCTGCTGTATCGCGAATTGTCAGCCCGGGATGAACGCCAGCGCACGCTGGACTTCGGAAACGGCGAAAAGCCGTAATGCTTTGTCAGGCTTTAAAAAAGTGGTCAGGAACCAATAGCTAAATAGCCCGGAGGGTGCTCCGCACTATTGGTTCCTGACCCCTTTTTTAAAGCAAAGCACTAGCACAAGTCTCCAGACTTGTGATTGTTTCAGTTCCGTTGGCTGATCGAGTCTGGAGGCTCGTTCTACGAAAAGCAGCACCGATCGACGATGACGCTCTCTTCCACTCAAGACCTTATCAGTCAGCTGAATTCCGGTGTAATCACGGCACGGCAGCCCACGCAGTCGTCCCTTGATCGCATCGCCACGTTAAACGGCAAACTGAATGCCTTCATCTTCGTCGATGCTGAAGGTGCGTTCGAACAGGCAGACGGAATTGATCGACGACGAAAGGCGGGAGAGCCCGTTGGACGCCTGGCGGGTCTGCCGATCGGCATCAAGGATAATATCTGCCAGAAAGATATTCCGACCACATGTGGCAGTCGGATGTTGCAGAACTTTCGGCCTCCCTATGACGCACATGTTGTGGAACGACTGCGGGCGGAAGATGCCGTCATCGTCGGCAAGCTGAATCCGGATGAATTCGCGATGGGGTCATCGACGGAAACGTCCATCTTCGGACCGACGCGCAATCCCTGGGATCAGATGCGTTCCGCAGGCGGTTCCAGTGGAGGATCGGCAGTTGCGGTTGCTGCGGGACTGGTCCCCCTGGCACTTGGGTCGGACACCGGCGGCTCGATTCGGCAACCGGCCAGTTTCTGCGGCGTAGTCGGCATGAAGCCCACATATGGTCGCGTTTCCAGATACGGACTCATCGCCTACGCCAGTTCTCTGGATCAGATCGGTCCACTGGCCCGCGACGTCCACGGGGCCTCGCTGTTGCTGGAATGTATCGCTGGACACGATCGACGCGACTCGACATCACTGGACGTCGAAACACCTGCATGGACGTCGGCTCTGGATCAGCCACTCAAAGGTGTGCGGATCGGAATCGCAGAAGAGTATTTCGCGGAAGGACTTGATTCAGAAGTTGAACAGCGCGTGCGGGAAGCATTACGAGTTTTCGAATCCGCAGGTGCCACAGTGCATTCCGTTTCGCTGCCACACTCAAAGTACGCAGTCGCGACGTATTATCTGATTGCGTGCAGTGAGGCCTCGAGCAATCTTGCGCGGTTCGACGGAATCCATTATGGACATCGGGCGGGAAAGTTTGATGATCTGGTGGATTTGTATTGTCAGAGTCGCGGCGAAGGCTTTGGTGCCGAAGTCAAGCGCCGGATCATGCTGGGGACGTATGCGTTGTCGGCGGGCTACTATGATGCCTACTATCTGAAGGCATTGAAAGTTCGACGCCGCATCGCCGACGACTTTGCTGCGGCATTCAGATCGGTAGACGTGATCGCAGGCCCTGTGGCTCCGACACCCGCGTTTCGCCTTGGCGAGAAGCTTAACGATCCGCTCGCGATGTACCTTGGCGACATTTACACGATCAGCACAAACCTGGCGGGTCTGCCCGGGATCTCGGTGCCCTGCGGACTGACGGCGAACAAACTTCCCGTCGGTCTTCAGTTGCAATCCCCGGTCCTCAACGAAGCTCGCCTTTTGCAGGTCGCTCATCAGTATCAGTTGCTGACAACGTGGCATCTGGAAACGCCGATAACTTAGACGATGGCAGATCTTGATTCGAAACCGGAGGATTCCCGTGAGTGCTGAACTGAAATCATGGTCGGGCGTGGGGCGATTGCTGCTGCTGACAATCCTCGTCATCCACGCGGCAACATGCGATGCCCAGACAGCCCTGGATAATACGAATCGCGACACCGAACAGGCTCAGCAGGCGATTGCCAAAGAGATTCTCAAATCGCTGGTCGTTGTCCGGGCCACAAATCGCGCGGGTGATGAGTCGGGTGTCGGGGCGGGCTTTGCGGTCGATCAGCCAGGACTTATCGTCACGGCCAGGCATGTGATCGGTGACGGCCGCGACTTCGTCGTGGAACTTCCCGATGGCAGTACAGCCCCGGTCATTGAGGTCTATGCATCGTCCAGCCAGCTTGATCTTGCCGTCATTCGGATCGATAACACATCGCTGCAACCGCTGAAGCTGTCTTCTGAAGATATGGCTGAAAATTGCCCCCTGGTTGCGCTGGGACATCCACGGGGCAAACGCTACCAAATGGCCAGCGGTGCGTATTCCGGCATCTATGAAATTGACGGGATCAAAATGCTGGAACTGGCGATGCCCATCGAACAGGGCAACAGCGGCGGTCCGGTACTGACGACTGACGGCCAGGTTGTCGGATTAATCACGATGAAATCCATTGTCAAAGACAACCTCGGTTACGCAATGCCGGCGAAGCTGATTCGACAACTCATCGATGAGCCTAACCCCGTGCCGATGGCCCGCTGGAAAACGATTGGCGCGCTGGATGCTCGTCTGTGGACGACTGTGTTCGGGGCTGAATGGAAACAACGCTCCGCCAGAATTATAGTCAATGGTGCCGGTACGTCGTTCGGCGGTCGGACACTCTGCGTTCGCAACAGCCCGCGTCCGGAGTTTCCATTTGATCTGAAAGTAGACGTCAACCTTCGCGACGAACAAGGCGCAGCGGGGCTGATCTTTCATTCCGATGGCGGCGATCGACACTACGGCTTCTATCCCAGCGCCGGCAACATGCGACTCACGCGTTTCGATGGCCCCGATGTTGGCTCATGGACAATTCTGCACAACGAACCACATGCTGCGTATCGACCGCAGGACTGGAACACGCTCATCGTGCGAATCCATGCCGACCATTTTGAGTGTTTTCTGAATGGCAAAAAAGTCATCGAATCACGCGACGATGTCCTTCCGCATGGTTCCATCGGACTGGCCGCTTTTCGAGGCACACCGGCGGAGTTTCGTCGATTCCAGACCGGAGCTGACCTGCTGCCCAAACCGCTTCCGGATGATGCTCAGCGTGCAATCAACGACGCCGTTGCCGGCATCAGTCCGAATCATCCGTCCGGCGTGGACGTAGTGACGCATCTCCTGGCATTCGGTGAACAGACGGAGGCCACGTTGTCTGCCGAGTCTGACCGCATGGAAAAGAAAGTCAGGCAATTGCGCCAGTTGGCGGTTGAAGTGCATGAATCCGCAATTCGTACGCAGCTGGCTGGTTTACCCGGTATCGCGGACGCGATGGACGCAAATGCCCCGCCAGACACCAACTACGCTTCACTCCTGCGAGCGGCGCTGTTGATTGCTCGGATGGATAATCCTGACGTGGATGTCGAAGCGTACATCGAGCGTGTGCAGCAGATGATCGACGAGATTCGTGATGCGTTACCGAAAGATGCCGACGAAGCCTCGCGGCTGGCGGCGATGGATCGACATTTGTTCGATGAACTCGGCATCCGCGGAAGTCGCTTTGAATACGACACCCGCTCAAACAGCTATATCAATGAAGTCATTGAAGACCGTGAAGGACTTCCGATTACGCTTTCGGTACTTTACATCGAGATCGCGCGCCAATTGAATCTCAACATCCAGGGCATCGGTTTGCCGGGACACTTCGTCGTGCAATTCACGCCGGTCGCCACCCCGACAGATTCACAGGTGATAGATCCGTTCGAACAGGGAAAGCGACTTTCCGAAGAGGATGTGGTCAACCGACTTTCAGAAGCACGCTTCCCAAATTTGCCCCAGTTCCGAGTTCCACAAACGTCTGTGCAGATCTGCGAACGTATGATCGGCAACCTTCTGGGTCTGGCAGAACGGGAAAAAGACGACAAAGCCGTCCTGCGATATCTCGAGACACTCGTGATGCTTGTTCCGACCAGCCCCGAGTACCGCGCGAAGCGACTGGAAATGCGGGCTCGCACCGGGCGCCTGGCAAACGCCCTTGATGACGCGAACTGGTTCCTGGAACATCAGCCGGACGGCATTGACCTGGAACGCCTTCGCGATCTCCGTACGACGCTGGAATCACAACTGGCGCGTCAACTGGCAGAAGATGCCGGTGCGGATTAAGCATCGAGCGGTTTATTCCTGTCTTATCAGCCGGAACGCGCTAGCGTCCGGTTCCGTGAAAACCGTGTGCTAGCGCTCAACGGCTGATTTTGACGAGACACTTATTGACCGCTCGATGCTAACGCGACAGATCGGACCCATCCGACTGATGTCAAAGCCCCAGTTGTCGATGGCAGAACGGGTAAACTGCGATGCTGCTGCCTGACGATCCGTATCATAGTTGTGTTCCACCGGCCGATTCGCTGAATCAACTTTGTCGGTTGTGACGATTCCAAACGTGGAGTACGGTTCGGACAAGCGACATTTCCGGGTTGCTTTGGGGGGGGCATGCAGAACCGCAGAACTCTAAGCATCCAGAGTGCCGTGGCGTCGAAGAAATCTGCGCGAGCGACTTCTGCACAACTGATTCCCCATGTGCGGGCATTGGCGGAATCACTGCAATCGGCGTCAGACGGACAACTGCGGAATGAAGTGAGTCTCGTCCGTCGCGAAATGGCTCGCGGACAATCGACAACCGAACCGCATCTGCTCATTGCCGGACTGGCGTTGGCAACCGAAGCCCTGAGGCGCACATTGAAGGTGACGCTCTACGACGTGCAGTTGTTGGCTGTGATTGCGATGTCGCGGCGTTGTATCGCGCACATGCAGACGGGTGAAGGAAAGACGTTCGTGGCACTGGTCGCTGCGCTTCACCTGTCACTCACGGGACGCGGAGTGCATGTCATCACACCAAACGTGTACCTTGCGGAACGGGACTCTCAGCTTGCCGCCAAGGTGGCCTCTCCCCTGGGAATCTCTGTATCGCTGTTGCCGGAAGGCGCTGATGCGACAAAGAAGGATTTGGCTTATGACGCAGATGTGACTTACGGCACCGGACGTGAATTCGGTTTGGATTATCTCCGCGATCAATTGACACTGCAAGAAAAATCACGCCCGCGATTGGGTGCATGGCGGTTGAACAATCTGGCGCAGAACGCCACATCGCGTCGCACGACGATGCAGCGCGGGTTGGCGTATGCGGTGGTCGATGGAGCGG
>Ga0105049_10009774_pt1 | contig 11028 bp, 9 predicted proteins | sample MAT06_FD_78087 | JGI IMG/M metagenome (GOLD analysis project Ga0105049, IMG submission 78087) | Freshwater microbial communities from Lake Fryxell liftoff mats and glacier meltwater in Antarctica - MAT-06 | ecosystem: Environmental > Aquatic > Freshwater > Ice > Liftoff microbial mat | place... | reverse complement strand
GGGCGTCATCCGACCGATCGGATTCGCGTTCGTGCTGCTGCCCTTCTTCGCGCTCGCCGAGTGGATCGGTCTGCGCGATCTGCGCGCGGTCGTGTGGTGCGTCACGCTCGCCGAAATCTTGCTCGGTTGCGTGCTCGTGCTGCTCACCGCGCGCGTGGCCGCGCGCATCGGAGGACGCACGTGCGCGATCGCGGCAGGCTTCCTCGTCGCGACGAACCCGGTGTTCCTGCAGTACTCGACGCAGCCCGAATCAGGCATCCCGGCCGGCGTGTGCATCGCGTTCGCGCTCGACAGATTGCTCGTTCGCCGCGGAAATGAAGGCATTTCTGCGCGACGCGCGCTCGTGGGCGGACTGTGGCTCGGGGCCGCGTTCCTCATCGCGTACAAGACGATCCTCGTCGCGGCGGTCCTGGTCGCGTGTCTCGTGCTGCGCGATCGGTGGAAGCACCGCCGCACGTGGGCCGCGGTCGGAGGCGGGATCCTCCTCGCCGTCGTGGTGCAGTGCGCGCTCGACTGGGTGATGTACGGCGCATTCGGCGCGAGCATCTTCAACTACCTCGCGCAGAACATGGGCAGCGTGACGACGTCCGTGCTGCTGAAGCTCCACTTCTGGATCGGAGGCGGCATCCACGACCTCGCTCTCGATGCGGCCGCGCAACCGCGCAGCTACTGGCTCGATCGCGCTGAAGACGTCTACTTGCTGCGCTCGAATCTCACCGGCGACGTCTACGAGCAAGGGAGCGAGATCTCGCTGCGGCAGCTCAAAGATCCGCTTTTCTACGTCAAGGAGCTGCCGACGATGCTCCCGTGGCCCGCGATCGCGCTGCTCGTCGTGGGCGGGATCGTCGCCGCGATCAAGCGCCACACGGCCGCGCTGATCCTCGTCGTCATCTTCGCGGTCAACGTCGCGGCGATGAGCAACAAGGGCGAGAAGGAGTTCCGCCTGTGGCTGCCGTTGCTCGCGATCATCATGCCCATCGTCGCGCTGGGTTTCGCGTATGTCACGGATGTGCTGCTCGCACGATCGGCACCCGCGCGGCGCTTCGCGACGGGAGCTTTGCTCGCATCGATCGGCGCGCTGTCGTTGATCGCGCTGACGGAGATCCACACGCGCCGCTTCGGCGGCTACTGGGTCGCGATGGAGTGGGTCAACGCACGCGCGGCGGAGACTCTGCCCGCGCGCGCTGAGGAAGCGCGCCGACTCGGACGAGCCGAGCCGGATCACGTGCGCGTCGCCGCCGCGTACCACTGGGCGATCTTCCGTCGCGGTTCGCCGATCGTCGATCCAGTGAAGCTGCCCTGGCAGCTCAACATGTGGACGCAGTACGAGCCCGACCTGGAGACCGGCTTCGTGCGTGAGCACACGGAGGATCTCTCCGCGCTCGAGGACGTCGACGTCTTCCTCGTGCACCTCCCGATCTTGTCGGAGCATCCCGAGCTGATGCGTTGGGTCGCCGCGAACTTCGACGTCACGGCCGCGTTCTACGACCAAGCGACGTACGACGACCTCGGGCCGATCTTCGCGCTCGAACGCCGCACGTCGGATCCGCGTGCGTGCCGCTTCCTCGACGAGCGTCAAGGCATCGACGCGGCCGTCTTCCAGGCCGAACGACAGCTGCGCGGCGCCGTCGACTTCATCGACCCTGCGGACTCCCTCGGAGAGCGCCTGCAACTCTTGGGGCTCGAGTACCGCACTCTCCCGCCGCACGGCTTCGGCTGGATCACGTACCACTGGCGCGCTCCGACGAAGCCCACGCGCGATTGGACGCTGGTCGACCGCGTCACAGCGCCGTACGAGGCCTACGTCTGGGACAACGGACACCGCGCGGCCTACGGCGCCCTGCCCACCGACGCGTGGGAACCGGACACGATCGTGTCCGAGGGCTACCTCTTCATTCCCTCCTCCGAGCCCTACAAGAACGGCGGCCGGTTCCAGCCCATCGGCGGCGACTACCGACGCGGGGACCTCATCCCGGTGCGCTGCTGGATGGGCGTGCGCTCCTACGGCCCCGATCCTCTCGGCGGGACGCAGCCGAGGGTCGAGCACGAGCTCGTGGCCGCGCCCCCGGGCGGACTGGTCCCCGCGCGTCCCGCGGGCGCGACGGACGTTTACCAGACCGCGGACGGTACGCAGTTCAGCGCAGACGGCCTCGTCCGCGCGCGCGGGTTGCTCTTGCCCGTGCTCGATGAGGCGCGCGTGCCCGACGACGGCCGCCCGATTCGCGACTGAAGATGCGCTCGATCCTTGAGCGCGCCTTTGCAGGCAGTTATCCTGCTAATCCATGCGCACAGGCATGGATGCGGGTGGGTGTCGGTCGGAACGGTTCGCCCACTCGCGCGGAGCAGCCCTGCTCGCGCGCCTGACTCTCGCCGTCGGCGCGTCCGCCATCGCCCTCATCGCCGTGCTGCCGGGCTGCTCGTCCGGCGGCGCGAAATCCTCCGGGCCTGGTGAGAAGACCGGCCGCCCCATCGAATTGCGCTACCGCGCCGTGGCCAAGAACCTCTCGTTCGGGATCGTGAACGAGTCGCACACGGATCGCACCGAGCTCTATTCCTCGCGCCAGCCGCTCGACAAGGCCACGACCAAGGTCAGCCCGGACGAAGTCGTCGACGCGATCGTCGAGTACTTCCGCGACGAGGGCTTCTTCGCGATCGCGCAGTCGGGCAGCGCGCCGAGGAACCCGCCCGCGGGCGCGTCGCAGATCCTGGAGGTCTCGCTGCCGGAAGGCCCGTACTTCGCGGTCATGCAACCGGGCGTGAGCGCGGACTTCGTGGCGAAGTTCCAGACCTGCTCGAAGGCGCTGCTCGACGTCTACAACAGCACGATGCAACTCCAGGCGGTCGACGGCACGCCCGACTGGGGCGGCGGCAACCAATCCAGTCCACGCCCGCGCAACGCGCCGCGATCCGGAGGCTAGTGGACGTGAGCCGCGCTCAGCAGGAACCCGCCGGGACGGAACCGCGCGCGGCCTCGGCCGGCGTGCGGGCGATCGCGCTGATCCCGGCGCGACTCGCGAGCACGCGTCTCGCGCGCAAGATGCTCTTGCAGGAAACGGGTACACCGCTCGTCGTGCACACCGCGCGCAGCGTCCGCGCTGCGGGCGTCTTCGCACGCGTCGTCGTCGCCGTCGATGACGAAGAGGTCGCCAGCGCGGTGCGCGCGCACGGTTTCGAGGCCATCGCGACGCGCGTCGATCACCCCAGCGGGACCGATCGCGTGAAGGAGGCCTGGGACCGGCTAGCCGCGGCGGGCGAGCGCGCGGACGTGCTCGTCGGCGTGCAAGGCGACGAGCCCGATCTCGACGGCGCCGACCTCGCGCGGCTCGTGGCTGCCTTCGCGGATCCCGACGTGTCGATGGCGACCTTGTGCGTGCCGCTCGCGAACCCATCCGAGTTCGCCGCGGCGAGCGTCGTCAAGGTCGTGCGCGATGCCCACGGCGATGCGCTCTACTTCTCGCGCGCGCCGATACCGGCCGTCGGACACACACGCGTCGAGGGCGACGATCCCGTGCGCCGCCACGTGGGCGTGTACGCCTACCGACCCGACGCGCTGGCGCGCTTCACGGCGCTGCCGCGCGGCGCGCTCGAGCAGCGCGAATCGCTGGAACAACTGCGCTGGCTGGAAGCCGGCCGCAAGATGCGCGTCGTCGACGCCCGCCGCGCTCCGCGCGGGATCGACACGCTCGAGGATTACCGCGATTTCGTGCGCCGCCTGGCGCGCGGCGCGGAGAGCGGAGAGGGCCGCGCGGACGGCGCGCGCGGTGGTCTGACGGAGGCGCGAGCAGGATGACCAAGCACATCTTCGTGACGGGCGGCGTCGTTTCGAGCCTCGGCAAGGGGCTCACTTCGGCGGCGATCGGGATGATCCTCGAGCGACGCGGGCTAGTCGTCTCGATGCAGAAGCTCGATCCCTACATCAACGTGGATCCAGGCACGATGAGTCCGTTCCAGCATGGCGAGGTCTACGTGACCGACGACGGCGCGGAGACGGACCTCGACCTGGGCCACTACGAGCGCTTCACGCACGCGCGGCTCACGAAGGCCTCGAACTTCACGACCGGCAAGATCTACGGCCAAGTCATCGCGCGCGAACGCCGCGGCGACTACCTCGGCCGCACGGTGCAGGTGATCCCGCACATCACCGACGCGATCAAGGAAGCGATCCACGAGGGCGTCGTTTCGCCCGACGGACGGCCGGTGGACGTCGCGTTGACCGAGATCGGCGGCACCGTCGGCGACATCGAATCGCTGCCTTTCCTCGAGGCGGCGCGGCAATTCGCGCTCGAGAAGCCGCGCGGGGACGTGCTGTTCGTGCACCTCACGCTGCTCCCCTACCTGCGTTCTTCGGGCGAAATGAAGACGAAGCCGACACAGCAGTCGGTCGCTCTCCTGCGCGAGATCGGCATCCAGCCCGACATCCTGATCTGTCGCACGGAACAGCCGATGACGCGCGAGATGGCGCAGAAGATCTCCCTCTTCTGCAACGTGCGCGCGGAAGCGGTCGTGGAGGAGCGCGACGTCGAGTTCTCGATCTACCAGGTCCCGAGCGACCTCGTGGCCTCGGGCCTCGACGCGCTCATCGTGGATCGCCTCGGGCTGCCGGCGAGCGGCGAGACGCGCTTCGACGACTGGCACGCGATGATCGAGGACATCCGGCGCACGACTGAGACCGTCGAGATCGCGATCGTGGGCAAGTACGTCGAATTGCACGACGCCTACAAGTCGATCTACGAAGCGCTCTCGCACGCCGGCATCGGGAACCGCTGCAAGGTCGTGTTGCGCAAGGTGCGCGCCGAGGACGTGCTCGGTCCGAACGGGCTCGCGTTGCTCGAAGGCGTCCACGGGATCCTCGTCCCGGGCGGATTCGGAGATCGCGGCGTCGAGGGGAAGATCCTCGCGATCCGACACGCGCGCGAACGCGGCATCCCTTTCTTCGGCATCTGCCTCGGGATGCAGTGCGCGGTGATCGAGTACGCGCGCGGCGTCCTAGGACTGGAGGGCGCGCACACGCTCGAGCACTCGCCGCACACGCCGCATCCGGTCATCGCGCCGATGGAGGACCAACGCGCGGTGTCGAACCTGGGCGGCACGATGCGCCTCGGCTCGCAACCATGCCGGATCGAACCGGGAACGCTCGCGCACACCCTGTACGGCGCGACGCTGATCCACGAGCGACATCGCCATCGCTTCGAGTTCAACAACGACTACCGCGACGCGTTCGCGTCGTCGTCGCTGCGGCTCTCGGGCATCAATCCCGAGCGCGATCTGGTCGAGATCGTCGAGCTGGAGGGCCATCCGTTCTTCGTCGGCGTGCAATTCCACCCCGAGTTCAAGAGCACGCCGCTCGCACCGCACCCGGTGTTCCACGGCTTCGTCGGCGCGGCCCTGGCTCACTCGAAGAACGGCCACCGCGGGCGCGCGCGCGAGGTCGAACACGCGTGAGCCCGCGCAGCGAAGAAACCCGCGACGATGAACTCGAGTCCGGCGACGAACGCCGCACGGCCGCCGATGTGCCGCTGCCCGGCGGCGATTTCCGCCTGTTCGTCACGCGCCTCTCCTTCCAGGCGATGCTCTCGCTGGGCCTGATCGAGAATCCACTCACGGGCACGAAGCAAGTCAACGCCGCCAGCGCGCGCATGATCGTGGACGACCTGCGGATGCTGCTGGAGAAGACGCAGGGCAACCTCGAGCCGGACGAGGAGGCCTACCTCGAGAAGATTTCGGGCGACCTCGACCGTCATCTCGCGCGCATCCTCGACGTGGACGACGAGCGCTAACGGGGCAGGATCTCGTTCGATTCGATGGCACGCACGGCGAGAGTCCGAAAGCGCCAGGTGCCCGCCGGTCCGACGCGCACGAGGATACGGCCCGTGGTCGAGATGTCCGAGAGAACCACCGCGCCCGAGTTCAAGCCCGCAGCCAGTGTGATCGGCGAGACGCCCTTTCCACCCCACTCGTGCGAACCCTCGGTGCCGATCCAGACATCGAGCCGCCCGCTCCTGGGCGCGTCGATCTCGTACTCGACCGCGAGGCGCCGACCGTCGAGCTTGTCCATGGGCAGCGGGATGATGAAGCGGTCCTTCCAATCCCTCGTTCGCCACAGCGTGTCGATCCCGTCCGCGAGGAATCGGGCGTCTCCGAAGATCTCAGGCGTCGCCGCCGTGGTGGCGTCGAGACGCCAGATCGCGTCGTCCTGGGAACGCGCACGACCCGATCCGATCGTAGAAGCCCACGGCGGGTCGAGGTCGGGTGGCCTCGCGAGCATCCGCTCCGCTTTCAAGAAGAGGACGACCTCCGGGCGTTCTACATCCACGATGGTCCCATCGACGAAGCTCTGCCATGAAGACCGTAATCGGCGGCAGCTCTGCGCCAGAAAGGGCTGGATGAATGGCCCGTACGAGTCGTGCAGGAAGTAGACGGACGGAGCGCGGGCATCGTCCGCAGTCGCCACGCTCGTCTGCAAGAAGCCGGACGGTGCGAGGCCGGGCTCGACGCGCCATGCAACGGCGCGGAGGACGATCGGCGCCTCGAGGCGCCAGGGCGCGTAGAGATTGCGCATCCAGGAGTCCTCGCCTTCCATCGCGCCGCGGAAGTCCTGCAATTCGGCCCGTGCCAATCGCGGCATGTCCGGAAAGGACGAGCGCAGATGGTCGACGATCGCCTGCGAAGCCGCGTAGGCGCCGCGCGAGGTCCAGTGCGTCCCGCGCGGGAAGTAGACGTAGTCGCCGGCCTCGGGACGATCGAGCGCCTTCGCGGCGAGCAGTGCCGGTCGCAAGTCGAGCACATCGACCTCGGTGCGGCGCGCGAGTTCGGCCAGGAACACTTCGGAGAGCGTAGGCCCCACGGGATTCCAGAGCGCGGGTCGGAGCTCCGGATAGATGGACTCCTTGTCGGGGACGAGCGCGAAGACGAAGCGCGCGCCGCGCGCGGCGATCTCGGAGCGACGCTCCTCGAGCAGATCCACCCATGCATTCAGGGCGGCTTCGTCCATCGTGCGGGTCCCGCGTTGCGATTCGAACGCCCAGTCGCCGCGATAGAAGATCCAGCCGTTCTCCCCCACGTCGAGCAGCTTGGTCGGCGAAAGACGCAGGTCGACCAACGCCGAGTTGCGCGCGCCGAGTAGATGGTCTCGCAGCCCGAACGTGTCCGCGAAGTGGCTCTTGAAGGCCTGAGGCCACGCGAGCAAGTCGGCCCCCGAGCGCGGCATCGGCGGACGCGGCGCCGGCGTACGGTTCTCAGGTCGAGTGTCGCGCTCCGACGCGGGGCGCAGCGCCATGTCGACCGCGGGCGCGACGAGCGCCGCGCCGAAGATGAGCACGGTAGCTACGTCGATTGAGATCCGGGGCGAACCGATGCGGGCGGCCATCGAGCGCCATCCTAGCAGCACGCTGAACAAGTCAGTTCGCGCGACGCGACGTGCCGTCGCGCTGCTTTCTTCGCCCTCGTCACGCCGTGCAGACAGCGGCCAGGAAGGTGGTCTCCCCCGTCGTTCCGTCGGCCTCCTTCCATCGCTTGGGCACGTGGCGTCGGGCACCCGACGTGTTCGACGCGCTCCTAATCGACGCGCGCGATCGCGATCTTCAGCGCAGGCGGATCGCCGGGGAAATCGGCGTCGGGCTGCAGGATCGCCAAGGCCGACAGCGGGCGCCCGCACTTCTCCGCGGTGCGCGAAAGTGTCGCGCGCCAGGCATCCGCGGAAACGCGCGCGACGTGGTTCGTCGCGATCACGCGGCCGCGGCTCGCGCACGCGAGCAGCGCCGGCTTGAAGAGGCTCGGGTAATCGTTCTCGACGTCCACCGCGCCGAACGGGCCCTTCGACCAGGCCGGAGGATCGAGCACGACCAGGTCGAACGCGCGCGGCTCGCAGCGCAGGAACGTGCGCGACGAGCCGCGCCCCTTGACCGCCAGACCGGCCAACTGGCGCAGGACCGGCAGCACGTCCTCGTGCACGTCGCGCACGATCCCCGACGCGATCGCGTTGAGCTCGGCGTGTCGTCGGGCGACGTCGAGGCTCGAGCGCGCGAAGTCCACGTTCCACACCTCGCGCGCTCCGTGCACGGCGGCGCAGATCCCGGCCGAGCCGGTGTACGCGAAGAGGTTGAGCACGGTCCGGTCGCGCGCCATGTCGGCCACGTGGCGACGCCCCGCGCGCAGGTCGAGGAAGAGCCACGGGTCCTGGCCGCGGTGGCGCGCGCGGATGGCGTACGCGACACCGAACTCCGTGGCAACGATCTCCTCTCGAGCGGCCTCCTCGGGCGCGTGGCGCAGCTCGAACGGCTCGCGCGGCCAGCCGGCGCGGTGGTTCCACACCAGCAAGACATCGCGGCGGACGCGCGCGCGCACCCAGTCGCCGATGCGTTCGAGCTCGCCCTCGCCCAGCGGCTCGCGGAACGTCTGCACGAGCGCGAGGCGGCCGTACAGGTCGATCGAGAGGCCCGGTCGCCCTTCGGTGAGCCCGTGCAGCACGCGCCAGCAGTCCGTACGCTCCGCCGCGAGCCGCGCGCGAAGTTCCACGCGCCGCGCGAGCGCGTCCTCGAGCAGCGTCTCGATCGCAGTCGGTTCGATCACCGGGCCATCCACGCGGGATACGATAGCGAGCGATGTCGCGCGATCACGGCTTGGAACTCGTCGGCATCGAAGTGCTCGGGCTTTCGGTCGGCGGACTCGAGACCTGCATCGATCTGCCGCAATTTCGCGTCGCGTTCGACATCGGCCGCGCACCCGAGCACTCGATCTCGCGGCCGACCGTGATGTTCACGCACGCGCACATGGACCACATGGGCGGCGTGGCGTACCACTGCGCGACGCGCGCGCTGCGGAAGCTCGCGCCCCCGACCTACGTCGTCGGGCCCGAGAACGCCGATGCGTTCCGCGACCTGTTCGACGTGTGGCGCCGCCTCGATCGCTCCACGCTCGAGCACCGGCTCGTCGTCGCGGCGCCGGGCGACGAGCACGAACTGTCGCCACGGCACGTCGTGCGCCCGTTCCGCTCCTACCACCGCGCGCCGTGCCAGGGTTACGCGATCTGGGAACGGAAGACGCGGTTGCGTCGCGATCTCGCCGGGCTCGACGAGACAGCGCTGCGCGCCGTGCGGGAGCGCGGCGAGAGCGTCGCGGAGCCGATCGAAACTGCGCTCGTCGCGTTCTGCGGCGACACGCTCATCGACGTGGTCGAGCGCGAGGAGGTCGTGCGCACCGCGAAGCTCCTGATCCTCGAGGTCACGTTCCTCGACGACCGTGTGTCGGTGGCCGATTGCCGCGACAAGGGCCACGTGCATCTCGACGAGGTGTGCGAGCGCGCGGATCTCTTCCAGAACGAGGCGCTGCTCTTCACGCACTTCTCGGCGCGCTACGGACCGGCGGACATCCGCCGCATCCTCGCCGCGCGCCTGCCCGCGAGCCTGCGCGAGCGCGTGGTGCCGTTCCTGCCGGAATGACGTCGCAGCGCAGATGATGCTCGATCACGAGGTCCAAAAGACCGAGAGCCCCATCGTCGGGTTGAAGCCATCCGGCCGCAAGGGCGCGCCGTCGGATCCCGGCGAACCGAGCGCGCGCATCAGCGCCAGAGCGAACGTGCCGCGCGATGCACTTCGGCGTGCAGATCGGCCGTGACCTCCGCCGTCTTCGCGTAGCCGCCGGCGAGCACGACGCACACGGGCACTTTGCGCGCGCGACACTCCGTGAGCACACGCCGATCGCGCTCGCCGATCCCCGCTTTCGTGAGCGCGAGCCGCCCGAAGCGGTCCCCCGCCGCGACGTCGACGCCCGCGAGGTAGACGACGAGCTCTGGCCGCGACTTCTCGATGCACCCGAGGAGATGCGTGTCGAGTCGCTCCAGATAGCCCGCGTCGTCGAGTCCGTCCGGCAGCTCCACGTCGAGGTCGGAGAGCTCCTTCTCGCGCGGGAAGTTGCGCGCACCGTGCATCGAGAACGTGTAGACCGAGTCGTCGCGCCGAAAGATCGAAGCCGTTCCGTTGCCCTGGTGGACATCGAGGTCGACGACGAGCGCGCGCGCGATCCGACGCTCGCGCTGCAGCACGCGGATCGCGACGGCGACGTCGTGGAACGTGCAGTAGCCCTCGCCGCGATCCGCGAACGCGTGGTGCGTGCCACCGGCGAGGTTGGCCGAGATTCCGTCCTCGAGCGCGCGCCGAGCGGCGTCGATCGTGCCCTGCACAGCGAGTCGCGCGCGCCGCAACAACGTCGGGCTCCACGGGAAGCCCAGCCGTTTCGCGGTCTCGGGCGCGAGCTCGCCCGTGAATACTTGTTCGACGTACTGCGGAGAGTGGACCAGCAACAGGTCCTCGCGCGCGACCTCGTGCGGCTCCACGACGTCACGCACCGAGATCAAGCCCTCGGCGAGGAGGATCGCGTGGAGCGCCGGATACTTCCCCATCGGGAAGGGGTGGCGCTCGGGAAGCGGGATCCAGTAATCGCGGTGGTAGCCGACGCGCATGCGCAGGTCCTAGCGGCGGCGCGTGACGGCGACAAGCGACATCGACCGGCATCGAACGTCGTCGGTCGGCCGCGGGCTGTTGGCGCGCGGCCCACACGTCGCGGTAGCCTGATCTCGTCGTCAGCCCGAGAGCCTTCCCTCTACCCGGGCGCAGCGAAACCGGTCCCTTTCCGAGTGACCGGTTCCGGATCGTGACTCGAAGCTCGCGGAGGTGAGAGATGTTGCAGCGTGGCATCGGCGCGCTCGCGCTCGCGGCGATCGCAGTGTGGGGAATTTTCCGTGACCCCGTCGCCAAGGCGGAATCCCCGGATGCAGCGCAGTCGCCAGCGCAGCCCGCGGCCGCACCAGCACCCGACGCGGCGGAGCCGGCCGGTGTGGGCGTCGGGCTCCTTCGCGCTCACGGGTACCCGTCGCTCCCCGGAACGTTGGACGTGCTCGTGGTCACGCTTCCCGATCCGGTCGCCTCGCATCTCGATTGGGCTTTCGATTCGCACTTGGACGCGCTGCGGCGCGCGTTCGAGCGAGCCGGGTACGTGCTCGATCGGTTCGATCTGCCTTGGAAGCAGGCGAAG
>Ga0105049_10009773_pt1 | contig 11028 bp, 12 predicted proteins | sample MAT06_FD_78087 | JGI IMG/M metagenome (GOLD analysis project Ga0105049, IMG submission 78087) | Freshwater microbial communities from Lake Fryxell liftoff mats and glacier meltwater in Antarctica - MAT-06 | ecosystem: Environmental > Aquatic > Freshwater > Ice > Liftoff microbial mat | place... | reverse complement strand
TCGAGGCGTTCCGCGAGTTCGCCGCCGAGCGTGCGCTCGTGCAACACCTCACGAGCAGTCTCAAGACTCCTCGCGACCAGTTGGCCGATCGCATCGCAGACCTGGCTGCGCAACTCAAGGCCGCAGAGAAGACCGTCGCTCAGTACGAGTCGGCGCGACTCTCCGAGCGCGTGCCCGCGCTCGTCAAGGCGGCGACGATGCTCGGGGCCTACACCGTGGTCGCCGAGAACCTCGGTGTACTGAACTCTTCTGATGATGTTCGCGCTCTTGCGACGAGCGTGCGGGGCCGGCTGAACGAGTCGCCCACGGTGATCGTGCTGGCCGCCGAGGTGGAGGGCAAGGCGACGGTGATCGTCGCGACGACGGCTTCCGCCCGCGACGCCGGGGCCAAGGCCGGAGCGCTCGCGCGCATCGCGTCGGGAGTGCTTGGCGGAGGCGGCGGTGGTAAAGACGACCTCGCTCAGGGTGGGGGTACCGACCCGTCAGCCATCTCTGCGGCGATCGAGGCCGTGCTGGCAGAGTTGCGGCGTTGACGGTGCGGACCGGCGTGCGGCTTGGCGTTGACGTCGGCCGGGCCCGCGTGGGCGTGGCGCGTAGCGATCCGCACGGCGTGCTCGCGACCCCCGTCGAGACGCTTGCACGACTCGACGACCTTCTCGCGGGCATCCGTCGTCTCGTCGATGAGCATGCGGCGATTGAGGTGATCGTGGGCCTCCCGCTCTCGCTGAGCGGCGCCGAGACGGCATCGACCAGCGACTCACGCGTGGTCGCCGAGCAGTTGGCCACCGAGCTCGCTGTGCCTGTTCGTATGGTCGATGAGCGACTCACCACTGTGAGCGCGGCGCGGGGGTTGCGCGAGGCGGGGCGCACTGCCAAGAACTCTCGTTCCGTCGTCGATCAAGCTGCCGCTGTTATCCTGCTCCAACACGCCCTCGACCTCGAGCGTACGTCCGGGAACCCGCCCGGCACGCTTGTCGAGCCGCACGAAGGACGACCGATCGCGTGACTAATTCCGACAACTGGGACGACATCTTCCGCAGTCAGCCGGGCTCCGAAGACTCCGCATCCGGCGCGGCGACGGGGACTTCAGTGGATGCGGATGCCGCGCCGCTGAGTCGGCGGGCCGCACGTGAGTCGCAGGGCCGCAGTCGGCGACCCGCGCGCGGCGGCGGCGCCTCCACAGGCGTGTCGCGGCGTCGGCGGCGCTGGCCGTGGGTCGTGCTCGGGGTGTTGTCTTTGCTGCTCGGCATCGGCGCGGCCGGGGCTTGGTATGTGTGGTTGAACTACGAACCACAGGTCCGCGAACTACTCGGCTGGGAGCTGCCGAACGACTTCCAGGGTTCAGGCAACGGCGTCGAGGTACTGGTGACGATCTACTCGGGCGAGATCGGCTCCGATGTTGCGACGTCGCTGGTCGAGCAAGACGTCACCATGACCTTCGAGGCATTCTACGAACTGCTCCTCGCCGACGAGTCGATCTCGTTCATTCCGGGAACATACCGGCTGCAAGAGCAGATGTCGGCCCAGTTGGCTCTGGATGCCCTTCTCAACCCAGAGAACAAGGTCGAGCTGAGCGCCACCATCAGAGAGGGGTTGCGCGCCGGGGAGGTCGTCGAAGCGCTATCCGCGGGCACCGGTTTGCCGCTCGCCGATTACGAGGCGGCCATCCTCGATCCGTCGATCTATGGCATTCCCGACGTGGCGCCCAACATCGAGGGCTACTTGTTCCCCGCCACCTACACGTTCGAGCCCAACACGACGGCCGAAGACCACATCCGAACCCTTGTTGACGAGATGTTCTCGCGTCTCGACGCCGCTGGAGTCGCTGTCGATGACCGCCACACTGTTCTCACGAAGGCCTCGTTGATTCAGCGCGAGGCCCGTCTGGCCGACGACTTCTATCGCGTATCGCGTGTGATCGAGAACCGGCTCGAGGGCGGTTGGCGCCTCGAGTTCGACTCGGCAACGCAGTATGGGGCGGGCGAGACGGGGTCGGTCTGGTCAACGGGAAACGCACTCGACGCCGACAACCCGTACAACACTTACGTGATCCCTGGCCTGCCAGTCGGACCGATCGCTGCCCCCGGCGATCTCGCGATCGACGCGGTGCTCAACCCTGCCGATGGACCATGGTTTTTCTTCGTGACGATCAACCTTGCCACGGGAGAAACTCAGTTCTCGGAGACGGTTTCACAGCACGAGCAAGGCGTCGCACTGTTGCGGGCATGGTGCCGCGCGAGTGAGGAGAACGCCGTTTACTGTGAGTAGGCGCCTCGCCGTTGTCGGCCACCCCGTAGAGCACTCTCTTTCGCCCTTATTGCACGCGGCTGCCTATCGGTATCTCGGCCTTGACTGGAAGTACGACCGGCAGGTCGTACGTGAGCACGAGCTCCGCGGTTTTGTGGATGGCCTAGACCGTTCGTGGCGGGGGCTCTCGGTGACTATGCCACTGAAAGGTGAGGCACTCCGGCTCGCCGGCACGTGTGACGATGTTGCTACCCTCACCGGCGTCGCCAACACGCTGTTGCTCGATGATGACGGCGAGCGCGTTGCCCGCAATACAGATGTGGCCGGAATCGAGCGCGCGTTGCGCGATGTCGGCCTCGACGCCGCGCACCACGCCGTCATCGCCGGCGCTGGAGCCACCGCCCGCTCGGTGCTCGTCGCGCTGGATGGTCTTGGCCTGCGCAGTGCGACGATCGCGGTGCGGGACCCTGCTCGGGTTGGCGGGATCCTCGGCCTCGCCGACACGCTCGGTCTTGAGCTTGACGTGGTGTCGCTCACCGACCTGGTTCACGTGGTTGACGGCGGCGACGTGGTCGCGTGGACACTACCGAACGGTGTGTCGCTACCTGAGCTGATGCCGCTCGACGCCCGCACCACGGCGGTCGCCCTCGACGTGACCTACCACCCCTGGCCGGGACCCCTTGCGGCCCAGTGGCTCGAAGTGGGCGGCCGGGTGGCCTCGGGTCGCGACATGTTGCTACACCAGGCTGTGCGCCAGGTGCGGTTCTTCGTCTCCGCCCAGACGGATGCGCCGCTCACCGACGAGGTCGGCCTTGAAGCCGCGATGCGCGCCGCGCTCGACGCGGCATGAGGTAGCGCTCGGTCTGAGGCAGTGCGGCCCGCGGCGGGCAACCGGCCCTGTTGCTCGTGGCAGGATGGAACCATGCTGCGCTGGTTGACCGCCGGGGAATCCCACGGACCTGAATTGATCGCTGTGCTCGAGGGTATGCCCGCGGGCGTGCCCGTGCTGCGTGAGGCCATTCAGGCCGACATGCAGCGTCGAAAGCTCGGCTACGGGCGCGGCGCGCGGATGAAGTTCGAGCAAGACGAACTGACGATTTCAGGTGGCGTGCGGCACGGCGTGAGTATGGGCAGCCCTATCGCGCTGCGCATCGGGAACACCGAGTGGCCCAAGTGGACCACGATCATGAGCGCCGACCCCGTCGACCCGGAAGAGCTCACGGGTGCTCGAGGTGCGCCCCTGACGCGACCCCGGCCCGGTCACGCCGACCTCGTGGGTATGCAGAAATACGGCTTCAACGAGTCGCGGCCGGTGCTCGAGCGCGCGAGCGCGCGTGAAACTGCAGCGCGCGTGGCGCTCGGCGCGGTGGCCCGGTCATTCCTTAGCGAGCTGGGCATTCGGCTCGTTTCGCACACGCTATCGATCGGCCCGGTGCGCGTTCCTGACGATGCCCCGCTGCCGCTTCCCGACGATGTCGACCGACTCGACGCTGACCCGTTGCGGTGCCTGCACTCCGAGACAAGCGCGGCGATGGTGGCTGAGGTCGACGCCGCGCATAAAGACGGTGACACTCTCGGCGGAGTTGTCGAGGTTCTCGCCTACGGAGTGCCACCGGGGCTCGGCTCGTACGTGCACTGGGACCGTCGGCTCGACGCCAAGCTTGCGGCCGCCCTGATGGGAATTCAGGCGATCAAGGGTGTGGAGGTCGGTGACGGTTTCGAGACGACCCGGCGCCGTGGCTCCGCTGCGCACGACGAGCTCGTGGTTGATGACGGGGTCATCGAGAGACTCAGTGACCGCGCAGGCGGCACCGAGGGTGGAATGAGCACCGGAACGGTGCTCAGGGTGCGGGCCGGCATGAAGCCCATCGCGACCGTGCCGCACGCGCTGCGAACCGTCGACATCTCAACCGGTGAGGCGGCCGCAGCCCAACACCAGCGCTCCGACGTGTGCGCGGTGCCCGCTGCGGGAGTCGTCGCGGAGGCGATGGTGGCGCTCGTGCTTGCCGAGGCAATGCTGGAGAAATTCGGGGGCGACTCGATCGGTGAGACCCGGCGCAACCTCGACGGCTACCTCGCCGCAATGCCCGCAACGCTCACGACGGCGGTCGCCGACGGCCGTGGGGGAGCGCCACGTGCCCCCTGAGGCACTAACACCGACGCCGAAAGGTACCGCCGGTCCCCTTGTCGTGCTGATCGGCCCTCCGGCCGCCGGAAAGACGCGCGTCGGCAAGCGCGTGGCGCGCATCCTCAAGGTTCCTTTCATCGACACCGACCGCGCCATCGTCGCCGAGTTCGGCTCGATCCCCGAAATCTTTGCGACGCGAGGCGAGTCGGCATTCCGGGCACTCGAGACCGCGGCTGTGGGCACAGCGCTCGGGCAGCGCGCGGTTGTGTCGCTTGGCGGCGGAGCCGTGATGACTCCGAGCGTCGCCGCCGAGCTCGCGGGGCATCCCGTCGTCTTGCTCACCATCACGGCCGAGTCGGCCGCGGAGCGTCTCGACCCAGATTCGCGCCCACTCGTGCGTGACGGTATTGGCGCCTGGGTGGAGCTCGTCGAGCGCCGTATGCCGACCTACATCACACTTGCTGTCGCGACGTGGGATACCTCGTCGCGCCCCATCGACCACATTGCTGCCGAGATCGCCGAGTGGGCACACGAGCGCGCCATGACGGCCGGAGAACTATGACCGAGACAACTGTCATCCCCGTGAGCGGCCCGCCGGCCTATGACGTGTTGGTCGGGCGCGGGCTGTTCACCGACCTCGGCACGGTGGTGCCGCCGGCCGCAGCGAAACTGTTGGTCATTCACGCGCCGCCGCTCGCCGCCCAGGCTGAGGCGCTACGCGACCGCCTGGCAGGCCGTGTCGAAGTCCTGTTGGCCGAAGTTCCCGACGCGGAAGGGGCGAAGCGCATCGAGGTCGCCGCGTTCTGCTGGCAGATCATGGGCCAGACCGATTTCACGCGAACGGATGCTGTGGTCGGCCTCGGCGGGGGGGCGACGACCGATCTCGCGGGCTTCGTTGCCGCCACCTGGCTGCGCGGTGTACCGGTCATCCAGGTACCCACCACAGTGCTCGGAATGGTCGATGCCGCAGTCGGCGGCAAGACGGGCATCAACACGGCCGAAGGCAAGAACTTGGTGGGCGCGTTCTGGGCGCCGACCGCCGTGATCGTCGACCTCGACCTGCTTGACGGGCTTCCGCAGAATGAGGTGCTCGCGGGTTTTGCTGAGGTTGTGAAGTGCGGGTTCATTGCCGATCCGGTCATCCTCGACCTGCTCGAGGCAGATGTTGCGGTCGCGACTGACAGCTCGAGCCCCGTGTTCCGTGAACTTATCGAGCGCAGTATCCGCGTGAAGGCCAGCGTGGTGAGCGACGACTTCACCGAGCAGGGGCGCCGCGAGATCCTCAACTACGGTCACACTCTCGGCCACGCGATCGAACACGCCGAGCGCTACCGCTGGCGGCATGGCGCGGCGATCGCGATCGGCATGGTCTACGCCGCCGAGCTTTCGCACCTTGCAGGCTCGTTGCCAGCCGAGCAGGTTGACCGCACGCGGCGCATTCTCGCGTCGCTCACGTTGCCGACGGGCTATCCCCTTGGCCGCTGGAAGACACTGCTCGCGACGATGCAGCGCGACAAAAAGGCGCGCGCGGGCATGCTGCGCTTCATTGTTCTCGACGATGTTGCCCGCCCGCGGGTGCTCAACGGCACCGACGAGTCGATGCTCTTCGCGGCCTACCAAGAGGTGGGGGAGTGATCGCCGCCGGTATGGTTGCCGCATGACCGCCGTGACCCGCGTGCTCGTGCTCAACGGGCCCAACCTCAATCGATTGGGCACGCGTGAGCCCGCGATCTATGGCACGGCCACGCTCGGCGAGTTGCGCGGCGAGCTGGCCGGCGCATCTGATGGCGTTGAGATTGACCTGCGTCAGTCGAACGACGAGGCCGAGCTCATTGGCTGGTTGCATGAGGCAGTGGATGCCCGTACGCCCGTCATCCTGAACCCCGCCGCCTTCACCCACTACAGCTACGCCCTGCGTGATGCGGTCGCCCTGGTTACTGAGGCGGGCATCCCCGTCATCGAAGTTCACCTGTCGAACCCGCACTCGCGCGAAGAGTTTCGGCACACGAGCGTCATCTCGGGGGTTGCGACGGGCGTGATCGCCGGTTTCGGATTCGGTTCGTACCGGCTCGCGCTCGATCACCTGCTACGCCTGCCGTAGAGGAGCGCCAGCGGGCGTCGACTAGACTTTCGCGGCGGCCCGCTCGCGCGCGGCGAACCAACACGCACCTGACGGAACGGAACTTTCACACTCATGGCGACCACGAACGACATCAAGAACGGCAGCGTCCTCAACCTCGACGGGCAGCTCTGGAACGTCATCGAGTTTCAGCACGTGAAGCCGGGCAAAGGCGGGGCGTTCGTGCGCACCAAGATGCGTAACGTGATGAGCGGCAAGGTCGTTGACAAGACCTTCAATGCCGGAACCAAAGTCGACTTTGCCATCGTGGATCGGCGTGACTACCAGTACCTCTACCTGGATGGCGCTGACTACGTCTTCATGGACACCACCGACTACGAGCAGGTGACTGTGCCCGGCTCAGTGGTCGGCGAGGCGGCCAACTTCATGCTCGAGAACCAGATCGTGACGATCGCCATGAACGAGGGCGCGCCGCTCTACCTCGATCTGCCGGCGTCGGTGGTGCTCGAGATTACCTACACCGAGCCGGGCCTGCAGGGTGACCGGTCGACGGGGGGCACGAAGCCGGCTACCGTCGAGACCGGTTACGAGATTCAGGTGCCGCTCTTTGTTGAGACCGGAACCAAGGTCAAGGTCGACACTCGCACGGGCGACTACCTGGGCCGCGTCAGCGAGTAGTGAGCGCCCGCAGCAAGGCCCGAAAACGGGCTCTCGACATGCTTTACATCGCCGACGTGCGGCAGGTGCCCATCGCTGAGGTTTTGGCCGAAGAGGCCAGCCGCGCCGCGGCACGGCCGCAGCGGGCGTCGAGTTGGCCATACGCCGAGCAGATCGTGCGCGGCGTCGATGAGACGCGCACGGAGATCGACGCGCTCATCGAGCAGCACGCCGTGGGCTGGACGCTGGCGCGCATGCCCGTGGTCGACCGTGCGATTCTTCGGATGGCGACGTGGGAGTTGCGAGACAACCACGACATTCCGGTCGCCGTCGCGATTGCCGAGGCAATGGAGCTCGCGAGTGTGCTGTCGACCGACGACAGCGCGCCGTTCGTCAACGGAGTTCTTGGCGCGATTGCCCACGAGGTGCGCGCTCGCTGAACGGGCTCACATGACCCCTGTGTGACGTTCTGTTGCACTGCGTGTCGTCGCGTGTCTAGTCGGTTTGTGGGCGAGTGAGAGCGCCTCGTACCGTGGCGTCATGTCTTTGAGCCCCACGACTTTAGTCGCGGAAACGCCAGCACTACCGGTGTCGCTGCGCGGCGTTGGCCGTACCTTCGCGGCCCTCCGCGGCGGCCAGGAACGCACGGTACTCCGCGACATCCGAATCGAGGTCGCGCCAGGAGAGATTGTCGCTCTGCTTGGTCCGTCGGGCTGCGGCAAGTCGACCCTGTTGCGGCAGATCAGCGGCCTCGACCGACCGACCGTGGGTGCGCTCACCATCGACAACGCGCCAGTCGCTGTGGCCGACCAGCGGTGCGCGGTCGCTTTTCAAGAGCCGCGACTGCTTCCGTGGCGCACGGTGGCACGCAACATCGAGCTGGGTCTGCCGCGCGGAGTCAACCGTCGTCACGGTTCTGAACGCGTCGCCGAGCTTCTCGAGCTCGTGCAGCTGACCCATGCTGCGGATCTCAAGCCGCGCGAGATCTCGGGGGGCATGGCACAGCGAGTGTCACTCGCGCGGGCGCTCGCACGCGGGCCAGGGGTTCTCCTGCTCGACGAGCCTTTTGGTGCACTGGATGCTCTCACCCGGTTGACGATGCAGGATCTGCTCGTCGACATCCACCGCGCCGAACCCGCCACGATCGTGCTCGTCACGCACGATGTGGACGAGGCCCTGGCTCTGGCCGATCGCATTGTGCTTTTGGGAACGCGTCACGACCGGCCGGGCGCCACCATCAGCATGATTCTCGACGTGCCTGGGTCTCGGCCGCGTGACCGTGCCTCAGTCGTCCTGACCCGCCTACGCGCGAAGCTGCTCGACGCGCTCGGTGTGCCTAGCCATCACAGCAATTGAGTGCTGCGCCACCCCACACCACACTCCACCACCATCCGCATTGCCACCACGAGCACCACCCCACCTCGGTCGACTGACCGGCAACCGAAAGGCACTCATGAGCACCCGCACCCGTCTGACCCTGCTGACCGCGACATTCGCCGTGGCCACGATGGCCATGACCGGATGTGTCGCCGGTGAAGGCGCGCCATCGGGCGAACCCACCGCGGGCTCAGAGTGGTCTGACACGACTCTGACGCTCGACTTCGCCACTTACAACCCGTTGAGCTTGATCATCAAGGATCAGGGCTGGCTTGAGGAAGAGCTCGGCGACGACGTCACCGTCGAGTGGGTGCAGTCGGCCGGATCGAACAAGGCCAACGAGGCGCTCCGCGCCGGAGCGATCGATGTCGGGTCGACCGCCGGGTCTGCCGCGTTGCTCGCTCGCTCAAATGGCAGCCCGATCCAGACCATCAGTATCTACACGCAGCCGAATTGGGCGGCCATCGCCGTGCCGACCGGGAGCGACATCACCGAGCTCGCCGACCTTGCCGGGCGCACCGTCGCGGCGACGAAGGGCACCGATCCGTACTTTTTCTTGCTGCAAGCGCTGGGCGAGGCGGGACTATCGCTTGATGACATCAGTCTCCAGAATCTGCAGCACGCCGATGGCAAGACGGCCCTCGAGTCAGGGGCCGTGGATGCGTGGGCAGGACTCGACCCTTTGCTCTCGACGTCGGTCTACAACGGCGCTGCTGAGATCATCTACGACAACGTTGACTTCAACTCCTACGGATTCTTGAACGCCACCGAGGAGTTCATCAGCTCGAATCCTGATCTCGCACAACTCGTCGTGAACGCGTACGAGAAGGCGCGCGCGTGGGCTCTGCAGAACCCGTCGGAGACCGCGGCGATTCTTGCAGAGGTCTCGGGAATCGACGTGGCGATCGCCCAGGCCACTATTGCCCGCACGGTGATCGACATCGATCCCGTACCCGGTCGAACTCAGCGCGACGTGCTCGCGATTATCGGCCCGATCTTCGTCGAGAGCGGCGACGTGCCGAATCAAGAGCTCATCGACAATGCACTCGAGTCGCTGTTCAACGACACCTTCGTTCGGGCGGCCAACCCGGACTCGATCGGCTGAGCGTGAGCTTCGACGAACGCGGCGGCGTTCCCGTGCGGCGTCCCTCTACGGAGGGGCGCCGAACGGCGTCGCTGTTCCAGTTTGTGAGCGGCTACGGTTACTCCGCCGCGGGCACGACATTGTCGGAGTCGCGAACCGGAGCGCCGCGAGGCACCCGGGTGGTGCTGGGGTTCGTCGTTCCAGCACTTCTTCTCGCATGGTGGTGGATCGCCGCCGAGTACAGCTCGATTCCTGACTACCTGCTTCCGTCACCGAGCCAAGTACTGGCCGCGGGAGTCGAGTTAGCCCAGGCGGGTTTGCTCTCGACGTACATACTCATCTCACTCCAACGGGTATTTCTAGGGTTCGCGATCGGTGCAGCTATTGGCCTTGCACTAGGCGCTTTGGTCGGGCTCTCGCGAGTCGCTTCTGATCTCTTGAGTCCGTTACTCGGTGCGATCCGCGCCGTGCCGTCGCTGGCATGGGTACCCCTTCTCACGATCTATCTCGGCATCTACGAGACGCCCAAGATCACCCTGATCGCGATTGGGGCGGCGTTTCCGGTGTTCACCACCGTTGCGGGTGCTCTGCGGCACGTGGATCCGCACCTTGTCGAAGCGGGCCGTGCCTTTGGACTCGGGCGACTTGCTTTGCTGACGACGGTGCAGCTTCCCGCAGTCGTGCCGTCAATCGTTTCTGGGCTGCGCCTCGCGCTCGCACAAGCGTGGCTATTCCTGGTCGCGGCTGAACTCATCGCATCGTCCATGGGGCTGGGCTTCTTGCTGGTTGACTCACAAAACAATGGTCGGATGGATCGCATCTTCCTCGCGATCATCTTGCTCGCCGTGCTGGGCAAGACAACAGACGCGATCATTGGGGTGGGGGAGCGCGCCCTGCTTAGGCGCTGGGGCTGAGCGCACTAGACTGAACTCGTTCGACGTCCTTTAAGCACCGTCCTGTGAGACGGGGAAGGAGGTCAGAGTGGTCGCACGAACTGTGTTGCACGACGCTGACATCACGCGCGCACTGCGGCGCATCGCCCACGAGGTTCTCGAGAGCCGGCGCGGCGATGGCCGCCTCGTGTTTCTCGGCATCCCGACGCGCGGTGTGACCCTCGCTCAGCGTATCCAGGGCATCGTCGATGAGATCGAGCCAGGCGTATCGAGTTCGGGCTCACTCGACATCACGTTCTATCGAGACGACCTGGCGCGAACGCCGACTCGCTCGCCTGCGCCGACCCGTATTCCCCGCGAGGGAATCGACGATGCCATCGTCGTGCTCGTCGACGACGTGCTCTATTCGGGCCGAACGATTCGGGCCGCGCTCGACGCGCTCGTCGATCACGGCAGGCCGCGCGCCGTGCGCCTTGCGGTGCTCATCGATCGCGGGCATCGTGAGCTTCCCATCCGAGCAGATTTCGTCGGCAAAAACCTTCCGTCGTCAACCAGCGAGAGG
>Ga0105049_10009768_pt1 | contig 11029 bp, 8 predicted proteins | sample MAT06_FD_78087 | JGI IMG/M metagenome (GOLD analysis project Ga0105049, IMG submission 78087) | Freshwater microbial communities from Lake Fryxell liftoff mats and glacier meltwater in Antarctica - MAT-06 | ecosystem: Environmental > Aquatic > Freshwater > Ice > Liftoff microbial mat | place... | reverse complement strand
AGGCCCGCTCCAGCCAGGCTCGCGCGAAAGTCCAGTCGTTTTTGACCGTCCGCTCTGAGATGCCCAGGGCCAGGGCCACTTGGGCGATCTCAAGCCCCGCGTAGTACTTCAGGTGAACAACCCGGGCAAGACGCGGATCTCTGACCTCCAAGCGACGAATGGCTTCATCGAGGGCAAGATAATCGGTTTGGCCCTCGGTCGGGTCGGTGGCCCGCTCCTCTTGCGGGTCGGAAACGACCGACGCGACCTCATCGAGTGGAACGTGGGCCTGTTCGCCCCCGCCGCCACGCTTTTTGCGACCGCGAGCCTTGGCATGATCGAGCAGGATTTGCCGCATCGCCGCTGCCGCGGCGGCGTAGAAGTGACCGCGATTTTGCCAAGGAATCTCACGGGGTCCGACGAGTTTTAAGTACGCCTCATGGACCAGTGCGGTCGCGGCCAAGGTGTGGCCGACACGCTCACCCGCCATGCGCTTCTGGGCAGCGGCCCGAAGTTGGTCGTACACCAGCGGGAGCAGTTGCCGGACCCTCTCGGATGCCACGGCGGCCTCGTTCAAGAGAATCGTCACCGCCTGAGAATCTGCTGGATCGCCCATGGAGGGCAGTGTAAGTGAGGTTTGCCAGATGCCCGCCGGGCTGGGAGTGACCGAAGAATTGCCGTTGTTCGCGCCGTCGCTTGGCTTGGCTGGATCGGCGCGCGATGGTTTTAACCCGCCGCAAACGAACGTCAGGTCTTGGGATGCCAGCCTTTGGGGTTCAGCCATTCGCTTCCGACTGCGAGTGCGAGGAGGGCGGAGGTGAAGGCCGCCGGTTGGATGTTGACGTAGGGGACATCGAAGAGCGAGACGATGGCGATGCCAACGAGGGCGATAGTGGGGCCTGCGCTGTAGGTTCCGAGCCAGGCGGCGAGTGGGTGGCAGCGGGGCGAGGTGTCTGTGACAGTTGGTGTTGCGGACGAGAGGTGTGGACGGAGACCGGTCCAGATGCCGACGGCGAGGACGGAAGCGCACAGGAGTGCTCCGAGCAGGCCGGCGGTCGCCCATGCGTGGAGGAGGGTGTTGTGGGCCTGTGGCGAGGTTCGGACAGTGGCGGGGTCGATGTTCTGGGAACGCAACCGGTTTTGCACCCAGTGTTGATAGCCGCCGGTGCCGACGCCGCGGACGGGGTGTTCGCGGATGGCTTCCGTGGCCCAGATTGCGTATTGGAGGCGGGCACCCATGTCGGTCGAGAGGTTTTGGCCTTGGACTGCGGAGGTGAGTTCTGCCTTTGCGGTTTGCACGCGGTAGGCGATTTGTTTTCCGGCGACGAGCCAGCCCGCACCGGCGGTGATGATGATCGCGATGGTGGCGGCAAGGATGACGGCGGTGGCGCGCTTCTTGGGGAGGGCGAAGGTGGCGGCGAGCAGGACGAGGGCGGCGAGCAGGACAGCCGCGAGCCAGGCGCTGCGGGTTCCGGTGGCCAACGCGCCGACACCGCAGGTGAGGACTCCGGCGAGGCCGGCGATGCGTCGCCAGCCGCGGCCGAGCAGGGCGGGGCCCAAGTGGAGGCCGAGGCCGCCAACCAAGATGATGCCGCCCATGACGGGGTGGTGCCACCAGCCGCTGATTCGCTGGACGGGTTGCGGGTTGGGTGGATGGGGCCAGATGAGCCAGTCGATGGATTGGCGGTGGCCGAGCCATTCGAGGGCTTGGGCGGCGTTGCCGAGGGCGAGGCCGGTGCAGATGGCACCGATGAACCAGCCGCGGCGTTCCATGACGGGGTAGACGACGAGGGCGGTCCAGGCCCAGCGGGCGTTGGCGAGTTCGTTCCAGCCTGCATGGGGGTCGGGGGTCCAGAGCATGGCAAGGAGCATCCAGACGCACCATGCGAGGATGACCAGCATGAGGGGCTGGCGGAGGCGTATGAGCATGAGCGGCCAGACGGCGTGGATGCGCAGCAGGCAGCAGGCGAGGACGGGAAGTGTGAAGATTTCGGCGGTGAAGATCGGGCCGACCGAGCCGGCGAAGTAGAGGACGGCCAAGAGGACGTGGATGGGGTAGCCGACATCCTGACCCCAGGGTCGGAATTGGCGTTGCCAAGCCGCGTGGACGGTGTCGGGAGAGGGTGAAAAGGGACCATTGGCGAAGGCTGGCGGCGTCACCGGGATGTTACTTGTGGGGGTCAACTTGGGGGCCAACTTGGGGGTTTAGGGGGTCGATTCCTGCCTCTGGAGGGGTGCACGGGCTAGGACGAACCATAGAAAAAGGGGACGGAAGCGGATGTTACCTGAACCCGGGCCGGTCGTAGAACGGTAGAAGGTGGGGGCCGTTGGGGCTCCGGATGGCCTTATGGTTAGTGTGTGGGTCGGTGGGTCTGGATGGCCGATCATTGTGGTGAGCGGTTTGGTGTTGGGTTCGGGGTTGGGTTGATGACGAATTTATGAAGGAAAGGTGCGTTCCGCATGACTGATATCCGCCGCGTGCTGAAGTCTGCCGGGCTTCGTCTGTGGGTGCTTGACACCGTGAGGGGTTGGTCGGTGTTTGCGGCTGCGCTCTTGGCGGGGGTGTTGGTGGCGCGGATTGTGGAGCAGGTGGCGGGGTTTACTTTTGATTGGCGAAGGGCGGCTCCGTTTGTGCCGGCAGGGACGGCGTATACGGCGTTTTTGCTGGTGGTGGTGCTCGCGGCGTATGCGACGGCGGCGGGGCTGGTGCTTTCGGCGTTGTGGGCGTTGATTCGGCTGCGGAAGCCGCTTGCGGTGGCGCGGACGCTGGATGAATGCGCTGGGCTGAAGGAGAGTCTTTCGACGGCGCTTTACATTGAGCGTGAGACCGATCCGTGGTCGAAGGCGATGATCGAGACCGCGACGGCCAAGGCGCGAGCGGTGAACGTTCAGCAGGCGCTGCCGTTGGAGGCTCCGAAGTTCTGGCCGGTGCCGCTGGCGACGACGCTCGGGCTGGTGCTGGTGTGGATGCTGATGCCGAAGATTGATCTCTCGGGCAAGCACGCGGAGAAACTGGCCGAGGCGACCAAGAAGCAGGAAGTTCTGACGGTGAAGGCCGAGGTTCAGGCCCAGGAAAAGAAACTGGAAGAACTGCTGAAGAAGGCGAAGATCGAGGATGCGGTGGCGGATGGCGACCTTGAGGGCGAGGGGGAGAAGCCGAAAGAGAACGATCCGGAAGCCCTGCGTCGGAGCGCGGTCAAGAAGTTGACGAACGTGGCCGAGCAACTCGAGAAGATGAAGGAAGATGAGAAGGCACCGCAGATGGCGGCGCTCAAGGAACAGTTGAAGCAGTTGCGGCAGCCCGGGCAGGGGCCCTTGAACGAGTTCAGCCGGCAACTTTCGCGTGGCGACTTCAATAAGGCGAAGGCGGCGCTCGAAGAGATGTCGAAGCAACTGGGCGATGCGGCGATGCCGCCCGAACAGAAGGAAGAACTGAAGAAGCAACTCGAGAACATGGCGAAGCAGATGGAGAAACTGGCGGACGCCGAGAAGCAGGTTGCGAAGGAGATGGAGAAGCAGGGGCTTGACAAGAAGTCGGCGGAAGAACTGGCCAAGAAGGCGGCTCAGGGCGGCGAGGAACTTAAGAAGGCTCTTGAGCAGATGAAGGACATGAACGAGGAGCAGAAGCAGCAGATGCTGGAGATGGCCAAGAGCATGATGAAGGCGTGCGAACAGTGCAACGGCATGTCGGAATCGATGTCGAAGATGGCCAAGGGAATGAGCCAGGAGGGCCTGCAGCAGGAGGGTGCCGAGGGTATGGAGAACCTTGCCAAGGAACTCTCGGAGATGGAGTTGATGGAATCGGACATGGAGAACCTCGACGCCGCGCTGGACGAAGCCAAGAAGCAATTGGCGGAGATGGGCAAGTGCCTGGGCGGCGAGATGGAGGGCGAGGGCGAGTGCGACGGCGCACCCAAGATCGGGTCTTGGAAGCAAGGGGACTCGCGGAAGAAGGGTGCAGGGAGTGGCGGGCCGGGGCGGGGCAACGGGCCAAGCCCGGATGCTGAGGCCACGGACTACACGACCGAGAAAAAGAAGGCGAACGTCAAGACGGGTGACGGGCCGATCATCGGTCAGCGGCTGGTTTATGGCGAACAGGTGAAGGGTGAATCAAAGGCCCAGTTTGCGGACACGGTTGCATCGAGCGCGGCGGAGGCGACAGAGGCGATCGAGAGCAAGCAGATCCCGCGCGAATATCACGATGCGGTGAAGTCGTACTTCGGGCGGTTGCAGGAGAAGGTCAAGAAGGACACTCCGGCCCAGGCTCCCGCGGCAAAGGAAGCCGGGAAGTAAGATCGACCGGCTTTATGGCGAGGACTGCGGGATGACGTTGAAACTGTTTGCGTGCCGGGCGGTGGCGATGGTTGTCGCCGCCGGGATGTTTATTCGCGTGTTCGCTGGGTGCGAAGGCAAGCCGCCTCGGGAGGTGGTGTTGTATTCGAGCGCCGATTCGGATGTGCTGGCGAAGGTGGTGTCGGCGTATGAAGCCTCGGGTGGTGCGAAGGTGCTGGTGGTCGGCGATACGGAAGCGACCAAGACGACCGGCCTGGTGCAGCGGTTGCTTATCGAGGAAGATGCGCCCCGGGCGGATGTGTGGTGGTCGAGCGAGGCGTTGGGAACGTTCACGCTGAAGAAGCGAGGGCTTTTGCGCCCGATGGACTCGGCGGTGGTGCGAGCGGCGATCGGCGATCGGGATGCCGCGCTGATCGGGCCGGACGGCGCTTGGGTCGGCTTTGCCGCGAGGGCGAGGGTGATCGCCTTCAACACGAAGGTGACGGGGGCGTCGCCAAAGTCGCTTGGTGACCTGGCGCAGGAACGATTCCGGGGCCGGATCGGTATGGCGCGGCCGCAATTCGGCACGACGCGGACGCATGTTGCCGCGCTGGTCGGGGCCTTTGGCGAGGAGGCGGCGACCGACATCTTGGAGGCGTTGAAGGCGAATGGCTTGCGGCTGTATGACGGTAATTCGTCGGTGGTGCGGGCGATTGCCGAGGGTGAGATTGATGCCGGGCTGACGGATACGGACGATGTGTGGGCGGCCAAGGAGAACGGGTGGCCGGTGGAGATGAATTTCGAGGCGTCGTCGGAACCCGCGGTTGCCGGGAGTTCCGGATGGCGCACCTCTGGGCCGCTGGTGATCCCGAACACGGTGGCGCTCATCAAGGGCGGGCCGCACCCGGAGGAGGCCGATCGGTTGGCGGCGTTCCTGCTTTCGCCGGAGGTCGAAAGGCTTCTGGCTTCGAGCCGGTCTCGGAACACACCGACGTTGCCGGCGGTAGCGTCGGAATATCCGGAACTGTTGGTGCCAGGCCCGTGGGCGGTTTCGACCTCGGAGATCGTGCAGGCATCGGAGGCCGCGGCGGCGCTGATTGAGCGGCTTTTTCCGCTGGGCGGATGAGGAAAGCAGGCGCATGGTCCGAGTCGATGGCGGGAATGCCGGGCTCAACCGCGCAGACGGTTCCATGCGATGGGCACGACCATCTTCGATGCGATCTTGGGTTGAAGAGCGGCCGAACATCTTGGCAGTGGGCTTTTTCACTCCAGACCCGTTTCCCAACTTCCGGCTTCGCAGCCGCGGTCGGCTGATCGCGGCGACGCTCTTGCTTCAGGCGGCGATTATCGGGCTGGGTGGCATGGGGTTGCTGCACGTGATGCGGAACGGGGTTTCGCAGCGGGTTCAGGAGGAGCGGTGCAACGAACTTGCGCATGAGGCCGAGCGGGTTGCGGGAGAATTGAAGCGCAAGGTGACCGGTCCGATTGTGCTGGGGAATGATGGGTGGCGCGTGGCCCAGGACCTTGTGGAGGGGTGCCAGTTGACCGGGGGGGCCACGCTCTTTCTGCTGGACGATCGGGGCAGGCTGGTGTGCCACCCTGCGTTGCGGCGGAACCCCAACATGCGAAGGGTTGACTATGCCGAGCAGTCGGTGCGGATTGAGCCGAGCGGCGAGACGTGGGAACTGGGCAATTTTTCGAGCCAGACGGTGCTGATGGGAGAGGCCGACTTTCTGTCAGGGCGGGTGGCGATAGCGGCGTGCTATGACCCCGACCGCAAGGTTCGCATCGTGGTCCACCAGCCGGTCCAGGGGTTGCTGGCGGCGGGTGATCGGGCGACAGCGGGATTGCTGGCCTGGGGCGGACCGGCCGCGTTGCTGGTGCTGGCGATCAGCGCGGGCGGGAGCATTGTGTTGATGCGGAGGTACGACAGCGCGCTGGCGCGAGCCAACGCGGACTTGGAGAGAGAGGTCGACCGACGCACGCAAGCCGGGCTAACGATTCGCAACGGGCTGATTTTCGGGCTCGCGAAACTCGCGGACTATCGCGACACGGACACGGGACGGCACCTCGAGCGCATCTGCCGCTATTGCGAGATTATCGCGACTGAAATCCGCCCGCTGTTTCAAGAGATCGACGACGGATGGATCGAGCGGCTGAAACTCGCCTCTTCGATGCACGACATCGGCAAGGTGGGGATTGCCGATCGGGTGCTGCTGAAGCCCGGCGCCCTGACCGATGCCGAGCGTCAACAGATGCAGCGGCACGTCGCAATAGGCGTGGACACGCTGCGGGCCATTCAGGATCGGGTGGGTGACGATGAACTGCTGGCGATGGCGATCGATGTCACGCTTCAGCATCACGAGAAGGTTGACGGAACGGGCTATCCCACCGGCCTCAAGGGTGAAGAGATTTCGCTGGCCGCGCGGATCGTTGCGCTGGCCGACGTTTATGATGCTCTGACCTCGCACCGGGTGTACAAGATCGCCATGTCGCATGCCGAGGCGTCGGCGATCATTCGCCGGTCGCGCGGCAGCCACTTTGATGCGATGGTGGTGGACGCCTTTGTGCATCGGGAGGCCTTTTTTGCCAGGGTGTGCGACGAAATGCAGACCGCCGACGGTGAGCGATGTTCGCTCGAATTGCTCTCGCGAGCGGCTCTGCGGCGCGCGGCGTGAGCCTCTCGGCTGGCGTTCAGGGTGCCGCGTGTCGCTCGACCGTTGCGGAGAGGTCCGCGGCGGTGACGAGCAGGCGGGCGAGGTTGGCCTCGATGGCGGTGCGACGAACTTCATCGAGCGAAGACAGATTAATCCGCACGTTGCAGGCCGAGGCCCGCGCGCAGGACTCGGCGAGGATGGATGCGATGGCGAGGTCGCTGCGAAGGTGGCGGTTGGTCCGGAGGGCGAGGAGTTCGAGCAGCCTGAGGACATCGACGCAGGCCGCCGCGGTGGCGAGCGGGATGTTGGCGGCGGCGTCCTGAGCGGCGGGGAGTTCGGACCTTCGCGGGTCACCCTCTGGCAGGCGAGAGAGTTCATTCACGAGGCCGTAGGCAGCGGCGTCTTCATCGGCCAAGGTGAGGAAAACGCCACGGGCCCGTTCCAACTCAGCGGCGGCGGATTCGAGTCGGGATTGGTGTTCGGCGAGGTTCTTTTTGCCGAGTGAATAGGAAACGACCATCTGCGCGAGTGCCGCGGCGAGGGCACCAACGACCGATGCCACCGCGCCGCCGCCGGGAGTGGGGGTCTTGGCGGCGGTTTGGGAGAGGAGATCGTTGAGGGCAAAGTCGGCGAAGTGCATCGGATGTTCCGTGAACTCAAGGCGAAAGTGAGCAGAGGGAGCATTTGTCCGCAGCTGGCGACTACCCGGGCCGGTTTGCACGCTGGCGGTCATTTCTCGATCGGGACGCCGACCATGCTGCCGTATTCGGTCCACGATCCGTCGTAGTTCTTGCAGTCTTTGACGCCGAGCAGGTACTTCAGCACGAACCATGAATGGCTGGAACGCTCGCCGATGCGGCAGTAGCAGACGGTGGGGGTGTTTTCTTTGAGGCCGGCATCCTTGAAGTAGATCTGCCGCAGGTCGTCGACGCTCTTGAATGTGCCGTCGGCGTTGACGGTGCGGGACCACGGGATGCTCTTGGCGCCGGGGACATGCCCACCGCGCTGGGCGGTTTCGGTCATTCCGGGTGGTGCGATGACCTTGCCGCTGAACTCATCGGGGGAGCGGACGTCGACAAGGTTGGCCGAGCGGGCCTGCGCGATGGCGAGGACATCGGGGACTTTTGCACGGAGTTCGTGATCGACTTTGACGATGCGGTACTCTGAGCGCTGCACGGGTGAGGGATCGGGGGTGAGGGCCTTGTCGTCTTCGTTGAGCCACTTGTTGCGGCCGCCGTTCATGAGCGAGACATTCTCGTGGCCGTACATTTTGAAGAGCCAGAAGCCGTAGGCTGCGAACCAATTGTTGTTGTCGCCATACAGGACGACGTGGTCATCGTTGCGGATCCCCGCTGCGCTCAACAACTGTTGGAAACCTTCTTTCCCGAGGATGTCGCGGCTTACCTGATCCTGCAACTGGGTTTCCCAGTTGAAGCCGACCGCGCCGGGGACGTGCCCGGCGTCGTAGGCCTTGGTATCGACGTCGATCTCGACGATGCGGACACCCGGGGTGTTGAGGTTCTGTTTCACCCAGTCGGTGGAGACGAGGGTTTCGGGGTGGCTGTACGGGGTCATCCTGAGAGCCTCCAAGAGACAAGAAGTTTCAAGGTACCAATCGTGGGGGAACACTGAAAGAGCGAAGAAAGGATAACCGTGCTGCGCCGTGAAAGTAGACCGCTCAAGCGAAAGTGTTCTACACAAAGGTCGGGTGTCGGTGGGAGTGGGGCGGCGTCGGGAGATGCAGATTTGGTGCAGGCAAGAGAATTGGCTGCGGAACCGGTGGCTACTGGGCCGTCCAGCCGCCATCGACGAGAAGATCGTGACCGGTCATGAAGGATGATGTATCCGAGAACAGGAAGGCGACGGGGCCGGCGACTTCGGCGGCACTGCCCAGCCTTCCGACAGGGTGCGCTGCCCCCATTTGCTTGTTGGCTTCGGATTCCGGACCGCCGCCAAATCGCTCGAGCATCTCCGTGTGGATGCCGGCGGGGGAGACTGCGTTGATGCGGATACCCTGCTTGGCGTATTCGAGGGCGGCGCTCCGCGTGAGACCGACGACTGCGTGTTTGCTCGCGACATAGACGCTCATGCCCGCCATGCCGACGGAGCCGGCGATCGATGCGTTGTTCACAATCGAACCGCCGCCGGAGGCAAGCAGGGCAGGTATCTGGTGTTTCATGCCCAGAAGCACGCCCAGCACGTTGATATCGAACACCTTGCGGTAGTTCTCTGCGGTTTGCTGGTGCGTCGGGACGCCCTTGTCGCCTTCGAAACCTGCGTTATTGAACGCAAAGTTCAACTTGCCTGTCAGACCCACCGCCTGCTTGACGAAGCGGATGGCATCGGCCTCGTTGGTTACGTCACCCTGCACAAAGAGCGCCTTCACACCCAACGCCGTAGCGGCCTTGGCGACGGCATCGCCCTCCTTTTCGCGACGGCCCGTAAGGACGATGTGAACGCCCAATCTGGCGAGCGTGAGCGCGGTTTCGCGGCCGATGCCGCTGGTGCCGCCGGTGATGAGGGCCGTCTTGCCTTTGAGATCGTTCATGGATGTTCCTTTCGCTTCGCGAGTAGTTGGCCCGTGGTGCAAGCCGGTTAAATGAGGCACGGGGCACGGATGGCGTGTCGGCTCTGCCACGCTCCGGGGCACTGTATATCGACACCCATCGATATGTTCACACGGGCCGTAAAAGAAATGTTGGAATCATCGGTCGTGCGAGGGTTGCCGCGACGGGGCGTTCGTTGTGCGGAGAAGGGGGGGGCGTGCGGGGTCTGGGTGGCCAGCGGCTACTTGCCGGGTTTCGCTGGCTTCATATTGGTCTTGATGTTCGGCTTGATGTTGGGCGTGGTCGGGGCCTTGGACGCGGCGGCACGGGGCGACGCCGGTCGCCGCGTCGCGGCTTGCCGGGTGTTGCCTTGCTGCGGCGGGGTAACTTTGGCGGAGGATCGCAGCACCGGCCGGACTTGAGCACCACCGACGATGCGTTCGGCGAATGCCAGCAAAAGCGGCTCATTGACGGTGAGGACGTGGAACTGGCCTTCCTTGCGGCAGGTGATGACGCCGGAGTCGGCGAGGCATTTGATGTGGTGCGACATGGTGGGCTGCGATTTGGGGAAACAGTTGCAGACGTCGCCGCAAGTCATCTCGGTGCGGCTGCGCACCTCTTCCAGCATCCGGGCCCGGGTCGGGTCGGCGAGTGCTTTGGCAACTTTGATGAACTCGGCCTCGCGCATGGCACCCTCAAAATAGGCGCGGCATTACCATGGGGATTTGGGCCTTCGCTCCAAGAGGGGGCTTCATTGAGTGACTGTGAGCCGCGGACAGAAGGCGTTTCGGAGGCTGGACGGGCTGCGGCTCGTATCGTGCTGCTCTGAACTTCGGTCGGCGTTGGAAGGTTTTGAGTTTTTTATTGACCTTCGGTTCGGCGTCGGTCATACTGGCGGTGACCGTAAACGAGGGGTTCAGGCGGTCGGGAGGACGGAATGCTTATGACGCAAATCAGGAGTGGGGTTGTCGCCGGCGTGGTCGTTGGCTTGGCCTCGACGATGGGCGTTGCCCAGACGACCCGTGTTGAGTTGCGGCCCTTCAGCACCGCAGTTCAGAACGCGGTGCAGATTACGTCGGTTCGCGGGGATGGCACCCGTTTGTTCGGCGTCGATCGCGGCGGGCGAATCCGCGCGATCGACGGTGGGACGGGTTCAGCGATTCTGGTGGGCACGGTTGGGGGCACGGTAATCGACCTGACGATGCGCCGACGGCTGCAAGGGGATGGGGGGGTGCTGTCCGCCGCGTTTCCGGATGATTTCGACGTTTCGGGTGAGTTTTATGTGTACTACAACCGCGAGCCCGACAATGCGAATGTGTTGGCCCGTTATCGCGTGAATCCGGGGACGCTTACGGCCCCGCTGGCGAGCGAGGAAATCGTGCTCGTGACACCGCACGGGCCGGGTCACAACGGCGGGTGGATGGGATTCTCACCCGTGAATGGCTATCTCTATCTTTCACTGGGCGATGACGGCACGGCCGCGAACCCGGACCCGACCAACAAGGCGCAGACGATCACAGGGTTGGTGTTTTCCGGGAAGGTGCTGCGGCTGGATGTTTCGGGCGGGGATGACTT
>Ga0105049_10009765_pt1 | contig 11033 bp, 9 predicted proteins | sample MAT06_FD_78087 | JGI IMG/M metagenome (GOLD analysis project Ga0105049, IMG submission 78087) | Freshwater microbial communities from Lake Fryxell liftoff mats and glacier meltwater in Antarctica - MAT-06 | ecosystem: Environmental > Aquatic > Freshwater > Ice > Liftoff microbial mat | place... | reverse complement strand
GCGCGCCGTGGCTGGGCCAACGGGCAAGATCATGATCGATGCCAACAATGGCTACAATCTCAACCTGACCAAACAGGTACTCGCCGCGACCGCCACCGCCGATGTCTACTGGATGGAAGAAGCGTTTCACGAAGATCCCGTACTCTATCGCGATTTGCAGGGTTGGCTGCAAGCCGAAGGGCTCAACACCTTGATCGCCGATGGCGAGGGTTGGGCCGCGCTGCCCCTGTTGGATTGGGCGCGTGAAGGGCTGGTGCAGGTAATTCAATATGATATTCACAGCCACAGTTTTACCCAGTGGCTGGCCCTCGGTCAACAGTTGGATGCCTGGGGTGTGCGTTCCGCACCCCATCACTATGGCGGCCACATTGGCAACTATACCGCGGCGCACCTGGCCGCGGCGATTGACGGCTTTACCTTTGTCGAGTGGGACGAGGTAACCACACCCGGCATCAGCGCGCCAGATTATGGGATCACCGAAGGGCAGGTCCAGGTGCCCGCCGCGCCGGGCTTTGGGTTGACCTTGCAGGAAGATGTCTTCCAACGCGCCGTGGCAGCCAACGGCTTTGCCATGCGCGGGTAGACCGCCCCGCCATGAATGGACGGGGCTATATAACAACGCCCCGTCAACGGGGCTTGTCCCATGTGCAAGTGCAAGTCTCGTTGGCATAAGCAGGCTAAAGCCTGCGTCGTTTTTTTGCCCCGTCCATTCATGGCAGGGCAGATATAATTTACCCGAATACTTCAACTGCAAACAGGTTTCATTCTGCACTGAGAAGCAGCATTTCCTGTCGCCACACAATATCTTCGACAAGATAGCCGGCTGAGTTTTCTTTAAAGCGGCGCGCCGCGTCTTCCCCTTCTGTACGTTCGAGAAGTGGAATAGTATTGCGTTGGGCGTGATGGTGCTTTTGGTTCTCTACGTAGGCAATCACATTAGTAAGCCGCTTACCGTCAAACGAAAAAGCGCCATAGTCATCTTGCCAATAAAATAGCGTTAACGATGGATAGTGCTGGTTCAATTTCGCCGATGCGATGCCCTTGATCTGTCCGATAAAGGCTGCGACTGCCACTTTGGGCGGTATGGATACGACCATATGCACATGATCTTCCACGCCGTTGATCGCGAATACGCTACCTTCTAGCCCGATGGCTTTGGTACGCAATAGGTTATAGAGGATCGCTTCTAGCGATTCGGTTATGCGCGGTTCCCGATTTTTGGTGGCCCAAACAAGATGGTAAAAAAGTTGATAATAAACCATGCTGATCTGCTGTTGTGAATTCGGCTCAGGCGAAAATCAATGGCAAGATTATATCTCTATCGGCACTGCACAGACAACAGGCAGATGGCTTATTCCAGGCGGTTCGCCCAGCCATTTATGGCCGGGCTAATTAACAACGCTATCTGAAGACCGACTTGTCCCACGCACCAGCAAGCCCCGTTGACGGGGCGTTGTTGCATAGCCCGGCGGCTTTAGCCCCGGGCGGATTCTGGCAATCTGCCCAAATCGTTCGTTGTAACCTACACCCCTAGTCCCTGTAAAAACGCGATACTGGTCTGGATGCCCCGGTAGAAATTGGGCAAATGAAACTTTTCGTTGGGCGCGTGCAAATTGTCATCGGGCAGGCCAAAGCCCATGAGGACAACCGGCACATTGAGCGCCGCTTGAAATTTGGGAACAATGGGGATGCCACCACCTTCGCGCTTGTAGAGCGGAGCCACGCCAAAAACCTGGGTATAGGCCGCGGCGGCCAGTTGGATTTCTGGCGAATCAATTGGCGCTACATAAGCACGCCCCCCCGCACGTCCCCGCACCTCCACCTTGATTGTCGGCGGCGCGAGCCGCTGTAAATGTGCCTCGATCAACTGGGCGATTTCTACTGGATCTTGATCGGGCACCAGGCGACAGCTAATCTTCGCGTGGGCCTGGCTGGGGATCACCGTCTTCGAGCCTTCGCCGGTAAAGCCGCCCCACATGCCGTTGATCTCGAGTGTAGGCCGTGCACCAATCCGTTCGACCACACTATACGCCGCTTCGCCATAGGCCGCAGGCGCGCCGTTATCGGCCAGCAACTGTGCCTCGCCATAGGGAACTTGCGCCAGTAACGCCCGTTCTGCTGGCGACAATTCCTGAACACGATCATAAAACCCGGGTACGGTCACACGGCCCTCGGCATCGTGCAGCGCGGCCAGCAGTTCGCACAGCGCTTGGTTCGGGTTGTGGGTTGCGCCGCCGTACATGCCACTGTGCAGATCATGCGCGGGACCGGTGACTGTGATCTCACAAAACCAACCGCCACGCAAACCATAGGTGATCACGGGTATATCTGGCGCGAGCATCCCCGTGTCGGAGATCAGACAGAGATCCGCCGCTAGTTGGGCAGTGTGGGCGGGGACATAGGCGGAAATGGCGCTGCTGCCCACCTCTTCTTCACCCTCGATCAGAAATTTGACATTGACTGGCAATGTCCCGGTCGCCTGCAAGAGTGCTTCGACAGCCTTGACATGGATAAAGGTCTGGCCTTTGTCATCCGACGCACCCCGCGCAAAGAGATCGTCGCCATGCCGACCGGTGCGGATGGTTGGTTCAAAAGGTGGTGTCTGCCAGAGATCCAGCGGATCTACCGGTTGCACATCATAGTGACCGTAGATCAGTACCGTCGGTTTGTCGGCCCCTGCGTGTAACCAGTCGGCATAGACCATGGGATGACCAGCCGTTTCGATCAAGGTGACGTGTTCCAGGCCGCTTTGTTGCAGATTGGCGACGAGCCATTGCGCGGCGGCCAGCACATCCGGTTTGTGGGCAGAGAGGGTGCTAATGCTCGGAATGCGCAACCAGGCGATCAGTTCATCCAGTTGGCGCGCTTTGGCCGTAGTAAGGAAAGAGTGTAGGTCTGTTGTCATGCGATGCTTGCTCCTAATTCGTAACAATCATGGGAAATTCGGCTTGATTATCCATAGACATCGGCGCGGCGATGTTTGAGCGCGGGCAACTCGGCGCGCACTTTGTCCTGGGTGGCATAATCGACTTCGGCCACGATGACACACTCGCGTTCCGGGGCACGCGCCAGCACCGTGCCCCACGGATCGACGATCATGCTGTTGCCAAAACATTGTTTGCCATTGCCGTGGCTGCCAATCTGGGCTGGCGAAACCAGATAGACTTGGTTTTCGATGGCGCGGGCACGGATGAGCGTCTCCCAGTGATCCTTGCCGGTATACAGTGTGAAGGCCGCCGGATGAAAAATGACGCGGGCTCCTGCCAGGGTGAGGGCGCGATAGAGTTCGGGAAAGCGAATATCATAGCAGATGGTCAGCCCAAAATTGCCATGCTCCGTTTCAAAGGTGACCATCGCTGTGCCCGGCGCCACACGCGCCGACTCTTGGTAGCTTTTTTGGCCCTCGATGTGAATGTCAAAGAGGTGCAATTTTTGATAGCGGGCGATGATCGCGCCCGTCGGATCAAACACCAAGGTCGTATTGCCAATACGGTCGCTGCCGGGGATGACGGTGGGGATACTACCGCCATGAATGGTGATACCATGTTGGCGCGCTTTGTCACGCAACAGTTGGCTGGTCGGTCCGGCTTCGTCTTCTGCGCCGGCAGCCATGGCATCATCATCGGCCAGCAGATTGAACATCTCGGGCAGGCCCACCATCTGAGCACCCTGACGCGCCGCCTCATCGATCAACCGGGCCGCAGTAGCGAGGTTGGCTGTCTTATCCGCTTGCGAATTCATCTGACAAGCAGCAATACGCAACGACATGCAAGTCTCCTTTCAACACGGGATGTCTGCTTTGGTATCGCCCCTTCGCCGGTGTTCAGGCGTGTGACGGATACTCTGTAAAATAGCACAAGAGGCCACATCCTGATAAAATGAAGCCGCGGCAAACAGCACCATCCAGGCTTCTATACATGACCACGAACCAGCCATGACCAAACCAACCGACCAACCACAAGCCACACCACGCATCCCGGTGATCGAGTTGCGTAGCGTGACCAAAACTTATGCCATGGGTGATATTGTTGTCCATGCGCTGCGCGGCGTGAATGTGGCGATCTACCCCGGCGAAATGGTGGCCATCATGGGGCCGAGCGGCAGCGGCAAGTCCACGTTGATGAACATTATCGGCTGCCTCGACGTCCCCAGCGCGGGCGTCTATGCGTTGGATGGCATTGATGTGAGCAAATTGCGCGATAGCCAACTCGCCGAGATTCGTTGCCGCAAGATCGGCTTTGTCTTTCAGAGTTTCAATCTGCTGGCGCGCACCTCGGCGCGGGCCAATGTGGAATTGCCCTTGATCTACGCCGGTGTCGGTGGTCGCCAGCGCCGCCAACGTGCCGAAGAGGTATTGCGGCTGGTGGGCTTGGGGGAACGGATGGATCATAAACCGACGGAACTTTCTGGTGGGCAGCAGCAGCGGGTGGCGATTGCCCGTGCCCTCACCAATCAACCATCCATGATCCTGGCCGATGAGCCGACCGGCAACCTTGATAGCAAGACCAGTGTCGAGATTATGCAGTTCTTTCAAAAGCTCAACCGCGAGCAAGGCATTACGATTGTCTTCGTCACCCATGATCCGGAAACTGCGGACTATTGCCAGCGCGTCATTCATGTGCGCGACGGCGAAGTCGCCAACGATGAACGGCGTGAGCCGCAGCTTGCCAGCACAAGCGAAGCCGCGATACCCACACCTACTGCACCGTAATTCAGCCCAGTTGAAACTCGACATAGCCATGTTCGTTGGGCGCGCTGGTGGGCACGAAGCCAATGCGTTCAATGCAGCGACGGGCCGCTTCGTTATGGATTGCGACATAGGCAACATGCTGATGCAGACCTTGACTGTGATGCTGGTCGAGTAGTTGTTTTAATACAGCCGTAGCAATGCCCTGCTTGCATAGTGTAGGCTTCGTTGCTATGCCAGCGATACAGATTGGCGGATCATCTGGCGCGCCAAAGATAATCTCAATCACGGCCACCAATTCCGCGTTGCGAAACACTGCCCACGTCATCCCCTCTGACTCTGGCTGCCCCAGCACCGCGTCCAGCCACGCTTGATCCATGGGACCCAGTTGGCGATCCAGCTCGGGATCGCCAAACCACGCGGCATATTCGGGATAATTGGTTTGCTGAAAGCGTCTGAATGCAAGTTCCGTGATCGATTGAGGATTCTCCTGCGTTTCTACTAGGGACGCGGCAAAACATCAAGTGCCGTCAGATGCTCGACTGTGGCCGCGAAGCCGACGGTGCGATAGGCACTGATGCCCGCAGCCCGCGCCGCGTCGACATTGAGCGTGTTGTCATCCAGGAACAGAATACGTGCGGGGTCACAAGCCAGACGCTTGGCGAAGTCAGCCATTTGACCCATAACTCGTCGGGTGTCAGGCGGTGGCCGAGCAATTCGAGCATCCGGGAGACGCCGGCTAACTCAATCAGGACACCACCCAGATCAAAGACGATTGCATCAAAGGGACGCTTCTCTTGTGTAGACATGTGTTGCTTTCTGCGTGATTACAAATTTATTTGACCTAAATCCCATCTTTTCAGATGCACGTTGAATATAACCATCATAATGCTAGAAGAAATTGACTTCTGTCAATTCTATCACGCTAGCGGGCCTTTTTCATCACGTTTTTCTCACGATAAAGTCATATACTCGTACTATCCAACCCGAAGCATTTATTTGCCCTCTCTGAAAATGAATGCACCGTAGCCATGTCCGTTTTGGAGAAGCAGCATTGACCAACGAAATCATTCAATTTGAACCAATTTTGCGCCAAGTCCCCTTCTTCCGGGAATTAAATGATGAAGGGTTGGCGCGCCTGATCGAGACGGGGTGCCATACGACCTTGCCGGCTGATCAACTTGTCTATCGCGAGGGCGATACGCCCGATTACCTATATGTGGTACTAGCTGGACGTGTGCGTATCTACGCGCTCGATGATCAGGGCAACGAAGTGACCTTGACGACATTGGAAAGGGGCACCTGCTTTGGCGAGTTGGCGCTATTGGACGGTCAACGCCGTTCGGCCAGTGTGGTCTGTGTTACCCCGTGCCAGTTTTTTACCCTGAGCCAGGCCGCATTGATGACGTTATTACAGACGGCTTCAACACAAGTGCTGGCGCGCATGTTGGCCGTGCTCACCGATCAGGTACGCAATCGAACGGTCCGCTATATTGAAGAAGAACAGGCCAAACGGACGATTCAGGCCGAAGCTGAATTGGCGCGCCATCGTTCACTAGCCCAGATGGTGGCCGGTGTGGCCCATGAACTCAATACGCCGCTGGGTATTGCCAACACAGCCGCCGATATGATTGAAAAGCGCCTGCAACTCAATTCTATAACGACCCGCTTGGCTGCCGATCCAGAGACAAAACTGATTCTGGAAGATATTGTAGAGGCGAGTGCGCTGATGAAGAGTAACATCTTGCGGGCGCACAAACTGGTGCAAAGCTTCAAGCAGATCGCCGTCCGTCAATTGACCGACAATTTAGAGACGGTTGCGCTGCCCGACTTGGTGCGGGACAGCATCGATCTCTTCAAGATTAATGCGCGACAGGCCAATTTGGCGATCCGTATCACCAATACATTGCCGGGTGATCAGCAAAGCTGGACAGGCTATCCTGGCTATCTAACCCAGATTGTGCTCAATTTATTGGTCAACATTGAACGCTACGCCTATCCAGAGAGCCAAGGTGGAATTGTTGACATCACGCTGGCCACTAGCATATTGGCCGATCAGCCGGCATTTAGCATAACCGTGCGCGACTTTGGGCGCGGGATTGCCCCAGAGCATCTCTCCCAAGTCTATGAGCCCTTTTTTACCACAGGCCGCAATCGCGGCGGCACCGGCTTGGGGTTGGCGATTGTCTATAATTTAGTGACGACCGCACTGCACGGCACGATCCATATTGCGTCGCAATTGGCGCAGGGCGTCACCGTGACAGTCACCGTTCCCCAATTTACGTATAAGTAAGTATTGCACATAACCATTACGCAAGGGACGACCATGACGAACTACAGCAATTCTCAAGATAATGGGCTACACCATCCTTGGTTAGCACAATTGATGGAAATGGTACAGAATCCGCAGTCTGTACCAGCGCAGCAATTATTGGCCGCCTTGCAAGCCAGCAGCAGTCAACGTGCCGCGCCACCCACCTACAACCGCAATACACCTTACATCAATACGATTGCCCCAGCACAAGAGCCAGAATTGACTTTTGATGCAGAGATGGAACAGCGCATTGAGGGCTTAGTGCGGTGGAATGCTATGGTGATGGTGCTGCGCGCCAATCAAAAAGATGGCGCGATCGGCGGCCATATCGCCTCCTATGCCTCGGCAGCCACCTTGTATGAAGTCGCCTTTAACCATTTCTTCCGCGGTCGTGGCGATGAACGGACAGGCGATCAGATCTATTTCCAGGCGCATATTTCGCCAGGCATTTATGCGCGCGCCTTTCTCGAAGGACGGCTTTCCGCCGACGATCTGGAACGCTTTCGGCGCGAGTTGAACCCGAAGGGCGGGCTTTCCTCGTATCCGCACCCCTGGCTCATGCCCAATTTTTGGGAATTTCCTACGGTGTCGATGGGGCTGGGTCCCGTCATGGCCATTTATCAGGCGCGGTTCAATCAATATTTGGAGGATCGCGGCTTTCAGCCCAACACAAGCCGAGTCTGGGCTTATCTGGGTGATGGCGAATGTGATGAACCGGAAGCCCTGGGTGCGATCTCTTTGGCTGTGCGCGAAAAATTGGACAAATTGACCTTTATTGTCAATTGCAATCTACAACGGCTGGATGGCCCCGTACGCGGCAATGGCAACATTATTCAAGAATTGGAAACGCTCTTCCGCGGGGCCGGCTGGCATGTCATCAAACTAATTTGGGGCAGCGACTGGGATCCGATCTTTGCCCAAGACAGTGATGGCCAGTTTGTGGAACGTGTCAGCGGATTGGTCGATGGCGAACTGCAAAAGTACAGCTACGTCGGCGGCACCTACATGCGCAGCCAACTCTTTGGGCGCGATCCTAGCTTACAGGCATTGGTGGCGCATCTTTCCGACAAGCAACTCGCCGCCTTACAGATGGGAGGCCATGACCGCGCCAAAGTTTATGCGGCCTATCATGCGGCAACCCAACAGCAGGATGCACCTACGGTGATTTTGGTGCGGACGGTCAAGGGTTATGGCTTGGGCGAAGGGCACGAAGCAACCAACGTCAGCCATGTGTACAAAAAATTTGATCAGCAAGATCTACTCGATTTTCGGGAACGCTTTCAACTGCCGATTCCGCTGGAAGTCGTGCGCAACGTTGAGTTTTATCAACCACCAGCCGATAGCCCAGAAATGCGCTATTTGCAGGCGCAGCGGCAGAAGCTAGGCGGCTATGTCCCGGCGCGCAATCCTGTCTGCCCGCCGCTTATACCGCCCGCGGCTGAACTTTTCACCGAATATGATCGCGGTTCGGGCGGACGCGCGCTATCGACCACAACGGCCTTTGTCCGCTTGTTGACGCTATTGCTGCGCGACCCGAACATAGGCCGCTTGATCGTGCCGATTGTGGCCGACGAAGCGCGCGCGTTTGGCATGGAAGCAATCATCCGCCAATTTGGTATCTATGCCCATTCTGGTCAGCTATACGAGCCAATGGACAATGAGACCTTGCTCTATTATAAAGAGAGCAAGGAAAGTCAGATATTGGAAGAAGGGATCAACGAAACAGGCTCGCTGGCCTCGTTTATCGCCGCCGGGACCGCCTATGCCACCCACGGCATCAATACCATTCCCTTTTTCACGCTCTACTCGATCTTTGGGTTTCAGCGGGTGGGCGATCTGCTGTGGGCCGCGGCGGATGTCCGGGCACGGGGGTTCTTGGTTGGCGGGGTAGCCGGACGTACGACACTCCCCGGAGAAGGCTTTCAACACCAAGATGGGCATAGTCATGTATTAGCATCTACCATCCCCAATTTGATGGCCTACGATCCCGCCTTTGGCTATGAAATTGCTGCCATTCTGCAAGAAGGTATCCGGCGCATGTATGTAGAACAGGAAAATATTTTCTACTACCTGACTGTCTACAATGAAAATTACCCCATGCCGCCCATGCCCACCGATCCAGCAACACACGCCGGCATTCTACAAGGAATGTACAAATTCCGCGCATCGTCCACGCCCAATGCGCCCTTGCAAGCGCACCTCTTTGGCAGCGGTACGATCATGAACGAGGTATTGCACGCGCAGGAATATCTGGAATCGCACTATGCGATTGCCGTGGATGTGTGGAGTGTGACGAGCTACAAAGAGTTGCGACGTGATGGGCTGACGGTAGAACGCTGGAACCTATTGCATCCCACGGCACCTCCCAGCGTGCCCTATGTGACCCGTTGTCTCGCCGATACAGCACCCCATAGTGTCTTTGTCGCTGCTACCGACTATATGAAAGTGTTGCCCGATGCCGTTGCCCGCTGGTTTCCCAAACCCTTGACAACCCTTGGCACCGATGGCTTTGGGCGCAGCGATGGGCGCAAGGCCCTGCGCGATTTCTTCGAAGTAGACTATCGCTACATTGTGTTGGCAACCTTGACAGCGTTGCTACGTGAATGTCAGATCGATAGTAGCATGGTTGCGCACGCCATGCAGGAACTCGCCATCGATTCAGAGAAACTCAATCCGTTGACCGCCTGAGGCAAGCTTGAGGGAAGAGAGAAAGAGAATATCCTATGTTATTTACCGAGTGGAATCTGTTATTGGTCGATGATGAGCCAGATGTACTGAGCATCAGTAAATTGGTCATGCGATCATTCAAAGTCTATGGTCTGCCGCTGCACATTTATACCGCCGCCAGCAAAACCGAAGCGATTGCGCTGTTACAAAATCAACCAGAGTTGGCTTGGTCATTGACGGTCGCCTTTATTGATGTAGTGATGGAAACGGATCAAGCGGGGCTGGAACTTTGCCATCATCTGCGCGCCGTGACAGGCAATCGCTTGGCGCAGATCTATATTCGCACTGGCCAGCCAGGTGTTGCTCCGGAGCGCCAAGTGATCGATGATTATGACATTAATGGGTATTTCACCAAACTGGAGACGACCGAAGATAAGCTCTATTCTTTAGTCAAAAGTGGCATTCGCCAATATCTATGGGCGCGGCAGTCATTGGACACGATTCAGTTGCTTAATACAGTGGTAGCAGGCATTGAATCGCGCCAACAAATGGGCGAATTGCTCACACTTTTGAGCAGCCAGCGCGGTCAATTGATGGTCGATCATTGCACCATGGTCAGTGGCAAAGTCCTCTTCGCCACCCAACCCGATGAGAGCTTGACCTTTGATATGTTGGATCTCAATCAGTTGGATGGGCAAAGCCTGAGCGACAAAGGCGACAAATATGTACGTAATGAGCAGAATCACCAACTGATCAAAATTGCTGCCACGCGCAACACGGTTGAAACAATTGCGCTCTTCAAAACTGCCTTTACGCCGCCACCCTATGTGATCGATATGTTCTACAATGTCCTCAAAGCAATCGCCATTGTCTGGAAACGGGCGAATGAGTAGTTGCGCAGAGAGGCGCTCGGTAATTCACAGAGAATATTTTTCTTGCAAGGGTGCTCTTGCCGCTTCTCCTGCATCTTCTATACAGCTCTAGTGCTACGCAAGGATAAACGGTCCGTGTCTAGCCAATCACGCACTCCTGAACAGATTCTGATTGCGCTTGCAGCAACGCCGCCACGCATTGCCGCGCTTACGGCCGACCATTCACTCGCGCAATTGTGTGCTGCCCCCAGCCCTGGCGAGTGGTCTGCCAATGCGGTGCTGGCCCATATGCGCTCGTGTGCTGATGTGTGGGGCAACTGCATTGCGACGATGCTGGACCAAGACGCGCCGACCATCCGCGCCGTCAATCCCACGACGTGGATCAATAGCACGGATTATCGCGAACAGCCATTTCAACCCTCGTTGCACGCTTTTACGACGCAGCGTGCCGAGCTATTGACGGTATTGGAAGCGATAGCTCCCGCAAGCTGGT
>Ga0105049_10009763_pt1 | contig 11035 bp, 10 predicted proteins | sample MAT06_FD_78087 | JGI IMG/M metagenome (GOLD analysis project Ga0105049, IMG submission 78087) | Freshwater microbial communities from Lake Fryxell liftoff mats and glacier meltwater in Antarctica - MAT-06 | ecosystem: Environmental > Aquatic > Freshwater > Ice > Liftoff microbial mat | place... | reverse complement strand
GAGGACTGGTTTATCACCACCGGAGGCGACGGGTTTGAAACGGTGGTTGATCCAACGGACCCCAACATCGTCTACAGCGAATCGCAGGATGGCGGGCTGGTGCGGTTTGATCGCAAGTCGGGTGAGGAGATCGACATCAAGCCGCAGGAGAAGGCGGGCGATCCGCCGTTTGTGTTCAACTGGGACACGCCGTTGCTGCTGTCGCCGCACAATCCGCAGCGGCTGTATTTCGCGGGCAACTTTCTGTTCCGGTCGGATGATCGGGGGGATACGTGGACGCGGATATCGGAGGATTTGACGCGGGGAATTGATCGCAACGCGCTGAAGGTGATGGGGAAGGTGCAGAAGCCCGAGGCGGTGGCCAAGCACGCGTCAACATCGATCTTCGGCAACGCGGTGGCGCTGAGTGAATCGCCCAAGGTGGAGGGGCTCATTTACGTGGGTACCGATGACGGGATGCTGCATGTGACGGAGGATGGGGGCAAGACCTGGCGCAAGAGTGAGTCGGTGTCGGTGACAGGCATGACGATTCCGGAGATGACGTATGTGAGCGGGCTGTGCGCTTCGATGCACAACGCCGACACGGTGTATGCGTGCTTTGACAACCACAAGATGGGCGATTACACGCCGTATGTGCTGCGGTCTGATGATCGGGGGCGGACGTGGCGGTCAATCGCGGGCGATCTGGGGAAGCGTGAGACGGTGTACTGCGTTGTGGAGGACCACGAGCGGGCGGACCTGCTGTTTTGCGGGACGGAGTTTGGGTGCTTCTTCACGCTCGACGGCGGGACGAAATGGATGAAGGTGGGAGGGCTGCCGACGATTGCGATTCGCGACCTCGAGATTCAGAGGCGTGAGAACGACCTGGTGATGGCCTCGTTTGGGCGCGGGTTTTTCATTGTGGACGACTATTCGCCGCTGCGGCACGTGACGGCTGAACTGCTGGAGAAGGCTGGGGCGATTTTGCCGGTAAAGAAGGCGCTGAGCTATGTGCAGCGGTCGCGGCTGGGGGGCGGGAGCGGGCGGGGATGGTCGGGGAGTTCGTACTTTGCTGCGCCCAACCCGCCGATGGGGGCGGTGTTTACATATCACGTGAAGGAGAAGGTCAAGACGCTGCGCGAGCTGCGCAAGGAGGCGGAAAAGAAGGACGACTGGAAGTATCCGACGATCGAGCAGTTCCGGGCCGAGGATTCGGAGGACGAGGCGCGGATGGTGCTGACGATTCGCGACAAGGACAGCGCCGTGGTTCGGCAGATTCCGGCCTCGCGAGAGGCGGGATTGCACCGGGCGGCGTGGAACCTGCGGTATCCGGATCTGTCGCCGGTGGCGGCTTCGGCGGGTGAGCGGGCGCCGTGGGACGTGGAGACGGGCGGGCCGCTGGCACCGCCGGGAATGTACAGCGTGCAACTGGCGCGGATCAGCGGTGGGAAGACGGAGACGCTGAGCGAGCCGGTGATGTTTGAGGTGGCCGAACTGGGCACGGGCACGCTGGCGGCGAAGGGCGCTGCGCGCGAGGAGAAGTTTGTCTTCGAGAAGAAGGCGTTTGAGCTGAACCGAGCGGTGCAGGGCGCGGGTCGGTCGCTGGGTGAGGCGGAAGCGCGGGTTTCGTCGCTCACGAAGGCCGCGGCGGAGACGCCGGGGTTTGCAACGGCGGAGGCGCTTGACGAACTGGAGAAGCTGAGGATCAAGGCGCGGGCGATGCGGACGAGGTTGTCTGGCGATTCGACGCTGGCGAAGCGGGTGGTGGCTTCGACGCCGTCGATCAGTGAGCGGGCGCGGAACGCGGCGGGGATATCGAACGGCACGATGCAGAAGCCGACGACGACGCAGCGCGAGCAGTATGACCTGGCGGCGGCGGAATTTGAGACGCTGCTGGCGGAGATTCGCGGGTTTGTTGAAACTGATTTGAAGGCGGTGGAGGCGAAGCTGGAAGCGGCAGGTGCGCCGTGGACGCCGGGCCGACTGCCGCAGTGGAAGCGGGATGGTGGTGGGAATGGGACCGGCGGCGGGGCGGGGGGCGAGAAAAAATGAGCGCAGGCGTGATGGATTGGCCTGCGCAGCGGGTGATTGTGACGGGCGGGGCCGGGTTTTTGGGCCGGGCGGTGGTGCGCGCGCTGAGAGAGCGCGGGGTGGCGGATGGGGCGATCTTTGTGGCGCGGAGCGCGGAGTTTGATTTGCGCGAGCGCTCGGCGGCGGCGCGGATGGTGGAGGTGTTCAATGGCGCGACGGTGGTGCTTCACTCGGCAGGGTTCATCGGCGGGCTGGGGCTGAACCGGGCGCACCCGGCGCGGATGCTGATGGATAACACGATGATGGGGCTCAATGTGCTCAGCGCGCTGGTGGCGAGCGGGTTTGCGGCGCGAGGAGGGCGGGCAGCGGTGATTGGATCGATGACGTCGTACCCCGCGACGGCGGCGCTGCCATATGCAGAAAGTTCGCTGTTTGGCGGATTGCCCGACAAGGAGATTGCCAGCTATGGGGTTGGCAAGCTAGCGCTTTTGCAGGCGCTATGGGCGTGCCGGCAGGAGCATGGGTTGCGGGGTGTGATGCCGGTGCTGGTGAATCTGTATGGGCCGGGGGACAACATTGATGACGAGAATCGCTCGCACGCGGCGGGGGCGCTGATGAAGCGATTTGTGGATGCGGTGAAGACGGGCGCGGCGGAGGTGGTGTGCTGGGGAACGGGGAGCCCGACGCGAGACTTTTTGTTTGTGGATGATGCCGCGGCGGGCGTGCTGGGGGCGATTGAGCATGTGGAGGATGGGTCGGCGATCAATATCGCGTCGGGTCGCGAGGTGAGCATTCGCGAACTGACGGAGACGATTGCGAAGGCGGCGGGGTATGGTGGCCGGGTGGTGTGGGACGCGAGCAAGGGTGATGGCGTGTCGCGGCGGTGCCTGGATGTGAGCCGCGCACGGGAGCTCTTGGGGTGGACGGCGCGGGTGGGGCTGGCGGAGGGGATGCAGCGGACGGTGGAGTGGTACAGGTCGCGGTGAGTGGGCGCGGCGGGTCAAGATCCGGTTTATGGCTGCTGCGCGAGGTACCCGACGCGGCCGATGCCGAGTTTGTCACATCCTTCGTGGAGGCGGACGACGTCCTGGATGGGGACGTTGGGGGCGGGGGCGATGACCACTTCGATGGTGGCTTTGTCGCGCGAGGAGTCGGGGCCGGTGGTTAGGCGGGTGGTGAGGGCGGTGAGGATCTCGGCAACGGTGACGGCGGTGAGGTCGAGGCCACTGGCGCGGGTGCCGCCGGCGGCGAAATCATGGGTGAGGGTGATCTGGATGGGGCGGGGTTTCTCGGCCTCGGGCTTGGCGGGCGTTTCGGAGCCGGGACGGGTGGCGCGCTGGGCGAGGAGGCCTTTGAGGAACCACTCGGGGCCGACGAAGGCGGCGGAGGCCATGAAGAAGACGAGAAGGACCATGACAACATCGACCATGGGCGTCATGTTGGGGCCGAAGTGGAGGGAGTGCTGGTGGAGGGCGCCGCGGTTGCGGAAGCGGGAGCTCATGGCGTGCCTCCGGTGGCGGGGCTGACGCGTTCGGTGGCGATGCGGACACCGGGGATGTGGAGGGTGGCGCAGGCACGGAGGACGGGGGTGACGGCGGCGAAGGGGAGTTCTTTGTGGCAGCGAACGTGCACGGGAACGAGGGGGGCGGAGTAGCCACCACCTTCGATGGGCTTGATGCCGGCGCGCTCAGCGATGAGGGCGCGGAGCTCGTCTTCATTGGCGACGAGGGTGCCATCGACGAAGAAGCGGGGAGGAGCGTTGAGGGGGGCATCGCCGCGGGGTTTGGCGACGCTGACAGTGACGGCGCGGGCGGGTTGGTCGGGCCTGCCGGAGGCGCTCGAGGGGAGCCGGATATCGCCGGTGTCATGGGCGAGTTTGCCGACGATGAGGAAGAAGATGATGAGGCACATGACCACGTCGATGAGTGGTGTGACGTTGATGGCTTCGAAGGCCGAGGGCTCGCGATGGATGGTGCGGCGTTTCACGGGAGAGCGGAGGCGGAGGGCGGAGGTCGGGGGGGCGGGGGTGTGGGGCGAAGGGCGGTTAGCGGGCGTTGACCGGTTCGAGGTTGGGAGTGGCGCGGGGGGAAGCGGCGTCGGTGGGGAGGAGGCGGGCGATGAGTTTTTCGGTGAGGGAGGCGCTCACGGCGATGGCGCGGGTACAGAGGCGGTCGACGATCTGGCGGTAGAAGCCAAAGAAGGTGAGGGCGGGGATGGCGAGGAGGAGGCCCAGAAGAGTGTGGAACAGGGCTTTGCTGATGCCGCCGGAAAGGGAGGCGGGGTTGGCGTTGCCACCGGCGGCGCCGAGTTCAGAGAAGGCGAGCACCATGCCCCAGACAGTTCCGGCGAGGCCGAGGAGGGGCCCGAGGTTTCCGATGATGTTGAGGGGTTCGATCTTGCGGAACCAGGAACTCGACTGTTCGGTGGCGGCGAGTTCGGCGGCATCGCGGATGGCGTGCTTGTCGGTGCGCGGGGCGCTGAGGGCGGCGGCGAGGACGCGGCTGGCGAAGGAAGCATCGCGGGAGACGAAGGATTCGAGTTCTTCGATCGAGCCGTCGCTCACGAGGTTGGTGAGGCGCGTTGTGGACGAGGGCGGCAGGATCGCGCTCTCGCGGATTTCAAAGAGGCAGCGGATAATGACTGCGCCTGCGGCGACGGAGCCGAGGAGGAGGATGACGGTGAAGGGATCAAAGGACTGGACGAAGAGATTGGAGATGTCGTTCAGGCGGCCGGCGGGGGCGGCTGAGGGGGAGGCGGTGAGGAGGGTGAGGAGGGTCGGGGGCATGGGCAATTGTAAGTGGACACAAACGTGCGAGGATTGTGTTGGGACGAACATCTCGACTTGGCTTGCCGGGGGGGAGCGGTCTATGGTGTAGGTGGAACTGGGTACAGGTTTGGGTGGGCGGTGGCGGGGTGGGCCTTGCCTGGGGCGTCCAAGATTCGTATCTGCATTGAGGTCACGGAATGGTTGCGTTTGCCAATAAACCTCCTTCGAGCGCGGCTCCGCCGGAGCCGCCGCACGGCTTTCCGGTGCCGGGGCCGGAGTTTTCACCTGAACAGGTGGTGCAGTTTCAGGTGTATGCGCTGCAGCACAACGAGGACCCGCAGCACGATGCGGGGATCGCGGCGGCGTTTGAGTTTGCTTCGCCGGCGAATCGCGAGGCGACGGGGCCGCTGACGCGGTTTATCTCGCTGGTGCACAACGGGCAGTATGCGGCGCTTTTGAATGCGATTTCGGCCGAATATGGGCCAACGTGCATTGATGGTGAGAGCGCGATTCAGCCGGTGCTGATCACGACGCGCACGGGCGACCGGGTGGGGTACGTGTTCGTGCTTTCGCGGCAGGCGGATGGTCCGTTTGAAGGGTGCTGGATGACGGATGCGGTGATTCCGCAGTGATGGGGGCTGGCTGGCGGGGAGTGAGCGGGCACGCTGAACAGGTCAGTTGAGATTCAACGCAGAGTTGGGCACCGGTTTCGGGATTGGTTTCGGCATTGGGCGGGGCGGCCAATGATCGGCCATGCCATGGATTGCGATGCTGATTGCGTTTGTTGCTGGCGCGGTGACGCCCGTGCAGGCCGGATTGAACTCGACATTGCGGGGGCGGCTGGGGCACCCGATGCATGCGACGTTTGTGAACTTCGCGGTGGGGACGCTCATAGCGGGGGTCATCATGGCGCTTTTGCGGGTGCCGGTGCCGGGGCTGGCGGCGATGCGGGGCGCGCCGTGGTGGGCGTGGCTGGGCGGGGCGTGCGGGGTGACGCTGGTGGGCGGGAGCATTCTGGCGGTGCGCGATCTGGGGTATGCGGGGCTGGTGGTGGGGATTGTGTGCGGGCAGGTGGTGCTGTCGCTGGCGCTTGATCAACTGGGGTTGTTTGGACACCCGGTGAGGGAGATTTCGCCGGTGCGGCTGCTGGGGGCGGCGATGGTGCTGGGCGGGGTGTTGATCATTCAGTTCACGGGGGCGCCGTCCAAACCTGCGGCGAAAGTTGAGCAAGGGGCGGTTGAAAACGGGGCGGGCGGTGCATCCGGGGCGAACGCGGCTGCGGAGACAGTGTCATGAACAATGAACTTTCGTTCAAGGGTCGGATGCTGGGCTTTGCCATGCTGATGTGCGCGGGGCTGTGCGTGAGTCTGGGCACGGCGGTGATGCTGGGGGCGGCGGCGCGCCCGGAGGCCGCGGGGGCGTTGGCGCCGCCGGAGACCGGTTCGGCGAAGGGTGGGAAGGGCGCGGTGCGGTATGCGGCGGGGGCCGCGCTGGTTGAGAAGGGTGAGTTTGCCAAGGCCCTGAAGGAGTTTGACGAGGCGAAGCGGCTGGAGCGGAGCGATGCGGATATTTTTGCGATGCAGGCGCTGTGCATGCGGAAGCTGGGGCGGTTTGAGGAAGCGCGCGAGGGGTATCACGCGGCGCTGAAGGTGAGGGCGAAGTTTCCGGAGGCGCGAGAGAATCTGGGCGAGGCGTATTTGCAGTTGGCGCGCGAGCAGTTTGAGATTCTGCGGTCGTATGGCGATGAGGGAAAGGCGGGGGCGACGGAACTGGCGGCGGCGATGCGGGTGCTGGCGGCGGAGATCGAGAAGAAGTGACGCGGGTGGGCCGTACATGCGGCAATCCGTGAGGTTGGGATGGGCAGGGGCGGGTTTTGACTACGCTTGCGGCGTGCCCATCAGCCCGCTGCCGAACTTTGTTGAACCCTCGCGCTACATGACCGCCGACCTGAAGGGGATCGGGGGTTTTATCAAGCAGCGGTCGGAGGATTTTCTGGTTGAGGAGATTCCGGCGTATGACCCGACGGGTGAGGGTGAGCATTTGTATCTGATGGTGCAGAAGGCGGGGCTTTCGACGCTGGGGATGGTGGCGCTTATTGCCCGGCACTTTGGGGTGCGGGAGAGTGCCGTGGGCTATGCGGGGCTGAAGGACAAGCATGCCATTACGCGACAGGCGGTGACGGTGCATGTGCCGGGGAAGAAACCGGAAGATTTTCCGCAACTGGTGCATCCGAAGCTGGTGGTGCTGGGGGCGGTGATGCATGCCAACAAGCTTCGGCGCGGGCATTTGCGGGGGAACCGGTTTGTGATCAAGGTGCGGGGAACGCCAGCGACGGGTGTGATTACGGCTCAGAAGGTGCTGACGCGGCTGGAGGCGGAGGGGATGGCGAATCGGCTGGGGGAGCAGCGGTTTGGGCATGGGGGGAACAACCACGAGATCGGGCGATCGATTTTGCTCGGCGATTTTGATTCAGCGTGCGACCAGTTGATTGCGCCGGCGGGGGATATCCGGCCGGAGCATGTGCTGGCGCAGGAGCACTATTTTGCGGGGCGGTATCTGGACGCGCTGAATCTGATGCCGGTCGGGGCGGAGACGGAGTCGGCGGTGCTGCGGACGCTGATTCGGGGTGGGAGCCGCGAGAAGGCGGTGAAATCGATCGGGCGGGCGGCGGCTTCGTTCTATGCGACGAGCTTTCAGTCGGCGATTTTCAACAAGTTGCTGGAGGACCGGCTGAGTGCGGGGACGCTGGCGACACTTGAGCTGGGGGATTTGGCGTTCAAGCACGACAACACGGCGGTGTTTGCGGTAGATGAGGCGACGCTGGCGGAGCCGACGCTGGCGGAGCGGGTGGCGAAGTTTGAAGTGAGCCCGTCGGGGCCGATGTGGGGACCGTCGATGAAGCGGGCGACGGGGGCGGTGGCGGCTCGGGAAGACTTGGCCCTGGCCGAAACCGGGGTGACCCCTGAGCACCTAGAGAAGTTTGCCGAGCAGGTGAGCGAGGGCGTGGCGGGGAAGCGGCGGGCACTGCGGGTGCGGGTGATGTATCCGCAGGTGGAGGGGGGCGTGGATGAGTTTGGGTCGTATGTCAAGTGTTCGTTTGAGCTGCCGGCGGGGAGCTTTGCGACGGTGGTGATGCGGGAGATGATCAAGCCGGCAGCGGGGGCGGGAATTGAGGATCCACACCGGCGATTTGGGGGTGTTCCCGGTGGGGGCGCAGCGGGTGGTGGGGGACCGGAAGGGCCGGTTGGGCGGGGTGACGGGGGTGAGGTGGATTCGGGGGAGTGAAGAAGGGCGGCCGGGAGGCGGGCGAACGACGAGTGAGAGAAAAACGAAGAAAGTCGGACAAGCGGGGGCAACCGGGTGGGTGGAGGAGCCGTATCGAGCCGAACCGGCGGCGGCCTTTGAGGGGTCGGCGGCGGGGTGGATGACGTGTGGACCTGATACTGAGTGGTCACAAAGAAGTGACGGTTGGGTCATAGCCGTCTACACTCGCTCCCCCCAGCGTGGCCCGACTGTCGGTCAGGGTTGCGGAATGGGGCCGTTTGGAATCACCGTCGCGGGCTGCGTGGTTGGCCTGAGGCAAAAACGAATCGTCAGAAACGAGGAGTCGCGCGTGCACATTGTTACCAAGATTCTGGTCATCTTCGGCGCTCTGTTCAGTGTTTTGCTCGCCGCATTGACCATCGCGTTCTCGACGAACGCGGACCGGCTGAAGGAAGACGTTCTGAACTCGAACGCGGCGCGGATCGCGTGGGAGGCGAAGGTCAAGGAAGTTGAGGGCTCGCAGGCGGCGGTAGTGACGAACTATCAGGACGGGATGAGGAAGGTCAGCGACACGAAGGCCGACCTTGAAAAGGCTAATGTGTCGCTGCAGAGCGAGCGGGCCACCCTGCTTGCCGACAAGAACAACGCCGAGCTCTCGGCGGCCAGCAGCAAGAACCAGTTTGAGGCCCTGACGGCCGTGGCCAAGACGAACGCGACGACGCTCGCATCGCTCACCGAAGAAGTGAATGCCCTGCGGACGGCCTTGGTGGGTGCCTCCAAGCGTGAGAACGAGTTGGTGGATCGCCTGAACGACGAAGAGGCCCGCCGGCAGGTGCTGGAGCAGACGACGCGTGCACTTCGCGAGGAACTCACCGATGCGCGCACGGCACTCGACCGCGTGAAGAGCGGCGTGACCGATACGGCCAAGGGTGAGGCGTTTGTGGATCGCACCGGTCCGATCGTGCAGGCTCGGGTCAAAAAGGTCATGGCGTCGCCCGCGGGCGATGAGCTGGTTGAGATCAATGAGGGCAGCAACGCCCGTCTGCGTACGAATCAAAAGCTCTCGATCATTCGCGACGGCAAGTTTATCGCGACCCTGGTGCTGATGCAGGTTGAGGCGCAGGGCTCGGTGGGCCGGGTTGACAAGCTCGGCAAGACGGTGACGATCATGCCCGAGGACATGGTTCTCAGCCGATTTGAATAAGTGTGCTCGTGCGTGATTGACTGACCCCTTGCATAGAAGGAAACAACCATGAGCCAACTGGGTATGAATCTTCCGGGCGGAGCCAAGCGGCGGCCGCAGATGACGGTGTATACGGGCATGCTGTTTATAGCGGTGGTGGCGCTCGCGGCGGCGTGCGCGATGGTCTTCCTGGCGGGCCAGAAGATCGGGCCGGGCGGCGATGCCTTCGGGTCTCACGCGGCGGCGAAGAAGAGCGGGTCGTACGAGGCCCTCAAGCTGGGTAAGTAAGCAGGCCGCGGCGCGATGGGCCGACTTTGGAGCCTGCCGGAAGCCCGGCATTCTTCGGACCAGTCGGCTTGACAATCGCGGTTTTTCAGATAGTGTTCCTCCCCCCTTGCTGGCCTTGATTTCGGTCAGGTCTGGTCAGGCGGATTGGTGTTGGGGCGGTAGCTCAATTGGTTAGAGCACCGGCTTGTCAAGCCGGGGGTTACGGGTTCAAGTCCCGTTCGCCTCGTTTGTTCGCTTCGGCCCTGCTGATTGATTCAGTGGGGCCGTTTGCGTTTTGGGGTGGGTGGAGCCGGTCGGGCGTGGCCGGTTGGGGGGAGTGACGGGGCGCGAGGGCGGTCGGGCGGGTGGGGTAGGCAAAATGGTGGGGAGGGCAAAATGGTGGGTCGGGCTGCGCAGGGCGGCGGGGGAGCAACAATCATCAGTGCGTGACGAAGCGGACATTTTGCGTGAGGCGGCTCGGCTGCTGGAGAGCGGCGAGGCGTTCGTGATGGCGACGGTGATTGGCTGTAAGGGGAGCACGCCAAGGAATCCGGGGGCGCGGATGCTGTTTCGGGGGGACGATTTGGCGGGCGGCGGCGGACTAGTGGGAACGGTGGGCGGGGGGCAGTTTGAGCACCTGGTGATTGATGCGGCGCGGAGCCATTTGAAGCGGGGGACGGGCGGGATTGAGAAGTATGTGCTGGGGAGTGATGCAGATCAGTGCTGCGGCGGGGTGATGGAGGTGTTTTTTGAGCATCACGGCGCCGGAGCTCGGGTAGTGATTTTCGGGGCGGGGCATGTGGGCAAAGAAATTGCTGATTTGCTGGCGGCGGGGCCGGTGGCGGTGACGATTGCGGACGACCGGCCGGACTGGAACAGCGCGGAACGATTCCCGCGGGCGCAGCGAGAGATGGACTTTGCAAAGGCGGTGGAGGTGGCGAGGGCGGTGCCACGGAACACGCTGGCGCTGGTGATGACGTGCTCGCACGATACGGATTTGGAACTGCTGCGGGGACTGCTGGCCGAGGAGCTGGCCGAGGAGGCGGGAGCGGGCCAGGCGGCGGAGGGGGAAGGCGGGAGTGGCGGCGGCATGCCGGCGTTTGTGGGGTTGATTGGGAGCGCGAGCAAGCGGGCGTGTTTGTTTGGTCGGCTGGTGGCATCGGGAATTGATGAAGAGCGGGTTCGGCGGGTGCATTGCCCGATTGGGGTGGGGGATGCGGGCAAGGAGCCGAAGCTGGTGGCGATTTCGATCGCGGCGCAGGTGCTGGTGGAGGCGAAGAAGTTGCGAGAGGGCGGAGGCGGGGTGGTGGGCGGCGTGGTGGGCGGAGCGGTGGGCGGTGTGGTGGCGAGTGGGGCGGTAGCGGCGCAGGTGAATGGGCGAGGAGCTTGAGATGCCCGGCTCACTGGCTGGCGTGGGGGTGGTGGTGTTGGCGGCGGGGCGGGGCACGCGGATGGGTGGGCCAAAGGCGTTGATGGTGGTGCGTGGGCGGCCGTGGTGGCAATGGCAGAGCGAGCGACTGGCGGCGGCGGCGGCGGTGGGCGCG
>Ga0105049_10009760_pt1 | contig 11037 bp, 10 predicted proteins | sample MAT06_FD_78087 | JGI IMG/M metagenome (GOLD analysis project Ga0105049, IMG submission 78087) | Freshwater microbial communities from Lake Fryxell liftoff mats and glacier meltwater in Antarctica - MAT-06 | ecosystem: Environmental > Aquatic > Freshwater > Ice > Liftoff microbial mat | place... | reverse complement strand
TCACAGAGGGTATTTATGTAGGGGTGCAGCGTGCTGCGCCCAGGGCATGATACATCATGCCCCTACAAGAACCGTTGTGAGTTCTTTAATTTCACTGAATTACGTTTAGATGCAATTGCCCTGATGGTTATCACCACAATGCCTTGCCAGACGGCCTCACATATATTACAATCTGCACTTCATATGAGTGACCAGGGGAGTCCGCGTCATGCGGACTGAGAGGCTGTGTAAGGCCACAGCGACCCTAAAACCTGATCCGGACCATGCCGATACAGGGAGTGTCTGGCGTTCTCCGCCTCCACCCCTGAGCGATGTGTCCAGGGGTTTTTGCTTCCTGTTCACACAGACGATTTAACCGTCAGGTGTAACGGAGTTCTGAATGCGCACGAAAATTACAATTGCTCTTATGTTGCTTGTGGCCCTTGTGGGGACGCTGTCAGCGCAGGATACGACGACTCTCACACTTCTTACCCATGACAGCTTCAATGTGACTGAGGATGTCCTGAAAGCCTTTGAAGAAGAATCAGGCATTACGGTCTCTATCTTGCGTGTCGGTGATGCAGGACAGATGGTCAATCAAGCGATTCTGAGCAAGAGTGCTCCGCTGGGTGATATGTTGTACGGGATTGACAACACCTTCTTGAGCCGTGCCTTGAATGCTGATCTGTTTGTGCCCTACGAATCGCCTGCCCTCAAAGATGTCGATGAGAGCTTCCTATTGGATGAAGAGTACAATGTGACGCCGATTGATTACAGCGATGTGTGCCTTAACTATGACATCGGCTATTTTGAAAAAGAAAAGATCGATGTTCCGGAATCCCTCCTGGATCTGACGAAGTCCGAATACAGGGGCCTGTTGGTGGCGCTCAATCCGGCGACCTCGTCCCCTGGGCTGGCCTTTTTGATGGCAACCATTGAGGAATTTGGCACAGAAGGGGAATATACCTACCTCGATTACTGGACCGATCTGGTGGCTAACGATGTCCTCATCACCGATGGTTGGACAGAGGCGTATTTTGGTGAGTTCACAATGGGCAGCGAGACAGGCACACGTCCGATTGTTGTCAGCTATGCCACCAGCGTCCCCTTCACCTATATCGAAGAAGACGATGCGGCCACAACCGCCAGTATCATTGCGGACAACACCTGCTTCCGTCAGATTGAATTTGCGGGCATTTTGAAGGGCAGTGAGCACGAAGAAGAAGCCCAGATGTTCATCGACTTCATGTTGAGCCTTGAGTTCCAGGAAGACATGCCGATGCAGATGTACGTCTTCCCCGTCAATAACAAAGCGGAACTGCCCGAAATCTTCGTAGAGTATGCCCTGACCCCGGAAAAACCTGTGGTTATGGATTACACACTGATTGAGGAAAATCGCGAAGAATGGATTCAAGACTGGACAGAAACGGTACTGCGCTAATCTAGGCGCTAAAAAAATAACTGTATCAATACACATACTCTCAGAATACACTTTTAGACGTATTCTGAGAGCGTATGTTATGTAACCAATGCTACAACCCTCACATGGAAAGTCCTGGGATTTATGACACTTAGACGCCGCCGTCTATTATGGGCAGCCTTATTGTTTGTACCAATGCTTTTCTTCGGCTTGTTTTTCGTTCATCCTCTGATCACGATCTTTGATGTGAGCTTGCGCCCGGATGGCATTCTCGATCTCAGCGGCTTTACCAGAATTGTCGCCTCGGATTATTACCGGGATACCCTAGTCTTTACGCTCTTTCAGGCGTTTGTCTCAACACTGCTGACAGTCGTTCTGGCCCTACCAGGGGCATATGTTGTCACGCGTTATACGTTTCCAGGGAAACAGTTTCTACTTTCTTTGTCTATTTTGCCTGTCGTGCTGCCCTCGGTAGTGGTTGCAGCGGCCTTTAGTGCCTTGTTGGGGGCGCGTGGGGTCGTGAATACAGCTCTTATGAATGTTTTCTCCCTCACAGATCCTCCTATTCAACTTGAGCGCACCCTGATCCTTATTTTGATCGTGCATGTGTTTTACAACTATGCTGTGGCTCTGCGCATTATTGCAGGCTATTGGGCCAATCAATCATGGCGTATTGAAGAGGCTGCGAGGATGCTTGGTTGTCAGGGGTGGCGCATGTGGTGGGAGATTCGTCTGCCGCTTTTGCGTCCGGCGATTCTGGCAGCAGCGGTCTTGATCTTTATCTTTTCATTCACCAGCTTTGGGACTGTGTTGATTCTGGGTGGCCTGCGCTTTGCTACGGTAGAAGTGCAAATCTACTATCAGGCCATGAATGTCTTTAATCTCCCTCTGGCGGCGGCGTTGGCGTTGGTGCAGATGAGCCTGATGTTTGCCCTGATGTGGGTCTACAGCAGTTTGCAGCGGCGTATTCCACGAGAGTGGCAGAGTGCGCAGCAGGTCGCCCGTCCTGCCCGGACACTGCGCGAAAAATGGCTTGTCGGCGCAACTATCGCGTTCATGGCCCTTTTTTTGCTCACGCCTCTGTCAGCGCTGGTGTACCGTTCTCTCAGTATTGGCGGGCAGCTCTCGTTTGATTACTACACAATGCTCACACAGAATCCACGCCAATCGATTCTGTTTGTACCCCCCAATTATGCGATTGGGAATTCTCTGTTTTTTGCCTTCATCACGATGATTATCGCAACGTTTCTGGGGTTGATTCTCTCAGTGGCAATCCAGCAGCCTGGACGCTTTGCCCGTTTCCTCGATGCTTTTGTCATGATTCCGCTGGCGACCAGTGCCGTCACGCTTGGCTTTGGCTATCTTGTCGGCCTGGATGAACCGCCGTTAGCGCTGCGAGGCTCCTGGGTGATTTTACCGATTGCCCATACCCTGGTGGCGATCCCGTTTGTTGTGCGCAGTATTCTGCCTGCTCTGCGTTCAATCCCGCCCTCGGTTCAGGATGCGGCAGTTGTCTTAGGGGCATCGGCAGCACAGCGTTGGTGGCGTATCGATTTGCCGATGATCAGCCGAGGTCTGGCTGTTGGAGCCGCCTTTGGTTTCACGGCCAGCATGGGCGAATTTGGGGCATCTCTGTTCCTCGTGCGGCCTGATACGCCGACCATTCCAACGGTCATTTTCCGTCTGCTCAGTCAACCAGGGGCATCGAACTACGGGCAGGCATTGGCGATGAGTGTCATTTTAATGGTCGTGTGTGGAATTGGCTTTCTGTCGGTTGAGCGACTGCGCTCAGCGGGCATGGGGGAGTTTTGATGTTGTCTTTAGAAAACATTTCAGTCTGGTTTACGAATTATCCCGTTTTGCATGATGTGTCATTACAGGTCGAAGCAGGGGAAATTGTCTGTCTCTTAGGGCCCAGCGGCTGCGGCAAAACAACGCTGCTGCGAGTCATCGCGGGACTCATTGAAGAGTACGGCGGCAAAGCCTTGTGGGATAACAAGGATTTACAGCCGATCCCGTCACATCTGCGCGATTTTGGCTTGATGTTCCAGGATTATGCGCTGTTCCCGCATTTGAATGTGACGCGCAATGTCGCGTTTGGCCTCGAAATGCGGCATTATCTGCGCATGGAGCAGCAAAAACGTGTGCAAGAAATGCTCAGTCTCGTGGGGTTGGCGGGCTATGAAGGCCGTGATGTCAACGAGCTTTCAGGTGGCGAAAAGCAGCGTGTGGCCCTCGCACGCAGTCTTGCCCCTCAGCCGCGTTTGCTCATGCTCGATGAACCGCTTGGTTCGCTGGATGCTCTGCTGCGTGAGCGTTTGGTGCTGGAGCTACGTGAGATCATTCGGGCTCAGGGCCTCACAGCGATCTATGTGACACATGATCGTCAGGAAGCCTATGCCATCGCTGACCGTATTGTCATCATGAACGCAGGCCGCATTGTACAGATTGATCGACCTGCCTCCCTCTATAACGCGCCGCGCACCCAGTTTGTGGCCCAATTTCTTGGCTTCCGCAATGTTTACCCTGTGATCTCTTATGATCGGGGCATTGCTGAAACCCCAATTGGCCGCCTCCCGCTGACAGCACCTGGTGCGGCAGTGCTTCTGCATCCGGATGGGCTTCAATTGGCCGATGATGGGACACTAACGGGCATCGTAAAAGAGCGTCTCTTTACGGGCGAAAGTGTGATTCTCACCGCTCAGGTGGGGGCAGGGCTGGTCACGCTGTCTGTGCCTTCTTCTGAGGCGAGGCAGTTGGTGGGCGAGACCGTTCGCATAAATGCCAAACGCATCCTCCCTTTGATGGAATAGGAGCAAGATTGTGCGGACTCTGCGCATTACGCTGATCTTTGCCGTTCTGGTTCTGGTGTTATGGCTTGTCGTGGGGAGTCTTTACGACGCGGTCAAACCGATCACGGGATACATGAATCCGGAAGATGCACCGCGCGACCCAGTTCTGACGCTGATTCCGATTGCGTGTGGGATGCTGGTCGCGCCCTTTACCCTGCGACTCAATCGCTGGATTGAACGACGCATGCGTGATGAGAAAAAGAAAAAAATATAATGCAAAAGGCGACCCATTGAGGTCGCCTCTCCACACTCTCCTTCAAAACGTGCTGGTCTCCAGAATCGAGGTTTAGCAGAACTTCGTACTATGCCTCGATCTGCTGTAAATCACTCCAATGAACATTGAGTTCATCAGCCACTTTGCCCATGCGCTCAAAGTGAGGCAGGCCGCGCGTATTAGGAATACGCCGAGCACGCCAATTGTTATTCGATTCGAGGATGCGTGGCAGGAGATCAAATGTCACATGCGGGTCCTGATCAAACAGGACGAGCACAGGCACTTGCAGCTTTTGATACACGCTTGTCATGATGTCGGGCGTGAACAGCTTGCCGCTGACGAAATAGAGGGGCGCAAAGCGTGCTCCCGGCTGATGGGTCGTCAAATAGCCATACTCTGCCAGTCCAGGATCAACCGGCCCATAGAAGCTGTCGCGCAGGAAGTATGAAATGCTCGGCTTGGTCGCCAGAAGATCATAGAAGGGCTGTGCCCATATGGGGTTTGCGAGAACGGCATAATTTTTATCCCCGCCGCTGCCCTCGCTGGCCTTCTGAATATCGGCTTTGTTCTGACGATCATTCAGGCCCGTCGGCGAAATGAGCGTTAGAGAGTGGAATAAATCGGGCTTGCTCAAAGCAGCATGCGCTGCGAACTCACTTGTCAGCGAGAGAGCAATCACATCAGCCGGTTCATTGATACGATGCAGAAAATCCAGAATCGCATTTACATAGAGATCAATCGTATAGGCGCGATCACTGCGCTCAGAGAAGCCAAAGCCCGGCAAATCGAGCGCGTAAACCGGGCGAATCCCGCGATAATGCTGGAAGATCGGGCGCATCTCGTAGGCTGATCCGGCAGCGTTGATGCTGTGCAGCAGCACCAACGGACGACCTTGCCCGCTCATATCGGCAAAATAGCTCAATTGGCACGACTTTGGCCCGAAGAAGGTGTGTCGCTCTGCTGGGATTCCAGGGGGAAGCGGCATTTCATGATCAACGGCCAATGCACTGTAGGCCAACCATCCACCCACTGCGCCGCCAACACCGAGCGCAACGCGGGCGATATTTTTCACAAGACCCATAAAACGTATCCTTTCGTGACGCGCTCATAATAGCACTGCATATCACAAATGGGTTAAGGATTAGCTAAGAATGCGCTGTGAGATGGTTAAAAAGTGATTTTAGTCATCCGGGTGCGGATCAAAGAGATGTTTGAGAGCGCCTTTGGGATTGTCCAGAAAAGCCCGCGTCACGCGCACATGCTCTGTGTCGTCATAGGCAATCGGTTGGATGGTGCCGCCATCGAACGCGTAAAGCCGTGCGCCCGGGTATGCCATCAAAATCGGTGAATGTGTGGCAATGATGAACTGGGCATTGTGTGCCAGCATAGCATGAATTTGGCCCAGGAGCGCCATCTGACGCAGTGGCGAGAGGGGGGCCTCCGGTTCAATCCAGGAGATAGAGTCCATTGGGCACAAATCGCGCCTGAAAGAGTTTGAAGAAACTCTCGCCCTGCGACTGCACATCCAGGCCTTCGCCATAAAGACGCTTCATATCGCCCAACTCACGGCCAAAAGGCATCAGGGCAAGGCCAAGGGCTGTTTTGGAGCGGCCTTTGTATTCTTCGCGAATGTCTGCAATATCCTGCTCCATTTCCGCCCGTATCTGGGCCTGGCGCTTGGCAAAGCCGAAAAAATCCTCAGCCCTCAGGAAGAAGCCGCGTGTGGCTTTTTTTGCCCAGGCCAGTTTGAAGCATTTAGACAGAGGCCGCAGCGCTGCCAGTGTAGGATCTCCCTCGATGCTCTCTACTGCCAACGGTGGGCAGATTGGCGGCTAAAGCGAGACTTTCCAGTACCGTCGATTTACCCGATCCATTTTCGCCAATGAAGAACGTGACAGGCGCACTCAGATCAAGTGTCGTGAGGGCTTTTAAGGCGGGGATGGTAAACGGGAAGCCTGTGAGACGTGTGGGTGGCTGATAGGTGAGTGTGCGTAGATGGGGCATGGGAGACCTCTTTGGGGGAGGATGCAAAAGGGCGTCCGCAGAGGAACGCCCTTTTGTCTCACAAATTAGATATCGAGATTCTTGACCAATTTTGCATTGGTTTGGATAAAGCGGCGGCGCGGTGGCACGCTGCTCCCCATGAGCATATCGAAGACGCTGTCGGCTTCGGCGGCATCATCCACCGTCACCTTGAGCAAAGTGCGATGCTCCGGGTTCATCGTGGTTTCCCACAGTTGTTCCGGGTTCATTTCACCCAGACCTTTGTAACGCTGCACACCGACCTTAGACGGGTCTTTGAAGTCACGCAGCCCTTTTTCCAGCAGTTGGCCGTCCGTCATGCCTGCTGTTGGGTAGACATAACGCTGATCTTTGCCAGCCTTCAGCAGGTAGATCGGCGGCTGCGCGATGAACAGATGCCCCGATGTCACAATGGAGGTCATGTGGCGATAGAAGAACGTCAGCAGCAGGGTGCGGATGTGGCTGCCGTCCGTATCAGCATCCGTCATGATGATGACGCGTTCATAGCGGATCTTTTCAATCGTGAAGTCCTCGTGGATGCCCGTACCAAGTGCTGAGATCAGTGCCTTGATTTCGTTGTTATCAAGCATCTTGTCGAGGCGGGCGCGTTCGGTGTTCAGGATTTTACCGCGCAGCGGCAGAATCGCCTGGAAATGACGATCACGGCCTTGCTTGGCGCTGTTATGGACGAAAACACCGCTGGCAAGTGCAAAGTTATGTGTGTGAGGCACTTCAACATCGTATACATCGATACGTTCTTGCACATGCTCGATTTTTACAATGCGATGATTGTAGTTTTGCACGGCTTCAACGGCTTTTGCTTGATTTCCCTCAAAGTAACGATCAGAGAAAGAGTCAAAGCGTAAAAGCGATTTATCGCGCGTCTGTAAACGATAAGCTTGATAAGCATCCAAATCGACAGACCCCGCTGTTATCTGGATTTTCTTGAGCGCTGCCATCGTTTTTGTGTAGTACGTCTTCTTGAGCGCTTCTTTCCGCGACTCGCGGAACTCATCTGTCCACTGCTGGCTTGTTGTTTCGCGACGCCAATTAAGCAACCCCTGATCTTGCCACTGAGAAATTGCTTTTTCTGATGCGGATTTGCGTGCATCGGGATTGGCTGCGAAAAACTCGCGTACCCGATCAGCTTGCATAGCACGATGTTCAGGGCTGGCCCAATAATCCTGTTGGGCCTGATTAAGGCGCTCTGCATTCTCTTCCTGATAGGTTGGATTGGAAGTATAGAACTCCTGCCAACGCTCTATCATGTGGGATTTGTATGTGGCATCAGCCCATTGTGCTTTTGCTTGCTCTGACAGGATCGCCCGTGTTTGTGGTTCTTGCATGCGAGTGCTCATTGCTGAACGGAATGAGTCACTTTGACGAAGGAGACGACCTTTTTCAATGACATCATCGCGATGCAACGTTTTGCTTACATGCTGCCGATGCAATTGAAGATGGTCTTCCTTTGAAAGGCGAACAAGATTGCTCGGATTATTATTCCTCTTGTTGAAGTCGATGTGGTGGCAGTGATCGCCACTCTCACGACCATATATGCCTTGCCAACGGTTATACCAATCGGCGATAAGATGTGTGAAAAGCCAAGTATCGCTGCGAGGGCTCCACACCATCTCGTATCCATCAATCGTAATCGATGGTTCTTTGATATCAGACAATTTGCGATACAGCGGCATCAACGAATCATCGGAAGTTAGCTCAACGGCAGGCTTATATGTTCCATCGCGCAGCATGAAACGGTGATCTGGAGTACAGACAATTGTTTCACCATTATCGAGTGTGAGACGAATAACCCCAGCATTTTGTTTGGTAACACGCGCATGAATCAGACGCTCAACTCCGATTGTGTTATCAGGGCGCATTGTATAACCAAAATGCTCCTGACCTGCTGCTTGCTCTTCTACAAGTTGCGCAAAACTAATGTGACGACCATCAGCCAATGCAACCAACGTATCACCAGAGAAACAGCCACCGGCTGAGTCACCTTCTACGATGTAAATCTCGCTGTTGGCCCCGTGACGTGAGCAGTCTGCCAGCTTGCCAGGGAGTGTGCTGCTCTCCAACAGGCTTGGGCCGCTGCGCACGAGATCACGCGCTTTTCTGGCCGCTTCGCGAGCCCGCATGCTCATCATGCACTTCTCAACGATGCGGCGGCCTTCCTTCGGATTCAACTCCAGGAAGTCCATAAAGGCTTCTGTTACGGCCTGTGAGACAAGCGCCTGCACATCGGTGTTGAGCAGCTTCACTTTTGTCTGACTCTCAAACGAAGGCGCGGGATGCTTCACGCTGACAATGGCCGTCATGCCTTCCAGCACATCCGTGCCAGAGAAGTTGGTGTCTTTTTCTTTAAGCAGATTAATCTTACGCGCATAACGATTCACAACGCTCGTGATGGCAGAGCGCAGCCCGGTGAGATGCGTACCACCATCAGGGGTATGAATCGTATTGGCAAACGCGATTTCCGTGACGTTGGCGCTGTCTGTGTATTGTAGGGCGACTTCGACGCCAACCGTGTAGGTGTAGGGTTTTTTGCCATCTTTGCCCTCGACGTTGACTTCCATATCGCGCTCAAGGCCAATTGCAACGTGCAGCGGCACGCGATGGCGATTCATATAACGCACGAATGACTTCAAGCCACCCTCAAAGTAAAAGGTCACTTCCTGGGGAATCGGCTTGACACGTTCATCACGCAGCGTAATCGTAACCTTACGTGTGACAAACGCCATTTCGCGGAAACGATGCGCCATCATCTCGAAGCTAAAATCGTTCCGCTCAATGATCGTAAAATCGGGTTTGAATGTCTGCACGGTACCTGTGGCTTCGTCGGTTTCCATGGGGCGGGCTTTACGCACATCGTAGACAGGACGGCCCTGAACATATTCCTGTTCCCAGACGTAGCCTTCACGATAGACAGTCGTCTTCATGCGCTCAGAGAGGGCATTGACTGCGCTCACACCGACGCCATGCAAGCCACCACTGACCTTGTAGGCACCTGTACCAAACTTAGCACCAGCGCCAATCTCAGTCATAACGACTTCCATCGTCGGGCGATTTTTATCTTTGTTCATCCCGACTGGAATACCGCCACCATTATCAGCGACTGATACCGTATTATCCTCATGGAGAATGACGGTAATTCGATCGCAGCGACCAGCTAGCGCCTCGTCAATGGCATTGTCCACGACTTCATACGCCAGATGATGCAGCGCCTTAATATCGACACCGCCGATGTACATCCCAGGCCGCAAACGCACATGCTCAAGGGGAGGCAGTGCGCGAACATGATCATCGGTTTGCTGCTGGATTTCGTTCTGTACCATGAATATCTCCTGCAAATCAGGGTGATTGCACAAAACAAATCATGCCATCCATATAGGAAAATGGAGCATGATTTGTGAGGTCTCTTTCCTCATATAGTATAGCATATTTCATGCATAATCTCAACTCAGAAAATGCGAAAATTTGTGCGAATTATTGTCTGATCTTATACCCTATGACTGCATTCCATAATGGAGATGGAGACCTGCGAACGTATCTTGCCATAAATAGGGGGCTCATGCTATTATGGTAGAAGATTGCCTTCGTAGCTCAGCTGGATAGAGCAAGAACCTTCTAAGTTCGAGGTCGTAGGTTCGAATCCTACCGAGGGCAACAAACGAGATCAATCTCGAACGATTTTTTGAACCCCTCTTCGGGGGGGCTAATCTGCCATCGCTATAAGCGATGGCAGATTGCGTTCCTTTACTGGCTAGAATTTTTTTTACCAGCTCGTCTTTCTCTTGGAGATAGGCGAAAGGTGGTAAGAGTCTCAGCGGTAGAACTTTTCCCTTTTCGTTGACAATCAGGCAGAGCAACTCGCGCTGCTGCTGTGGAGACAGTGTGGCATACAATTCAGGGACTTTGGAAAGCATAGCAAGGGCCTCGTCTAAATTTGTCAGCATCGATTCCCTTGTTGAGATAAGGTTGCGATCTGGTATTGCAGCAACTTGCGGCGCTCTTGCCATTCATCCCACACAACCTGCCACAGTGTCTCTGTTATTTTAGGCTTTTCCAAGGAAGTAAGTCGTCCAAACCAGGTGGGTAGTGGCACGATACACACGAACCATAGTCCTTACTTTGGACAGCTTTTTAACCTGTAAAAGCCTTACCTGTCGTGTATAAGCGTAGTCCCCGCATTTCTTCTTGATCAACCGCCACCAAAGCCATGCGCAGTCGTTCTAATTCATTTGCTGGCATGCGTTGGATATGCTTAATCTCGGCCTCGTACACTGTCTTGAGGACAGGCAAATGCGGCGGGTCGATCTGGATGGACTGGAGCGCATCTGTGATTTGCTCGTCCAAATCACTACACAGGCTCTACCAGGGCAGTTCAGTCGCGCAGTAGTAAGGTGGCAATACCCCGTTTTTATGGTTCTTCCGCAATTCGTGTAGATCTTCGTAGTCCATATCACTGTTGAAATTGAAATTAACTACAAAAATGCATTTCTCAATTTATTTTTCGGCGCGGGATATCAGGTTCTACATAAAGTGAG
>Ga0105049_10009759_pt1 | contig 11037 bp, 10 predicted proteins | sample MAT06_FD_78087 | JGI IMG/M metagenome (GOLD analysis project Ga0105049, IMG submission 78087) | Freshwater microbial communities from Lake Fryxell liftoff mats and glacier meltwater in Antarctica - MAT-06 | ecosystem: Environmental > Aquatic > Freshwater > Ice > Liftoff microbial mat | place... | reverse complement strand
CTGCAAACAGACTGTTTCTATAGAAATCTCAATTAATGATCTAAATATTTTGACATATGAATTATTAACACAAGATATTGATCGCTATATTTCCAATGAGCGTTCACAAGTTCGACATAATCACTATGAAATATATGGTCGGATATTCAAAGATGAGATTAGTGGAAAACAGACTAGAGCACTTGTCAACTTGGTCAAAACAACCGAAGGATACTATCCGTATCTCGTTGGCGAAAACTCATACAAAAAACAAACAGATTACCTGGGCTTTAAAGCGAGTAAATTATAACAACAGAGAGAAAGTAGGCTATAATGTTAGTAATGACTAAACCTGTTATCTTGACTGGTATTCGCGCCAATAATGATCTGACAATTGGTAACTATTTTGGTGCAATTTTGCCGATTGTCGACATGGCAAAGACTCGCTCAGATGAGTTTCAGATAAATTTGTTTATTCCTGACCTTCATAGCTTTACAACACCTATCGATCACTCTACGCTGTATGAACAGGTGCTTCAAAACGCACGCTTATTTATTGCTGCCGGATTACCGCTCGATAACAATAATATATACATCTACCGTCAGAGTTTCATCTCTGCACACAGTGAGCTGACGTGGATTCTTGATTGCTTTACGGGAATGGGCGAAATGGGCCGCATGACACAGTTTAAAGACAAATCACAAACTTACACGGAATTTGTCGGCGCAGAAGAATATAATCCATTACGAGAAATTGATCTAATAGATTTAAAAAGAAAGCAAGTGTCAGTAGGTTTATTCAACTATCCAGTATTGATGGCAGCAGATATACTTCTCTACGGAGCGATGTATGTTCCAGTCGGCGAAGATCAAACACAGCACCTTGAATTCACACGCGACATTGCCGAGCGAATGAACTCTAAATTTGGGAAACTATTTAACGTACCAGAGGCTGTTAAGTCTCAACACAATTTTTTTGGTAAAGACCAAGGACTACGTATTAAAGATTTGATTGACCCTACCAAAAAGATGAGTAAATCTGATGATTCATCCAAAGGAGTTATCTTTCTGGGTGATGACTCAGCTGTTGCCGCTAAAAAGGTGATGGGCGCAACGACTGACGATTTAGCGAGTGTCAATTATGATCCACACAACCAACCAGGCATCAGTAATCTATTACAAATCCTCTCTTTGTTACAAGGTCACACCCTGGAAGATACAACCAAACAGTACAAAGGTATGACAAGTTATGGTGAGTTTAAGGCAGTTGTTGCAGCTGAAGTCGAGAAATTTCTCACGGATTTTCAGCAAAAGCTATCAACAGTTGATGATAGTGCAGTTATTGCGAAGTTGGAACAATCAGAACGCGACCTAAACCCCGTCGCCAACGCCACGTTACTACGTGCTCAGCAAGCTGTCGGTCTGCGACAGAAGGCATAACCCATGGTCAAAATATCAAGTGCTGATATTATCGCAATCTTGCGCAAGTTTGAGCTAGCAGGTGACGAGAATGTCCCGCGTCACGTATCAATGGTTAAGTTTAGTAATCCAAACCCTAAAAATACACTAATTAGTTTTCGGTTTGCGAAACAGCAATATTATATTGTGTTTGACGAGGACGGCGATGATGATATTGATTATATTGTGTCTCAGGTACAAACTGACAAACAAGACGTGGTCGGACAAGTCGTAAAAAATCCAACAGATCATATCACGACCTACGGAATTCCGTTCCACGGCAAAGAAGTGTACTTGTTCGAAGTGAAATCACCAAAGACACGACTTGATCTTGAACTTGTTGCACGCTTTCCTGATATTACGCGAAGTACCTGGCAAAAACACATCAAAGCCGGCCATGTCAGCGTCAATGGTGAGCCTGCAACTTCTGCAAAACAAGAGATTGTTGTATCAGACGATATATCGGCTTCTATCCCAGACGCAACAGACTTTACGGAAAGCGAACTACCAATAGTATTTTTAGACGATAATGTTATTGTGATTAACAAACCTGTCGGTATACTGTCCCACAGCAAAGGCGCACTGAACGATGAATTTACGGTTGCAGATTTTTTTGCCAGGTACAGTACATATAACGCCAATACAAATCGACCTGGTATCGTACACCGTTTAGACCGTGACACGAGTGGTATCATGATTGGCGCTCGTAACGACGAAACAGCGACGTTATTACAAAAACAATTTGCTGATCGCAAAACGAAAAAAACCTATATTGCTATTGTAGATGGTAGCCCAAAATCACCCAAGGCTCAAATTGATCTGCCTATTGGACGGAATCCATCTGCCCCCAGCACGTTCCGCGTTGACGTTAAAGGTAAAGCAGCGCTTACGAAATATGAGGTATTATCTGCAACTCATACAAATTCTTTAGTTCGCTTAGAACCTCGTACCGGGCGGACACATCAGCTGCGCGTACATATGAAATACATCGACACACCAATCAAAGGTGATAAAGTATACGGCAAGTCATCTGACCGTTTGTATTTGCATGCTGCTAGTTTGGAAATTACAATACCTATTAGCGACAGACGAACATTTACTGCACCAGTGCCAATTGAATTTACAGATATGTTCCCTGGAGTTTTGTAACATGCAGAAACCACTCATTCATCCATCGAGCGAAATAACATTATCGCTATTGATAAAAAACATTCCGCAGTCACTTCTTATGACGGGACCCTTTGGCGTAGGCTTGGGAACGCTCGCACAGTACATCGCACATACAGCCGGCGATATTGTTTTGACTGTGCTACCGGAAAAAGACGATAAAATTGATATCGACAAAGGTGTCATTAGTATCGACAGTATCCGTCGGTTATATGATCAGACTCGATCAATTCAGGCAGGAACCTTGGTTATCGTGATTGATTACGCTGAAAGAATGGGCCACCAGGCTCAAAACGCGTTTTTGAAGCTTTTGGAAGAGCCGGGCAGTGGTGTGCACTTTATATTAGCAACACATACGCCCTCAAAACTACTCGCGACCATACAATCACGCACCCAGCAGTTTGACGTGCGGCCACTGACGAAAAGTCAATCAGTAACGATGCTTGATGACATGGGCATTAAGGACACACATACACGTACTCAGTTATTATTTATGGCTAACGGACTACCCGCAGAATTAACACGATTGGGATCAAATGAAGAATATTTAAAAAAAAGATCTGGTGTCATGCGAGATGCCCGCGATCTTCTACAGGCAACCACATACAGAAAACTCGTGATTGCAAACGCGTATAAGGACGACAGACAAGGTGCTCTATCATTACTAACAGACGCTTCGGCCATCCTGCGTCATAGCATTCGCCTGAAGCCTCAGCCGATCCTTATTGCTCAAATTGATAGGTTATTATTTGCGTACGATCAGATTAAAGCCAATGGCAATATTCGCCTCTGTCTAGCTCGGCTTGTGGTATAATAATACGTACATGTTAGGTCTTATTATCATTGCAATCTTGGGTACTTGGGCGGTCGTGCAAAGACAAACCATCGCAGAGGTCGTCACTGACATACCTACTAAGTTATCTGAAAAGCTTGATCAGCTGTGGTCAATTGCGCACGAATCACTCCAGGATCGTAAGTATTTACGTGCAGAAAAAGCACTTTTAACTATTCTGCGCGTCGATGAACGTAATGCCAGTGCATACAATAGACTCGGTATTTTATACGCAAAACAACAAGCGTTCAAAGATGCTATTGAATGTTTTGAGATTGCACAGTCACTAGAGCCAAGTGCGAGTAGTTTGCACAATGTCGGCCTTATCTATTATGAAACAGAAAGTTACGATAAAGCCGCATTGGCATTCGAACAGGCACTATCTATGGACAATGAGCTTGCCTCACGTCACATAGCATATGCAAAAGTTCAAGAAAAACTGGGGAATTATAAGAAAATGATTGAATCACTTGAAAAAGCTGTTGAATTAGACCCAATCCCTCAAACGCTAAACATCCTGGCTGATGCCTATGATCGTACAGGTCAAACTGAATTATCCATTACGCTTCGGGCAAAATCGGCTAAAATGATTATCCCACAGATAACGTCGCGTCGGGTTAAACAACCTCGACGCGTAATTATGTAATTCCAAATCCTTTGAGCAAGTAATATAACGCTAATGCACATATGTGTGTTAGGATTAACATATGAATAAAATTACAGATTCTCAAATTGCGCCGCTTAGAAAATGGAATATATTTGCAGGATTACTGCACCTGGCATCAATGGTCGGAGTGCTTGCACTTGCAAATGGCTTTACTTTACCAATAACCGCAACCTATCTTGCAGGCCCTCCTGGGTCGAATATCACGAGCACAATAAGCGTTCTAGATGCAAATGTAAGCATCACAATTGCTATTTTCTTGGGGCTTTCTGCATTCTTCCACTTCCTAGTGGCTTCCGGCAAATTCTTCCCACGCTATGCAGCAGGTTTAAAAGCCAACAGAAACATATTCCGATGGGTTGAATACTCTTTCAGCTCATCAGTAATGATATTCGTTATTGCCCAGCTTAACGGCATAAGTGATTATGCTACACTTCTGGCAATATTTGGTGTTAATTTATCAATGATTCTGTTTGGCTGGCTTCAGGAACGATATGCCAAGCCAAAAGATGGTGACTTGTTACCATTTTTCTTTGGCTGTATTGCCGGACTAATACCGTGGATCATTATATTCGTACAATTAATATCTCCCGGTGGTCCAGCAGAGGCAACACCTCCGAGCTTTGTATACGGAATTGTAATATCACTATTTATTCTGTTCAACTCATTCGCTCTCGTACAGTACAAGCAGTACAAAGCAAAAGGAAAATGGGCGAATTACTTACGCGGTGAAAAAGCATACATTATCTTGAGTCTTGTCGCAAAGACAGTTCTTGCGTGGCAGATATTTGCCGGCACTTTAGTAGGGTAACTCACGCAAAGTAAATACCTGATCATACATACAAAAATAGCATCCTACGATGCTATTTTTATGTGGTGCTGGAAGTAGGACTCGAACCTACGAAGCCTTACGGCAGAAGATTTACAGTCTTCCGTGATTGCCACTACACGATTCCAGCATATGGAGCCGCTTTACGGACTCGAACCGTAGACCTGCTGTTTACAAAACAGCTGCTCTAACCAACTGAGCTAAAGCGGCATCATGCACTGAAGTACTTGACTATTCTATCTGATAACAGTGGTGTAATCAAGACCAATATGGAGCCACGACTGGGATTTGAACCCAGGACCTCATCCTTACCATGGATGCGCTCTACCAACTGAGCTATCGCGGCATGTATCATAAATACCACGACCGATTTTACCACAAGGGATGTGTTGATATCAATCAGCTGGTATACTAGCTGTATGGCTACATTTAGTTTTGATATAGTATCCGAATACGACAAGGCAGAAATGAATAACGTATTCGCCCAAGTTCAAAAAGAACTGGTCGGACGTTATGATTTCAAAAATACACCCGCAGAAATTGACTGGCTTGACGGTAAGTTAGGGTTCAAGGTTATTGGGAGTAATGACTGGCAAATTGAAAGTATTATTGATATTATTCGCAAAAAGATATCAGCTAGAGACCTCAGCAGCAAAGTTCTGGACCTATCTAAAACGATTGTGACAAGCAATCTTAAGGCTATACAGGAAATACCATTCGTAGCTGGACTTGATCAAGACAAGGCAAAGCAAATTACTAAATTGATACGCGATGAATTGCCTAAAGTAAAAACCCAAATCCAGGGTGAAGCAGTCCGGGCTACGGCTGCAAGCAAAGACGATCTGCAAGCCGCAATGCAGCGTATCCGCGGATATGACTTTGATTTTCCTGTTACATTCAATAACTTCCGTTAATAGTCTGTTAAGGGGTTGATTGAATAGAGGTTATTTGGTATACTTTATCAGTTATGCCAAAAAAGAATACGAAACGAAAATTAGTAGGACTCGTCAGCGAACTTAGCGGACACCGTTCTTATTACACTACTAAAAATGTTCAGAACACTACTGAAAAGCTTTCTTTGAAAAAATATGATCCTATTGCACGTACGCATGCATTGTACGTTGAGACCAAGAAAAACCTCGGCCGAAACGAAATCAAACCCCGCAAAGGCTAGATGTGTAAAAATATTTAAAAGACCTTCAGCAATGGAGGTCTTTTAAATAGATTGTAGCTGTTCCGTGTCCATAGGGTATGAGTGTTCGTCAAGTTGCTCGGCAAGCCATAGTCCGTTTTTAAGCATTGTATCAAGTAGGGTGGCCGATAATGACTGATTGTCGCAATATACATATAACGATCCATCGATAACTTCTACGGCCAGCGGCCAAAAATGTGCAGCAATTGTTCGTGTAACGTCAACGGTAAAGAGTCGCTCAACTGCTATAAACTGGGTTGCGGATGCAAATAGGCTATACCGTTTATTAAACTCATCACTATGCGTACCGAATGTACCAAGAGGAATCGACTGCATTGATGGCACAGATGTAAATAATGCCATATAGGCAGAGTCAGTATGATTGTGGGCGCCCATAAATATATGAGGAATGTCCTTGCTGTTATGAAGATCAATTTCTACAATTAGCCAACGATGCGTCGTAAAGGGTGCATCTGGACGATGTATGATATCGTATCTGTCAACAATACTTACATCATAGCCGTCAAACGAACCGACACTATAACTGTCGTCTTTATGTGACGAACTAACTGTCAAACCTCTGATAATATGATGTTCGTCATCATGCTGGTCAACATGACCGAAGTATACAAAGCCGAACTTTGATGCGAATTTTGTAATAACATTTTTGCGTCGATAGCTTATGACACTATTACGAAGAAGAATGTCTTTGGTCCTGCGTACAATAGAGTTAAAACGACGCGTCATATTAATCTTTCTCAATTGTATCTAGTAACGTTGACAAATACTCAGCCTGAGTCCATGTTAGTGGCGCAGGGGATACAATCTGATTTGTTACGGGGTCAAGTTGTTCTGCCATCATTCCAGTGCTCATCGCATGGGTTTTGACCCAATCGAGTACTTCGAACGTCTTGGCTGTATCTCCCGTATCAGCGTAGTACTGCGCTAGCCACATTGAGGTGATGAACCAATAGTTTCCCGTCACCTCGCTATGGACTCGACGATAATCGTCATTTTCATACCTGGGTAATCCAATCGCTCCGTTATTTATGCCAAATAACTCTTTCACTGTGGCAATTGAAGCAGAAAGTTCAGGGCTTGTTATATCGAAAAGACCGAACATGAATGTACCAAATGTGCTAGAAGTATCAATTATTGAATCTTTTATAATTTCACCATTTTTAACATTGAGTCCTCTGTAAAAGTGTTGTCTGTCTGTATTAAATAGGTGTTTATGGGCGGCATTACTTATATCTTGAGCACTGGAACGCCATTTTACTGCATTATCAGAATCATGGGCTACTTCAGCTATTTCTGAAGCGGCCGATAGGGCTGCATATACTACAGATACAGTATATGTGGTTGTCATAAACACCTGTTCCCACAAATCGTAACTTGGTTTTGGCAATCCTGTTGTTTCATCAATATATTCAGATAAAAAATTAGCCATTGGCACTATCATATCTCTATAGAAATCTTTGACGAGGTTATCGTTAGGATGCATTTTGAAATACTGTGCAAAAACGAAAAGTACTAACGCTGTTTCATCCTCTTGAATAGGCGGTGCTACGACACCATCTTGAACGTACGGATGCCAACTACTTCCCAGTGCACCGTCAGCACGATATTTGTGCAACAAATATCCATCAGGATGAAGACCGTTTTTACAAAATTCAAAAAAACGATAGGCTTCGTCTTTGTACCCCATGCGTATAAGTGGCCATAATACGAATGACCCATCACGTGGCCAACAGTACGCGTAGGCGTCACGAGAATAATTCAACATTTCAGTATCAGTACTTGCAATGACCGCTCCGCGCATATCAATCTGTGATTTAACAATCATAACGCTTTCAATAAAGGTTTTGCGGTATATTTCAGGTAATTTGTTTGCTGTTTCCTGAGCGGGCTTAAGCCAGTGGTGCCACCAGTCGGCAGTTTGTTTAATTCGACCAGTCACACTTGATTCACGTATTTGTTTATGTACAAATAGCGCTAAACGAATTGAGCGTCCTGCGGCAATCCAATAATGAATACGTGATGAGCTGTGCGCAGGAATGGTGAGTTTAAAACGAATCGTTGAATCTACTCTGCCGTGTTCGACTGCACCATTACTCAGTTCTCCATCATCCGCATCTTTAAATGTGCCTTCATGACCTTCAATACCAAATAAACCAATACTATGTTGATCAAATGGTTCATCATTACACGTACCAGATACAATAAACGCGCGACGGCCACGATAGTGCAGTATGGCGTCAGAATCCGGCAAATATTGTCCTGTATCTGTATTGCTGCGTGAATCGCCGATTGCAAACGCTTGATGCAAGAATACGCGAATATCACGATCGGTATCATGTGTGTTTATAACATGAATATTACGCAGAAATGCGCTTATTTGAGCATCAACACAATCATCAATCTCCAAGATAATGCCCAAACGATCATTCTTTGCAACTGTGTGACCAATTAAAGCCCCGTGTGGGTATGAGAATTCGAATGACCATGAACTATCATTGTCTAACCAACTAATTAACCCATCTACCCATACACCGACTCGATGTCGCATGTCTTTACCTGCTGAGTGGTTTTCTAGACCTACATATGGAAAGTAAAAATCATGTACGAGTCCAAATTTGTTAAGAGCAACGTGTAGTTCACCATTGCTCAGAACGATAGGCCTAGCCATTGAGACCCCCAGTTTTATGATGCTCGTGCAGTCGCCAGCGTATGTCGCGAACAACGTTTATGAAATATAGAAATGCTTCATACGGGGACTCATACGGACTAAAGTACGCATGTACGTCACCGTCACTAAACCATTTTGTACACATATAATAGACGTGATCTGAAGTCTGTAGTTTACGCCAGTCACTGATAAGTTCGAGATCGCCTGATCTTAGAATGTCGTCTTCAAGTGAATAGACATGACGAAGAGCTTCTTGCTGCATCGCATTGCCCAGCCAAGCCGTTAGATCACGTTCATTATCTGCCCATGTTACGGTCTGAGGCATGCTAATCTCTCCGACAGGTTGGTGTGCATCAATAGCTCCTGATACTGTATAAAATGTATTTTCTGGGTTCGAAAGCCATGTGCCAACAAAACTTTCAAAGAAGTTAAAGATACCAGTGTCCTCCCACTGATGTTCACCGAATGTTTCGAAGTCCATGAAAAGATTAATAAGCGGCTGTCCTGAAATAGAATCGTTAGCCCACTCGCTGTATGTATCAGCGTTTAAAGGCCACTGAGACCAATCCTTGTTACTAAAACGAAACGCTACATCATCACTCAGACGATAGTTTTTAAGTAACAGGGATATATTGTTTGTTCCTGGTGGGCGGTACACGTGATTAGGACTGCGCCATTCTAGAATTGGATCCCAGCCTTCTGCAAGAATGCCTTTAAAACCTGCTTGATCCGCCCACTGTGCAAGTTCGTCGTTATATGCCAGCTCTGTATTGCGGAAAACGTGGGTATCAACATTAAAGACTTCTTTAATTTTTGCTTGGTGAGCACGGACTTGGTTCTCAAATTCTTTACGACTATAAAAGAAAGCTAGGGAGTGATAGTATGTCTCTGCAACAATCTCGACCTTACCAGTATCTACGAGTCGTTTAAAGCCATCAATTACGTCAGGTACCCACATTTGTGCCTGTTCAATGAAAGTCCCAGTAATACTGAGCGATACGTGGAAATCCGGATGCTGATGGAGCATTTTTTCAAGTAAGGCAATCATTGGACGGTATGATTTATCAGCTACTTTACGCATTACACGTTCGTTGTTACGGTCAGTGTCATATGAATGTTCGGTATAGTAATCGTGTGCTAGGGCAGTATCAAACACACTATATTCTCGTATGCGGAGAGGTTGGTGTACGTGCAGATACAGTACTATGCCGCGCGTGCTCATGCTGTGGCACCTTTCATAGCGTTGGCGTACACTTGTAGGCAATCTGTTGCAACGTCATGCCATGATATACGTTCATATTCATGTTTAACGTTATTTTTAAGTGCTGTTTGAAGAGCACTTGATGTGGCGATTGCAACAAGTTCGTCTGCAAGTTTATCAATATCCCAGAAATCATAGCGAAAAATGCTTTGTAGTACTTCGCCGACACCAGCCTGTTTGGTGACAATGACCGCATTATCATGATGGGCTGCTTCCAGGGCAGTCAGGCCAAAAGGTTCGCTGACTGAGCTCATAACAAATATATCGGACACGCTGTATGCACCACGCCACTGTTTACCGCGGACAAATCCTGTAAAGAATAATTTGTCAGCAATGCCGAGTTCAGCGGCTAAGGCAATTAATTCATCTCGTTGTTCACCATCACCAGCCATCAAGAAGGCAAATTTGTGATACTTTTCACTAGCTCTTGCAGCCGCACGTACAAAATGTGTCAGGCCTTTTTGTACTGTGAAGCGAGTGACAGTGGAAACGATAGTGTAGCCTTCTTTTTTAAGAGCCTCTAGATAGGTATATGTCCGGTCATCATAACAATATCCGTCCTGGTAACTAAGGACATCGATAGCATTGTATATAACTTCAATTTTGTCTTCTGGGATAGAGTATTTCTGCATGATGAGACTTTTAGTAATATTACTAACTGCGATAATGCGATCAGCCATCATTAAGCCCTGATATTCAATCTCATGAACTAATGGGTTGCCAGCTTGTGATGCGGAACGGTCGAACTCTGTAGCGTGTACGTGCACGATTAACGGGACGCCTGTAAGTTCCTTGGCACGTATGCCTGCTTCCATTGTTAACCAGTCATGAGCGTGAATAGCATCAGGTCGACTGCGCTCGACTAGTTGTTCTACAAATTGCACATATCTTTTCTGGACGCCGCGCATATCAGTGAGGTTATTAATATCAGCTTTGGACAGAGAAGATTCAATGATTGTTTTACTG
>Ga0105049_10009758_pt1 | contig 11037 bp, 9 predicted proteins | sample MAT06_FD_78087 | JGI IMG/M metagenome (GOLD analysis project Ga0105049, IMG submission 78087) | Freshwater microbial communities from Lake Fryxell liftoff mats and glacier meltwater in Antarctica - MAT-06 | ecosystem: Environmental > Aquatic > Freshwater > Ice > Liftoff microbial mat | place... | reverse complement strand
GACAACGCCCCGTCTACCGCGTCCAGACCCTCGAAAGGTGCGTCGCCGGGAGTCCTCGCAGCCCAGTGTGTGCGACTGTGTGCCCTTCGTACCCGGCGCCAGTGCTTTGTTTTTCCTATACTCATACTCCTGTGAGCCCGCTGCGTAGTACGGTCACCGTGCTCGCACCTTGCCCCGGCGTCAGCGCAGGTCCGTCCGGGCCGAGCGGGCGCACCCGGATCCGCACGATCATCCCGTCGCCCTCAGGCGTGAGCTGGATCACCGGCCGCATATCCGGTGGCACTCGCCCGCCGCGGACGCTCGCCCCGATATCGCTGTGGATCGCTAGGACTCCCGTCACCGCCGCGATGATGCGCTCGACCCGCGCCGCTTCGGTGACCGGTACCCGCAGGTCATTGCCAAGGATCTCGCCGAGGCGTTGGTGGACGTCGCGCGCCGTGATTCGGGTCACCTCATGTGGACCCGTTTTGTGCAGCCAGGTGCCGACGCGATGCACGCGCGGCTCGATCCGGATGACGAGCTCGCGACCGTCCGAGACGACGTGAAGGCTCGGCTCGCTCTCGCGAAACGAGAGGCGTTGTAAACCGCCATCGTCCCAGAACACACAGGGGTGGGCCGCGAGGTCATCGAACGCCGCACCGCTATCGAGGCTATATGAGACGTTCCGATAGCCACTCGGGAGGCTGACATCTTCTCGGATGAAACGGCACACGCTCTTGTCGGCCGGCGTCATCGGCTCGTAGGACGGACGGGTTCCGTAGAGGCGCTCGAGGGCGACTCTGCGACCCTTGGTCCAATTGCCGCGCGCGTCACATCGCTGCTCGCGGGGATGGATGTCCAGGCCGAACCGCGCTGGATCGAGGATCCAGGCAAGGCGCGTGTCGGCCGGCTTCGCTACTGGAGTGGGCGCTTTTGCGGTGGGCGTCACCTTGACGCTGGCGACCGACTTCTCCAGGCGCTGCAGCTTGCGCTCCCAAGGGGGGCGACCGTGAAGAGCCCACGCAGCGCCGTGCTGGATTCGAGCGCGTCGGCAAGCCATCGGAGGCCAGCTGCCGCGGCGAGGTCGCGCGAGCTTTTGCGTTGCAGTGAATCGAGAGCCTCGAGAGACTCATCCGGACAAAGTGCCAGCAGGAGTCCGACGCAGACGGAGACCCAGGCGCTCGCCTAGCGCGAGCAGTGCGAGTAAGCGGCCCTCGGCTGAAAGTAGGGCTCCGGCTCCCCGACGCGAAGGAAGTACTCGAGCGCTTCGAAGGATCGGACACAGGCCGCGAGCACGCTACCCGGCTCATCCCCGCCGCGCACGCCCGCAACCAGCCCGTCGCGGGAGGCTCGTCTGGCGAGTCGCACGATAGTACAGACGACGACTTCGGGTCCTGCCGCTGCGCTGTCCAAGGCGCGCTCGGCGAGCTCGCTGGCCGCCGCGAAGTCACCGCTGGCGACAGCTATCCAGGCCGCGAGTGCGCTGTGCCCCGGCTGATCCGGGTGTCGCTCGAGCACGCGCCGAGCGTCGTCGAAGCGAGCGCGCAGGATGAGCTGGCGGGCGAGCTCGTGGGCGACGAACGCGGGCGGTACGTGGTCCGCGACCGCGACCTCGAGCTCGCGCAGGAGCTCGTCGGCCCGGCAGATGTCTCTGCGTGCGATGCGCAAGAGGTCGGCCGCGACGATTGCGAACACCTCGGGAGCGCTGCGGATGTGCTCGAGCGCGGCAGCGGGCAGGCCTACGAAGTAGCCGTGCCCAAAGCCATAGCGGTCATTCACGCGCGCCCATTCGAGCGCGCGTGAGAGCGCGCCGGGGTCGCGATCGAGCAGCGCCAGATTGACCTCGCGGCGGATTCGGTCCTTGTGCCCGGCTTCGAGTGGCGCGCGCCTGCGGAGGACTTCGATGGCCTTAGCGAACCCGGCGCGCGGCAGCGACAAAAGGATCGACCATGTGAGCTCGGTCGTGCAGTGAGCGAAGCCTTCGTAGCGAATGAGCCCGCGCTTGGCCATCGCCGCGAAACACTCGTCCAGGCTGTCGTTGTTGAAGGCCCGTCCGGACGCGCGGCGAACGCCGAGCTCGGTCAAGCATGGAAGGATATGGCTCCGTGCCATACCCACGCCCGCCAGCGAGAGGAGCACCGCGAGCGCGTGTTCATCCGAGGACAGCGAGGGAAGTGAAACGATCGTAGGGGGCGTCTTCAAACTGAGCACCTCAGAGAGTCGGGCAGCGTCGGTGTCCTTGCGGCTGCGTGATTCGATGCTCGGCGTGGGTCAGGCCGGCGGCGGCGAGCATCGCGCGATTCGGGCCGATGAGGAACACCTCCTTTCAGGCCGCCCGTGCCGCCCGCCGCGCCAGCACCATCGGCACGCTCGACAAGTGGACGAAGGTCGTCAGCTATTGAAGACCGCGTCTGCGGCCTGATGGACAGGTTCCTCTATTGCTGGGGCCGCGGGCCCCGTCGGCGATGGCACGAACAGCTATCGCGTCGATCCGGTGCGCATCCTGCAAAATCAGTCGTGGTTGGACGTCGCGATAGGCGGCGGGCACACGTGCGCGGTCACGCTGGCAGGGGGCAAGATCTATTGCTGGGGCGCAAACGGCTCTGGACAGTCAGGCACGCTGCCGTTGTCGCCTGTGCTCGCGCCGACCGAGTTGAAGTTCGAGGGCGGGACGACCGCCACGGGCTGGCGGCAGGTCGTTACGGGTGGAGCTCACACCTGCGCCATGAACAGCATCAGCAAGGCGTGGTGCTGGGGCGGGTCGAGCGGCGGGCAATATGACGGCAACGGAGGCTCCGGGTTGAACTACAGCTACTGGCCGGTGTCGGCATCGGGACCGTCGCGAGCGCGATCCTGTCCGCGGGTCGTCTGCACACGTGCCGTCTGGTCCCAGACGCGCAGAGCATCCGCTGCAGCGGCAACAACAGCGACGGGCAGACGGGCCGTGACGACAACGACGTGAACGCCGCCAACAAACTGCGCGGCTGGACGCAGCTCGACGCCGGAGGCGACAGCGCCTGCGGTGTGGCCGCTGGCAAGGCCTACTGCTTCGGCGATGCGGGTGGCGATTACGCTGCCGCGGTGCAGATGGGCACGCGCGAGGACTTCGCGTCGGTCGACGTCGGCGGTGGACTCCACCAGTGCGCGTTGACCTCCGCCGGTGTGCTGTACTGCTGGGGCGACAACGCCAACGGGCAGCTCGGCGACGGCACGACGACGGACCGCAGCAGCGCCAGCATGGTGTTCGTCCTGCCCTGAGCGCGACCACACGCCGTGCCCAAGACGTCGGCCTGCGCCAGCGTGGTCCCTATCGCTTCACATGACCAGCTCGCTTCCGAGGTGGTCTGCGACCTGCTGCCCGATCTCGGGCAGCGGCCTCTCCATCGGCTCGCGCAAGACGATGGGCTTGGCGCCATGGATCTCCAGCAGCAAGCGGCCGAACGCGAAGCCCCTCACCGCTTGGGCGTCGAGCACGACGCGCGCGAGCTCCTCGCGTCGCACGAGCCGGGTCCGGCCGCTGCGGTAGGTGACCAACACCGCGCCAGGCACGAGCGCGAGCGCCACCGGCTCGCGCTGCGCGGCGAAGAAGTGCGCCAGGACCAGGAGCTCGACGATCAACACGATGAGGCCGATCCCGGCGAACGTCTCGAGGTCCTTGCGCTTGGCGAGCAGGAACAGAGGCAGCCCGATCAGGATGAGCGGCATCAGGAGCGCGAGCCAGTCCGTCCAGGCCGGTCCGAGCCGCAGCCGTCGCCACGCCGTCGCCGCCGGCTGCCCCGGGTCGGCGCGCACGTGTCCCGCCGCCGGCGCCGACGCTTCGGTGGCAGCGCGCGCCCGCATCCGTCGCACGCGCCATCGCAGCACCTGCGCGATCGACAGCGCGAAGACCCCGAGGCCGACCATCCAGAAGCCGCGCTCGAAGGCGCCCGCCTGCTCGTCACGCGTCCAGATCAACACCGCGCCCAAGCCCAATACGACCGAGAGCAAGAACAGCAGAAAGACGATCAGATCGAGGCCGCTGGCCTCGGACTCTGCGAGCGGAGAGCGCGTATTCTTCACCGCCGACCGCACACCGTTGAGCCCTGGGCCTCGCGAAGCGCGGCTGCCCGCGAATGCAATTCCGCGAGCAGCGAAGCGTGGCAAGCGGGGAGCAGCAATTCCGCGAGCAGCGAAGCGTGGCGAGCGGGGAGCAACAATTCCGCGAGCAGCGAAGCGTGGCGAGCGGGGAGCAACAAATACCGGCGCATATCGTTCCAGACCTCGCTGATGCCATGCGTCGACGCGCATATTGCGTTCGATTCAACTCGAACCTAGCCCAACCTAGCCCATCCCTCACCTTGAGAAAAGACGACCGAGGTCACGAGCCCTCATGGGGTCTCAAGACCCCGTTTCCAACAGCGCGGTCGTGCCCGGTTGGCCGGAATCATCGGCGAGATTGGCGCGCAGGCTGATTTGCTTTCTGGGCGGCCCGGCCTAGCAGGCGGGCGGGATAAAGTGGTGCAGCACTTGCAAAAAGTGGTGCACCACTTGCAAAAAGTCGAGTCTCGACTTCATACCCTTGTTGCATTTTCCTACACCCGGACATCGCCATGACTCAGACCCGTGACCGTTCTTCGATTCAGATGAAGGGGCAGACTGAAACGACGAGTCCGGCTCCGAGCGAGACCTCGACGGGCGTGGGTGGCTCGGTACGCAGCGCGCTCCGAGGCGCGTCGTTCGAGGCCGGTGTCCAGATGCTGCGGCCCCGGGAGATGCCAGTACAGAAGAAGCCGAACGAAGAAGACCAGCCGGGGCCGGCGCCAACGAATGAAGAGGGCGGCGCAGGTGGTGCTGGCGGCGCAGGTGGCGGCGGCGACGCCGGTGGTGCCGGTGGCCCAGCGGGTGGCGGCGCAGGGGGTGCCGGCGGCGCAGCGGGCGGCGGTCAGGGCGCCGAGCAGCAGGAAGCTGGAGGCGCGGGCGGGGCCGGGGGCGGAGCTGGTGCGGGCGGCGGTGCGGCGCCTCTCCCGCCGGGTCAAGTGGTCGAGCTGAACCTCGAAGCGCCGGCTGGCGGGGGAGCCGGCGCGGGCGACGCCGGAGGTGGCGGCGGGGCGCCGGGCGGCGGCGCGGCAGGAGGCGCTGCGCCTGGTCAGGAGCAAGCCGCGCAAGGTGTGCCCGGAGGCGCTGGCGGCGCGGCGGCAGGCCAACAACAAGCAGGACCGGGCGGCGCGGGCGGCGGTGCGGGCGGCGCCAGCGCGGGCCAGAACCAGTCGGAACGAGCTCAGGCTGACGCGCCGGGCAACGGCCTGTTGCCGCCGCCACCGCCGCCGCCACAAGTTGGCCCGAGCGGCGGCATCGACGTTCAGGCACCGGGAGGCGGCGGGGCCCCGGTGGCCGACGCCGGGGCGCCCGCGCCGGCCGAACAAGGGACCGTGCCGACGGCTCCGGGCGGTGGTGCGGGGGGTGGCGAGGGCGGCGCAAGTGCGCCTCAGGCCGAACAAGAGGCCGCCCCACCGCCACCGCCTCCGCCTGCTCCGACGATGGCGCCGGGCGGAGGTGGCGGAGCCGGTGGTTACGCGGCGCCCACGCTCGGGCCGGCCGCTGTCTCGCACCCCGAGTCGCTGGACAACCACAACGTGCAAGAGGTCATCGGCAACGACCCCGCCTCGGGCAATGTCTTCTTCTGGGGCACCGCGGGACCGCCGCAGTTGGACGAAGAAGGCGCGCCGGTCGAGGACTCCAAGCAGATCCCGCAGGGCTCGATCGACGCCATCGGCCAGCAGCAGGCCGACGAGGCCAACCGGCTCGTGACCGAGTTCCTCACCGACGGTGACGCCCGCATCGCAGCGATGCAGGCCGAGCGCACCGTCGCCATCGAGGCCGTTCGCGGCGCCATCGCCGCCGAGAAGGCCAAGGTGATGGGCGCGGTGGCCGTTGCGCGTCAGGCCGTCCAGGGCAAGGCCGCGGCCGCGAGGGCGGCCGTCAGTGGCAATGCGGCGCAGGCGCGCGGCGCCGTCAACACCGGGTTGCAGGACACGATCGGGCTCATCGACGGCGCGCTGCAGACCTCGCGCGGCACCGTCGAAGCGCGCTCGCAGGGCGCGACCGGTGACGTCGCCACGATGCGCACGACGTTCACGGCCGGCGTCAACCAGGCTTTCACGTCGGGGATCGCCGCGGTCCAGGCCGTCGGCACCGACTTCGCGGGGCGGGCTAACCAGCAGGCGGCGCAGCGCGCGGCCCAATATCAAGCGCAGGCGCTGCCGCACACGTCCGGTTGGGACGACTTCTGGGACGGCGAGAACTTCGAGCGGAACAAGCGCACCGCGCGCGTGAACGCGGCGACCCAGGTCGGGACCGCCTACGCCGAAGAGTTCACCAAGAAGGCGGGCGAGGTCGCGACCGGGCTCCAGGGTGGGGCGCGGCAGGTCATCGACGGCGCCGGGCAGACGTTCACGCAGGCCGAGTCCTCGATCACACAGGCGACGACGGCGGCGCTGGGCCAGCTCGAGCAGGCGGCGGGGCAGGCCAAGCAGGCGGCGCAGGAATTTGCAACGCAGCGTCTCGCCACGATCGACACCGAGGAGCAGCAGCTCCTCCAGCTCGTCGGCAGCAGCGAACAGCAAGCGCTCGGTCAGCTCGATGCGGCGGGTAGGTCCGGCTGTTCGGGCATCGACCAGATCGGCGACGCTTCGATCCAGCAGATCGAGACGGGCTACGGTACCGCGGTGCAGGCGATGACCTCGATCGTCGATGAGGTCCGCGCGGGCATGTGCGGGGCCGAGCCGCCGCCAGCCGAGACGATCATGGCCGCGCTCGAGCAGAAGAAGGCCGACCTCGACGCGACGGAGAACACGGCCAAGCAGATGTTGACCGCGCAGGTCGAGACCGCCAAGCAGCAGATCACGACGACCGGCCAGCAGCAGGTCTCGGGTGTGCAGCAAGCGCAGGCGGCGACGACGTCGGCGCTCGACCAGATCATCCAGTCGAGCAACCAGTCGCTCCAGGCGAACATGCAGGCGGTCGCGCAGGTGCGCCAGCACGCGGTGGGTGGCTTCCAGCAGGCCGCCGGCCAGATCGTGGAGCAGCACGAGACGTCGGTCTCGGGCGCGGTCACCGGGCTGCGCGGGGACACTGACGCCGCGCTCAGCAACGTGAACTCGCGGCTGGGACAGTACTCGACCGACCTGTCCGGCGACTTCACGAACACCCTCGCTGGGATGAACGCCAAGATCACGAGTGAAGCGTCTGCCGCGGCGGCCAAGGTTCAGCCCGCCTGGAGGTCCTTCGTCTCGATCCTGATCAAGATCATCGTAGCGATCGTCGTCGCGGTGGCGATCGCGGCGCTGTTCGCGAGCGGCGTCGGTGTCCTCGCGCTCATCGTCGGCGGCTTCCTCATCGGGGCGGCCGGCGCGGCGCTGACCTACCTCACCGACTGTGCGCTCGGGCTGCAGGAGTTCAGCGTCGGGGGCCTCCTGACCGAGATGGCCGTGGGTGGCATCGGCGGTGTCATCGGGGCGCTGACCTGCGGTATGGGTAGTGCCGCGGCGAACGCGCTCACGGTGGGCTTGGCCGAAGGCTTCAAGCGGACCGTCATCTCGGTGGCCGTGTCGACCGGCGTGAACTTCGTCATCAACTCGGGTTCGACCTTCGTTCAGCAGATGGTCAAGAACGTCGGGGGAGGCAAGCCGCTCTTCGAGGGGACATGGACGGCGGTGAAGGAGAACGCCGGCATCAACCTCATCGGCGCGTTCGCCGGGAGCCTCGGGCCGAGCCGCGTGAGCACGGGCAGGTTCGGCATGCCGACCGGCTCGGTGCCCATCGGTGAAGCGCTGCGGGCCGTGCCGGGCAACATGGGGCAGGCCCTGGGCGATGTGACCAGGGCTGGCGTCGCGGTCGTTGGTGGTGGCACTGCGGTCGCCGGTGGGGCGATGGGTGGCGCAGCGGCTCCGTCGAACAACAACGCGGTGCCGCACGATCAATCGGCTGCCAGCCAAGAGCTGCGCGGCCAGGTCGGCGCAGGCGTGCGGACCGAGATCGACACGGCCGCCGCGGCGCACGACACCCCCGCACCGAGCGCGCCGTGGACCTTCGACCCGACCCGCGGGTGAGCGCCGGTAGGACGCTTGTTCGCCACGCGCGGCGCGCCGATGCATACTCGCGTCGGCGGGCCGCTCAGCGCGGTCGCTGCGGGGAGGGGCCGTCGTGGCATCTATCTTGATTGTGTTCGGCGTCTACACGCTCCTCGCGGGAGTCTACGACTGGTATGTCTACGGCGTGCTCAAGACGCTGCGCGCGCTGCGAGACCGGGGTGTGCCGACGATCGCGCACATCATCGATGTGGGGTCGACGACGGGCGGATTGGCGGTGAGTTCGACCGTGGTGAAGTATCGCTTCGAGCTCAAAGGCCAAGGGCGGTTCGACAATCGGGTGGTGCTGAGCGCGCCGCTGCCCAGCGGACCTCCGCGCGTTGGTCAGGCGATCGACGTCGTGTATCTGGCCGAGGCTCCGAGTCGATCCCAGATCGTTGGCAATGCGGGGCATTCCCGGTCGCTGTTCGTGCCGCTCGTGCCGCTCAACCTCCTGTGGCTGGCGCTGCTGGTCGTCGTCGTCATGGAAGTGCTGGGTATCGACGCATAGAATCGGAGGAGCTAGCGATGACGGACGAGACTCTCTGGTGGGACGCGAAGGGCTCTCGCTATTGGCGCTGGGATGGACGCGGGGACGCCAGCGACGACCCGGTCGAGCTCGTGTCCCTCGCGGGCACGCGCCGCGCCGCGCGCATGCCGCTCGAGGGCGCGTGCGAGCTGTCACGGGAGGCGGTGATCGAAGCGCTGAGCCCGCGCGCCAAAGCCGCGATCGAGGCCCTCGGTGGCAGGCTCGGCGCGCTCGACCCGAGCTTGTCGGGGCTCGAAGATCTCGCGTCGCTCGGCACGCGAAAGCTCGATATGCAGCCGATGATCGAGCGCCTCACGCAGCGCTTCGCGACGGAACCGGACCTCGCGCAGGCGATGGTCACTGACCTCGTCGACGAGGTCACGACGCTCGCGCGCATCGTCGCGTTCGGCGACGTGGGGCGCCTGCTCCTGGCCCGCCTCGGGTTCGCGCCCGACGCCAGTGACGCGAGCTCGTCGGCAGATGACGCGGCGCGGATCGCACACGTGCGCGCCGAGGTTCGCGCCGAGCTGGACGCGAGGGCCGCGGGGCGGGAGCCGCTATCGTTCGACTTCGACGACCTCGTGCGCGGTCGCTAGAGCGAGGGCGATAGGAGAGCTGGGTCCGCCGGGCGCTGGGCCTCGTCGCAGGGTGTTGTGCGCGTCAGCTCGCGGCAGACCCTTGTTGGGGGGTGTCGTCGGCGCTTCGTGGCGGCGTGACGCGCACGGCACGCACCAGGTTGGGGGATGCCTCGAGCACCTCGATGGTGGTGCCGTCAGGCGCCGTGACTCGCTTGCCTTTCGTCGGGATGCCGCCCGCGAGGGCGATGCACATGCCCGCGATGGTGGTGGCGAGGCTCGCGTCCAGCGCGAGGTCGAGCGCACGATTGACGTCGCGCACGGGGACGTCGCCACGCACGCGCGCGCTGCCGTCGGTCTCGCGTTGGATCCCGAGCTCGGGCGAGTCGTCCTCGCTGAACAACTCACCCACCACCTCTTCCAGGAGGTCCAGCAGCGTGACGAGGCCAGCGACCGCGCCGTGTTCGTCGACCACGATGGCGAGCCGCATGTGTCGATCCTGCATCTCCTGGAAGACCTGCACGGCGCGCGCCCTCTCGGGCACGAAATAGGCGGGCCTCGGCACGACACGCGGGTCCGCGCTGGGCTGATCGGGCCGGCGTCCTGGTGCGCTGCAAGCACGTCTCGGACCGTCAGGTAGCCCACCACCTTGTCGCGACTCCCTTCGTGGACCGGCATGCGCGCGTGACCGCCATCGATGAAGGCCTTCCGGATCTCCGCGAGCGGTGTGTTCGCCGCCACCGAGTGCACCCGGTTCCACGGCACCATCACACCCGAGACGGCGAGGTCGCCGAAGTCGAGCGCGCGGGACGCCATCTCGCCCGTGCGTGAGTCGAGCTCGCCCGCGGTCGTGGCCTCCTCCACCATCTGCTGGAGCTCTTCAGCGGAAACGCGCGCCTCCGAGAAGTTGGTGTGGTCGCCGAACGGCGTCGCGCCAAGCGCGGGCGGCGTTCCATCGAATGAGCGCGACGTCTTCGCGACGCGGCCGCACATCGGGGCCTACCGCGACGCGAAGTGGGCGATGGAGCCGCGCGCGGCAGCCGAGCAGCGGCTCGAGGTCGTGGTCGCGTGCCCGAGCGCGTGCCTTGGAACCGTGGGATCTGCGCGTCGGCACGGCCAGCCTCATCGTGTCGACCACACGCGGGGACAACCCGCGGCATCCAGACGGCATCGTCAGCCTCGTGGACGTGCGCGACGTCGCGAAGGTGTTGGTCACGCTCGGCACGATGCCTGTGCCGCCGCCGCGCGTGCTCATCAGCGCGCTCAACACGACGCTGCACCGCCTCCTGTGCGATGTCGCGCGCTACTTCGGAGTCGCTGCGCCGCGCCCGGCACTCTCGCTCGCCGACGCAATGGCGTTCGCCGACAGCGAGGAGGCCCGCGTCGCAGGCACGCCCGAGCAGATCGGCCCCATGACCCGCTCACACGACCGAAACCCAACAGCCCGGTCGTGCGCGCGCTGCCATCCTCGCAACAGTCGCTGGCGTCGCATGACGGGTCGGGCGCGGCGTCGCACTCGCCAATCGCTGAAGTCGCCACCACCTGGTTCAGATAGACCGAGAGGTAGGCGGTCCTCTTCGGCACGCTCGTCATCGTCACCGGCCCCCGTCCGTCGCCATCGTGCTCGCCGCCCGCAAGTTCTTCGTCTCCGACGTGACCGTCGCCGACGCGGCCAACCGCGAGCGCCACGCGTTCATCTACGACACCCGCAAGCTGAGGTTCGGCGGGAGTATAGGAAAAACAAAGCACCGGCGCCGGGTACGAGGGGCACACAGTCGCACACACTGGGCTGCGAGGACTCCCGGCGACGCACCTTTCGAGGGTCTGGACGCGGTAGACGGGGCGTTGT
>Ga0105049_10009757_pt1 | contig 11037 bp, 8 predicted proteins | sample MAT06_FD_78087 | JGI IMG/M metagenome (GOLD analysis project Ga0105049, IMG submission 78087) | Freshwater microbial communities from Lake Fryxell liftoff mats and glacier meltwater in Antarctica - MAT-06 | ecosystem: Environmental > Aquatic > Freshwater > Ice > Liftoff microbial mat | place... | reverse complement strand
GTGGCCGCGCTGCTCGCGTAGCTGATCGTGCTCAGCGGCGTCGGCGGCGACGAGCTCGCGGCGGAGCGAGCGCCTGGGCTCGTGTCCAGGTGCGGCGGAAGCGCGCCCGCGCCCGCGCCCGCGCCCGCACCCGCGCCCGCGCTCGCGCCCGCGCCCGCGCCCGCGCCCGCACCCTCGCCCGCACCCGCACCATCGCCCACGCCCGCACCCGCACCCTCACCCGCACCCGCGCCCACACCCGACGAAGGCCGCTGCGCCGAGCCTGCGTTCAAGGCCCTCGCCCAATCGCTCGTCAAAGACTGCGAGCGCGCCTGCAAGAAGGACGAGAGCCCACTCGTCGGTCTCTCGCCCGAAGCCTTCGGCGCGCTCTTCGGCCGCCCCGACGACGCGGGCGTCGCCACCCACTTCGCCTTCTTCGGATGCAACACCTGGGCGCGCGACAACGGCACCTGTCGCGGCTTCGACTCCGCCGTCGCGGATCCCTTGGCCTGTCCCCCCGGCGCCGCGACCTGCCCGGCCGATGCACGCTCGCTCCAATCGGAGCTCCAGGCCTTCCTCGCCGCCAACCGCGACGCGCACACGATCCTCCTCTTCGGCACCGCCAGCAAGGCCGGCAACGCGCTCGGCGGCATGTCCGACGACAACGCCCGCCTCGCCGAAGACCGGGCTCACGCGGTCGCCGAGGTCGTGCATGGTTGGCGCCGCAAGGTCGGCGCACGCGACATGCGCGTACTCTCGGTCGCCCTCGACAACACGCGCACCGACTATTGGGAGACCGCCCGTTTCCGCGCCGTCATCGAGGCCCAGGTTGGCAAGGCGGGTAAGGCTCCAGGCGCCCGACCTGGCACCGCGCCGGCCGCCGAACGCACCTTTTCGCCGCTCTCCGCCGACGCCGTGAACCGCTCCGTGATGGTCGTCGCGCTCAAGTGTCAAGGCTTGAGATAGCCTCCCGACCCTTTGCAGCTCAACCGCTTTTCACCTTATTGACCTGTCGGTCAAATAAAGGTGGAGGAACCTTGGGCCGCACCGGATGACATCCGGACGCTGGCTCGATACTCTTCGGTTCCTTCGACTGGCTGGAGAGCATGGATGGCGCACGACAACCTCAGAGACCTTGCCGCGTCAGCTTCAGAAGCGCTGGGACGCGTGGGCCTCGACGGCCTCGAGGCTGAGGTGGTCCTGGTGGTCGACGTGTCACGTTCGATGTTTCCGATCTACCGTGCGCGCATCGTCCAGGATCTCGTGCCGCAGCTCCTCGGGCTCGCGCTGAACTTCGATGACGATGGTATCATCCCCGCTTACGCCTTCGGTGAGAAGTGCCGCTACCTGAAGGATCTGCGCAAAGACGAGTTCGCAGGCTGGGTCGATCGCGAGGTCATTCGCACCGGCTCCGACTACCAGCAGAAATGTCGCTATGCGCCGGTCATCCACGAGGTCTGCCGCTACTTCTTCCCAGAAGACTGGGACCGCCCCGTCCTGAAGGAGACCGTCGGTCGCCTCTTCAAACAGGAACGTGTCGTCTACCCGATGCTCTCGGCGCCGCGCGCCTACCCGGTCTTCTGCCTGTTCCTGACGGGCGGCGAATGCGAGGACGAGGAGGAGAGTGCCGACGCCATCCGCCGCTCGAGCCGCCTGCCCATCTTCTTCCAGTTCGTCGGACTGCAGGCGCAGGGCAAGCTCGCGCCCTTCCGCTTCCTGAAGCGCCTCGACAAGCTCGGTAACACCTACGTCGACAACTGCGGCTTCTATGAGCCCGGCGACATACGCAATCCGAACCTCCTCTACCGCGGCATCCTCAACGAGCTGCCGGAGTACATCAAGCGCAAGGAAGTCCAGGCGATGCTGCGCCCGCCGGAGCTGGGCGGGCTCGAAACCCGCGGCTATCGGCCCCAGGACGAGGACGAGAATGCGGCTCTCGATGCGCTGACCGCGATGCCGACCCAGCCCGAGGAGCCGGAGCCCGAGCCGGAACCGGAGCCGGAACCGGAGCCCGAGCGTGACATGAGCGCGCTGCGCGCGAAGTTCGCGGGCGTTGAATGGTCCGAAGGCACGCACGGTGGCGCCGGTGCGGTACGCGCCGCGGCGCCGGTTCAGCAAAGGCAGGTCGAGGTCGAGGAGGGCTCGGGGCAACGGCGCCGCATGCGACCTTCCGAGGTCCGTGGCGAAGAGGCAAGCACTCCGAAGGAAGACTCGAAGGCCCGCGTGACCGAGCGGCTCGCACGCTTGAAGGCCAAGCTCAACGACATCGACGAGGCGGCCATCGAAGCCCCACCCTCACGTCCCGCGGCCCGGCCGACGCCGACCCCGCCACCGCGTGCGCCACTGCCGCCAGCGCGTACGCCGCCGCCCGCCCCCCGTCCCGAGCCGCAGCGAGCGGCCGAGCCGCCGTCACGCCCGGCGCCGCCGAGCCGCCCGCAACCCGCGGCCGAGCCGCCCCGTGCCGCCCCATCGCAACAGTCGGCGATGGACGCGCTGCGCGCACGGCTGGCCGCGTTCGGTGACGACGATGCGACGCTCGGGGCGAGCGGGTTCGAGGTCGATCAAGAGGGTGTGCACCTGCCGCCGCCGCCGCCTTCACGTCCGCAACCCCCGCCGCGTAAGCGCTGAGGCGTCATGGTTCGCTTTGTCCTGGTGTCTGTGTCGTTGCTTCTGTGGGCGTGTTCGGATCCCGAGACAGGCTCAGTGCCCGGCGACACCCGGCTCGATGGGGCGGACGGGCTCGAGGTCGATACGGGTGACGCGACGACGCCCGATGGGGCCGGCGATACTGACGTGGAGGGTCTTGCCGACAGCGACGCGACCGCCGTTGCCGACAGCGACGCGACCGCCGTTGCCGACAGCGACGCGACCGCCGTTGCCGACAGCGATGGGACCGGCGTTCCCGACAGCGATGCCCAGGACGTGCCCGAGACGGAGATCGCGGCCGAGACGATCGTCGCCCAGATTTGCCAACCCGGCAGCTCCATCTGCGACAACTTCACCGCGCGGCGCGTGTGCAATCCCGACGGCCGGAGCTTCGCCGATCCCGTCAGCTGCGGTGCCGACGAGAGCTGCCGCGCGGGCATATGTCAGGTGCGCTGCCCGAACGACCCGAAGTTCGGGAGCTACGTCGGCTGCGAGTTCTGGGCGACCGATCTCCCGAACTACCCTGACCCGACCCTGAACCCCACGCCCGAGAACCTGCCCTGGGCGCTGGTCGTCTCGAACCCGGGCACAAGCGATGTGCGCGTGGGCTTCGAGATGCCGCCGCTCTTCAGCTTCTCGCCGGCCGACGACACCGTGCCCGCGGGCGAGTCGCGCGTGTTCCAGCTGCCCAACATCAATGTGCAGGGCACCTCGCTCATGCCGAAGGGCGTGCACCTGACCGCGTCGGGGCCGGTGCTGACCCACATGTTCAACCCGTGGGACAACCGCTTCTCGAATGACGCCTCGCTGCTCATCCCCGATCCGCTGCTCGGCACCGAGTACGTGATCCTGTCGTGGCCGACCTCGCCGCTCGATCTGGTGGCGATCCCGGGCTTCCCGACGCCGCCGAACCAGAACGGCTACTTCACTGTCATCGCCGCCTACGACAACACCGAGGTCACGTTCACGGTGACGGCGCCCGTGCGCGCGAGTGGCGCCATCCCGGCGCTCTCGGTGGGCCAGACCCACGTCATCAACATGAGTCGTGGTGACGTGCTCTCGATTCAGGCCGACCCCGATTCGCTCTTTGGGCCCAAGGACATCAGCGGCTCGGTGGTGCGCGCGAACAAGCCGATCTCGGTCTTCGGCGGTCACGAAGAGGCCGTCGTCGGTGACCCGGTCGAGGTGCAGGGCGAGAACGGACCCGCCTTGGTATCGCCGTGCTGCGCCGACCACCTCGAAGAGCAGATGTTGCCGCTACAGATGCTCGACAGCCACTACTTCGCGGTGAAGTCACCGCCGCGTGGAACATCCCGGATCGAGGACGATTTCTGGCGCATCCAGGCGGCCCAGGACGGCGTCACGGTGACCACGGTGCCGGTGACGAGTGCCAACGGCGTGACCCTCCTCAAAAAGGGCGACTTCGTCGAAGTGAAGTCACAGGGCACCTTCGAAGTGAGCGGCACCGGCAAGCTGCAGATCGGCCAATACCTCACGAGCCGCGACACGACCGAGGACTTCACCGGCGACGCGAGCCTCGTCCTGATGGTGCCCGAGGCCCGCTATCGGCGAGACTACGCGTTCGCGACGCCGACCGGGTACGGCAAGCTGTGGGCATCGATCGTCAAGCCGCAGGCCGACACGGTCACGGTCGATGGCGTCGCGGTGCCCGAGGGAAACTTCCAGCCGATCGGCACGACGGGTTGGGAGTACGGCTACTACGCGGTCGGCGCGGGCTATCATGTGGCGAGCAGCGCGGCCAAGTTCGGGCTCTTCGTGTATGGCTACAACAACGCGGTTTCGTTCAGCTATATTGGCGGGATCGCGGGGCCTGGCGAATAGCAGGCATTCCAGGGGGAGGGATCGATGACGATGCGTCGTGCCATTGCGATGTTGCTGGTCGGGTGCGTCGCACCGCTTGCGGCCTGCGCGCCGCGCGAGGCGACGCCGGACGGCCGGTCGGGCCCAGGCGATACCGATCTGTTGTCGCCGGAGATCAGCCACTCGAAGGGCGTCCCCGGTGGCATCGTGCTGTTGTGGCCGCGGGTCGTGCCGAAGGCCGAGACGGTCGCCATGCGTGGGCCGGCCAAGGCGCTCCAGGATCGGCTGAAGGCGATGCTGAGAGAGCACTTCCCGGGTCGCCCCATCGAGGTACGACCCGAGCCCGAGCGGGTGTGCCCGATGCTCGGTGGCTGTGACGCGAGCTCGGTCGGCGTGCTCATCGGGGTGCGCGATGGCGGGTGCGTTGCGGTCGTTATCGTGTCGGCGCCGGGCGAGTCACCTCAGACGCTGATGCCATGGGCAGGCCTGATGACGACGAAGCTACAGGTCCCGTTCCGCGAGCCGCCCGAGTCCAACATCCAACTCCAGGAGCTGGTGCCCTGCGACAAGCTCGCGATCGCCACGCTCGAACGCGAAGACCGCGTCAAAGAAGCGCTCAAGTCGGCGCAGTGATCTCAGCATCCTTCGGGCACGAGTCAATTTCGCGAAGCGAAGCCCGCGCGGCCAAGGAGCCGCGTCGCGAGGCTGGCCTTGAGGCCGCCGAGGAGCGAGCGACGAAGGCCCCGCGGCTCCGTGAGCGAAATTACGGGCAGGGGCGTGGGAGATGGGTCTTGGTGACCGCACCATCTTTGCGCGACGCGACGAACACAGTGCCGATGAGCGGGCGGGCCTCGACGAAATAGACGTCGCTCGCGGTCGCGAACACGAAGGCCTGGTCGTCCTTCATCTTGGTGCCGTCGGAGGCCTTCTCGAGATCGACCGTGGCCTGCACCTCGCCGGTCACGACGTCCTGCAGGTAGGCGACCTTGCCGGCCGCGTCACGGAAGGCCCACACGTTGCCCTCGACCTGGGCGAGCTGCCCGTCCTTCACGAAGGCGCCGTCGACCTTGCCGAGGTCGGAGATCTTCGCGCCGGTCTTCACGTCCGCGAGCCACGCCTTGCCGCCCCCGGTGCAGGCGCCGGTCGAGATCAAGAGTGACTCACCCACGAACGTCGCGAACGTGCAGTTCGGGAGATCGCTGTCGGCGATCGGCACGATCATCACGCTGGTGCGCGTCGCCGCATCATAGATGTGGGCGGTGAGCTTGCCCTCTTCGAGGGCGGTCACGACGACGCGGCTCTTGTTCGCGTCGAAGTGGGCCGCCAACGCCTGGCCGACGTGCAGGTCCTGGCAGCGCGTCTCGGCCGCGGGGCAGAGCTTCAGCACCGGGCGCCCCTCGTCCTTGACGAGCCCCTCGTCGAAGCCCGCCGGGAACGATGGCAGGTGGGCGACATCGTTATCCGCCAGCTTCACGCTCGTGCGCTTGCCGCTCGCGAGGTCGAGCGCCACACAGTAGCGCGTCTCCTGGGCGAAACCGCAGAGCGAGACGGCGCCATTGTCGAGCTTTGCGAAGTCGGGGTCGATGCTGCCGAGGACCGCCATCACATCGTGCGGCACACAGTCAGCGGCGGCAGCCACGGCAGCCGTAGGCGATACGTCGGCGGCAGCCGCGGCAGCCGAAGGCGATACGTCGGCGGCAGCCACGGCAGCCGTAGGCGATACGTCGGCGGCAGCCACGGCAGCCGTAGGCGATACGTCGGCGGCAGCCACGGCATCGGCCGTCGGGGTCGCGGGCACGACCTCCGGAGCGGTGGTCGGCTCCTTCTTGCCACATGCGACGAGTCCGAATGCAACGACGACAGCGAGATACAGCTTCATGCTCTCCGAGGTAGCCGAATTCACCGCGCCCGTCGAGGGGCGTCGCGGGCGGAGCAGGCGCAACGCGGGCGCCAGCGCGTGCATCGGACTCAGCCAACCTCGTCGCAGGTCACGATGACGTCGAGCGTCTCGCCGCCGCCGCCGACGAAGATCGTGCCGGACGTCGGGGTCGAGTCCATGAAGTTGCGACCGACCGCGACGCGCACGTGGTCGGTCTGGGTGAGCACGCCGTTGGTCGGGTCGAAGCCCTTCCAGCCGAGCTCGGGCAGGTATACCTGAGCCCAGGCGTGGGTCGCTTCGGCCATCGCGCGGTTCTCGTGGCGCGGCCCCGTAAAGAGGTAGCCGCAGACGTAGCGCGCCGGAATACCGAGCAGGCGGGCGAGGCAGATGAGGAGGTTGGTGAAGTCCTGACAGACACCAATGCGGTTTGTGTAGGTGTCGAACGCGGTCGTTGCGACAGTGGTCGCGCCCTGCTTGTAGGTGTAGTCGCGATAGATCGACTGGTTCATGTCGATGAGCGAGTCGACGAGGTCGTAGTCGTTCCGCTCGACAAAGGACATCGCGTACTCGTGCAGCTCGATGAGCTGGCTCTCGGGCAACTCAGGAGGCAATAGATAGGGCTGCAACATGTGGCGCTGCCACGGCATCCAGTTGAGCGGGATGGTCGTACGCGCGTGCAATGGGCGGAACTCGAACGGGTCAGTGTCGAGCGCCACGACGAGGGAGTGCGCCTCGAAGATGAGCTCTCTGAACGGCACGTCGAGCACCAGCCGGCGCGCGCGATTGCCGAAGACGTCGGTATAATCGCGCCACTTGCCCTCGACCGAGACGCGCAGCTCGTGCCGCGCCAGGCGCTGCAGGCGGTCGGTCATCGGCTCGAAGCGGAGGAGGTGGGTCGAGCGCTCGACGGGCTTGTCGTACGTGTAGGTCGTGCGGTGCAGAATCTCGAGTCGGCGCGGCGGCGCGGTGCGTGGGCGTTTCGGAATCGCGCGGAGCAGCGGCGGCGTGGAGTCGGGCGCGGCTGCGGGCGCGGGCGCGTTCGCAGGCGCGGACGCGTTTGCAGGCGCGGACGCGGACCGCACCGTCGGGCGAGGCGGTAGCTCACACATGATCGCACCCTGACGTATCACGAGCAGCGAGCCAGGCTCGAGCTCGCGCCAGAGGGTCGGCGTGGCGCCCTCGCTCTCGAGCACGTTGGTCGCGATGACGACTCCCTTACGCGCCTTCGCGCCGCGCTTGGTGAGGTCGACAGCGATCTCGTCATCGCCGAAGACGACCTCCTCATAGGGTGGCTTGATGTGCCAGGCCCAACACGGCTGGGCCGCCTGGCCGTCGGTATAGACGACGAGGTCGCTGCCGTCGGTGAGCGCGCAGGTCAACACGCCGAGCTCGTCAATCGTCGCGAGCCACGCCTGCAACGTGGCCGGGTCCGCGTCGCGCAACGACTTCCAACCCTTGCGCGCGAACTGGGACAGGAGCTCGCAGAAAACGAGCTCGGTATCAGTCGAGCCAATCGGCTCGAAGCGGGCCTCCGGCGCCAGCTCGGGCCGGCGGTCGAGGCTGCCCGAGTGCATGAACAGCCAGTCGCGCTTGCCCCAGCTGCGCTGGAACGGCTGCGTGTTTGCATCCGAGATACTGCCCCAACGGGCCGAACGGATGTGCAGCACACACAGCGACGACTCGAGATGCTCCCAGCTCTGCACGAGCTGCGACTTGTGCGACAGCGCTGCCGGCGCTGGCTCTTTCAGGACCGAGGCGGCCGGCTCGTGGCCTGGGTAGAAGCCGATGCCCCAGCCGTCGGGCGGCGTGCGACCGTGATGCAGGCAGCGCATGTCGAAGCTCGGAGAGAGGGCTCCTTCGAATGACATCGCGAGAAAGCTCGGCATCGGGACACGGATTCCTCGGCCTGCACGGCCTGCGCGAACGACCTGCATGGTGGGCACAAAGCGCGTCGCTGTCCACGCTCGCGGCGGCGTCCACATCGGTCGGAATTGGTTGCCCGCAGTGGCGAGGCCGGGCACAAAGATACGATGGGTAGCGAGAGGGACGGCAGCGAGCTCTGCCTCACATGTGGTTTGTGCTGTAATGGCGTGTTGTTCGGACACGTCCGCCTCGCGGGCAGCGAGGTCGGCCGCATGACCGCGCTCGGGCTGCCGGTCATCTCCCCCAACGACCACCCCTCGATGGTGCAGCCCTGCGCCGCGCTCGCAGGCACAGCCTGTCGCATCTACGACGACCGCCCGATGCGCTGCGTCTCGTACCGCTGCCACTTGCTCGAGGCCTACCAGGCCGACGAGGTCAGCATCGCGGAGGCGCTCGGCGTGGTCACCCTCGCCAAGGAGCTCGACGGCGCGCAACGCGACCAGTTCGTCGACCTGCACTTCCACGGTCGCTCCCGCCGCCGCGCGCAGCGCTGATCAGCGAGCGAAGCCGTGGCACGCTCCCCAGGCTGATAAGCGAGCCGGCGTAGCCGCGCGCGGCTCAGTGGCGAAATCTTGGTCGCGGCGCCGATCTGGGTGATCGTCGCCTCATGATGCTGGTTATCGCAAGTCTCCTGCTGACACTCGGGCTGCCCTCGCCCGCGGCGGACCCGTTCGCCAAGGTGCCGGCGATCGTGTGGCACGCGCCTGATGACCTCGCGGACGTCTGGCGCGTCGTGCGGCGGCTCGAAGGCGGCGGTGCGACCCGCGTGCGCGAGTACGCCAAGCGTGGGCTCGAGTGGTCGGCGTGCGCTGGGCTCGTCGATCTGCGCACGCTCGCGAGCGCGCAGTCCGCGGGCTTCGCGTGGCAAGACGATGTCGCGCGGCGCGAGTGGGCGCGCCCGGCGCTGGCACGCGTACTCATCGCAGCACACGAGGTGTGGCGCGCGAGACATCCGGCGCAGGCGATCGGCATCGGCGACGTCGCGCAGGCGGGCTGTGGACAGATCGATCCCGGGACGTTGACGCGCTGGGTGGTCGGCGACGAGGCGCGGGCGCTCGCGTCGATGGCCCTTCCGGTGGCGGGCGTGCCGACGGTCAGCGACACCACTGTCGATAGCGCGGGCAAACGTGTGCTGAGCGAGCGGCGCGTGGTCGGGCGCGACACGAGCGTCGATGCCGCTAGCCCGCGCCTGTTCGTGCACCTGCGCCGCTATCGAGAGCTGCCGGGCCCGGCCGCGTCCGACATCGAAGACAAGGTGCGCGCCGTCCTCTGGGGCGGCGAGCTCGCGATCGAGACCGAAGGCGTCAATGCCGCGGGCGAGACCGAGTGGCGTCAGCGCTGGGTCGATCCCAAACACTTCCGACAAGCGATCGTGGTCGTCAGCGCGAAGCGAAAGCCGTTCCGGCTGGCCGACGCGAGCGACGTGCGCCTGTCGCCATGGGCACCCGCACGCCCGGGCGAGGCGCGCGGCGAGCGGCGTTGGACGCGTTCCGCCACGACCTGGCAGGCCTGGGGGCTCATCGAAGAAGGAGCGCACGCGACCCACATGGCCGGTCTCGACGCCGATCTCTCCTACCCGATGAAGGACCCGTGGCGGCGTTTTGCGCTCGACCCGGCAGGCATCGACACGGCCGCGACCTGGGACTGGTTCGTCACGTTGTACGCGACCGCCGAGGCGCTCGGCACACCGCTCGACCGGATCGTCGTCGGGGGCCGCGTGCTGCCGCGCCTCCTGCAGGAGGTGCCGGGCGCGAAAACGTCGCCGCTCATGCGCAACAAAATCCTGACGATCGTCGGCAACCACGACGACCATCACCACGTCCGCCTGAAGCGCCCCTCGGCGGCGGCGGACACGAGCTCTGCGGCGGCGATCGCGGCGCCTTGATCGCTCAGCAACAGGCGGAGCCAGCCGACCGGCCAGCGAGCCCGTGCTGGCGGCGCCGACCCGAGTGGTCATACACTCATGACCATGACCGAAAAGCCCAGCAGAAACGCCAAGAAGCGCATCGAGCGCTGGGTCCCGGCGTCGGAGTTCAAGGCGCACCGCCTCTCACTCCTCGACGAGGTCGCCGACACCGGTCGTCCCCTTGTCGTCACGAAACGCGGACGGTCCGTCGCCCGCGTGGTCCCGATCGAGGACAACGTGCGCGAGGGTCTCCTTGGAAGCGTGATGGAAGAACACGATCTACCTGGCCCGCGATGGGTCGCATCTCGTTGCCGCGCCTCCTGCAGGAGGTGCAGGTCGCGAACGCGTCGCGCTCATGCGCAACAAGATCCTCGCCCCTCCCCCGAGCCGGTGCAGGTGCGAAAAGAAGGTCATCACATTGTGCAGACTCGAGCCGCGAGTGGGGTCGCCCAGAAGTACCAGCGTTTCCAATACCGTTCCGCTCACGCGCGCGAGGCTTGTGGGCATTGAAGATCGCGCAATGGCTCAAGCCGCGACCACCGTCCGCACCGCAGGCGCAATGAAACCGATAGCCCAGTGGTAGTTGGGTCGCGCCATGCACGGTGCCCGCGCCGGGCGTGCCCGTGCGAGCCCGAGGTGCGGCACCTGCGACAGCGGCCTATCGATTGAGGTCCCTGAGGTCCCATCCCAGATATGGCGTGAGATTGCCATATCCATGTATCAGATGCAAGGCACTCTCAGGCGCGAGCGCATTTCTTTTGGGTGCAGATCCTCCCAGTTCCGGTCGCGAGGGTCCGATGGCCCGCATGATTACTAGCTGCTCTGGGTCTAGCGGGTCGCGTTTGACGGGGGGTGGTCACGGTCATGCCGCCAGACCGAGGAC
>Ga0105049_10009754_pt1 | contig 11039 bp, 7 predicted proteins | sample MAT06_FD_78087 | JGI IMG/M metagenome (GOLD analysis project Ga0105049, IMG submission 78087) | Freshwater microbial communities from Lake Fryxell liftoff mats and glacier meltwater in Antarctica - MAT-06 | ecosystem: Environmental > Aquatic > Freshwater > Ice > Liftoff microbial mat | place... | reverse complement strand
GTATTCCAGAGGACTGTAAGGTTTGGGGTCAAAAGTTTCTTGATGCGCTATCCCCCCAGGCAAAAAGATGTGGATGACGCTTTCGGCTTTCGCGTCAATAAAATCGTATTGCTTTTGGTCTGCCATCGCTTGTCGCGATCGAAACAGATCCGCCATCGTGATTCCGAGTCCGCCCAGGGCACCGACGGTTAGAAAGCCACGACGGCCGAGTGGATTGCCAAGGCATCTACGCATGTTGGGAAGTCTCCAGAAAATGAGGGAGGTCGGAATCGTTGGAATAATGCCATCAAAACATGGTCTTCGATTTCCGAAAACTTGGTCATAGGCAGGAAAGTTTGGTGTCGGCTTGTCCGGGAGAGGTGTGCCGGGTGGGATTACCAAGTATAGTGTCCGCACCTTCGTTTTAGTACCCAGTCCTTCAGAATCTCTTTGTTTTTTCAACACCCATACGCCGTTCGCTCTCCCAAAACGATACACATGTCCTCAAATCTATACCCCCCGGCGCCCTCAACCGGACTACCCACCAAACGGAAAGCAGCGATCGCTTTCATTATGGTTACTGTCGTCCTGGATGTATTGTCGCTAGGGTTAGTCATTCCGGTATTAGCCAAGCTCATCAAGGAGATGGTGAACGGAGATGACGTCGTTGCGGCATGGTACATCGGGTTATTCGGAACTCTTTGGGCAGCCATGCAATTTGTTTTTTCGCCGATCATGGGTGCGTTGTCCGATCGATTCGGGAGAAGGCCCGTGCTCCTGCTCTCAGCCTTGGGTTTAGGGCTCGACTACATTCTGATGGCACTGGCACCGAATCTGGCTTGGCTCATCGTAGGACGGGTTATTACCGGGATCACCGCCGCGAGTTTTTCGACAGCTCAAGCCTATCTGGCCGACATCTCGACACCGGAAAATCGATCTGCAGCGTATGGACTCTTCGGTGCAGCATTTGGTTTGGGATTCGTAATTGGGCCGGCTGCTGGGGGGGTGTTGAGCGATATTCACGTTCGATTGCCCTTTTGGGTTTCAGCTGTATTGACGTTATCGAATGCGTTGTATGGACTTTTGATCTTGCCTGAATCGCTGCCCCCGGAGAGGCGAAGCGCTTTTCGATGGTCAAAGGCGAATCCTCTTGGGTCCCTTAGACTATTGTCTTCGAAGGTGGGATTGCTACCCATGGCATTGACATTGTTTTTGTACCAGCTGTCTCATCAGGTATTTCAAAGTGTATTTGTGCTTTACACGGAAGTTCGATTCCACTGGTCCAGCACGATGGTAGGTTTGGCACTTTCAACCGTTGGCATCTTGAACTTTATCGTCCAGGGGGGAATTCTTCGACCGGCCATCAAACGGTTTGGGGAACGCATCTTGGTTTTCGTTGGGTTGATAGGCGGCATAGTCGGCTTCACCTCCTATTCATTCGCCAGCACTGGGACCGTCTTTTTCGGGTGTACGGTGATCTTTGCATTGATGGGGTTTTTTAATGCGTCCATACAAGGAGTCATGTCCAAACAACTGGATGCGACGGAGCAGGGTAAACTGTCGGGAGCCAATAGCTCACTCAATGGGATCTCTGGAATGATTGGTCCGTATCTTTTCACGACCGTTTACGGCATGACCATCAAGCCGGATTCGAAAACTTACTGGCCAGGTGCCCCCTTTGCACTGGCCGCTGCAATTTTGGCGGTAGCATTGGTTTTGGCGATACTGTCGGTTCCTCGCTCGCTCAAACAAGAAAACGCAGCGAAACCGGTTCATCCTTGATCCTAACCCATTCCGGTTCTTGCCATTGCCTAAGTCCATCTCCTCTAGAGTCAAGCAGTTTTTTTGGTACGCGTGGCCGGCGCTTTTGGCCTGGCTTGGGGTGGGTGTTTTCGCTTTTGCTTGCATCGTTGCCATGCAATGGCGAACCCAGCTTGCTCAGTGGCGGGGAACACAGGAGACGATGGCTACGACGGACCTGCAAGCGATCCGGAGTTTGATTTCCTTTGCCAACAACGATCGCAACGATCGCAACGATTCCGACGTGGCCAAGATAACTGCCGAACTCGCTCAAGGGGAACTGCTTTGGTCGCAATCGACGGAGTCCTTGGAGTCTTCGAACGATAGAAAAACAAACATCATCCAATGGGATATTGAGCCAAACGGTTATCAGAGATTGCGGCTGGCGACGACAGTTGCTCAGGAGAATGATCTCGGCAACACGCTTACGATGACCCGACGTTTTTCCCCAGCTGCGATTCCCGGTCCGCCAGTCTTGCATTGGTTCTTAGGTTCTGCAAGCTTGTTCGTATGCGTCCTCGTCGGGTTCCTGGTCGCCCTCAGGGCCAATCGACGGCGTCATTTTCTTTCGTACCTTCAAGAATGGTCTAAGCACGTGACCGACGGTCGCGAATTGCGAAAGGACGTTTCGGTAAACTCGCTCACTGGGATGGATGAAGCCGCAGCGTCTCTTCTTGCGCAGGCGGCGGACGGAATGCATCAGCGACTGGAGTCGAATCAAAAGTCGGTGGAACAATCGTCCCGAGTGATGTCTGCCATGCCAGTCGGGGTACTGGCCCTGGATCGTGCGCAGAAGCTGCTGTTCGTTAACCGAGCAGGTAGGGAGCTGCTCGGTTTGGAGGCAGATTGCGATTTCGGTCAGCCTATGCTTGAAATCCTCCGAAACCCTACGATTGTTGATCTCATTTTGCGTGTCTCGAGCGAATCGGCCAGTCATGAATTGGAACTGGAGCTACCGCAAGGCAAGATCACGTTGCGATTGCGCGCCCATCCGCTGCCGGACTTGTTGGACGAATCCAGATTGTCTTCGAGAAGCGGAACTCTGATAACGATCACGGACGAAACAAGACTGAAGAAGTTAGAGAACGCGCGTCGCGACTTTACCGCCAACGTTTCTCACGAACTCAAAACCCCATTGTCCGCGATCAAAGCCTATGCCGAAACTCTTTTGATGGGAGCGATTGACGATGACCAAGCGCGAAATCGATTCGTGGAGCGGATCGCAGAGCAAGCGAATCGCTTGGATGCTTTGATCCGCGATTTGCTGCATCTGACCAAGCTGCAATCACAACCTGATCGGCCGATATTGTCCAGTCTTTCGCTGGATGATGTTTTAAAGACCTGCGTAGAGGAACACCGCACTATCGGGCAATCGAAAAAGATAGAGATCGACACCTCGGGAGTTGAGCCCAATCGCCTTGTTCTGGCGGAACTGGAGTCGTTGCGAACGATCATCGGAAATTTGCTAAGCAACGCAGTTCGATACAATCGTCCTGAGGGTTGGATCAAAGTCTCCACACGTGCTCTCAGCGATTCGCTGGTACTGATTATCGCGGACAGTGGGATCGGGATTCCGCCCGAAGACTTGGATCGGATTTTCGAACGATTCTATCGGGTTGAGAAAGCGCGCAGTCAAGATGCCGGGGGCACGGGCCTCGGCCTCTCTATTGTGAAACACTTGGTGCAAGCCATGGATGGGGACATTCGAGTGCGCAGCACCTTAGGGGAGGGGACCGCCTTCGAGATCTCTCTGCGACAGCCTGCCACGACAGAAGCAGTCAGGCGCGGTCCTACCAAATCCTGACGCGTTTGTCTGGGTGAAGGAACATGTCGGATCCAGGTTGGATTGGAAACGCGTCATAGAACATGTCCAAGTTCGAAACAATCCCGTTGCATCGATACTGGCTGGGCGAATGAGGGTCGGTTAGCAATCGCTTCTTCAGTTCTTCGTCTCGATACTTGCGTCGCCAGACTTGTGCCCAACCTATAAAAAATCGTTGTTCGCCAGTGAACCCATCTAGTTTGGGAGACTCCATTCCATCCAGCGCCAGCTTGTAGGCCGTGTAGGCGACGCTGAGTCCGCCTAAGTCACCTATGTTTTCACCTAATGTTAACTTGCCATTGACGCGATCGGTTGGAAAGGGCTTGAACCCATCGTATTGCTTGACCAACTCCCCTGATCGCTTCTCAAACTCTTCTTGGTCATTGGAGGTCCACCAGTTACGCAAGTTTCCTTTGCCATCAAATTTGCTTCCGCTATCGTCAAACCCATGACTGATTTCATGGCCGATGACTGCGCCAATGCCTCCATAATTGACTGCGTCATCCGCATTGAGATTGAAGAAAGGGGGCTGCAAGATTGCAGCTGGAAAGACAATTTCATTCATGAGCGGATTGTAATAGGCATTGACGGTTTGCGGTGGCATGTACCACTCGCTCCGATCGATCGGCTTTCCCAATTTGTTGATCTGATAGTTGTGTTCAAATTCGGAGATAGCGGCCATGTTAGCGATGACATCGTTTGGAACGATCGCTACCGATGAATAGTCTTTCCAAACGCCTGGGTAACCGATTTTCGGTGTGAATTGCGAGAGCTTTTCTTTGGCCTGTTGCTTGGTTCCTTTGCCCATCCACTCCAACTGTTCAATTCGTTTCTCAAAGGCGAGCAGCAGATTCTTGACCAATACGTTCATCTTCTCTTTGGATTTTGGTGAGAAGTGTTTGGCAACGTAGAGTTGCCCCACGGGCATTCCGAGCACGCTATTGCAGGCATCCACACCTCGGCGCCATAGGGGCTCCTGTTCCGTGACACCACTGAGGATTGTCTCGTGGAAATCGAAGTGCATCTTCTCCAACGACTCGCTCAAAAGTGGTGCATACGAATCGATGGTTTGGAAAGCAAGATAGGCTTTCAAGGTATCGAGTTCAGCGTCGCCGAGAACAGTCGAAGCGCCCGACATAAAGGTGGGTTGACCGACGATGACATCCAAACCGCTAGGCAGCCCAGCCGCCGTTGCATAGGCAGACCAATCTAGATTTCCGTATTGACCACTCAATTCGGAAGCAGGCATTTTGTTGTAGGACTTAACGGGGTCACGCATCTCGACTTGCGACCACTGGGCCTTGGCAAAGGAACGCTCCAAATCGACAATCTTCTCGGCCGCATCGGCTGGGCTTTTCCACTCAATTTGCGTAAGCATCTTCTCGATGAATTTGACATAGGCTGACATGATCACTTGGAAGCGTTCTGCATCCTCCAAGTAATAGTCGCGATCAGGCAACGTCGTGCCATCTTGATTGACGTAGACAGCATATTGGTCGGACCGCTTTGCGTCCGGTTCAATATAGAAACCATAGAAACTCGCGATTCCACGTCGAGACAGCTTTCCGGCGAGCTGAATCAGTTGCGCTTTGTCGCTTACTGCCCGAATCTCCGCCAACATGCCTTGGATTGGCTTAAGTCCCGCTTTGTTTCGTTGAGCGATGTCGGTGTACGAACGGTAGAAATCGCCAACTTGCTTCGCAATGGGTGAGGGATCGGACTGCGTACCCGCATCCTCGATTATCTTCTTGATGGCTTCCTTCGTTGCAATATCGAGGGCCGTGAACGAGCCATAGTTGGACTGGTCGTCCGGTATCTTGGTATTGGCCAACCAAGTACCATTTACGAAGCGAAAGAAGTCTTGATTCGGCGAGATAGATTTATCAAAATTCTCCAGTTCGATGCCCGATGCCAGTGATGGGCCGGCGCCCGTGGTTGGATTGGGTTGCTCTTGGGCGATCGCGATTGGAACGTTGAGTGTGGATGACACGCACGCCAGCGAAAGACTAGCAGTAACAAAAAATCTACGGGAGTACATATGCTTCCTTGGTGGTTCCGATGGGATCGCTTGTGAAGATGGAGATGTGATGGAGATTCGCTTTGGGAGAAGTCACAACAGTATACCCAACCCGGCAAACCATTGGGATTGCGGTACTCGTACTCGTACTCGATCAGCACAACCAAAATCTAGTACGAGTACGAGCACCTTTCCATTGAGTACGAGTACGAATATATTGCCTAAACGACTGGCGTTTGGCGAGAAGTGTCAAAAAAATCATGGCTTTTTGCGAGTCAAAGACCACAGGATGGGACTGCTCGCGTTATTGGGATCTTGAAATTTTTTGACTTCCAAGCGGGAAGCATGACGGGCAATCCAATGCTCTACGGCTGTCCCTTCGGCTTGCCCACCAGGGTGTCCGAGATAGGCCAAGACGCTAATCAAACCGCCGAGCCGAACTACTTCCAACGCTTGCTCGAGCGCCGTTACCGTCGAAGTCGCTTCGGTTACGATCGATTTATCACCGAACGGTAGATACCCCAGATTGAACATGATCGCCGCGATTGTGCCAACATGCTCCACGGCTACCATGGATTTCAAATCAGCATGTGACCCGACCCGCAATCGACATCGGGAGAGGTACCCGGACTCGACGAGTTTATGGCTCGCTCTCGCAACCGCTTCGGCTTGGAGATCGATTGCATAAACCAGCCCCGCATTCCCGACTCGCTCACACAGGTACAACGTGTCAAAACCATTTCCACAGGTCGCATCTACGGCGATAGCACCTGGCGTCAAGTAATCGTTCGCAATCCTTTGAGCTTCGACGGTAAAGTGCATATCTATTTGCGACGCGATCGTGAGAGCTTGGGGTCCAGGGCAATACCCTGCATGGATTGGAGTGTCATCTGCGCCAAGAGAGGGGCCATCAGAGTTCCTTTCGAGCCCAGGCCGTTCAAGCAATAGACATTCGAATGGGCGTCATGACATCCTAACAGCGGATGGCGGTCGTAGCTGGCGGGCCGAACCGCAGCTCGCTGTTCTAACACCCGATGCTGCCCTGAAGCGAAGGTACCTGACACGAGAGCTTCCCATCTCGCCATCAGCTCACGACGAAATCTTTGGGCATCCGAGTCGCCCAAATCAACCCTCGCATGCAATGCAAAACGATCGTAAGTCGCGCCGACGAGATAGCGATTGAGGCCGAGGGGAACGACCCACGCATCATGATGTACTACCTGCTCAAGACGCAGTCCAATGCTTTCTACCATGAGTATGTCCCCTCGGGCTGGGTGCAATGGAAGATCGGCAAAGAATAGATTCTCTCGTGCTGCAACTCCCTGGCACAATACTATCCGCTTGGCGGCTAGGTCGAGTGACTCGATGCGAATGGGATTGTCGACATGGGATGGGTCGATGACGATGTCGCGATCGCAGTCCAAGTGGATCTTACAGAATGCATCTCTGGCTTCAAAGTAGGCTTGCGTTTCCTCCAGGTAGGTCTTGGTATCAAGCCTTGCCGCAGGTGCAAAGACGCAAGAGCCGAACGGTGCTTTCATTAAATAGGCCTCGGATGTTGATTCGAAATCCGCTTCTGAGAAACCGGAAACCTGTACCTCACTCTTGTGGGATAACGCAGCGCCCCCGAGCCACTTACTCTGATAAAGTTCGTGTTCCGCTCGGTTTCGAAAAAAACGCAGAGCGGGTTCTTGTTTCCAAAAATGGGACTGCGTCACTTCCTCCACGCGGCGATAGAACTCCTCTGCAATCGGAAAAAACTCGTTCCATCGCCAACTCGCAGCGGCACGCGAACCGGTAATGGGGGTCACGAGGCCTGCCGCCACTCGCGACGCGGACGATGCATCCAGCCTATCGATAACCATGACGGAAAGGCCGCTCCAGTTAGCATTCCAAGCCATCGCGGAACCTGCCAAACCAGCACCCAGAACCATCAAATCGACGCTCTTAATGGAAGATTCCCTCGTGCAGCACTGGAAAAATCGGAAAATAAGTAGGGCTAAACATAAGGAATTCGCGAGAGGAAGTGAAGCGGCCTTTGCCACGCGTAGGGTAGTTGGGATAATATCTGGTACGTTGCAGAACGACCATGGACTTTCAAGTTTTTAAATTCGGTGCACCTTTGGAACCCTTTCGACTCGCTTGCCCTCATTGTTCCAGCCGCATTGTAGTGCGGCATGAAGCATTGCTTGGGCAAACGCTCCCCTGCCCTAAATGCAAGGGCCCGGTTGCAGTCCCCGTTCAAGTCCCTATCGCATCGAACTCAACGCAGGTCCCGAACAAGCCTTCAACTACCAAACCCGCCCTACCCCCTGCGTTGCCGGCAAAAAAGGTGGCCGCTCCCGTACTCGACTCGACCGCCATGACGAAAGTGGGCGATGTAGATTGGTCGGAGCTTTTGGCCAGCGAAGTCGCACAGCGAGAATCTTTCGAATTCGATACGAACCGTCGCATGGGCTCCATCGGTGCGCCTGATCCCTCCGCGGCTCCCTCGGATACCCCGTTTATCCCCATGCCGGTTTCTGGGGCCACCAAGCCTATCCATTTAGAGAAATGGCAGACCACGCATGCAGCCAAACGTCGCCAAATGCTCATGCTGGCAACCATCGCCATAACCAGCTCACTTTTCGCCATCGGTAGCTTCACCGTCTTTCTAAATTGGATCGGTGCGCCTAGCAAAGTCCCAACGATGCCCATCGCAGAAAACAATAGCGATCTAACCAATTCGGGGCGACCAACGCTTCCCCTCAGCAACGGTTTGGCAAAACCCGCCGTCGAGGGTCTGGCTAACACTGAGGGTCTGGCTAACACTGAGGGTTTGGCTAACACTGAGGGTCTGGCCACCGCCGAGGGTCCAGTCACCGCCGAGGGTCAAGTCACTGCTGGCTCCAATTTAGGCAACGAAGAAAAACCCGCCGAGTTGATAACGCCAACCCTTGCCGATGTCAAACCATCGGAAATGAGCACGATCGCTCCACCGTCCGGAGGCATCGCACAGGAGAGCTCGAGTAAAATTTCGGGGTTGCCTCTCCCCCTTTCTCTCAACGCAGCAACATCCGACGTCACTCCCAATGCGATACCGGCTGGAGCAGCGGATATTGCTGCGAACGACTCGTTGCCGGACATTTTCAATCAGTTTGGTAAACTCTTTGACAAAGGAAACACGACGGCCGATGCCGGGTTCGGCGACAAAGTTGCAACCGAAGAAAGCGATTCGGATATTACGGAACTCTATTTACGACAGATCTACCACCCTCCGGCCAAACCGATCCCGAACTGGGCAGAACGGTCTCAGTTGACCTTGTCAGCATTCCAAGTCGACGGCATCGGTTTACTTCGGTGCTTGGATATGTTCGGAAGAATGACCGGCGTGGGGATTTCGGTGGATTGGCAGTCATGCCGCATAGCGGGAATCGACCTTTCGAAAAAAATCAAACTGAACGAGAAAGAGAAATCGATCGGCGCGCTAGTGGAACAAGTGATCCTGTCCCAGGGATTGGAATGGACGCTCGACCTATCCGGGCTGCCCGTGGTGTTCGCGTCTAAAGCGGCGATGGAAGCCAAGCTACCAACCGATTGGTCGATTGCAGGTTTATTCACCGAAGGGAACGAACAGTCAGGCTGCGAGACGCTGATTCGGCTTTGGGGACTGGACGATGTATGCAGCTTTGCAGACGGACGTATCCAATGGACGGAAAATGCTATGCCACTCGACAAAGCCAATCTTCAGGCATCACTCGTAGAACTGGCACGAATCCGGAAGCTGGATTCCAATCGTGCATGGTATCCTCCGACGGGAGTAGCCCCCCTTTTTGTGTCGACCGAGTGGAACGAATGCTACACCAGACTCTCGCGTCAGGTCGGCCCCACAGTGATCGTGCCCGAAAGACGGGCCGTCCCTGATTTGCTGATGACGGCTGCCGCCGACGTTGACTTAGACTTGATCATCGATTGGCAACGGGCTTGGACGCATGGATTCGTTCCGAACGTAGTCGATGCGTCGGTGTTGCGAAATCGAACGATGCCGCAGGTGGCGAATCGGTTTTTAGCGGAGTACGCAATGGTGCTCGTGCCGATCGACCAACGTACCATTTGGATAACAACGCCCGACATGAGACGCAAACTGATACGGGTTATTCCCATCCGAATTCCGGTTGGCGTGAAACTGGAGGACCTCAAGCAGTCGTTGCGCATGCTGGCTCCATTAGGCCCCGACGAACTCTCACGTTTCAAAGTAACGCTCATTCCGGGAACCGAAGACCTCTACTTTGCTCGACTGTGCCCCCCACTTGCCGATCAGCTCAATGACCCCGAGTTGGTACAGGGACTCGGTTGGCCGAGTCATTGAGCCAACTTAACCCCCCGCACTTTCAAGCCCAATGCGTTTATTCCACTCAGACTATGAGGCTGCAACCTGTAGGCTTGCAATCGACAATTTGTCTGACTGCCGTTTGCTTGCAACACGGATGGCTAGCCAGATACGAACGCCGCTCGCCATCGCCCTCTCCGGCACGCTGGGAGCCGGGAAAACGCAGTGGACTCGTTTCTTTGCTATCGCGCTGCATGCCCAGCCGCAGTCCATCAGCAGTCCGACTTTCATGTTGGTTCATGAGTACAACAGCCAGCCTCCTATTTTCCACTTGGACGCCTATCGAATCGGCGATGAAGAAGAGATGTTGGAACTAGGGTTGGAGGAAATGCTGGATGCCGATGCCGTAACCATTATCGAATGGGCCGATCGATTCCCACGCCTGTTGCCTAGAAACACGTTGTATATGCATTTCGAAGTCGGAGAATTCCCGGAAGCCAGAACCGTGCATATGCGAGCGACCGGAGAGCGAGCCAAGTGTCTTCTCGCATTCGTTGCAAATTCCGTCCAGTAGTTTTGAAGATCTGTACTTTAGGGTGGAGGCGTCAGTTCGGCGGCCAAGATTTTTCTCTTGCCCGCCACATACTGGCTCAGTGCATTTAGGTTCGTTATGAACGTCTCGCTCTTAATGACGCGGACCACGTCGTTGCGTCCCTTGTGATACTTCAATGTGCCTGGTTCGACCCAAGCGCCTCTTGCGTCTAGAGATTCGATAATGCTTCGAACTTCCGATTCCGTCGGAACAGTGGAGGAGCGATCGTTCCGCTTTGCAAGCTTCCGAATTCGCAACTGCGAGAGACTTCCTTGAGAGACTTGTTCGTACTCTTTCCGAAGCTTGGGGATCTCACTTTTCACGATAAATCCGTAGTGTTTCGGCATGTTGTCTGAGGCGTACGTCAGTTGATAGTTTAGGTCAAAAAAGAGGGGACGATTGGTTTGCAGCTCGTAGAATCGAGCCAGCCTTCCGTCCGGCAAAGTCGACCTCTCGAGATAGTCCAGCGCTTTTGGAACAGGCTTCAGGTATTTACGGTCTCCTGATTCTACAAAAGCAT
>Ga0105049_10009747_pt1 | contig 11043 bp, 10 predicted proteins | sample MAT06_FD_78087 | JGI IMG/M metagenome (GOLD analysis project Ga0105049, IMG submission 78087) | Freshwater microbial communities from Lake Fryxell liftoff mats and glacier meltwater in Antarctica - MAT-06 | ecosystem: Environmental > Aquatic > Freshwater > Ice > Liftoff microbial mat | place... | reverse complement strand
GCCGCAGCCGATGGGCGTGAAGGCCACAAGCTCACTCTGCAAGGCCCCAGCTTCATCCCGGTGCTGCAATATGCAAGCAACCGCAGCTTGCGGCAGACCATCTACACGGCACACGTCACGAGGGCCAGCGAGTTCGGCCCGCCGGCGCTCGACAACAGCGCGCTGATGGTGGAACTGCTGGCGCTGCGCCATGAAGAAGCCGCCCTGCTGGGCCATGCCAGCTACGCCCACCTGTCGCTGGTGCCGAAGATGGCCGGATCGCCCGCCGAAGTGACCGATTTCCTGCGCGACCTGTCACGCCGCGCCCGCCCGCACGCGGAACGTGATCGCGGCGAGCTCGAAGCCTTCGCCGCCCTGCATCTCGGCTTGACCGACATGCAGGCCTGGGACCGCCACTACGCAAGCGAAAAACTCAAGGCATCGCGCTTTGCTTTCAGCAGCGACGAGGTCAAGCAGTACTTCACCGAGCCGCGCGTGCTCGACGGCCTGTTCCGCCTGATCGAAACGCTGTTCGACGTGGCCATCACGTCATCCGAAGCGCCGGTCTGGCACCCCGGCGTACGCCACTTCAGCGTCGAGCGCGACGGCCAGCCGATCGCCGCCTTCTACCTCGACCTGCACGCCCGCAGCGGCAAGCAGGGCGGCGCCTGGATGGACGATGCGCAGCAGCGCTGGGCGCGCCCAGACGGCCTCGGCCTGCAGTTGCCTGTGGCGCACCTGGTGTGCAACTTCTCGCCGCCCCTGGGTGGCCAGCCCGCGCTGCTGACGCACGACGATCTGATCACGCTGTTCCACGAATTCGGCCACGGCCTGCACCACATGCTGACGCGGGTGGACGAACTGGCGGTCTCGGGCATCGCCGGCGTCGAGTGGGACGCCGTGGAACTGCCGAGCCAGTTCATGGAAAACTTCTGCTGGGAATACGAGGTGCTGCGCAAGCTGTCCTCGCATGCGGTGACCGGCGAGCCGCTGCCGCGCGCCCTGTTCGACCGCATGGTCGCGGCCCGCCATTTCCAGAGCGGGCTGCAGATGTCGCGGCACACCGAAGTCGCGCTTTTCGACATGCGGGCGCACCTGGAACCGGCGGCTGCCGGCAATCTGCTGACGCTGGCCGACGAAGTGGCCGACGAGATGGCCGTGCTGCGCAACCCTTCATTCCATCGCTACCCGCACACGTTCACGCACCTGTTCGACGGCGGATACGCAGCTGGTTACTACGGTTACGCCTGGGCCGAAGTGCTGTCGGCGGATGCTTTCAGCGCCTTTGAGGAAAGCGGCATCTTCGACGCCGCCACGGGCCGCCGTTATCGTGAAGCCATACTCGAAGCGGGCGGAAGCCGGCCGGCGCTGGACAGTTTCAAGGCCTTCCGCGGCCGCGAACCCCGGCTCGATGCGTTGCTGCGCCATCAGGGCATGGCTTGAGCCCGGCGCCAAGGTCGGCTAGATTTGCAGATCGCCCGCCCGCGGGTCCCATGCGAGCTGTCATGAAACGCACCGTCACTGCCAGCCTCGCCACTGCTCTGCTGCTGTGCTGCCTGCCGGCAGTCGCCCAGTACAAGGTGATAGGCGCCGACGGCAGCGTGACCTACACCGACCGGCCGCCGAGCACGCCCAACGTGAAGATCACCACGCTGGGCCGCGAGAACCTTGCGACACTGCCGGGGCAGACTGCGGCACAGACTGCGGCACAGGCGGCCACCGGCAACGAGGCCGCCCTGCCCTTCGAACTGCGCCAGGCCACGGCACGCTTCCCGGTCACGCTGTACACCGCCGCCGCATGCGCGCCCTGCGACAGCGGCCGCGTGTTCCTGCAGCAGCGTGGCGTGCCCTTCAGCGAACGGCGCATCGTCAGCGAGGAAGACGCCGCAGCGCTGGAGCGCAATGTCGGCGGCCGCACGCTGCCGGCGCTGACGGTGGGCTCGCAGGTGCTGCGCGGCCTGTCGCTCGACGAATGGGGCGGCTACCTCGACGCCGCCGGCTACCCGCGTGAGTCGAGGCTGCCGCGCGGCTGGGTGGCGCCGGCGCCGACCGTGCTTGTCGAGCGTGTTCCCGTGCCGCGCGCCGCCGCGCCCGTGGCGCCGGCTCGCCCGGCAGCGCCTCCGGCCGACATCCCCGCGGCCGAGCCGCAGCCGGGCGTCAGGTTCTGACGACGGCGAGCCGGCGTGCCGCCCAGGAGCCCGCGCCGACGGCCGCGCCGACCATCCAGAACATCAGGCCGGCGCCGGTCAGCGCGCCCACCGCGCCGAACACCAGCGGCATCAGCGTGCTCGACCCGTTGATCGCCATCGAGCGGAACGCCAGCGCCTCGCCGTGGCGCTGGTCGGGTGTCAGCTGGTGCAGCATGGCCATGATCATCGGCTGCACGCAACCCAGCGTCAGGCCGAGCAGGGCCGCGCACAGGCCCATCAGCAGCGGCGTGGGCGCCAGCGGATAGAGCGCGAAGACGGCGGCGGTGCCCAGCATCGCCAGCCGCACGACCCGCGGCCCCTGGAGCCGGTGCGCCAGCGCCGGGATCAGCAAACGCACGGCGGTGACCGACAGGGTGAAGGTACCGAGGATCAGCCCGATCACCGAGGCGCTGAAACCGCGCTCGTGGCCGATGATCGGCACGGCGAAGGTGTGCACATCCCAGCACATCGAGAACAACCAGTTGACGAGCAGCAAGCGCTTCATGCCCGGCGCGGCCAGCAGATCCCAGGCCGTGCGACCGGGCACTGCGGGCGCCACCGGCACCCGCGGTGCGCGCGGCACGAAGCGCGCCGACACCAGCGTGGCGAGCGGCATCAGCATCAGCAGCACGTAGGCCCAGCGGAAGCCGGCGGCGTCGATCATGAAACCGGCAGAGACCGGGCCGACGACGTTGGCGAAAGAAGGCGCCACGCCCAGCCAGCTGAAGATGCGCACACGCTCGGTGGCGTCGCGGGCGGCCAGCGCCGCCGTGCGCTGGATCGTCAGCATGCCCATGTTGGCGCCCGAACCTGCCAGCATGGCGGCCGCGCACAGCAGGGCGAAATGCGGCCAGCCGCCAATGAAGGTCGCCAGCACCGCCAGGCCCAGGCCGGCGCCGGCCAGCGCGACGGCAATGTGCACCGGCCGGTGGTAGCCGAAGCGGTCGGCCAGGCGGCCGGAGTGCAGTGCCAGCAGCACCGGGGCGGCAGCGAACAGCGCAAGCAGCAGGCCGACCGCCCAGGCGCTGTAGCCCTCACGCAGCGCCTGCAGCGGCGCGGCCAGCCGCAGCCCGGCCATCGCCGAGTGCAGGCCGAGTTGCCCGGTGATCAGGGCCAGCAGCAGGCGGCCGCCAGTGGCCGGGCGCGCTTCAGCGGCCGGTGTCGGGATCGGCGTCAATGTCGGCGTCAAGGTCGGCGTCAAGCTTCGAGTCCGCGAGGGCATCTGGATCTGGTTCGAGCTCGGCGCCGGGCTCGGCGCCGGCCCCCGGCGCTGCCGGCAACAAGGCCAGCGCACGCCCCTCGGGCATTGCCTCCACCGCCTTCAGGTGACGCGTCATGACGCGGCTTCGCGTCTGCGCCTGGTCGATCGTGCGGGTGGCCTCTTCGAGCTTTTTCTTCGTCTTCGCGAGCACGTCGCCGAACTTGCCGAACTCGGTTTTCACCGCGCCCAGCACCTCCCAGACCTCGGCCGAGCGCTGCTCCAGCGCCAGTGTGCGAAACCCCATCTGCAGGCTGTTCAGCAGCGCAAGCAGCGTGCTCGGCCCGGCCAGCATCACCTTGTGTTCGCGCTGCAGCGCTTCCACCAGCCCGGGCCGGCGCAGCGCCTCTGCGTACAGGCCCTCGGTGGGCACGAAGAGGATGGCGAAGTCGGTGGTGTGCGGCGGCGCCACGTACTTGTCGCGGATCGTCTTCGCTTCAAGGCGCAGCCGCAGCTCGATGGCCTTGGCGGCCGCTTCCACGGCCGGCAGGTCGGCGCGCTCGACCGCGTCGAGCAGTCGTTCATGGTCCTCGCGCGGGAACTTGGCGTCGATCGGAAGCCAGAGTGGCGCACCGTCGGCACGTTGCCCGGGCAGGCGGATGGCGAACTCCACCCGGTCGTTGCTGCCCGGCACGGTGGTCACGTGGGTGGCGTACTGGCCAGCGGTCAGCACCTGTTCCAGCAGGGCTCCGAGTTGCACCTCGCCGAAGATGCCGCGCGTCTTGACGTTGTTCAGCACGCGGTTCAGCGAGCCGACGTCGCGCGCCAGCACCTGCATCTCGCCCAGGCCCTTGTGCACCTGCTCGAGCCGGTCGGCGACCTGCCTGAAGCTCTCGCCGAGCCGCTGCTCCAGGGTGGCCTGCAGCTTTTCATCGACGGTGGCGCGCATCTGTTCGAGCTTCTTCTCGTTGCCCTCCTGCAGCGCAGCCAGACGCGCCTCGACGGCGCCGCGCATCTCCGTCAGCCGCCGCTCGCTGGCGTCGGACAGCAGGCGGAGCTGCTCGCCTTGTGTGCGCGCGCCGTCACTGCCCTGCGCCAGCAGCATCTGCTGGAAGGTGCCCAGATCAGCGCGCGTGGCCCGCGACTGGCGGCCGAGTTCATCGCGCAGTTCGCGCTCCAGGCGATCCAGCGGGGCGGCATCAGCGCGGCGCAGGGCAATCCACAACAGCAGCAACAGGTTCAGAGCCAGCAGTGCCGGCAAGACGATCAGGATCCAATCGGGCATTGGCCGATTTTGTCTCAGCCGGCCGGCTCAGGCGCGCAGCGGCTGCGGCAGCACCACGGGGTTGATTGGCGTCGGCGGCCTGCCGCCGGTCAGCGCCGCGATCAGGTTGTCGGCGGCCAGATCGGCCATCGCGCGCCGCGTGGCCACGCTGGCGCTGGCGATGTGCGGCGTCAGCACCACGTTCGGCAGCGTCAGCAAGTCGGGGTGGACCGCGGGTTCGCCTTCGAAGACATCGAGACCGGCCGCCGCGATGCGCCGCTCGCGCAGGGCCGCGGCCAGCGCCGCGTCGTCGACGATGCCGCCGCGCGCGATGTTGGTCAGCGTGGCCGTCGGCTTCATCAGCGCCAGTTCCGCGCTGCCGATGGCATGGTGGCTGATGGCCGAATACGGCAGCACCAGCAGCAGGTGGTCGGCCTCGCGCAGCAGCCTTTCCTTGTCCACCCAGCGGGCGCCCAGCGGGCCTTCGGCCTCGGCGGGCAGCGGGCTGCGGTTGTGATAGATCACCTTCATGCCGAAGCCCAGCGCGCCGCGCCGCGCGATGGCCTGGCCGATCCGGCCCATGCCCAGGATGCCCAGCGTGGCGCCATGCACGTCGCTGCCGGTGAACATGTCGTAGCACCACTTCTTCCAGTCGCCGCGCCGCAGGAAATCTTCGCTTTCGGAGATGCGCCGCGCCGTGGCCATCATGAGTGCGAAGCCGAAGTCCGCCGTGGTTTCGGTCAGCACGTCGGGCGTGTTGGTGGCCAGCACGCCGCGCGCCGTGCAGGCCGCGATGTCGATGTTGTTGTAACCCACCGCCATGTTGCAGACGGCGCGCAGTTGCGGGTGGGCATCGAGCAACGCGGCGTCGATGCACTCGCTGCCGGTGATGAAGGCGCCGTGTTTGCCAGCCAGATGGGCGCTCAGTTCGGCCGCGCTCCAGATGACGTCAGCCTGGTTTTCCTGCACCTCGAAATGCACACGCAGGCGTGCCAGCACCTCGGAAAAAACAGCGCGGGAAACAAGCACATGAGGTCGGGACATACTCGCTCCGAATGGTGAAATGCAGGGCCTTGAAGGTCAACGGAACCAGATCAGCGTCATCACCACAAACAGCGGAATCAGAACGATGCTGCTCCACGCCATGTAGCCGAAGAATCTCGGCATCGCGACGCCGCGCTCTTCGGCGATCGCCTTGACCATGAAGTTCGGCGCGTTGCCGATGTAGCTGTTGGCACCCATGAACACCGAGCCAGCGGAGATGGCGGCAAGCGTCGTCGCCAGGGTGCTCATCAGCACGGCCGGGTCACCGCCGGCAAGGTTGAAGAACACCAGATAGGTCGGCGCATTGTCGAGAAACGAACTCAGGGAACCGCTGAACCAGAAGTAAGCCCAGGGCAGCGGTTGGCCATCGGGCGCCATGACGGCGCGTGCCACGGCGGAAAAAGCGCCCTGCTCTCCGGCTTTCAACATCGCAAGAACCGGGATCATGGTCAGGAAGATGCCGATGAAGAGCTTGGCCACCTCCTGCATCGGCGCCCACGAGAACTGGTTGGCCGCGCGCACAGCCTGGGGCGTGATGGCCAGCGAGAGCGCGATCACGGCGAGCAGCGCGCCGTCGCGAACCAGTTGCTGCAGCGGCACCTCGGTGCCGAAGACATCGAAAGCCACGCCCGGCTTCCACACGCCGCTGGTCAGCACCAGGCCCATGATCATCAGTAACGGCACCAGGTTGACAGCCCCGTCGAGGCCCAGGCGCTCGGCACCCCGGCCTGAGGTGGGGGTCGGGTCGACGGGCCTGACGCCCTCGCGGCGGATCATCCGGGTGTCGAGTGCGTAGAAGACGGCCAGCAGCGAGCCGACCAGGAACAGCGTCTGCGGGAAGATGTGTTTCATGGTCCAGAAGAACTCGATGCCCTTGAGGAAGCCGAGGAACAGCGGCGGGTCGCCCAGCGGCGTGAGCGAGCCGCCGGCGTTGCTGACGATGAAGATGAAGAACACCACCACATGGGCGCAGTGCTTGCGGTCGTCGTTGGCGCGGATCAGCGGGCGGATCAGCAGCATCGAGGCGCCTGTCGTGCCCATGAAACTGGCGAGCACAGCGCCGATGGCCATCAGTGCGGTGTTCAACCCGGGGCTGCCGCGCAGGTTGCCGCGGATGTAGATGCCGCCGGCGGCGGTGAACAGCGCGGTGAGCAAGATGATGAACGGGAGGTACTCGGCCAGGAGCGCATGCGCGAAGGCGGCGCCCATGGCGCCAGCGCCGTAAACGGCCGCGAAGGGCAGCAGGAAGGCCAGCGACCAGCCGGCCGCCACCTTGCCGAAGTGGTGGTGCCAGAAGATCGGCGTCAGCAGGGGCAGCATTGCAATCGACAGCAGCATGCCGGCGAAGGGCAGCCCCCACCAGGCGCTGAAGCGACTGCCGTCGAGGTCGGCCGCCTGGGCCAGTGTCGGCGCCATCAGAAAAGGCAAAAGCGCAGCGCGCCACCGTCGGCGCAGCGGCTTCACGTCCTGAACTCGGCGAAGTCGGCCACCGGCGCACGCTCGGTGACGAGCCTGTTCTCCACCGCCTGCGGATCGGCCCAGCCCAGCGACATGCCGCACACCACCATGCGCTCGGGCGGCAGCGACAGCTGCTCGGAAATCACGCGGTGGAACTGCGTGAAAGCTGCCTGCGGGCAGGTGTGCAGCCCGCGCGCACGCGCCGCCACCATCAGGCTCTGCAGGAACATGCCGTAGTCCAGCCAGCTGCCCTGCTGCAACACGCGGTCGATGGTGAAGATCAGGCCCACCGGCGCGTCGAAGAAAGCGTAGTTGCGCCCATGCTGCTCGTGCATGCGGGCCTTGTCGGCCTTGCCGATGCCGAGCAGGCCGTACAGGTCCCAGCCCACCTTGCGCCGGCGGTCGATGTAGGGCGAGACCCACTCGGTGGGGTAGTAGGCGTACTCCTCGACATGCTTCGCGCGCTCGGCCGGGTCGTCGTAGGCGGCGCGGATCTTCTCGCTCAGTGAATGCTTCGCCGCGCCGGTCAGCACCACCACCTGCCAGGGCTGGGTGTTGGTGCCTGAAGGCGCACGCGCCGCCACCTCGAGGATGCGTTCGAGCATCTCGCGCGGCACCGGCGTGGGCAGGAATGCGCGCAGCGAGCGGCGCGAGGTGATCGCCTCGTCGACCGCAACGACGCGGGCATCGGACAAGTCTGGATTCATGCGGGCAGGCTCAACGTGGAAAGGGCTTCGCGCCACGACGCCGGCAGCGCTTGCGGGCGGCGACCGGTGCGGTCGACACAGACATGGATGAAGTGGCCGCTGGCGGCCGACAGCGGCGCGCCGATGCCGAACACGCCGAGCTCCCAGCGCACGCTGGAGGTGCCCAGGTACGCCACGCGCATGCCCAACTCGACGTCCTGCGGATAGGCCAGCGGCGCGAAGTAGCTGCATCGGGTCTCGACCACCAGGCCGACGGTGGCGCCCTGCTGCAGGTCCAGCAGGCCGGCGTCGATCATCCAGCGGTTGACCACGCTGTCGAACCAGGTGGTGTAGACGGCGTTGTTGACGTGGCCGTAGAGGTCGTTGTCGCCCCAACGCGTGGTGATCTTCTGGAAGTGGCGGAAGGCGGCCCGGGGCTCGGGCGCGGGGCGCGTGGTCATCGCGCCGATTCTTCCATTGCCTGCGCCACCGCTGCCGTGGCCCGCCAGGCCGACGCGCTGTGCGCGGCCAGCTGCAGCGTGCGCAACTGCAGTGCCACGGTGGTGTGGATGTCACGGCCGTATCCGCCGGCCATCGAGACCGCCACCGGGATGCAGCGCGCACGCAGCGCCTCGAAGACGCGTTGGTCGCGCTCGGCCAGACCCTGCGCGCTGAGCTTCAGGCGGCCCAGCCGATCGTCCTCGTGCGGGTCGGCGCCGGCCACGTAGAAGGCCAGCCCCGGCGGCTGATGCCCATGCCGACGCCAGGTCTCGGCCAGCGCCGCATCCAGCGCCTGCAGATACGGCTCGTCGGTGCAGCCGTCGGGCAGCTCGACATCCAGATCGCTGGCCTCTTTGCGGGCCGGGAAGTTGCGCGCCCCGTGCATCGACAGCGTGAACACGCTCGGGTCGTCGGCGAAGATTGCCGCCGTGCCGTTGCCCTGGTGCACGTCCAGATCGACCACCAGCACACGCAGCATGCCGCCCGGGTGGGCGCGGCCGCTTCGGCTGCGGTGCCACTCGGCCTGCATCAGCCGCGCCGCCACCGCCACGTCGTTGAAGACGCAATAGCCGCTGCCTCGGTCGGCATGGGCATGATGGGTGCCACCCGCCAGATTGGCCGCCACGCCCTCGCCTTGCATCAGGGCGGCGCGCGCCGCGGCGATGGTGGCGCCCACCGAACGCCGCGCGCGCTCGGCCATGCGCGGTGACCAGGGAAAACCGATCTCGCGCTGCTGCGCGGCGCTGAGCAGACCCTCGGCGACTGCCGCCACGTAGGCGGGCGTGTGCGCCAGTGCCAGTTCGCCTTCGCTCGCCGGTGGGGCTTCGAACACCTGGGCGGCAGGCAGATCGCGATCGACCGCTTCGCGCAGCAGCCGGTACTTCGGCATCGGAAAGCTGTGCCCCGCAGGCAACGGCAGGACGAAGGTGTCGGAGTGGAAACAGAGCATGGCGCCGGGCGGATTGTGGTGTGCCCGCCGCGGCTGGAGAGGCCCCCCTAGAATGCTGCGGAGCAGCAAAAACCCCTTGCGGGAAAACCCGGACGGCCTATACTTCAGTCCATGTTGCAGTGCAGCAAAAGCAGCGACAGAGCCCCAACCCACACTGACCGGAGATTGACCATGAACTTCACCGTCGAACAAATGATGGCCGCCCAGAAAGCCAGCGTCGAAACCCTGTTCGGCCTGACCAGCAAGGCCTTCGAAGGCGTCGAGAAGCTGATCGAGCTGAACATGCAGGTCGCCAAGACTGCAATGGCCGAAAGCGCCGAGCAGACCCAGGCCATGCTGTCGATCAAGGACGCGCAGGAACTGCTGGCGCTGCAGGCCGCGATGATGCAGCCAGCCGCCGAGAAGGCCGCCGCTTACAGCCGCCACCTGTACGACATCGTCGCCAGCACCGGCGCCGAGCTGACCAAGGCCACCGAGGCCACGATGGCCGACTCGCAGAAGAAGATGCTCACGGTGGTCGACACCGCGATGAAGAACGCCCCGGCCGGTACCGAGAACGCGGTGGCGCTGGTGAAGTCGGCGATGGCTGCGGCCAACAACGCCTACGACAGCCTGCACAAGGCCACCAGGCAGGCGACCGAAGTGGCTGAAGCCAACTTCCAGGCGATGACCAGCACGGCCGTCAAGGCCACGCAGGCGGCCACCAAGCCCAAGCGCGCCGCCTGATCTCAAGCCGCTTGAAGTGACACGGCCCGGTCGAGAGACCGGGCCGTTTTTCATTGGGACCGTGGAACGCCGCGGGTCAATGCTGTTCGCGTGCGTGGTTGATCGTGTACTTCGGGATCTCGATCGTCACGTCCTGGTTCGACAGGATCGCCTGGCAGCTCAGGCGCGAGGTCGGCGTCAGGCCCCAGGCGCGGTCGAGCAGGTCTTCCTCTGACTCGTCCATCTCGCCCAGCGACGCGAGGCCTTCCTTGACCACCACGTGGCAGGTGGTGCAGGCGCAGCTCATCTCGCAGGCATGCTCGATAGGTATGCCGTTCTCGAGCAGCGCTTCGCACAGCGAGGTACCGGCAGCGGCCTCGATGCTGTCGCCCTGCGGGCAGTACTCGGGGTGCGGCAGGATGCGGATGATCGGCATGGTGAGGGTCTCAGACCTCGTCCAGACGACGGCCGGCAAGCGCCCGGCGAATGCCTTGGTTCATACGCGCCGCGGCGAAGGCCTCGGTGCCGTCGGCCAGCGCCTTGGTGGCCGCTTCGATACGGTCAGCGTCGCCTTCGGGGGCTGCCGCGGACTGTTCGGCCGACAACACCAGGGCCTCGAGCGCCTGCTGCTCATCGGCCGCGAGAAGCGCGCCATCGGCGGCCAGCGCTGCGCGTGTAGCCAGCACCATGCGCTGGGCATCGACCCGCGCTTCGCTCAGCGCACGGGCGGCCATGTCACCCTCGGCGTGGGTGAAGCCGTCGCGCAGCATCTGCGCGATCTGCTCGTCACCCAGACCGTAGCTGGGCTTGACCACCACGGAAGCCTCGACGCCAGAGCCGAGCTCCTGCGCCGACACGCTGAGCAGCCCATCGGCATCGACCTGGAAGCTGACGCGGATGCGCGCCGCGCCGGCCACCATCGGCGGGATGCCGCGAAGCTCGAAGCGCGCCAGCGAGCGGCACTCCGAGACGAGATCGCGCTCGCCTTGCACCACGTGGATGGCCATCGCGGTCTGGCCGTCGCGGTAGGTGGTGAAGTCCTGCGCCTTGGCCACCGGGATGGTGGTGTT
>Ga0105049_10009746_pt1 | contig 11044 bp, 5 predicted proteins | sample MAT06_FD_78087 | JGI IMG/M metagenome (GOLD analysis project Ga0105049, IMG submission 78087) | Freshwater microbial communities from Lake Fryxell liftoff mats and glacier meltwater in Antarctica - MAT-06 | ecosystem: Environmental > Aquatic > Freshwater > Ice > Liftoff microbial mat | place... | reverse complement strand
TCCCAACAGATCATTCAAGTCCCCAGCGTCAGTAGAGGATGGTTCAATATCGCCCCAAGCATCACTGTCAGACATTTCTAGATCTAATTCAGAAGTTTCAACTATTTCCAAATCCAACGTATCCAAGGAAACATCTTCATCGAACAAATCATCAAAAGCTAATACATCAGATGAGGAATTAGTTAAGACTAAGCCTTCTCCAAAGTCAAAATCACTATCTAATGAATCACTAAATTCAAAACCTAAATCTAAATCGGAATCTAAATCAGAACCTATCAAATTCTCTAGTTCAGTACCCGGCAATGTCAAATCATTATCTGAATTATCAATAGATCCAAAATTCAGATTTGAATCAAACTGTATCTCTGTTTCGCTATCCGGAGAATTGAACAATAGCGGTTCGTCCATTCCCAAGAAAATATCACTCTCCGCATCCGGATCCGTCAGATCTAGCAACATCGAACTATCTTCCAAACCACTAAAATCATTGCCATTCAAACCCACCGTATCTAAGTCAGCAGGAACAGGGAGATCTAAATCGTAAGAAGAATCGCCAAACAACGAATCCATGTCATCCAAATCACTGACGGCGGATGTCGAGGAAGCAAGATCCGAGTCTCCATCCGTAAACAGACCGCTAAAGTTATCATCATCAAACTTAAAGCTTTCGATTTCGAGATCTTCTAGAGGCTCAGGTCCATCATCTAAAGAATCATCCAAAGACGCATTAAGAGGTAGGTCTACCTCATCTAATCGGCCAAATAACTCACCCAAATCACTAAATGACGAAGCATCATCTTGAGCCAGATCAAAATCCAAAGACGTGGGTGCATCATCAGACATGGCGCTACCAAACAAATTATCCAGTGCATCGTCAGACATAGCATCTGAACTCAAGGTCCGATCGGAAGTAGAATCTACCTGCAATCCTAAATCATCTAAAGACAATTCGATCGAATCGCCTATCTCCTCTTCAACTTGCCAAGTCGAAGACAGATCCGGCACCTCACCTTCAAACAAGTCAGCCAAACTATTGAGTTCAGCCAGCCCCATTTCAGGTCCAGAATCTTCAAACATTATCAGGTTTTCAAAGGATGCCTCAGTAGCAGAAACCACTTGAAAGGAAGTTTCTAATTCATTTTGCTCAGCCTCTAAAATCCCTAACCCCAAATCATTGGCTTGCAAATCCCCAAAGTCCAATTCATCAAGAGTACTCAATCCCTGGAAATCGTCCAAGGTCTCTAAATCGCCCCCCAGATTGTCTGAGGTACCTGAACTTGCATCCAAATCACTTGTGGTTAGACCCAAATCGTCTAGACCCAAATTGTCTAGTTCTAAACCGTCTAGCTCCAAACCATCTAGCTCCAAACCATCTAGCTGAAAGTTGTCTAGTTCCAAACCATCAATACTGGATGCCGCCGAGAGATCTGTATCTGCGAACAAATTAAAGTCACCAGATTCAAGCAAACCCAGATCCAAGGAATCTGACCTATTCGAGTCAAAGCCAAGATCGAGTTCTAAATCATTACCGTCAAAGAGACTTGAGAAATCATCATCACTATCGCTCACAAGTGGTTCTGCCGAAATCGGGGCTAATGCGATTAATTCATCACTTGCAGCGATCGCACCATCCTGATCTGACAAAATCTGCGCCTGTGCCTGCTTCAAATCCTTCAGCGTGATTCCCGCTAGAACTCGACCCGAATTCTCAGGATTCAAAACTGCCCGTTCTGTCAACTCCAAAAGTGCAATCCAATTGGTTAAGCCAAATGTCTCACCAAACCCTCGCAAATCCGCACAAACACGCTGAAGATTCGATCGCAGGGATGGATTTGTATCGATCTGCTTGAAGAGATCGAGCATTTCTCGTAATTTAGCCGGGACTTGCTCTTGGAATACTAATGCGCGAGATGACACGGACATCGATCGGCCAGCCAATGCGGGATCAGTCGATGCCATCATCGCCTGTAGATGTCGATCGACTTCAATAAAGACGGGATTTACGTCACGCAAAGCAGACTGATTATCCTCTTCCGTCAAACCGAATGGAGTCTGGAGTTGGTCCAACAGACCATTAAGCGTGTCAAAAACCTGAAGAAGAAGAGTCTCCAGCTTTTGATCGACCCGAATACTGGGAGTCTCTTTAAGGATTTTAAAATAATCTTCTAATTTATGAGAAATCTGCTGGATGCCCGCAAGCCCCAACATCGCCGCACCCCCCTTGACGGAATGGGCGGCACGAAAGAGTTCGTTGGCCATCTCGGAATCGTCGAGGGTTCCTTGCAGATTCAACAATCCCTGCTCAATTGTATTGAGGTGGTCCTTTGCCTCCTCAATAAAGTAGCCCATGATTCGCTGTTGTTGTTCCGGCTGCATAGGTTTATCCCTGTCTGTTAATCACGCTTAAAAAGGTTTGGTCAAAATCGAAACAAACCTAAAGAACCTAACAAAAAATAAACTCTAACCAAAAGCATAAATTCGCTTTTGCTGTGAATCTACTCTCTCCGTATCGCCTATCTATTGCCAATGTATCGCAAACCCTTCGGAACGGAAGAAAATCTCACAACTCTATGACGATCGGACGGACCAAATCCATCACAGATCAAGTGAGATAGTTCTAGTTCCGATCGACTGCATCTACTCGGAAACGCTCCACAGAGGTCAGCAAGTCACGCGCAACTCCCACCAGATTTTGGAGAGATGCCGACACGCGCTGAGCTTCTTGAGAGGTCTCTTGTGCCGTCAACTCAACGGACTGCATGACCTGGGCCACCGCACGCGAGGTTTCGGTTTGCTCAACCGTATCCGAGGTAATGGATTGCACCAGGGTATTAATCCGATTGGACACCTGAATGATGTCATCCAGACTTCGTTTGGCTTGTTCGGCCAACCGAGTTCCCTCAATCACCTGCTGCGTCCCTTCTTCCATAGCAACCATTACAGATCCAGTTTCACTTTGAATCTGCAAGACAATCTGTTCGATTTCTTTGGATGCTTTGGCGGCCCGATCGGCCAACTGTCGAACTTCATCTGCCACAATAGCAAACCCACGTCCGGCTTCACCTGCACGGGCGGCTTCGATACTGGCGTTCAAGGCTAACAAGTTGGTCCGAGAAGCAATCTGAGAAATCAAGGCCACAATCTTGGAAATCTCCTGAGAAGACTCAGCCAATCGCTTCACCTTACGCGTCGTTTCTGCAACGGTTTCACGAATTTCAAGAATCCCTGCCACCGTGCGTTCAACCGCTTCTCCGCCCTTCTGAGCTGTCGCTGTCGCCTGTTTGGCCACGTCCTCCGCTTCACGAGCACTGTTGGCCACCCGGTTAATGGATTCGGTCATCATTTGAACTGAATTTAACGTCACGGCCAATTCTTCCGCTTGACGCAACGCATCAGACGAAAGGCCGCGAGCAAACATTTCGTTCTCAGTGGATCCTTTACTCACCTGACGAGTGGCAAGCTTCACCTGTTGGACAATTTCACGAAGATTTTGAATCGTTAAGTTGAAGGAATCTGCAACGGCACCCAATACATCGGCTGTTACCTCGGCCTGCACCGTCAAATCACCTCGGGCTGCACCTTCCACATCATCCAGCAACCGAATCACTTGGCGCTGCAAGTCTTCTTTAGCTTGTTCTTGCTCTTCAGCTTTGCGTTGAGCCTCACTAGTGGTCGCTAGAATGACTCTGGCCATTTGGTTAAAGCCCGCTGATAGTTCTCCGAGTTCGTCTTCAGCATGAACGGTCGATCGCACACTCAAATTACCGCCACACACCGCATCAAATTGGTTTTTCAGGTCAGTGGTCGATCGCTTCATATGGCGAGTCGTAAGCTGGCCAATCCCGTAGGCCGCCCCGCCTGCGCCCACCATGCTAGCCAAAGCCATCCAAAGACTGCTGCTACGTAAGCGACCCACCACTTTTTCTTGGACTTCTTTTTCCGCTGGAGACGCATTGGCGAGATTGACCGCATTAGCCGTCGTAAAGCTAACCAAGGCCACAGCTAACGCAGAAGCAACCCCAGCCGCAACGGCAACCGCAAGCTGTTTTCCTGCAAACGAAGCATTTTCTAAGGGTGCAAAGAATCCCTGCTCAATGGTCGGAGTGCTATCGACTCGCTGATTGTCCATTTGCGTAAAGGTTGGCATGGATTCATTCGCACCCCCTAACAGACTAAAGTCATCATCATCAGGCATATAAGTAGACGTAAAGTCTGAATCTGCCGATTGATCTGCCGGGTGATCAAACCCTGACGTACCGATCGCATCTCGACCGATCGCATCTCGACCGATCGCATCTCGACCGATCGCATCTCGACCATTGGCCATCACCGTTGCCCCGCCTGCCATCGCAAACGCGTCACCCACTGATGGGCTGGTAAATCCAGCAGAATCCTCAGACATGTCAAAGTCAGCGAGATTGCCCAGATCATCAAAATCATCAAAATCATCAATGAAGTCCATCGCATTAGCCTGAACGGGTGCAGTGGTGAATCCGCTATTCGCATTTTGCGAAAAATTCGGCGAAGGTGATGACATAAAATCAGGCGTTCCACCTGCTAAACCAAACTCATTGCCAGACATGAACATGGTGTCCTCGACAGGATCCGCGTCAGATCCCCAGCGATCGTCCATCTCTTGGAAGGGTAAATTTGTGGTCGGAAATACGGGCGCAATAGGATCACTTACGCTGGAATTTGGACCCTGCGACGATGTGTCTTCACCCCGATCGTTAACCTGCGTGACGCTAGAACCCATGACACCAGAATCTGGAATAAAAACATCATTAAAATCGCTAAAGACATCCCCAGCATCGGAGTCGTCCCAAGCCCGATTCATGAACCCATCGTCTCCAGCAAAAGGACTTTGAGCATCTCCAGAAGGAGTAGAGCTAGCGAAATTAGATGGCATCGCAAACGGATCATTCATGGGCGAAGGGGGCGTACCCATTACTCCCGAGTCAACTTCAACCAAGTCATCCATAATATTAGTCATAGCGGCTTGAGTAGTGGCCGTTTTAGCTGTCGCATGGGTCGAGGAATCAAACAGGTCCGATGTGTCCATTGGAAACCCAATAGAATTATCATCTTCAATATCCATATCGGCCAAAACGAACGAATTAGAGGCATTATCAGCAGATTGCCAAGCCGTGCCATAGTCCTCACCATTGAGTGATCCTATTTCTGGCTCACGACTTAATCCGCCATGAGCCATATCTTCGGCAGATTGACGGGCATAGGTTAGCCCACTATTTGCATAGTCTATGTACTCTGGATCTTGGGTTAACCCTAGGACTTCTTGATATTGCTCTTGGGCAACGTCGTAGCGCTGAAGCCCATAACAATAAATGTGTCCCCGCAATAACCGTGCATTGGGATCTTGAGGATGATCTATAACTAGGCGATCGACAGCTTCTGCCGCCTCATCGTAGCGTCCCTGCATATAGGCTTTTTCTGCCTGTTGATAGTCCTGTGCAAAATCAGTGCTGCGGGCCATGGTCCTCCTCCTGTCAATGTTGAATGCCGTTTGTGAAGCGTCAAGTTTCTAAGCGTGAAATAGTTCGCTCTAACGTTTTAAGGTGTTGATATGAACGTAATGTTGAACAATCGACCGCCAAGGGATGGGGGACAATCGGATATAAAACATAAAAAAGTATTTATTTTATCGATGGACACAAGTACTTCAGGATACTGAATATTTCAAGAAGTGAACATTTATTCCCTTGATTCCTGAAATTGCATGGCCATCACATCACCTAAGCAGCCCACCTGGCCGATCGAAGAATTGAAATCTGGTCCAAGAGGCGCAAAAAACGCTCACCTTCTCCCATGACCCACTCCCCGCGTAAAAAAGGAGCCACACCATCGGCGACGGCTGTTGGGGCTTGTATTTTCTCAATATCGAGCCATTCCATTCCCACAATCCGATCGACGGCCAAGCCCAGTAAAATGTCTTGATCCTCGACAGCAATCACGGAGATTTCTTGGCGATCGGTATTTAATGGTTTTGAGTCCCCAAGAAACTGCCCTAAATCTGCCACCCAAACCACACGACCTCGGACATTTAAGGTTCCAAGGAGTAGGGGAGAAACATTCGGTACGGGAGTAATACGATCGGGAACCGGGGAGAGAACTTCCCGAATTCCGGCCGCAGGTAACGCGAACTCTTCTCCAGATGACACATAAAAGCGCAGATGTAACTCACCTTCTGGGCTTTCCAACTCCTGAAACTCAGGGACTTGGTCTTGGCCACGCCCTGTCAAAAAATCAGGCATTCCTACCATAACTTCACTCTCTAACCTCGTAGTAGCTGCTTCACGGTTCCCACTAGCTCAGTCGGCTGGAATGGCTTGGCGATATACGCATCGGCCCCCTGCTTCATGCCCCAATAGCGATCGAATTCTTCACCTTTTGAAGAACACATCACCACAGGAACATCTTGAGTTTTAGGATCCGCCTTAATTCGACGACAGACCTCATATCCATTCATCCGGGGCATCACAATGTCTAAGACCACAAGATCCGGACGATGTCCTTCAATGTGTTCTAATGCCTCAACCCCATCGGTTGCAATGGACACGCTCAAGCCACTTCCCTTGAGCAAGTCTGTAATCATCTCCCGTTGACTCACACTGTCTTCGACCACCAGAACTGTACTCATAACCCTCTGCCTAAATTTGGCGACCGCACTGCCTACCCATCGACCGATCGTAAAACCGGGGTGTAGTAATAAGGTACCCTCAATCGTCAAAATAAACAGACTTCCCACATATAAAAGTAGAGATTCCAGCCTTATCTCGACTGGCTAAGGGATAGAGAGCCTGTGTATTCTTCGTATTTGACAGCGCATTTGCTTTAAATGCCAAATGCCCAGGCCCAATATTAGGGTAAGTACACAGTCTAGATTTCGGGCCAAGGTTCTTGTTCTGGATCCGTTTCTACAGGTTGGGACAAGTGGGGATTTTCAGGCCGTCCCAATCCGACATATTTCTCAACAATTGTCACAAGTTCTTCTTCGCCAAAGGGTTTGGCCAGATAGTCCGTCGCTCCAACCATCTGCGCCCGCACCCGATCGATAAAGCCATCCAGTCCCGTCAGCATAACAATAGGAGTTTGCCGGAAATAACTAGACTGACGCAACATGGCACAGACTTCATAGCCATCTAGCTCAGGCATCGTGATGTCGCAAAGAATTAAGTCCGGTTTGTGGATAAAAAACTGACTCAAGGCCGTTACGGGGTCAGCCAGCAACACCGATCGATAACCATGCCGTTCCAAAATATTTTGCACACTATGACGTACAGTTGCCGCATCATCAAGACAAGCCACACATGGCATGGGACGCGGGGTGCTCACGGTCGAATAATCCCAGCGACTGGTTCGAGTCCGATCGTCCTCAATAAACTGGATCCAACCTCGTTGAATACAGGGATACAACGCGCGAGTCACCGCTAGGACATCTCTATTTAGGCCACGGGCAATTTGACGCAAAGACGCTTGACCATCAACAAAGCTGAGTAAGGTCTTGACCGTGACCGTCGGGAGCGCGCCTTGGAGTGCCTCAGCATTAACAATCACCGGGATCTGCTCTGGCGATTGAACTTGGGGATACCATTGCTTCCACTCTTGAACCTGCTGAAGGGTGGTGGCCACGATCGGCATCACTGGCAAGGTCACGAGTTGTGGGGTTAAGGGCGCACCCATCTCAAAAATAAAATAGCCCTGCTGTAAACTCAGCAAGTCAAACAGGGTTTCTTGAACCATCCCCTGAAGAATTTCTTTAGCTTGCGTGGTGGAGATGACACGATTTTCTAAAAGCTGCCACAGCGCACCGTATTCTGGCGCATTCGCAATGGAGTCCGGCGTGGTAGTAATCCGTTGAAAGTCTCTCTCTAAGCCGTAGGATGCTAGAAATCCCCGTAATCGAGACAGACCTGCTGCCGGATTACCCGCATACACCACCTGACCATTTAGAAAAAAGACATACCAAGTCCGATCGGCGGTGCGATCCGTCGGACAGGCATAAGTCTCAACCAAAAGTTGTCCCGTCCGCTGCCCCAGTTCAACCAACTGGAGAATGCTGCGAATATCAATTTCACTCAGTTCTCCTTGCATACCACCCCGATCCCAATGAAGCCAGTAAATAACACCAAAAATCTTTTTGAAAATACCTTTAAAGAGATTTTACATTGGACTGATGAATGCAGTGAAGCTTGGGCATAATTGATCAGCAGATTGTGCTCATCTGTCTTAGACTGTCAGTATGACTCAAATCCAATGTGCTGATAGATACAAGTTGAACGATATGGCAATTTTTTAATTGTAGCCGTTCAGCCTGAACGCTATTTCAGGCAGTGAAGTGGCATACTAGGGTTTAGATTGCTAAGATTTGCGATTAGAAATGGTAGAGGGCTAACCGCGTGCTGTATTTGGCAGAAGTCATTCAAAAGAAAAGCGGTCTGATGGGGGGCGGTAAGACCGAGTTAAAACTCTTGGCTTGCCAGCGAGCCGAACAGAACTGGACTGCCGTTACGGGAGAAGAGATTATCCCGGCGGACGAGGCGAGTCGCTATGCAGCAGGAACACTACTGCTAGCTGACTTGACCAATGGCCGTCAGGTACAGAGAATTCAGGAAGCTGGACGGCCTTTGGTGAGCATCCTGCAAAATTTCTCACGGCTACAAGAGAAATTCAAGACTCAAGAAGAAGAAATAGAGCAGTGGAAACAGTCTCTGACCTACCAAAGTCAGGAACTAAACCGTCGTGAGATGGAGATGGAGTCTCGCCAGGAGCAGCTTGCGCAAATGGAAAGCGATGCGGAACAGATGGAGTCCCAACGCGAGCAGTTTGAACAGGTTCGTACTGAAGTCGAGGGGCAAAAGAAAGAATTCGATCGTCAAAAGCAAGAACTTGAAGGGGCGTGGGATCACCTGAGGGGTGAGATGAATCGGCTGGAGGATCGTAAATCCGAGATTCAGCAGGGTGCAGTGCTGGATACGGAAAAGGCCCAGCATATTGGTGGATTACTGAAACGGGTTGAAGGGGCAATAGCGTCCATGGACACCGTGCAGGAACAGACTGATTTTGCTCAAGAGGTGATTGGTCAGCAACAGTCTCAGCTTCAGACCCATTGGGAACGCGTTGGCGAGTACCGATCGCAGCTTGAAGCCCAACAAACTGAACTGGATGCAAGTACCCACGCCCATCAAATTCAATGGCAACAGTGGCATGATGCCTCAGATGGACTAGAAAGAGCTAAGGCTGAGCTACAGGTTCAGCAGTCTATGGTGCAAGCCAAGCAGGACTACGCCCAAGCGCTAACATTGCAATTGCAACATCATGAAGAAATTCATCAGCAACTCTACCGGATGACGGAAGGACTTGATGGTGTGAATATTGCGGAACAAGTCGATGTGGCGGCTCTAGAAGCGATGAACATCGAAACACTCCAAAATCTGATTAGTGATATTTCCAGTGACTTCAAACGGTCTTCGGATTTTGTCTCAGGTCAAGAAGAAGAGCTGGAACTGAAGCAAAAAGAAATCGACGAACTCGAAAGCCGTGTGTCTCAGGCCAATGATTTCGATCGGTTGAATTTAGAAAATGAACTCACCGATGAACGGGACGCATACCAATTCTTGAATCAAACCTTAGTCGGGCAACGTCGTAGCGTACGGGAAAAGGAAAGCGTTCTACGTCAGCACCAGACCATTCTGGCTCGTCGTCAAGGTAAACCTGATCCCCATGCGTCTGAAAATGGACTTAGCTTAGGTCCAGTCTTCGCTCAAATTGAGGGTTTCCGTCAGCAACGATCGGAAGAGTTGGTCCAAGTTGAGACGCAGATTGCTCAAATTCGCAGTTCTATTGAGCAATCTCAAGGCGTGGTGACACAGCAGGAGCAAGACTTAATGCCCCAGCATCGAACATTGCTAGCTCAAGATAAAACATTGCAAGATAAGCGGGTGCTGTTAGCAGACAGTCGGGCAAGACTTGCGCTGTACGACGAAATGCTTCAGCCATTCCAAGATAGCCTGACGGATCTCAAGGGACGTGTTGAATTCATTACCAGTAGCTTGTCTGAATTTAATCAGTCCGGTCACGATCAGCGTCAAGCATTGGCTCAAGTGAATGAATCGTTTGCCAGCTTGCTTCAAGAGCCACAACTTGCGGCTTAGTCTCCAGCTAAACTCAGTCTCCAAGTCAAATAATCTCCCATTACTACCCCGATCGCCCCACCTTTAAACGTGGAACTCTGCGATCGGGATGGCGCGGTTAGAAGCATCAACAGATCCTCAATCTGATCAAAGGTTGGGTTGAACTTTAATACCGATTTACAAAATAGACGCAACACTCTTCTTTGAAGCGCTAATGGTGCCGCCGAAAGTTTGTGCCGATGAAGTTTGTCATAATTACCCAAGCTAGAATTGCCCAAGTCAGAATTTTCGACAACTTGACCATACAAAATTTGAGCTTGCTCTTGAAGAAATAACACGTCGGCGGTCAGGAGTTCTGCGGTTTGGGCAAGGTGCCGATCGGCTTGGGCATTCAGTGCATCTTGAAGTAGAGGAATGATTTGCTGACGGATTCGATTACGGGAATAGGTCAGGTCGTCATTAGTCGTGTCATGCCAAATCGGAAGCTGTCGATCGCGACAAAAATCGCCCGTCTGAGTTCGGGTCACAGCGAGGAGTGGACGAATCACTTGAATGTGGGTATTTTCGTGGGCAAGTCTGCTCCAACCCAAAGCCTGCATTCCTTCAGCCCCACTGCCCCGCGCAAGATTATAAATTAAAGTTTCAGCGCGATCGGTCGCTGTGTGTCCAACGGCAATGTGAGTGTGATTTTGAGTGTTTGCGATTGTAGTAAAGCTTTCATAGCGCCATTTTCGGGCTTTTTGTTCTGTTGAGACATCAAGTTGGGCGACGACTTCGTGATATGGCAATTCCCAAGTTTTTGCCATCGATCGCACATGACGGGCGTTGTCTGCCGAGTCCGATCGCCAGCGATGATCGCAATGCACAATCGACAAATCCCAAGCCCACAAGGG
>Ga0105049_10009745_pt1 | contig 11045 bp, 13 predicted proteins | sample MAT06_FD_78087 | JGI IMG/M metagenome (GOLD analysis project Ga0105049, IMG submission 78087) | Freshwater microbial communities from Lake Fryxell liftoff mats and glacier meltwater in Antarctica - MAT-06 | ecosystem: Environmental > Aquatic > Freshwater > Ice > Liftoff microbial mat | place... | reverse complement strand
GCTCTTCTGCTTCGTTGTCTGGGTCTTCACATCAATCATGACTCCCCCCAAACTGAAGCTTGCCTTCACTAGGCGCTCTCTCTCTTCGGCCTGCTTGGCTTGCTCTTGAAGTTCAATATTCTCTTTCTGGAGTTTTTGCTTTCGCCACTCAATCTCTTGTCTCTTTAAATCGAGTATCTGCTTTTCTTCTTCGAGAAGCTGAATTTTTTCTTGAGCCTCACGGTCTTTCGCCAACAATTCGGCGTTGGGTTTTTGAATGAGCTTAAGTCCAAAGTTCGAGCTTTCTGTATAAAATCGAAAAGTGGCGTGAAGAATTTCATTTTTTATAGGCGTAAAGTTCTGAATCACATAGCCTCTCCAGCGCTCTCCCTTTCCGGTTTGTTCAAAGATAGAGGTTTCTCCCCAGCGTACGTCCGTTGGAGTAGTAATCCAGAATCGGAGGTTTTGATCCTCGGCTCGACTACAAAAAATACCGACATAAACTCCCTCTGGAATAGCTTCGGTTTCTAAAAGTTCGAGATCTAAGCCCTCACAATTTTTAGAGATGAGCTTGTGGCTTAGATTCTGAATTTTAAGTTCAGCGACGCGATTTCCTTGACCGTCCTGAATCAGCTCTCGCGTGCCAGCCATCAAAAATTGAAGTTTGTTAGCTTCTGTACCGGGCAAAACGCGCGACTGTAGCGTGCTTTGCAAATCTGTTTTTGGAGGCTCAAACGAAAATTGAACTACCGCATTGACGAAAAGTTCTTCAAAGCCGACTTGGTTTGGCATCCAAACGAAATTCATACCTGCAGGGAGTACTGGGTCTGAAGAAAGAGTACCCGTGGTGGTCGCGCTGTCTCCTTGAGAGCTTGAAAATAATAGCAGTGTCAAAAAAATATTTATCATTTGTTCCTCTATTCAAAGGTAATTTTACCATCGTCAGCGAGAGCAAAGCGTACTTCTTTATTCTTCGATTTTTCAAAATCCATCTCGAAAGTGGGAAGATCATAGGTGCCAGTTTGAGATAAAATAGTGACCGTAACGCTCGCGGGATTCTTATTGCCGTAGTTGTTATAGAAACTTGCTTTCATTACGTAACTTCCCGATTTGGCATTGGCTGATTGCCAGAGTTCGGCGCCAGGGCCGGTTCTCGAATCCAGCGAAAACTCGCCGGTGCCTTCTTTTTGAGACTTCTTTTTAAAGTTGTAGGTCAAGTTCTCGGGCGTCGACACTTCAAGATCCATATCATGTCTCTCGGTAGACCATTTAAGCGCGATGACTAAGAAGTGCTTCGCTTGAATTGCCTTCAGACTTGCAATCTCTTTCTCAAGACTCTGGACCACAAGTTTCTCTTGTTCCAATTGAGTAACTTTGGCGTCGAGCGTCTTCAGACTATTTTCTCGTGTCTCGACGATGTTCTGAAGCTCCTTAATTTTATTCTCTAGTTCGGTCGGTGGGTTTGTAGGTTGTGGAGTCGGTGTTTTGATCTTTCTGAGTTCTTCAATCTGCTTTTTTAGAGGTTCAATATTTTGAATTTCTGCCGCTAGTTTCTTTTGCAAATCTTTGACTTCTTTTTCTTTCTTTTGGACATCCTCGAGCGTGACATTACTGGTCTTCGCGTAAAAGGGCAGAGTGATCACGACGAGCAAAATGAAGACCCCCATCGACGAGCAAAAAAGATCGATGGCCGAGGTGCTAAAAACGTTAATTTCTCGGTTTCTCTTTTGCCTCATGCGGCTCTCGCTAAAACTCTATTCAAGACGGTTAATCAGTTTTTGCTGAATGTATTCTGTTAAATGATTGACGAATCTCTCATCACGACTCTCCATTAAATTCATCCACATGAGCATGATAGACGTTTGAACCAGCGCGAGAAGGGTTGTGTCAAAGGCGATGGCCAGGCTCTTCGCAATATTCGGAAGAAGTGTGGGGTCATCTGGACGAGATCCTCCCACCACTGCCACTGCTAAAGATATGCCATAGACTGTGCCCATGAAACCAAGGCTGGGCATGAGCCACGAAATGTATCGCACAAAATTATACTGAATATCGATGCGGTGAGAGAAGAGATCAACGAGTGATCCTAGCATGCTCGAAGCTTGATCGGTCGATTTGGCCGTTTGATATCGAAGAATCACTTGCTCAAGGATTTTCTTTCCGACAGCTTCTTGTTTTTCAATTCCGATACGAACTCGAGTCAAGGTTGCGCCGAGATCTCTTGGACCTAAAATTTGATCGTTAGCACCTAAAAGCAAATCCTTCTCGTGCAGATCCGAAAAAATTTTCTTTTGATCTTTTCTTCGTCGAAGCAAGATGGATACCCCGACAAAAAAAGGAATCCACATAAACATCTGAAACCAGATGGGATCCTGCCAAATATCTCCACCATAAAACATATTGCGGAGGTAGATGGGCATGATGAGGGCGCTCACGTAAATCGCCGCAAATCCGACGATGTTGCAGAGTGTCATGTGAAATAGGAATGACCAATTGAATTGAGATTCTTCAGGATTCATAAATGGGTGTGGCAGTTATCACAAATCTTTAAGGTGTTTTTGACAATCGAGCCACAAGAAGGGCATCGGTACTTTGCCGGCTTTACTACCGCCGTATTCGTTTTGGACTCGCGTTCTTCAGTTTTCGGCCGCTCATGAGCAATAAGGATTACCTTTCGTTCAAAGCCCGCAATCAACTCTTGAAGTTTATAAGGACCCACAAGTCCAAAACTCAGAAGATCGCCTAGCAAAATTTCAACCGGCTCAGATCCTACGACAACATGTATTCCGTCGCGTAAGATGAAGGTAGAGTTTTTCGAATCAAGATCTTTGATATGAAGATTTTTGCCGCTGTCGATAAGCTCTGCATGGATGCGACTCACAGAGACCTCGGCGATCACTACATTATTAGAATCATCTCTTCCGATCAGGATCTTCTTAGTCGCCATGGTGTGTTGATCAAAAGAATACTCGAACCGACCCCCAATCCAAAGTCCTATATATTTTAAGAGCTTGAATAACCCTGCATTTATATTTTTGAAAGCCGCGTTAGCGGTGGCTCAGGGCTCAAAGGTCCAAAAAAAGAAGTCACTCATTGAGCTTAGGCAGCGGATTGAGTCGATACGACCGCGTCGGCCTTCGAGCCAAGCGAAAGAGGTTTTTGAAGAAGAATTGAGCGCAGTTGCGAGCTACGAAAAACTGACACGAGATCCAAGTGCCGAGCGTAATCTTCGCTGATTTGTTAGTTTGATTATTGGAGCGGGAGAAGGGGATCGAACCCTCGACCTTCTGCTTGGCAAGCAGACGCACTACCGCTGTGCTACTCCCGCGCCTCGATACAAGCTCAAAACCTAATGGGCGCATTAAATCTTGGCAAAGAAAATTTTAGGCTCGTTCTAGCTGTCTAAAAAGTACGGTTAGCCCATTAATAGTAGAGGCAAGGCGAGCTAGGTCATGAATTTGGTCCTCGGTCCCGCCATGCTCCAAAACCGACTTTTCGTGTCCTTCTACGCATGTCTCGCAGCCATTAATGATCGAAACGGCTAGCGCCATAGCTTCCATGGCATGCTTTCCGACCGTCGGTTTGGCCATTAGGCTCATTCGAAATCCGGCGGGCTTTTGATAGGCCTCTTTTTTAGCAAAATGGCGAAATCGATAGTAGTTGTTAGCAATACCCATAACTGCAGCGATTTCTCGGGCTTCATGAATCTCTTCGTCCGAAGCGTCCGCGCGTTTCGCTTCGGCCTCTGCAAATTTTATTAAAGCCATGCAGTTCGTTGTCTCGGCACAGGCCAAGGTGGTGAGTGCGGCAAGTTTGCCCTTCACGTTGGCGGCTTCGTAGAATTTTTTGAAGTTGATCTTCAAGTCGAGAGCCGTTTGACGTTCAAATTTCTCAAATAATTTTTCCATATCCATAGAATCTCTTCTCAAAAATTAAGGGAGCACAGGGCGCCCAATGACTAATACTGTCCGCTCACTGAGCTTCGCGGATACTGCCCGCTCGCTCCTCTGCGTAGATACTGCCCGCTCGCTGCTCTGCGCTGGTAGAGTCCGCTCGCTCCTCTGCGCGGATTACTTTTTGTGAATCCGCGCAGCAGGGAGAAGCTTATAATTTATCTGACTTAGGCAACTTTAACGGTTTCGTCGCCTTTTTCCCAACAAGCTGGGCAAAGCTCGCCGCTTTGAAAGCCATCCAAAATGCGAATAACTTCTGAAGCATTTCGGCCTACCGAAAGATCGTTCACATCGACATGACGAATAACATTGTCAGGATCAACCATGAAGGTAGCGCGCAAAGGGGCGCCCGCTTGCTTGTGTTTGATTCCTAAAGCAGTGGTCAATTCTTTGTTGTAGTCAGCGAGCAGAGGGAGGCTAATATTTTTCAAATCTTTATGGTCTTTTCTCCAAGCAAGGTGAGCGTGCTCAGAGTCGCAGCTCACTCCATAAACGACGGCACCTCGATCTTTAAAATCTTTGCCGGCTTTGTCGAAATCTACGATCTCGGTAGGGCAAACAAAAGTGAAGTCGAAGGGGTAGAAGAAGAAAATCTTCCATTTGCCTTTGGCATCATCGAGAGTGATGTCTTTAAAATTGTCGTTATAACTTTTATCTACGCTCACGCAGGCTTTCATTTTGAAAGCAGGAAATTTATCTCCTACGGTCAACATTCCAGTGGTGGGGGCAGTGCTGTTTGTTTGGGTCATTTATTTTCTCCTTCTTGAGATTTTTTAATTCGTCCTTTAACGGTTACTTCAATTTCTGAAACTTCAAACTGCGATTGCAACCTGCTGAAGTCAGGACTCACGCGCAAAACCCGTGGGTCTAAATCCATTAACTTGCCCGACTCTTCATCATAAAAATGAAAGTGAGGCTGAGTGTTGCAATCGTAGCGCCAAGTATCCAAATTTGGATCACGAACCGCTTTCACTAAACCCTTTTCTACGAAAAGATTGAGGGTGTTGTAAATGGTTGCCAAAGAAACCGCCGGCATTCTCTTTTCAACTTCATCACGAACCTCTTCAGCGGTGGGGTGTTGATTGGTGTGCAACACAAAGTCAGCGACCGCTAGGCGTGGGGCCGAGGCTTGGATGAGATGATTATTGAGAAGGCTTTTGAGCTCTACGAGATCCATTGACTTGATTTAATCATACTTAAATTAGACTGTAAATAGACTTAGAATCATTCTAAAATATGGACTGTGAAAATGGGAGCATAGAAGCTCCCGATTACGGACCCTGTTAATTTAAGGACTTACCGCGCTTCTGCCAGAAACTGAGTTCGGCTTGCACTTCGATGGGGAGGGCCTGAATCAAGTCAGGGTGAGTTTCTACTTCTTTAATAAGCGCCAGATAAAGCTCTTCTTGGTTCGCTAAGAAAGCTTTCTCCGCGCCGTTAAATTGAGATTCTATAAAGATTCTAAGATCTTGGGTGAAAGGCTTGTCAAAGGTAATGGGATGAACAACCGGTGAGAAGCCGATGATGAAAAGAGCCGTTAAGAGCACCTTCGTCATTTTGTTGTTTGTTTTTTTACTCGCCATTTTATCTTCCTCACTGCCCCCACCCTCTAATACTTCAAGCCCTATGCCACACCGAGTTGTAATGGTTTCAATAGCTTAGGAGGCTTGGTCTTAACAAAAGCGTGAAGGATCATGCAGGTCGTCAAGTGGTTGACGTAATAAATGTAATAGAAAGAATTGTACGAGTTACGTCAACTTGTCGGGCTGTGAAGAGAAAGCGAGGCTATGAACTAGCCTCGCGGTCGGTTTAGGCCGGTTCTTTAAGTAATTCTCGAATCGCCGCATCGACATCTTTTTTCTGAGGAACGCTGGCGTATTCTAGAACCGGACTGAGTCCGATTCCAGGCACAGCTTTTCCACACAAAAGACGAGGACGAACAGCAAGTTCGTAGAACATTTCGTCAATCACACGACGAAAGAGATGTTCTCCAAAATTTGAAATCTCAGTCTCTTCGTTGATAAACAGAACTCTACCCGTCTTTCGAATCGACTGGGTGATTGCATTCCAGTCGTAAGGAATCAGCGAGCGAAGATCGATGACTTCAACCTTACCAAAACCTTCAGCGGCTAAATCACGAGCCACTTCTAAGCAGACTGGCGCCATGCGGCCGTGAGTAATGATCGTGGCGTCTGTTCCTTCATGAGAAATTTTAGCTTTACCGAGTGGCACGATATACTCTTCTAGGTTGGGCCAACGCGGCTTCCAACTTTCTCGATTGCCAACGGGAGCATCGATCATTTCTTTTAAAAGTTTTTCGTCCCCGGGTTCTCCGGGAATAAGTTCTGCTCCCTTAGATCGAAGCAAAGCTTTGGGCATTAAATAAAGCACCGGATTATCATCTTTGATGGCGGCCAACATAAGACCGTAAGCATCCAAAGAGTTAGAAGGGCAAACCACTTTCATTCCGTGAATTTTGCTCGCGATCGAGTCGAAAGAGTGGGAGTGATAAACCGAGCCATGAATTCCAGAACCCGTGGGGCTCATAATAACAATCGGACAAGGCACCCGACCGCCTGAACACCACAAGCTATTTCCTGCTAACTTTAACAAATCGATCGTGTTGAAAATATAATCAACGAATTGAATTTCAGCGACCGGCCGTTGGCCAGCCCAACCGAGACCAATGGCAGCGCCTACGATTCCACGTTCATCGAGTGGCGTATTCCAAGCCGTTTTTAAACCTTGAGTGGCAGTGAATACTCCACCCAGCGGAGCTCCAACGTCTTCTCCAAAGATTTCGGTTACGCCTAAGTTCTCTTCACCGTAGTGAAGGGCCATGCGGATGGCCTGAGCCATATTTGCCATCTCTTAACTCCCGCCTTTTTTAGGATAGGTATCATCGAGACCTTCGACAAAAATACCCGTCCAAATATCGTCGGCCTCAGGATAAGGCTCGGTTTTGACTTGAGCATGAGCAAGATCGCATTCTTCGCGACAAGCTTGCCAAGTTTTTTCGACATCATCGGCTTTCATGATTGCACGTTTCAGTAATTCTTCTTCGAAAATCTTAATACAGTCAGGTTCGTTGACACGATTCCCACCACTGGATGAACTGTGGCCATTGAGTCGAGAAGTTTTTACTTCTAATAGGTAGGGACTTCTCTTTTCGCGAACGTGAGCCATCGCTTCTTGTAACGAAAGATAGCTTTCGACGGGGTCATTTCCGTTTATGGTTTTGCCAGGCATATTGGGAAAAGATTTTGACCAATTAGAAACATCGCCTTCGCCATGCTGGCCTTCGAATGGAGTTGAAATTCCATACGAATTATTTGTTACGACAATCAATATGGGTAGAGGACTGATGGGGCGATTAGCCCAAACTAAACAGGAGTGAAAATCGCCTTCTGCGGTACCCGCATCTCCGCCAGTTACAATAGAAATTCCATCGCCACCGTGCCTCTTCTGAGCAATTGCGGACCCTATTACTGTTGAATACTGAGTTTCGATAGTCGGAGCGATGGGCATGATGTTCCATTCGGGGATAGCGTAGTGATTTACGAAATTTCGTCCTCGCGAATAAGGATCTGTCGCGACCGTTCTCATCTGACGAATGGTGTCGATCACTTGAGCTCCCAAAGCGAGAGCGATGCCGCCGCTACGGTAGTGCAGATGAAAGTAATCGTAGTCGAGTCCTTGGCCTCGCTTCGCCAACAAACCGAGTGGAATATTGAGTCCCTCTTCGCCGGGTCCACCGATCCAGAAGAATCCTTCTCCGCCCTTACTCATTTTTATTAAACGCTCTTCCATTAAGCGATCGAGCACCATTAAATGGTGCATTCGCTTTAAAAGCTCGGGACTTAGTTTATTAATTTTTTCATCCCTGCCGAAAGCGTCGACGTTAGCTCTCATTGATTTCACCTTGGTGGCCATAAATTTCTACTTTGGATATTCGGAAAGCACTCTGCTGTCCAATTCTTAAGTATACGAAATTTCTGGTTTATATTGAAGATGGGGCCATTAAGCCGGGAGACCTCTAATGAATCTCAATACATAAGAAATGCCGGACCAGAGGGCGGCAACTACCGAAACAATTAATAGAATTTGACCCAAAAAAATGCTGCGGGGCTCACCCAATATAAGGAGAGAGATAGAAATAAATTGGAGCGTGGTTTTGATCTTACCCCCCTTTTCGGCAGCCAAAACCAGTCCCTCGGTAGAGGCGATGGCTCTTAAGCCGGTAATGCCGATTTCTCGGCCTGTGGTTACGATGACCAAAATTGGTCCAAACAATTCAACGTGGGGGATATGGATGAAGCTGATTTCTAAGCGGCCCAACCAAAGCAGCATAATAATAGTCGAAATCACGATGAGCTTATCGGCCAGAGGATCTAAGAGCATGCCTAGCTTGGACTCAAATTGAAACTGTCGTGCAATATAGCCATCAACCCAGTCCGAGACAGCGGTCAAAATGAAAACGCCAAGCGCCACCCAGTTATAGTCCCAATAGAGAAGGGCAATCATGATTGGGACAGAAACGACTCTCGAAATAGAGAGAATATTAGGAATCAAAAAAAAGTCAGAAACTCGAATACTGAGTCGCCGTCTTTTTACGGTGCCGGTTTGTTCGGAGCTTTCAGTCATCGATTTGGGTCTACCACGCTGGTTTGGAACTTCGTCGAAACTCCACCCAAGGGGCCCGAGATGTGCAAATGCAAATGGGAGCTACTTTCTAAATCTTTTTTCAAGAATCGAATCCGAAAAGTTTTGTTAAATCGATTCATAGATCGATAAAAAAACTTCCAGCGATCGTCTTTGACAGAAACTAATTCGATTCGATCAGGGCGAACACGAACGCTGCCGTCAGTATTTTCTAAGCTTAGACGCCATAGGCTGTTACTTCCATCGAGATCTCGCCATCTATCTTCTCTAGAGCTCGCCGAAACAATGAAAGTGAAATAGCGATCGTCTTCTTTAAGCTCTTCGCTTTCAAGCAATTGAGTTTCAGCATCGGTCATTCGGTAGGCTCGCGCCATTTCACGCACAAAAGATTTTCGAAGCTCTGAATTCCAGTAGGTAATAACCGCCTCAAAATAGTTTTCAAAGCCGCCTTGAAGCAATCTGGTTTGGCTCATTCGTTCGTATGTTCCGCCATAAGAATCATCGCGATAGAAGCCGTCGAAAAAGTTGCGTTCGTTATTGTTAGCTCCTTCATGTTTGCTACAACCAAAGACCAGAAACGTACTGAATATTAAAATATACTTTTTCATTTACTCAAAAATCCCAAAATCCTTCTTTTGATACAAGGAATAAAGTCGAAAGCCTTTGGCTTCGAGAGCTTCTTGGCCTCCTTCTTGGCGATCAACCACAGAAACGACCCCTAAAATATTCCAATCAAGAGGGGTGACTTTCTCAATCGCCTCTAAAGCGCTCTTTCCGGTCGTTACGACGTCCTCTACGATCACGACCGGGCTGCCTGCTGGAAGCTTTTCAGCGCCCTCGACCCAAAGGGCTAGTCCGTGAGCTTTCGCTTGCTTTCGAACAATAAATGCCCTCATGGGTTTATTCTTTAGCCATGACGAGTACGCGATGCTGGTGGCAATAGGATCGGCTCCTAAGGTCAGGCCGCCGGCAGCCTTTGCGGTCGAAAATTGCTTCTGGATAAGATCAAACAGGCTGTCGCCGATTAGGCAAGCACCTTCGGGGTGTAGACTCACTCGCTTCACATCTACATAGAAATTTGATTTTCTCCCGGAAGAAAGAGTGACTTCTTTTTTTTCGAAGGCTTCTTCTTTTAAAAGTTCTAAAAGTCTCATGCAAACAACTCCGTTAGCTTTGGTAAGAGTCCAAGATTTCCGCTGACTTTAATTTTGCGAGTGGCCAATGACCATGTAACATTTAATTTTCCTTCGAGAAGTTTTTCAAAGACCTCTTCTTTCATTTCGATTTTGAGATCGGCTTTGAGTGCGGGACCACGTTTTACGTTGCGGTCCTTCTGAAAATTTATGTGCCAAGACTTGTCATCGATCTGCAGCTCAAAGATCGCCTCCACATCCTTGAGTAGGTTGGGGTGAGCAGCGAGTTTGGTCTGCAGATCAACTTCAAAAAGCTTCTCTAAATTCACCCCCTTATTTTTAGGGGGTTTTTGCGGCCAAGTCGAGAGACTCTATCAAGTGCGCTAAATCAATACCCTGAAAATCATGACTTCTGAGGTTGAAATCTATCGAAAGACTTTAGAGAGGCTTCTTATTATTTCTGCCGATCACTGACTTTATTTCAGCACTGAGTTCTATTTTAAAATTAGGGTTATTTTGCTTTTCTTTAAGAGCGGTAACAAACTTTTCTTCTAAACCCTTCGAGTATTGAACCAGTTTTCGGCCGGGATGAATAATAAAGGGTCCGCCGTTGATAGGGAGCCAGCGAGGAGCTCCAGTTTGGGTGTCGTACACGCCTTCTTTTGTGTTCAAGAGTTCATCCCAAACGTTCTGAGTGATTTCCCAAAAACCTTTTCTTTCTTCGATGAAAGAGTCGACGACATTACAGTCTTCGTCTTTCAGCCGAGTGTACCAGTTTCGGCCTTTTTCTTTGGCAAAGGCCACACGCGATCCATCGGCTTTCTCGTAAACCTTTTCATTGTTTTGGGTGTCTAACCACGCATGAGGATAGACAGTCAGTTCATGAATTCGATTGAGTGCTTGGTAATCTCGACTCATATCGCGGTATTCACGTCCAGGAATGGGAGAGAAGTTTGCGCAAGTCCAGGAGGGATACTGCCGAGTGTGATCCCATGCAGCGGTGCAGCTGTAGCGAGGACTGTCATCTAAGGCGTTCATTTCTCGAGTCCACTTGCCTTTCGAGTTTTCTACCGCGATCGGACTCCACAGAGAGTTGCCGACATAATCAAAAGTGGAATCGGCTTCGTATTTCCATCGTTCGCTATGATGTTTCATTACGAAATCTAAAGCTCCATTTTTATCCGTCAGAAAAATGATGTGTTGAAGATGAATGACATTGGCCGAGTCTACCCGAGCATAGATTTTTTCTTTCACGGTCAGTTGATACTTATCGGAAGTCACGGCCGGATCTAGCATGGAGTACATTTGGGCATACTTC
>Ga0105049_10009743_pt1 | contig 11045 bp, 6 predicted proteins | sample MAT06_FD_78087 | JGI IMG/M metagenome (GOLD analysis project Ga0105049, IMG submission 78087) | Freshwater microbial communities from Lake Fryxell liftoff mats and glacier meltwater in Antarctica - MAT-06 | ecosystem: Environmental > Aquatic > Freshwater > Ice > Liftoff microbial mat | place... | reverse complement strand
GTTGTTCGAGGATGCCGGCGGCGGCACGCTGTTTCTCGACGAGATCGGCGAGCTGTCGCAGCCGCTGCAGGCGAAGCTGTTGCGCGCCCTGCAGGAGGGCGAGATCCGACGCGTCGGCGAGACCCAGTCGATCAAGGTCGACGTCCGGTTGATCGCCGCGACGCTACGCGATCTCGCGGAGGATGTCGCCGAGGGCCGGTTCCGCGAGGATCTCTACTACCGCCTCAACGTCCTCCCCGTGCTCGTGCCGCCGCTGCGCGATCGCGCCGAGGACATCCCGCAGCTCGTGCGATTCTTCGTCGAGCGCCACGCCGTTCGCCACGGGCTCGCGACTCCCGTGCTCACCGACGCCGTGATCGAGACGCTCCGCAAGCAGCCGTGGCCCGGCAACGTGCGCGAGCTCGAGAACGTCCTCGAGCGTGCACTCGTGCTCGCCGACGGTCCCTCGATCGACCTGCCGTTCCTCGCGTCGGTCATCAAAGTGGCGGAGACGGCCGACGCGCGCGCCGATCTCGATGCGTTGTCGATCAAAAAAGCCACGCGGGAGCTCGAACAGGTGCTGATCAGGCGGGCCCTCGTCGCGACGGGCGGAAACCGCACCAACGCGGCGAAGCTGCTCGAGATCAGCCACCGCGCGTTGCTCTATAAGTTGAAGGAGTACGGCATTTCCTGACCTCGCTTACGGAAGCGCGAGAAACCTGTTTTTGGAGTTTCAGCCCAAAGGGCCTAAAATTTTCGCACTCCGAGGCGCGCAGCTCGGCAGGGGAACAGCATGGCGAAACAATGCATCGGGCTCGATATCGGCTCCAGCAGCGTGAAAGCGGTACAGCTGCGCAAAAAAGGCCAGGGTTGGGCGTTGCAAGCGTTCGGCATGCAGCCGCTCGTTGCCCAGACGATCGTCGACGGGACGATCATGGATCAGGGTGCCGTCGCAGACGCGATCCGGCAGCTGTGGTCGCGGCTCAAGCTGAAGCAGAAAGAGGTCGCGATCGCGATCGCGGGCCACTCGGTGATCATCAAGAAGATCAGCGTCCCGCAGATGACGCCCGATGCCCTCGCCGCGAACATTCGTAGCGAGGCCGAGCACCACATCCCGTTCGGCAAGGATGACGTCGAGATCGATTATCACGTCACCAACGCGGCGAGCGCCGGCGGTCAGACCGAGCTGTTGCTCGTCGCGGCAAAGAAAGAAGTCGTCGCCGACTACGTGCAGTGCGTGCGCGATGCGGGGCTGTCGCCGCAGGTCGTCGATGTCGCCGCGTTCGCGAGCCAGAACGGCTTCGAGGCGAACTATCCGCTCGACCCGCGCGAGACGGTGGTGCTGGTCAACATCGGTGCCGCGATCTCGAACATCAACATCGTGCGCAGCGGCGTCTCGTTGTTCACGCGCGATGTGACGATCGGTGGCAACGCATTCACCGAGGAGATCCAGAAGCAGCTCGGCATCGCCGCCGACGAAGCCGAGGCTTACAAGGTCGGTGGCTCGCAGACCGAGGACGGCGTCGTGCCGCAAGAAGTGCTGCGCGTGATGGATGGCGTGTCCGAGGTGATGGCCGGCGAGTTCCAGCGTTCGCTCGACTTCTTCCTCGCGACCACCGCCGACGCCAACGTCACCCGCATCGTGCTCGCCGGTGGCAGCGCGAAGGTCAGCTCGTTGCATCGCGCGATCGAACGTCGCTCGCGCCTGCCTCTCGAGGTCGCCGATGCGTGGAAGCGCATCGAGATCGACAGCTCGCTCGACAGGACGTACCTCAACGCGCATTCACCCGAGGCCTTGATCGGTGTCGGGCTCGCGATGCGTGGAGTGGGAGACAAGTGACATGATCAAGATCAACCTACTCCCACAGAAACGCGCCAAGCGAGCCGTCGCGATGGGCGGCGGGGGCTCGACGGAAGGTGGCACCAAGCAGTTCATGCTCGGGGTCGGCGCGCTGGTCGCCGCGTCCGCCGTGATCTTCCTGCTCGTCGACCTGCCGATGCGGAGCGACCGCTCCGATTACGAGCAGAAGACCAATCAGCTCTCCGGCGAGATCGGGGACAAGAAGAAGAAGCTCGAGGGCTTCGACACGCTGAAGGCAGAAGAGGCCAACGCGGTGATCAAGATCCAGTCGATCAATCGCCTGCTCACCGCGAAGGTGGTGCCGGCGAACGTACTCCACGAGCTCGGCCAGATCCTCAGCGTGCGCGGTCCGACGATGACCGAGCAGATGGCGAAGCAGGTCGAGAAAGATCCGAACAAGAAGATCCAGCCGGACTGGGATCCGCAGCACGTCTGGCTGACCGGCTTCACCGATACCGCCGGCGTGTTCAAGCTCGAGGGCGGCGCGCAGTCGAAGGAAGACGTCACCCAGCTGTCGAAGCGTCTCGCCGCCTCGGTCTACTTCGAGGGCGTGACGCCGCAGAGCGGTGATCGCGTCAACGACAAGGACAGCGGCCTCAACTACTACAAGTTCACGATCACCGGAAGGGTGGCGTACTGATGGCGACGTCCGCAGGTGCGATGGCCGATTTCGGCCGCATGCCGACGAGCAGGAAGGTTCTCCTGTTCGTCGTCGTCGGCTTGATCATCGGCTTCCTGTATTACCGTCTCGCGTACAAGTCGCTCTCCGAGTCGCGCGACAACGCGAAGCAGAACCACGCGCAAGCGGTCGGTCAGAACGCGACGCTCGAGGGCGACCTCACGCGGTTCAAGGATCTGCGCGAGAAGAAGGAAGCGCTCGACGAGCTGATCGTCGGTCACCAGAAGGCGCTCCCCACCGAGTCCGAGGTGCCGGCATTCTTCGAGACGCTCGAGCGCAAGATCACCGAATCGGGGGTCGAGGTGCTCAAGTGGAACAAGCGGGCCGAGGAGGCGGTCGAAGCGTTCGTCAAGGTGCCGCTCGAGGTCGAGCTCACCGGGACGTTCCTCCAGATCAAGCGGTTCTTCGCGTCGCTCGTCGAGAAGAAGGCGAAGGGCGACAAGGGCTCCGAAGATCAGGAACGCATCGTCTCGATCGAGGATCTCGCGCTGACCGTGCCGACAATCCGCAATCGCGAGATCATCTTGACCGCGAAGTTCACGGCGGTGACGTTCCGCCAGGGCGATGTGGTTCCGAGCGCGACGCCGAACGCACCGGGTGCGCCGGGTGCGCCGGTACCGGGAGCCGCGGCGCCCCCAGGTAACGCGCCGGCGCCAGCGATGCCGAGCTCGGGTACCGCGCCGCCACTGCCGAGTGCGGCGACGCCGCAGGGTGCAAAGCTGCGCACTGAAGATGCGCTCGACAAGGATGCCAAGCGCCGCGATGGCGCGATCGAGAAGGCCGGCGCCGCCGACGGCTCGGCTCGTCTCAAGGGAGGTCTGTGATGCGTCTCGCCGCCTTCCTCATCTTGCTCGCAGCGTGTGGTGATGATCCGCCGCAGAACAAGCCCACGGCTCCCAGCGCTCCGGGAGCGCCGGCCGCTCCGGGGACGCCGGGCGCGGCACCGAGTGCCGGTTCCGGTAAGCCGCTGCCGACGATGCGGCACGCCGAAGATCGCGTGAACTGTCCGACCCCACGCTCCGGCAGCAAGCGCTGCGATCCGAACGCCACCAAGCCGGTCGTGATCGGCGTGAGCGGCGTGAGCGGCGTGAGCGGCAGTGGCTCGCAGGAGAAGAAGGCCGAGGACCTGACGTGTGGTGAGAACGAGGTCTGCCTCAACACCACCGAGGGCTTCCTGTGCGGCCCGTGCTCGGAGCGGTTCGCGATCCGCCACGACTTCAAGGATCGCGACTTCGCCGACGAGACCAACCGCGATCCGTTCCAGTCGTTCGTCATCAAGGTGCCGGGCAGTGGCAGCGGCAGCGGCGATCTGCCGACGGATCCCGGTAGCAAGTGCGTGCGAAGCGAGCAGCTGCGCGTGACGAACTACGGGTATCAGGACCTCAAGCTGGTCGGCATCGTCTCGCAGGGTACGCAGCGCAAGGTGCTGATGATGGATCCGGGTAACTACGGTCACATCATCAAGCGCGGCGATTGCGTCGGTAAAGAGAAGGCGTGGGTGAAGGACATCGGTGAGAACTTCATCTGCTTCGAGATGTCGACGGAAGCCGCGGCGAGCGTGCGCCCCGACGGTCAGTGCGTCGAGCTCCACAACAAGCAGCTCACCGTGACGCAGCTCCCGCAGGCGGGTGGCGGGCCGACGGTCGCGCCGGTGTTGCCGTCGACGACGAATCCGGTGCCGGTCACTCCTGCCGGTCCGACGACGACGATCATCCCGGGTCGTCAGACGCAGCAGCAGGTGCCGCCGGTGGCACAGCCCGAGCCGCCGCTGAACCTGAGGCCGTGATCCTCGGATCGTGAGCGCTGACGGGCCGCCGCGTGCGGCCCGTCGGCAGTTTCGGGCCTGGTTACTTATCGAACGACACGACGAACGCAGAGACCTCGCTCGAAAATTTGGATGTGCGCACAGGACGGGCGAAAATTTTGCTCGCTCCGAGGAGTGGACATGAGCCGACCTTTGTCTTGCATCGCAGCTACTGTGATCGTTTTGGCCCTCGCACCGTCGGTGCGCGCGGATACACCAAACGAGATCACCGCGGTCAGTTACTCCGAAGATCCCGTGACGGCGACGACACGGGTCCGGATACGTGGCGCTCGAACGCCAACGTTCACCGTCTACAAGCTCGATAAACCGAGTCGCGTCGTCGTCGACGTGCCGCGCGCGAGGTTGTCAGAAGCGCTGCGCGGTCACGACAGCGCGAGCGTGTTCACCGCGAGCACGTGGGCGGTGACGACGATCGCCGCGCAGCAGCTCGACGACGGTGGCCAGATCGTTCGCGTCATCGTGACGATGGGGCGACCCGGTCGCTACGACGTCAAGACCGAGGGCAACGAGGTGGTCGTGCTGGTCAACGCACGCGACGCCGCGCCACCCAAGGTCGACGGCGAGGCGCTCCTCAAGGCGCAGCAGGAAGCGGAGCGACTGCGAAAGGTCGCGGCCGAGCAGATCGCTCGCGCCGACGCCGCGCAGAAGGCCGCCGCCGACGCGCGCAAGCAGGGTAAGCTGGCGAACGCCGCCGAGCTCGACCGAGCCAATGCCGAGGCTGCGAAGGCGAAAGACCTCGCAGCTCGTGCGCAGGTCCAGGCCGAGCAGATGCGTGTTGCCGCCGAGAAGGCGAAGCAGATCGCGCAAGCCGAGGCTGCGAGGGCAAAGCTCGACGCGGATGCCGCGCGCAACGACGCCGCAGCTGCGAAGCGGGCGACCGATGCCGCACGCGCCGATGCGAATCGCGCGAAGCAGGAGACCGACCGCGCGAAGCAAGAGACGGATGTCGCGCGCAACGACGCGCAGCGTGCGAAGCAGGAGACGGATGCCGCGCGCAACGACGCGCAGCGTGCGAAGCAGGAGACCGAGCGCGCGAAGCTGGCCGCCGATGCCGCGAAGCAGGCCGCGCTCAAGGAAGCCGCGGCGATCAAGGCCCAGGCCGCACGTGAGGCCGAGGCTGCGAAGGCGCAGGCCGATGCCGTGCGTCGCGATGCGGAGCGGATCAGGGCGGAGGCGATGGCGGCGAAGCTCGCTGCGGAGAAGCAGATCGATGCGGCCGCGAAGGCGCAGGTCGATGCCGAGAAGGCGCGTCGCGAGGCGGATGCCGCCCGGGCGCTCGCCGCGAAGATGAAGGCCGATGCCGACGCCGCGCGCCATGACGCGCTCGCCGCACGCGATGAAGTGCATCGGACGAAGAGCGATGCCGATGCCGCGCAGCGTGCCGCCGAGGTTGCGCGCCAGGACGCGGTCGCGGCTCGCAGCGAAGCGAACCGGACGAAGACCGACGCTGACGCTGCACGCAAGGATGCAGCCACGGCGAAGGGTGAAGCGGATGCCGCGAAGGCGGATGCTGCTCGCGCACGCCGCGAGGCGGATGTGGCGAAGCAGGATGCCGAGGCGGCCAAGCAGGTGGCTGCCGCGGATCGCAAGAAGGCCGATCTGGCGAAGGCCGAGGCCGACAAGCTGGTGCGCGATGCGAGGGTCCAGCTCTCGCAGCTCGAGAAGAAGACGGCCGACGCCCAGGCGCTCGAGGACAAGGCGCGCGCCGCGAACGCCGCCGCCGAGGCGCGTGGTCAGGCCGCGCGCGAGGAAGTCGCGAAAGCACGCCGCGAGCGCGAGGCTGCCGAGGCTGCCGTCAAGCTCGCGACCCAGCGCGCCGCAGATACCCGCGCGACGGATCGGCAGAAGACGGAAGCCAAGCAGGCCGAGGAGCGCCTCGCGTCGGCACGCAAGCTGACCGAGGAAGCGGAGAGCCGCCGGCTCGCCGCCGAGGCCGCTGCGCAGGGCGCGAAGAAGCAGCTCGATCAGACGCGCGATTCACTCGCCGTGATCGAGCGCCAGCGCACCGACGCGGAGGTCGCCGCCGGGACCGCGAGCCGCAAGCGCAGCGAGGCCGAAGCCGCCGCGACCGATGCCACGCGCCGTCGAGCCGAGGCGGAAGTCGCCGCCGCCGATGCGAGCAAGCGTCGCCGCGAGGCCGAGGCGCTTCGCAATGACGCCGAGGCGCAACGCAAGGTGGCAGAGGAAGCCACCCGGGTTGCGAAGCACGCTGCCGACGCTGCCGAGCAGCAGCGCATCGTCGCAGAGAAGTCGACACGCGATGCGCAGGCGGCGAAGTCGAAGGCCGAGAAGGGTCTCGACGAGCTGACCACGCGTCGCCTCGCCGCCGAGCACGCCGCGGCGGAGCTCGAGCAGCGCAGCAAGGACGAAGCGAAGAAGCAGGCCGAGATCGCCGCGGCGACCGCGCGCAAGGCCAACGATGCGGAGATCACGCGGATGCGTCTTGAGGTGTCCAGGCTCGCCGACGAGCGCAAGCGCGCCGAGTCCGAGCTCGCCGATCGCCGCAAGGCGGTCATCGCGCAGCAACAGCTCACGAACAGGCTCGAGGCGAATGCGGTCCTGGCGAAGGATGCGTCGCAGCGTGAGGCGCTCCGGCTGCAGAAGCTCGCGGCGCAGCGCCAGACCGACGAGGCAGCCCTCGCCAAGCTGCGCGTGGATCGCGACGCGGTCGCGACGAAGCTGGCGATCAAAGCTGGTCCCAAGGCCAGGGTCACCGACGTCACGTTCAAGGGCGGCGAAGGCAACGGCGACATCTCGATCGCGTTCTCGGGCGACGCCAAGGTGACGCTCGGTGAGATCGCCGGCTCGCACGTCGAGCTGCTGATCGATAACGCGGAGCTCGCCGCGAAGCTCGAGCGCAAGCTCGACGTCACGCGCTACGGCAGCCCGGTCAAGGCGATCAGCTCGTTCCGTGATCGCAAGAACCCGGATCGCGTCCGCCTGATCGCGGAGCTCGCGCAACCCGCGACGCCGACGCTCGAGCGCAACGCCACCGGTGCGAGCCTCAAGTTCGCCACCACCGATGTCGTCGCGAAGCGCGCGCCGCGCACGCAGGTCGTGCCGCCACAGGTCGTCTCGGGCTTCGGCGCGACGTCGACGCCACTCGCTCCGCAGTCGGTCACCCAGGTGCCGCAGGGCACCCGCCGTCGCGTCTATCGCGGCGCGACCGTTGACTTCGATTTCAAGGACGCTCCGATCCACGACCTGCTCCGCATCATCGCGGAGACTGGTCGCGTCAACATCGTCGTCCCCGACAACATCAACGCGAAGGTCACGGTCCGGCTCAAGCGCGTGCCGTGGGATCAGGCGCTCGAGGTCATCCTGTCGTCGCACGGGCTCTGGTACCGCCGCGAGGGAAATCTATTTCGCGTCGCGGATCGCAAGGAGCTCGACAAGGAAGACAAGGACGCGGCCGAGCGCGCCGAGGCCGCCCGCAAGGCCGAGACGCCGCGCCCCGAGGTCGTTCGCCTCAACTACGCCGATGCCAAGGACCTGGCTCCGAAGCTCAAGGGCATGGTGTCGCCGAACGGAAGTCTCGAGGTCGACGATCGCCTGAACGCGCTGATCATCAACGACGTCTCGGGCAACCGGAACGAGATCCTGCGCCTCGCCATGAGCCTCGACACCCAGACGCCGCAGATCTCGATCGAGGCTCGCATCGTCGAGGCGCGGTCGACGTTCGTCCGCCAGATCGGCGTCCAGTGGGGTGGTCGTGCACTCGCCTCCGCCCAGGGCGGCAATTCGACCGGCCTGCTGTTCCCGTCGTCGCTGGCCCTCACCGGCGGTAACGAAGACGCGCAGACGGTTCGCTCGGGCGTCGCGTCGCCGTCGGACTTCGCGATCAACCTACCGGCCACCGTCGGTTCCGGCGAAGGTGGCGCGGTCGGTCTGTCGCTCGGCTCGATCGGGGGCAACTTCGCCCTCAACCTCCGGCTGTCGGCGCTCGAGGACAGCGGTACGGTGCGGATCATCTCGGCACCGAAGATCACCGTGCTCAACAACAAGCCCGCGAAGATCACGCAGGGCGTGTCGATCCCGATCCAGGTGATCAGCGCCGCTGGCACGCAGACGCAGCTGGTGCAGGCCGACCTCGCGCTCGAGGTCACGCCGACCGTGTCATCGCGCGACTGCGCGGTGCAGATGAAGCTCGTCGTGACGAAGAATGAGCCCGACTTCGTCAACGTCGGCGCTCGTGGTGACCCGACGTTTCTCCGGAAGGAAGCGAGCACCACGATGCTCGTGCAGGACGGCGACACCTCGGTGCTCGGCGGGATCTACACGCGCAACAGCGGTCTCGCCTTCCGGAAGATCCCGTTCTTTGGCGACCTGCCGGTGCTCGGCTGGTTCTTCAAGAACCGCCGCGAGAACGACGACCGGACGGAGATCCTGGTGTTCATCACGCCGAAGATCACGAACAAGGCGCAACTCAACTGCCAGTAGACTGAAGCGTGCCGTTGTTTCTGATCGGGTTCATGGCCGCCGGCAAGACGTCGGTGGGCCAGGCGATCGCGGGGGCAACGGGGAGAGCGTTCGTCGATCTCGACGACGAGATCGCGAGAGCGGGCGAGGCTGCGGCCTCGCTCGTCGCGCGTGACGAGCCCGAGTTTCGGCGTCGCGAAGCGGCCGCGCTACGCGAGGTGATCCGCCGCGGTGTCGGGGTGGTCGCCACCGGCGGTGGTGCCGCGGCGTTCGGCGACAACCTCGCGAGGATGCGTGAGGCGGGGTGCGTGATCGCGCTCGGTGTCGATGTCGCCGATGCGCGCAAGCGAGCCGGCGGTGGAGCAGGGCGGCCACTCCTCGCGAACGCCGACGAGTTGCATGCGAAGCGGGCGTCGATCTATCGCCGTGCGCATGCCGTGGTCGACACCACGAACAAGTCGATCGTGGACGTCGCGAACGAGGCCCGCATCGTCGAGCGCACGTGGGAGAAGCTCCCTTCAAGACATCGTGGATCGTCGACGGTCGTCGCGCTCGGCGAGCGGAGCTATCCGATCGTGGTCGCCGATTCGATCGATCGCGAGCTCCTCGGCACGCCGAGTCAGGTGATCACCGATCGCAACGTCGCGCAGTCCGCCCCGTGCATGAGCGCGATCGACCTCGAGCCGATCATCATCGAACCGGGTGAGCGGTCGAAGACCCTCGCGACCTACGAGCGGTTGTGCAACGAGCTGATCGACCGCGGCGTCGATCGCGGCTCGCTGATCCTCGCGCTCGGCGGCGGTGTCGTCGGAGATCTCGCCGGCTTTGTCGCCGCGACGCTGTTTCGCGGCATCCGCGTGATCCAGGTGCCGACGACGATCCTCGCGATGGCCGACGCCGCGATCGGCGGCAAGACCGCGGTCGATGCACCCGCCGGCAAGAACCTGATCGGCGCGTTTCATCAGCCCTCGCTCGTGATGTGCGGGCTCGATACGCTCACCACGCTGCCTGCCCGCGAGCGTCGCGCCGCGTTCGGCGAGCTCTGGAAGTACGCGCTCCTCGACGGGCGCGAGCTGTGGGATCAGGTCGCCGCGTGCGCGTCGTGGGCCGCCGGTCCCGACGGCGTGCCCGCCCCGCCGGAGCTCCGCGAGGTGATCTTGCGGTCGATCGCCTACAAGGCGGCGGTCGTCGGCCGAGACGAGCGAGAGCGGACGGGCCATCGTGCGCTGCTCAACCTCGGCCACACCGTCGGGCACGCGATCGAGTCGGCATGCCTGGCCGGCGGGATGGGGGGGGCCATGCTCCATGGCGAAGCGGTCGCCCTCGGTCTGATCGCCGCCTGTCGCGTCTCGACGCAGCTCTGCGGGACCCCCGCACTTATCGAAGCGCAGGTCACGAACGCCCTCGCAACAAGCGGTCTCGATACGGATCTCGACCGCTGGCTGAACGATGACGTCCTTGGGCGAATCCGCGTCGACAAGAAGCGGGTCGGGACATCTCTCAAGTTCATCGCCGTGCGCGAGGTGGGCGCGTGTGAGCCGATCGACATCACCGTCGATGAGGCGCGAAGATTTTTGCGATCGACAGCTACACCTTGATACGATTTCCGACGGAGGAAGCGATGACCCGCGTCGTAATACCGATCTTGCTATACACCGCCGCTGCGACGGGCTGTCTTGCCCCCGAAGGGGACGAGAGCTTCGTCATCCAGAGCGTCCTCGCACCTCCCGTGGAAGCGTGCGTGTTCACCGCGAACGAAGCAGGGCCGTTCCTGTCGCGCGGGTTCACCGGGATCGGAAACTTCGAGTTTCTGATCGCCGCCCAGTTCGAGAGTCGCGTCCAGGCCGGCGAGGGCAGGGAGAGCTTGCGCACGGTCTTCGTCGAGGGGGCGAACATCGAGCTTCGCGTGTCGCCGATGTTGAAGATCGAAGGCAACACCTCCTCGCTCGATGACAGCACCGTGCAGACGGTCCAGTTCCAGACCCGGTTCAGCACGGCGATCGGTCCGAACGGAGGACTTGGGATCGGAGCCTTTCCGCTGATCCCGGCCGAGGTGATGGCGCGGCTCCGTCAGGCCGCGGGCGCGGCGGTCACCAACCGCAGCATCCAGACCAGCATCGGAGTGAGCGCGACGATCACGGCATTCGCCGACTTCTACGGCGACCGGATCGACAGCACGTCGTTCGAGTTCGCAGCCGACGTCACCAACCAGAATATCTTGATCCTCGGGCAGTGCCCGCTGCCTTTGGGCACGGTGCTACCGCTCCCGATCACGCAGTGCT
>Ga0105049_10009742_pt1 | contig 11046 bp, 5 predicted proteins | sample MAT06_FD_78087 | JGI IMG/M metagenome (GOLD analysis project Ga0105049, IMG submission 78087) | Freshwater microbial communities from Lake Fryxell liftoff mats and glacier meltwater in Antarctica - MAT-06 | ecosystem: Environmental > Aquatic > Freshwater > Ice > Liftoff microbial mat | place... | reverse complement strand
CAACGCAGTTGAATTTCTTTTCCAATCAACTCATTCACTACTACATCTTCATTGGCAAACTTTAAATGATACTCCACAGGATTAACGTAGAGGGTTTTCATTTTATTTAAGATTCCGAGATGGCGCATGTGCTTTTGTTTTGGGGCAAAGGAATAAAAAACAGGTAGTTAATTTAGGCGTGTTGCATTTTGTGTCGCATTGGCTCGACATTCAAATTATTGGTGAAATTAATTTGTGGCGCGACATAAATACCCTCCCTTTTTCGTCAATAAGAAGATGTTCTAACCTGTGGCAAAACGTTAAACAAAAGTTTTAAAAAATAATGGGCTTTGCTTTAGTTGAAGGAGAAATAAGCCTTCAGCATTCCTTTACCTTCAATACACTTTCGGCTATTGATAGCGAAGTTTACCCTCGGTGATAACAATAGAATCTGCATTAAAAGGATCATACAAAACCCCTGAAAAATCAACTTCAGGATATTTGACATTTGGAATGCCACTTTCATTAATCGTTTTGAGTGTAACCGAGCCTTTTGTTTTTGGCTTAGAAGCAGAAAGGGTGTAAATTTTCAAGCTCCCTCCTTTCACATAATTCACAGTGATAGAGCCGCTTGGCATGATGGATGTTGCATTGAGTGTAAGTGAATCTCTGTTTAGATTAATAATTTCATTTTCCTTTTGTCCGGTAAGAGAAAGTTTGCCAGTACTTGGGGTGAATATACCGGTTTGATTTTTTGCGGCTGTCCACAACACTCCGTCCACCTTCATTTCGAGGGTAAATGATTTTTCGTTGCTATCCTCTTTGTTGCAAGCGTTTATCAGTATAAAACTGAATAAACTCGCTGCGAGTGTTACTTTTTTCATGTTGCTATTTTTATATTTTGATGATACAAACATACTTGCTTTATTAAATTTCAAAGGAGGCTTTTGACTTTTAATTTACTATCGCCATGCCACGCGGGATGGAGATTTCGCAATGACGTTGTCCTTTCACCAAAACGACCACGTCATTGCGCCTTGTTCCGTTCAAAGGAGACGATAAACGAGTAAAGCAATTTCAATGGTAATCCCTCCATTTTCCAGCAATAACGAAAATTTAAATATCATAGTTTAATACCAGCGTTGCGCTTTTTGGGTGGCTTTGGCAGGTAAGCACATAGCCTTTGGCAATTTCGCCATCGGTGAGGCTCTCGCGGTCGTCCATAGTCACATTACCTTCAATCAGTTTGGCGCGGCAAGTGCAACAGGCAGCTACCATGCAAGAATATGGCGGGTCGTATCCGGCATCAAGGGCAGCGTTCAGCACAGTTTCTTTTTCGTTCATTTCAAACTCCACTTCGTTGCCGTCATAAATCAATTTCACTTTAGTTTTGCCCGTAAAAGGTACAGAGGTAGCAGCAGCCACGCCTACATCGGCAGTGGTTCTGTCTTCTTCGGCTTTAGCAGTAAAATACTCTATGTGAATTTTTTCTTTTGGAATGGATAAAACAAGCAATGCGTTCTCCGCTTCTTTCATCATAGGCGTAGGTCCGCAGATGAAAAACTCTGCATTGGCATAGTTTTGACTGGTGTTTTCGCGCAGTAGTTTCAATGCTAAATCTTTTACCAAATAACCGCTGTATGGTGTAAAAGCCGAAGGTGTATCTAATATATGCACCACCTTTAACCTTGACGGGTTTTGTGCGGCAAGTTCAGCAATGCTGTTTTTGAAAATAACGCTTTGCTCATCGCGGTTGCCGTAGAACAAAGTAATGGTGCTGTTAGGTTCTTTAGCCAACACGCTTTTTAGTATGCTGAACAAAGGTGTTACGCCCGAGCCACCGCCAAAAAGCACATACTGCTTGTTAGCAGTTTCGCTTAAAGGCGAATGAAAATTGCCCATTGGTTCCATCACTTCCACTTCATCACCTGCTTTAAGGTTGCGGTTGACAAAGGTAGAGCCTTTGCCACCAGTAACTTCCTTTACGGCAATGGTCATTGGCTCGTTTGCAAAAGGAGAACTGCAAAAACTGTAGCTGCGGTTTACCTGCTCGCCATTTACTTGCAATTTTAGGGTAAGGTATTGCCCGGGAATGTAGTTGTAATTGTTTTTCAATTCGGTAGGTACATCAAACACTACGCTTACGCTGTCGTTGGTTTCGCGATTTACGGCTGCTACTTTCAGTTTATGGAATTTGCTCATTTGCTTTTTGAAGAAAATTAAAAACCTCCCAAGTTTGTAAAGCTTGGAAGGTTTATGAAAGATAAAAGGAGATTAACAGTAGTGTTCAAACACTTTTTGAAGGTGGTCGGCAATGGTTTGTGCATTGTTGCCTTCAATTTGATGGCGCTCTACAAAATGCACTAGCTTACCATCTTTGAACAAAGCCATAGAAGGCGATGATGGAGGGTAAGGCAGCGTGTATTCGCGCGCTTTTGCAACTGCCTGGGTATCTACTCCTGCAAATGCGGTAATAAGATTTGTAGGCTTTTTGGCACTATTCTGTACAGCCATTTTTACTGCCGGACGAGCCGAGCCTGCTGCACAGCCGCATACAGAGTTGAATACTAAAAAAGTGGTGCCTTCACCTTGTGTAAGCGCGATGTCCACATCGGCTTCACTTTCCAATTGTTTGAAACCAACTTCTGTTAAGTCCGATTTCATTGGTGCTACTAATTCTGCTGGATACATGTTTGATTTATTTTTGATTATTTATTAATGAATTTGTCTGCCAAGCAATTTAAAAATTCCGTATTCTATTTTAATTCAACATGGAATATTGGAAGAATGGAATAAACCCATCTGTATTCTTGTATTTTCATCATTGCAATATTCCATGCTTCCATTCTTTGACTTTTATAAAAACCCCAACTCCAACTTCGCTTCCTCACTCATCATTTCCTGATTCCATGCTGGTTCAAAAACCAGTTCTAAAGTTACATCCACTACACCGCTCACCGACTTTACTTTATCTTCTACTTCGCCAGGCAAAGTGCCTGCCACGGGGCAGTTGGGTGATGTAAGCGTCATTACAAGTTCTACTTCATAACTTGGAAATACATTTACCTCATAGATAAGCCCTAAATCATAAATGTTCACCGGAATTTCCGGGTCGTAAATGGTTTTTAGCACATCAACAATGGCTTCCTTAACTTGTTCTTGATTTATAGTTTCTGTCATTTGAGGTTGCGAAGATATACCTAACAACGAAGAAGGGAAATATGTTGATGACTGAATTTTGACAAATGTATTTTAACACGAGTAAAATTTACTGTTGGAAGGGATACCTTGCTAGAATGTTAAGAATATAGGTATTGTATTGTTTTACAATAGATTACGATTTAAATCTCTTTTACGAGCCGCTCTTGTGTACATGGCAATTGTCACAGAATTGTCATAATATCAGTCCAAACATACACCCGCGCTTAACATTCATTAGCTTTGTATCGCTACTTTTTTACTTTTGTCGGCTTTTTGTAAAACGCATCATTAAAGAAAGATGAAGAAATTATACTCGTTATTAGGGGTTTTGGCTATAGCCTTCGGAGCTTTCGCCCAGTCAGGTGAGATATTTGGAAAGGTATTGGATGAAACAGGTGAAGGTGCTATTGGTGCTGTAGTTGCAGTAGTAGATGCAAATGGTAAAGTTACCGGGCAGGGTGTGCAAACCGACTATGATGGAAACTTTTCCATTAAACCACTTACACCTAGAAAATACAATTTGAAGTTCGTATTGTCGAGCTATGGAACCATCATCAAAAATGGTATTGAAGTAGGTGCCGATAAGCAAGTAAATATAAATGTAAAATTGGTTCCTTCTGCAACCCTGATTGATGAGGTTGTAATTGAAGCATATAGAAAACCCTTGATTGATGCATCCAAAACTACAGGGGGAACTACCATCACAAAAGAGGATATTGGAAAATTGGCTACCAGAAACATTACTGACTTGGTAGCTACTGCATCCGGGGCATTTCAGTCTGATGCTGGGGGAGGAATCAACCTAGGTGGTGCGCGTGCAGATGCCACAGAATATTATGTAGATGGTGTGAAAGTAATAGGTAACCCAACAATTCCTCAAAACTCAATTGCAGAGGTGAGTGTATTGGCAGGTGGTATTCCTGCTCGTTATGGTGATGTAACTGGAGGTGTGGTAAACATCACTACTAGCGGGCCTGCTGATAAAATTTCGGGTGGTGTAGAGGTGCTTACTTCTCAGTTTTTGGATGGTTTTGGATATAATCTTGTGAACGGAAACCTTAGCGGACCAATTATAAAATCTAAAAAAGGGGATAAAAAACCTATCCTAGGTTTCTATACTGCATTCGAGTATTTGAATCAGAAAGACCGTTCTCCATCTGCCGTGGGTACTTGGGGAGTTAGAGAAGAAAAATTAGACTCTCTACGTCAATTTCCTTTGATTAAAAATGAAGTGGGTAGCGGATTTAACCTTGCTGCAGAAAATCTTACCATGAAGGACATGTATAAGATAAAAGCAAAACCCAACAATGATGAAACTAACTTTAGAGGTGTTGCCAGAATTGACATTCAACCTTACAAGAATATCAATATTGGAATTGGTGGAACTTTCAACTATCGCAAATACCATGATTGGATAGATAGATATACCTTATTAAACTTTGAAAACAATCCACTTTACACTGAGCAAAACTGGAGGGTTTATGGTCGTTTCAACCAAAGATTTGTGTTTGGTACACCAAAAGAAGGGGAGAAAAAGAAAGTAAGTGCTATACAATATATTGGTTACACCTTGCAGTTTGACTATGAGAAGAATACTAGAAAGTTTGAAGACGAATCGCACGGAAACAATCCATTTAACTACGGTTACATAGGTAAGTTTGATTTGCAAAAATCGCCTGTTTTCCGTCCAACGGCTGATACTTTCCAAGTTGTGGATGGCGATGTAGTTCGCACGTTCAATAATATGATTATCCAACAGGATATTCAGGATACTGCTGTTGCCTTTACGCCAGGCACGCTGAATCCTTATGGTACAAGATATACGCAACAGTTTTTTGAGTTAGGAGGCTTAGCAACTGATTTGAATGGTATTCAGTCAAACAAAGCACTAATCAATGGTCAACGTTCAGATTTGGCGTATAATTTATGGTTCAATACTGGTCGCCAATTCAATGGTTATGGCTACGATAATTATGACGAACAATACCGCGGTCGGGCGGAGGTTACAATGGATATTGCAAAACCTGGTTCAAATGGCTTAAACCGTCACAGCTTGGAGTTTGGTGTGGAAGTTGAGCAACGTGTTCAACGCAGATACCAGTTTAATCCCTTAGAAATTTGGTTTCTATCTCGCCAGTTAATGAACAAACATTTACAAGGTTTAGACTTTGCTAACCCTCTTTTTGTGTTAGATGGTTTGCCAGGGCAGCAATTTACTTTTCAGCAATTAAAAGATTTGGGTTTAAATCCTTATGACTTGGATACCATTTTATTCAAACGCTCAGTAAACGATAGCTTGCAATCAAACTTCGATAAAAATGTTCGTGCTAAACTAAATGCACCTGTTGATTCATTTATTAATGTGGATGCACTTGACCCAAGTTTTTTTAGTGTAGGCATGTTTAATGCAGAAGAAATGTTGAACAACAACAGTTCTTACGCATTTTATCGCGGCTTTGATTACCAAGGTAACCTTCAAACAGCCCGCCCGAAATTCTTCGACTTCTTTACAAAAGTAGATGCTAACGGTGTGCCGGTTCGTCAGATTGATGCTTTCCGCCCGTTCTATACTGCTGGCTACATTTCTGATAAATTTAATTTTAGAGAATTGACTTTTAACGTAGGTGTGCGTGTAGATAGATATGATGCCAATCAATATGTATTGCGCGATCCATATTCATTATACGATATTAAAACTATTGCTCAAACAGGTTCTCAGTTTGCGCATCCAACAAATTTAGAAGCAGATAAAACTTATGTTTATCTTAAAAATTCCGATGACCCTTCGGCAGGTGTTGCTGGTTACCGTTTAGACAGCAGATGGTATGATGCTTTTGGAAATGAGTTAGCAACAGGCGCAAATGTCGCAAATGCCTCATCTACAGGAACGATTACACCATATCTTGCAGAGTTAGATAATATTAAAGATATCAACGAAATTAGAGGATTGATTCAAGACCCTAAGCGATTTAAGCCAGAAGGTACTTTTACAAAATATATACCACAATGGATTATAATGCCTCGTTTACAATTTTCATTCAATATTGCTCAAAACGCTTTGTTCTTTGCGCACTACGATGTGTTGAGCCAGCGTCCGCAAGGCAGCCGATCGTTAATGGAGCCAACTGATTATTTGTTTTTTAACCAAAACATTAGCACGCCTATCAATAATCCTAATTTACGTCCTGAAAGAACGATAGATTTTGAATTAGGATTTAAACAAAAGTTAGCTGATTTTGCTGCTGTAACTATTTCAGCATATTACCGCGAATTCCGCGACCAAGTTCAAATTAGGTACTTCACTTTTGCCTTCCCTAAAAATTATATTACTTACGACAATATAGACTTTGGTACAGTTAAGGGTTTTAAATTGGATTTGGAGATGCGCAGAATTAAAAACTTCAAAGCAACTGCCAATTACACTATGCAATTTGCTGAAGGCACTGGTTCAAGCGACCAAGCGCAATTAAGTTTGGCACAAGGCGGCTTTGATAACTTGCGCACAATTAGCCCTTTGAATTTTGATGCTCGTAATATGATAAACTTGATATTGGATTACAGTTTTGCTTCTGGAAAGGAATATGATGGTCCTGTGAGTAAATCTGGTACTCAGATTTTAGCAAACTCGGGTTTCAACTTTAATATTCGCGCTCGCTCAGGAACCCCATTTACTTCACAGTCTAATGTTACCCCTGATGCTTTGAATGCTGCACCAAAGCGTTTGTCTCAAGGTTCTATAAACGGGTCTCGCTTGCCTTGGAACTTCCGTGTAGATTTCAGGATATTCAAAGGATTTGATATAGTTACAAATAAGAATAAGGATAGAGAATTTCAACGCACTTTAAACTTTCAAGTTTACTTACAAATTCAAAACCTGTTGAATGCTGCAAACCCAATAAATGTGTATCGTTTTACGGGTAATCCAGATGATGATGGTTATTTGAGTTCAACATTAAGCGATTCACCAAAAGATGCAGCTTATAATCCTCAGTCTTTTGTGGATTTGTATCGCGCTTTTGTGAACGACCCTAGCAACTATAGTTTACCACGTAGAATTTTCCTTGGATTCCAATTTAACTTCTAAATGAGATATTAACGAAATGATAAAAGCTGAAATATGAAAAATATAACAAAATTATTAGCGCTTGTATTGTTGCTGCCTTTTGCAGTTAATGCAAATATTGATGTTACCGTGGGCAAGAAAAAAGCACAGGTAAAGCCTCAAGGCTATTACAAAACAGAGGCAGGCGATTGTGCACCTCCGGTTTCGCAAACTGATATGGACATTAACAATGTTCGTACACGCTTGCTAAATGGTGGTGACTTGTGGTGGGATTTATCTGTTGCGCGATATGAAGTGCCAAAGGCAAATCCTCCGGGTTCAACCCAAGCATTGAATATGTTGTTTGCTGGGGCAATTTGGGTTTCTGGTGTAGATGCCGGAGGTAACCTAAAAGTAGCTGCAATGCGTTATCGCCAAGTTGGATACGACTATTGGGCTGGACCACTGGATAATAAAGGTGAAGTTACGAAAACTACTTGTGTGAAATGGGACAGGCATTTTAATGTTTTAGGTACTGAAATTGAGCAGTTTCAAAAGGCTTTTGAAGCAGCAAATGGTACGCTTGCGGCAAGTGCAATTGCGCCAGACGTATTAAGATGGCCAGGCAAAGGAAATCCTGTTTTAGCCGCAGATGGCTTTGAAGTTTCCAGTGTTTTAGCACCGTTTCGCGATGTGGACGGCAATGGAATTTACGACCCGACTAAAGGTGATTTTCCAACCATTTACGCAAGTGCATTTCCTGCTCCAGATACATTAGGTGCTTATGGCGATCAAATGATTTTTTGGGTAATGAATGACGCGGGCAATATCCATACTGAATCGAGTGGACAGGGTATTGGTATTCAGGTAAATACTTTGGCTTTTGCGTTTAAGACAACGGATGAGATTAACAACATGACTTTTTACCGTTATAACATCACCAATAAATCTTCTCTCGGATTGCGTCAAACTTTTATTTCGCAATGGAGTGACCCGGATTTAGGTAATTCTGCTGATGACTATGTAGGTTGTGATATTGGAAGAAGACTTGCATTTGTTTATAACGGAGATAATTTTGATGAAGCTGCAAATGGTGTAGGAGGTTATGGAACTCAGTTGCCATTGGGCGGTATTGTATTTTTTGAAGGACCTAAGGATACATCAGGCAATGAGTTGGGCTTGACCAGTTTCGTTTACTTCAACAATGAACAATCTGGACCAAGACGCGATCCGGGTTCAGCGGTAGAATATAGAAATTATATGACGGCTAAGTGGTTGGATGGAACACCGTTTACTGAAGGTGGAAATGGTTATGCAGGTACAGTAGTAACAAACTATTGTTTCCCGGGCAATCCCATTGACGGCTCTCAATGGAGTGAATGCTATCCTAATGGACCTTCTTCACAACCTAACGCAAAGGGTGATAGAAGGATGGTGCAAACTTCTGGTCCGTTTCTACTGCAACCCGGGTTGACTCAGGATGTGACGATTGGAGTAATATTTGTTCGCCCTCCAGGAGTAGGTGTAGGTACCTGCCCAGACTTGAGTTTTATACGCCCAGCTTCTGATAAAGCACAAGGTTTATTTAATCAAAAGTTCCGTTTGACGAATGGTCCTGACGCGCCAACTTTAGATATTCGTGAATTAGATCGCGAAATCATTATCAATCTTCGCAACTTGCCAGGTAGCAATAACTATGGCGAAGCATATAAAGAAGTAATTCCTGCGGCAAGTGTATTGTACCCAGGTGATACAACAGATAGAGTGAAGTATGTTTTTCAGGGATACAAATTGTATCAGGTGAGAGACAGCCGTGTATCTGCTACTGATGTAGAAGACCCAAATAAATCGTTATTAATTGCCCAAGTGGATATTAAAGATGGAGTAGGAAGAATTATTGAATTCAGGTTAGATCAATCTTTGAATTTATATGTGCCAGTAGAGCGTGTTGCTTCGGGCGATGGTACCGATAAGGGGATTCAAAATTCTTTCAGACTAACAACCGATAAATTTGCACCATCAGTTGATGAAAATCGCTTGGTAAATCACAAGACATATTTCTATACCGCAATTGCTTACGGCTACAACAATTTCGCAACTTTTAATATAAACAGACCTGACTCTACACAACCGGAACCATTTAAAGCAGGCAGAAAAAACTTCAAAATTTATTCTGCACTTCCTCACAAAACAGAAGTGCGCAATGAAGGCACCGTGTTGAATGCTCAGTTTGGAGATGGTGTAGAAGTAAGAAGGATAGAGGGCGCAGGTAATGGAGGTAATGCGGTTGATTTGACTGATGAAACTATTGGTAAAATTTTGAGTTCTGCACCTCAGCATTACACAGATACTTTGGTATATAAAAAGGGCAAAGATCCTATCAAATTCAAAGTGGTTGACCCAATGAAAATTCAGGAGGCAGATTGGGAAGTTCGCTTTAAGTTGATAACCGATTCTACAATTTCAAAAACTTTAATCAGAGACACCAATGGTATAGTGGTGAAAATAGATTCTGCGGCAGCAGTTGATACAATCATTACTTGGGTATTGCATAAATTAAATAACGATGGCACTGTAGCGGATGTTATCAATAGCGAAATAGTGCCTTACTTTAAACGTAAGTTGATTGACTATAAAACTGGTTCACCTGTTGTAACAATTGATGAGCGCACCTCGCGCCCTTATGAGCAATATATCTTCACACAAAATGGAGCTGTACAAAATGATTACGGCTTCTCACTCACTTTTGGTTATCCTGTTGCTGTTTATACCAATCGTACTAATGGTAAGCTAATCTTCGATTATTTGACTAGCAGTGTAGAAAATACAGATCCTACAGACCCATGGTTATCTTTCTTAAAAGATGAGGGCGAAAAGGACGTTGCTAATTGGATTCGTTCAGGTTCATTGTTAGGTGATTTGTCAGGTGCATGGAATCCAAATAGATACCGTACAGGAATAGTGGACACAGCGTTTACAGATCCTAATAAAAATTTTGATAAAATGGCTGCAGGCTCGTGGGCGCCATACGCATTGACTTCTAACTTTTCTATGGAGAATAATGCTACTTGTCGCAATTATGAGATAGGTAATGACATAGGTCCTATCTACATCAACAATCCTGGGTTTAAGTGGAGAAATTATACAAACACATACAGCTATACAGGGCAGCAAGGTCAGTGTAACCAAGCTAATCTGCTCAATCCAATGCCTCAAAATAACCTTGAGGAGTTAATAAGTGTGGATATTGTTATTACACCAGACACTAGCAAATGGTCAAGATGTATTGTGTTTGAAACTGGAGAGGAATCTGGTACAAACCAAGGAGCAGATATTGCACCAAATGGCAGATCACCACGCAAAGGTCAAATTCGCAGAGCACTTTCTAAGAACAAAGATGGTTCTGTGGCATTCGATTTAAACCAAAATTTCGATTTTGTTGAAGATACGGGTCGTGGTTGGTTTCCAGGTTATGCTATAAATGTGGAAAATGGTGAGCGATTGAATATTGCTTTTGGTGAGGCTTCTGACTATGCTGCCCAAAGAGGTAATGATATGTTTTGGAACCCTACCGCTACTATTTACTCAACCATTGTGTTTAATAATCGTGTTCCACCGCGCGAGCCGTTTTTTGGTGGTAAACACTTCATTTATGTAATGAATACGAGATATGATGAAGGCAAGGAGGCACAAGAAATTTTGTTATCTAATTACAATGTTCCTGGTCCTACCAATGTTATCAATAGTCGCGTTCAGGCTTTGCACCGCAATTTGCTTTATACTGCAATTCCACATTTGAACAAAAATTTTGAGTTCAAAGAATT
>Ga0105049_10009740_pt1 | contig 11046 bp, 15 predicted proteins | sample MAT06_FD_78087 | JGI IMG/M metagenome (GOLD analysis project Ga0105049, IMG submission 78087) | Freshwater microbial communities from Lake Fryxell liftoff mats and glacier meltwater in Antarctica - MAT-06 | ecosystem: Environmental > Aquatic > Freshwater > Ice > Liftoff microbial mat | place... | reverse complement strand
TCCAATGCCGAACGCTCCACCGACGTCGAACGCCTCGATCCCGTGTTCAGCCTCTCGTTACCCACATCTGGTGCAGGCGATGCAGGCCGGGCTGTGGCGTTCTCACATCGCCGTCGCTGCATGGCGCGATGGGGAAAACAAACTGATCGAACGGTACCGAGACCTCTACATCGGAATGGCCGCCATGTTCGGGATCCGGCTCCGCTACTGCTACAGGTGGGAGCAGTTCAACACCGCCGCCTGCGCCATCGCCGAAGGGCTCACGATCCGAGCACCGATCAGCCCCCACGTCACCGGCATCCGACGCAACACGGCGCTCGACGGGTCCGAACAGGAATGGACGCTGTCCGCCGTGTGCTTCGAAGCGCTCCTGCGCCAATTCCTCGAACCCGACCCCGACCGCGCGCTCACGACGATCGACCACGAGGCGGGTTGAACCGCTCGTCCGCAGACGCGTCCGGCAACAACGCCACGACGACCGCGCCCACCGCCAGGCCGGCGACGATGCCCAGCCCGTTGCCGACGACGTCGATCCACTGCGGGGAGCGTGTCGGCACCCGCTGGTTGCCGACCTCGAGCAGGCCCGTGTACGCCAAGGGTGCAACTGTTGCCGTCGTCAGCCGCAGCCAACCGTGGGGCCGCATCGCCCACACCAGCGCAAGAGTAGCCACGAACCACAACACGAGGTGGACGTCGGCGTCGGAGGAATTCGGACGCGCCTGCAACACCGGGTCGACCGCCGCCGGAAGCCTCGAGGTTCCCGGCGTGCCCTGTATGGCCCACCACTGCGCCACCGACGACGACAACGACACCACGGTGATCGCCACGACCACCACGACGAACGGCACCCAGCGCACCAACAACGATCGCGTCGCCGAGGTTGGCATCACCGCACGCTACCGAGTCACGGTCGAGCGCCCGGCGACGGGATGCTCGGCACCCTGGCCTCGAACTCGAGGAGCACCACGAGGCCGGACGAATCGCTGCGGCCACCCGGTTGGCCATCGGCGGACATGACACCCTGGAGCCCGGAGATCGAGCCACCCGCTCGATGGTGCGGCCGGGACTCACCGGACCCTGGCAGATCTCCACCATGGGCGGACTGTCACTGAACGATCCACCGGAGCTCGACAACCAGTACATCGAGAAGGCCTCGTTCGGAAGCGACATCGGGATCATCCTGATCACCGCAGCCACCGTGTTCGGCAAGAAGCCCCTCGAGCCCACGCGGCTCGCAGAGCGCCTCGGCTGGCCGACGGTTCCTTCGGGCCTCGCAGGCAGCGCAACCCGCCGGGCAACGGCAGCGTGTACGTCATCCTCGACGGTGACGCGTTCTGCTAACGGCACGGTGGCGATCGCGCTGTCGGCGACCGACGACACAGCGACGCTGACCGTGGCCGCCGACGGACCCGGCCCCGGGCGCATCACTGCGGTGGGCAGACGCCGTCACCCACCGTGAACTGATCGACGGTGCCGTCGGATACCGAATCGAACTCGAACGTCAACTGCCCAGCACAACCCTCCACGAACAGGGCGCCGTAGTCCTCCCCGTAGAAGATCTGGCTCTCCTCGTGCTCCTGCGTTCCCTTCGGCCGAAGTTTCTGCCCACCGGACCCATTCACGATGAGCGGCACATCACCGACCATCAGGCGCTCGTAGGAATGCTCGTGACCGGAGATCACCACGTCGGCGCCCCACTCGACGAACGGCCACTGGACCTCCTCGATGGATCCATGGTGGCCGGAGGACAACGGCGGGTGATGGGTCACCACGATCTGCCACGGTGCCGTCGACGCCGCCAGATTGGTGCGGAGCCAGTCGGCCTGGGCCGAATCCTCCGCGACACCGTCAGGCTCCTCTTCGTTGGTGTTCACCACGAAGAATTGGACAGGGCCCTGCACGAAATCGTAGTAGCGCTCGTTGCCCGATGTCCCGCTCGTCTCGATGCCCTCGCCGGGCAGGTCGAAGTAGTCGAGGTAGCGGTCGAAACCACCGCGTGAGCTGTAGTCGTGGTTGCCCGGAGCGGGGAAGAAGCGGTTCACCTCGGCACCGGCGCCGTACTCGCCGTCGTAGTTGCCGATGTAGTCGGCGTAGTACTGGCCAATCGCCCGATCCGGGCTGAGCGCGTCGTACCGGTTGTCGCCGGTGGTCACGATGAACTGGGGTTGCCACTGATCGACCAGTGCGGCCACGTCGGCCTCGCCGCAACAGTCGGTGCCGAAGTCACCGATGACGGCGAATCGAACCGATCCTGTCGGCACAACCGGTGCGCCTCGATCGGTGGTCTCGGGCGAGCCGATGGTGTCGACCGGTTCGGTGATGTCCGGTGCTTGTGTGCTGTCGGTGGGATCGATGGACCGCACGTCGACCGACGAGGTCCCACTATCGCACGCCGCCACGAACAGCACCGCCCCGACGAAGCCGGTGGCGAGCGCGCTGCGGGCGGTAACTTGACGAGAACTTCCGAGGCCCGGCACGACACCAACGGTACTCCCGGCCGGTGAACGCCTCAGGTCGCTCTCCCAGTCCGCTCGCATGACCGACTCACTCTCCACGCTGCTCGACCTCTTCTACGAACGTGAGTTCTTGTGGGGGGTCGCACTCGGCGCGATCGCTCTGGGAGTCGTCGTGACCACCTACCTCCTTCGGCGGCAAGCGCCGTGGGCTCTCCTCACTGCAGTGGCCGTCATCGTCGGACTCCCGCTGATCGACCAGACCCGACGCCCACTCGTCCTCGGTGTCGTCGTGCTCGCCGCCGGCGGATGGTTGCTCGACCGGGCCGCTGCGAGGATCGATGCCACCGGCGTTCGGGTCGCCGGTTGGGCCATCGTTGTCGTCGGCGGGATATTGATCGGACTCGCCACGCCCGCAGACAGCGCCCGTTGGATCGCGCCCGCCGCAGTGATCGTCACGATCGCGCTCGGAGCGCTGCTCGCGAGATGGAACCAGATGGCCGAAGCGGAATGGCTGGGATCCATGTTCGCGATCGCGGCCTTCGGAACGTGGACGACTGTGCCCGACACCGAACTCGCACGTCTGCTGCTCGGCGTGGCAGTTGTCACGAGCGTCGGCACGATCCGCCCGATTCACGCACGGGTGACGACCGCAGGCGCATTAGCGCTCGCTGGAGTGTTCGCATGGCTTCCCACGATCGGAGGTGCACCAAGGCCCGCATCGATCATCGGCGCCTGGACGTGCGTCGGAATGATCGCCGTACTCCCCGTCGTCCGGCACCGCTGGTCCGATCGTTCGACCATCCCCGTGTGGCAGGTGCTGGCACTGCATGCCGCGATCGCACTCGTCGGCGCTCGCGTCATCGGCTTGTGGACATGGGCCATCCCTGCGGTTCTCGCCTCCACAGGGCTGTTCTTCGTCACCATCGCCGCCGTACGCTGGTCGGGCTCTTCAGATCGGCGCGCCGCACGCCGATAGGTTCCCATCGTGGATCCACTTCTCCAGAAACTTGCCGACCGGTCCGCTGTGATCGCGGTCATCGGGCAGGGCTATGTCGGACTGCCCGTCGCAATGCGCGCCTCATCCGTCGGGTACCGCACCATCGGCTTCGACGTGTCCGAGCGACGTGTCGAGTCGCTCCGATCGGGCGTCAGCTTCGTCGGCGACGTCTCCGATGCCGAACTGGTAGAGGCACTCGCCAACGGTTACACGCCGACAACCGACGACGCCGAGCTGGCCGGCTTCGACGTCGCCGTGATCAGCGTTCCGACACCGCTGCGCGACGGCTCACCTGATCTCGCCTACATCGAAGAGGCCGGACGAACCATCGGCGCGCATCTGACAGCCGGTGCCTGCGTGATCCTCGAGAGCACCACCTACCCCGGAACGACGACGGAACTCTTGGCACCGATCCTCGAGGAGGCCTCGGGTCTCTGCCACGGCGAGTACCGGCTCGGGTACTCTCCCGAGCGGATCGACCCCGGCAACACGACACACACCTTCCTCAACACACCGAAGGTCACGAGTGGGGTCGACGACGCGTCGCTCGCCGCGGTCGACGGGTTCTTTGCAACGTTGGTCGAGCACACGGTGCCAGTCGGATCTCCCGCCGAGGCCGAACTCGTCAAGCTGCTCGAGAACACTTTTCGCCACGTCAACATTGCGCTCGTCAACGAGCTGGCGATGTTCGCGAGAGAACTCGGTGTCGACATCTGGCGAGCAATCGACGCAGCATCGACGAAGCCGTTCGGATACATGCGCTTCACACCCGGTCCCGGCGTCGGAGGCCACTGCCTCCCGATCGATCCGAGCTACCTCGCCTGGCGCGTCAAACAGCACCTCGGCCGCACTTTCCGGTTCGTCGAGCTTGCCAACGATGTGAACGAGCACATGCCGGACTACGTGCATACTCGCATCACTGCATTGCTCAACAGCCAGCGCAGGAGCCTCAACGGCAGTCAGGTCCTGCTCTTGGGCCTCGCATACAAGCGCGGCACCAGCGACTGGCGGGAAAGCCCCAGCATTCCGGTCGCCGAACGGCTCGCCGGCAGCGGAGCCGACATCACCTTCTGCGACCCGCACATTCCAGCGGTCAACTCCGATCAGTTGCGGTTTCCGCGGGTGGACTTCACGTCGGAGACGCTCCGTGCCGCCGACCTGGTCGTGGTCCTGGTGGACCACGACGAGTTCGACGCCGAGACGATCTCGAAGCATGCCAGGCTCGTGTTCGACACCAGGAACGTCATGCGCAACACGGTGTTCATCGGCGAAACGATCTGAACGGCGCATGAACTCTGGGTGCACTGCAGCGAAATAATCACGATGAGTCTCAAGTTCGAGCCGTCACTGGACGATACTGCCGACATGAACGAAGTCACATTTGCGCAGATGCTCTTCGGAGCCTTGGCTGTGCTGATGTTCCTCGAGGCGCGAAGCGCTGGCAAGCGGCGCGATGCCCCTCGCAACCCTGAGTACGCCGACCACTCCCCTGAATTCCATCCGAAACTCCTCGTCAGGTGGGATGACGAGGCCAACGACTCGTCCGCCAGCGACTGTGAGCGCGGTCCCGTCTCCTCGATTCGCACTGAGCGTCGACGCTCGAAGCCGCTCGTCTCCAGTTCGCGCTGAACGACATCGCCAGCGATGGCGGGGAGGTCTCTCGCTGGCCCGCCTCAAGAAGTCGCCACCGCGGTCGATACATCCTTTGCCGGCTCGGTCACGTGTCGTTGTGACCAGCCCAAGGACCCACCGATGGAACATCAGCCCGCCGAAGAGATCGACAGCAGCATGTCAGGCGGCCGCCGTGCATGGGCTCGCCTTGCATCTCGCAGTGTTCGCCTGCGCTCGGACAAGATCCTCGGAGTCCTGGATCTGGTGCTCGCAGTCGCGTCGTACGTGCTGATGCTCGTGCTGCGATACGACGGGTCTGTCGGCGACGACGCCTGGAACCGCCTCCTGCGATTCATGCCGCTGGCGTTGCTGACCGTGTTGGTCAGCAACGGAGCATGGGGACTCTACGGCCACCTCTGGAAGCACGCCAGCGTGTTCGAGGCGCGCCTGTTGGCACTGTCTGGCATCACGATCGCCGCCCTACTGATGCTCTTCGAGTGGCGCACGAGGGACGTCCCGCTGTCCGTCGTGGTCGGTGGAACGCTGTTGCTCACCTTCCTCATGAGTCTGGTGCGATTCCAACGGCGACTCTTCTCCTACCGTCGCGAAGTCATCGGCCCGGGCTTCGCGTCGTCGTGATCGGTGCAGGCGACGCCGGCGCCGGGCTCGTGGCCGACATGGTCCGTAGCCCTCGAGCGGGGTTCACACCCGTAGCCGTGCTCGACGAAGATAGCGGACGCCACGGCCGCTCCTTCATGGGGTGCCGATCGCTGGTCGCATCGACGATCTCCCGTCTGTGGTCGAACGCACCGGCGCCCACGTCGCCGTGTTCGCAATGACCAACGCACCGCAGGAAACCCTTCGCCAAGCGGCAGCCGCCGCAGAGGCCGCCGACGTCGCGCTCAAGATCGTGCCGGGAATGTCCACGACGATGCGCGAGGGAACCTCACTTCGCGACATCCGCGACGTCCAGATCGAGGACCTGCTCGGACGCACCGAGGTCGTCATCGATCTCGAATCCATTCGGTCGATGCTTCGGGGCCAACGGGTTCTGATCACTGGCGCAGGCGGATCGATCGGCTCGGAAATCGCACGCCAGGTTGCAGCGTGTGAGCCCGAACACCTGTCGCTGCTCGACCACGACGAGACCCACCTGTTCGACATCGCCAACGAACTTCCGGCCGGCAGTGCCGTTCAAGTGCTCGCCGACATCCCCAATCGAGCCCTGATCCAACGTGTCTTCGCTGTCGAGCGCCCGTCGATCGTGTTCCATGCCGCGGCCCACAAACACGTCCCGCTGCTCGAAGCCCATCCGGCCGAAGCGGTGATGACCAACGTGGTCGGGATGGAGAACGTGCTCGAAGCTGCTGCTGGCAACGGCGTTCAGCGTCTGGTCTTCATTTCCACCGACAAGGCCGTGTACCCAACGTCAGTGATGGGCGCGTCGAAACGCATCGGCGAACAACTCGTCCTCAATCGGACGCCGACCGGTGCCGCGTATTGTGCGGTCCGCTTCGGCAACGTCCTCGGGAGCCGAGGAAGCGTCGTGCCGACCTTCATGAAACAGATCGAGCGGGGCGGCCCGGTAACCGTCACCGACCGCAGGATGACGCGCTTCTTCATGTCGATCGAAGAGGCCGTGCAGCTCGTCCTCCAAGCCGCCGCCCTATCAAGCCCTGCACGCGGCGGCGAGGTCTTCATGCTCGACACGGGCGAGCCCGTGCTGATCTACGACATCCGCGTGGAGATCACCGGTGTCCGGCCCGGCGAGAAGCTCGTCGAGGAACTCACCGCACTGGAGGAAACCGAGCACCCGACCGAACACCCATCGACCCGAAGTGTGACCCCCATCACCATCGAGGCCGACGAACTCGACACAGGCGTTCAGATGCTCGAACGACTGGCCCGCAATCTAGCGGACGACGAGTGCCGCGACGCCCTCGCCCGCCTCGCCCTCGTCGAGCGACGGACAGGACGTTCATCGTCGTCCGAGTTCGAGGCGGTTCAGTCAGCCAGGCGCTGATCGTAAGATGCGACCCGACGGCCGAATCGGGCGCCGCGCATGTCCGACAGCGGGAATGATGATGACACCCTCATGAGTAGCAACTTCTCGACCGAGTTCGAGCCGGTCGCTGCGGCGAGCGCGCTGTTCGGTGCGCCGAGCGGGACCAACGGTGCCCGCCGGTACTCGTCGATCGACGTCGCGCAAGCCGACGACCACGGTCTGCTCGGAATTGTCGATGTCGGCGTCGGCGTCGGCCTCGTCGACCTCGACGCCGATGCGGCGGCAATGATGGCGATGCTGTTGCGGCGAGCGAGCGAAGAAGCCGTTGCGTTGGAATCCCGAACAGTGGCAGCGACCATTGCACTGAGCGAGGTCGGCGTCGACTCCACGGTGCTCAAGGGTGTCGCCGTCGCCCATCTCGACTACCCATTTCCCGAAATGCGGCACTTCGGCGATGTCGATCTGCTGGTTGGCGGGAGCGACATGGAGACTGCCGTCACCGCGCTCGAAGCCACTGGGTTCGCGCGGCACTACGACGAACCGTACGACGGCTTCGACGAACACATCGGCAAAGGAGTCGCCGTCGAGGACGCCGAGGGCACCGTTTTGGACCTCCACCGCACGCTGGCGCTCGGCTACTTCGGTACCCGACTTCCCGTCGCCGAATTGTGGGAGCGTCGCGACCGCTTCGATGTGGCCGGCACATCGTTGCGAGCGCTCGGCCGGACTGCCCGCTTCGTGCATGCTGCGTTGCACATGGCGCTGTCGCCGACACAGAAACTGGCCAACGGCCTCGATCTGTGCATGATTGCCTCGAGGCCGTCGACCATCGACGCAAATGAGGTCATCGACGTGTCACGACGATGGCATTGCGCGGCCCCGGTAGCTCATGCGATCCGCTCCACCGCCGATCGATTCGGCGACACCTGGGCGAGCACCGAGCTCATCCGCTGGAGTCTCGACTACCGCCCGACGGCCGGCGAGCGACTCGCCCTCGCCGCATTCGACGGACCGTTTTCGGGCTCGGCGGCTCGCAGCCTCACTGCAGTCGCCGGGCTGCGCTCGGCGTCGCTCGTACGGCGCGCCACGGTCGGGTTGATCGCGCCGAGACATGGAGAACGCGAATGACCTGCGACGCGGCGACGAACGTGATCAGATCAGTCGTGGACTACGCCGAGCGAGCGAAGCTGCTCGACCGACGCTGCGAGATCTGCGCAGGCGTCGATCAGGGGGACGTCGAACTCGGACGCGATGAGTTCTGCGAACCCATCGAGCGGTTCGCCATCGATCAACTGCCAGGTCGCCGACGTCGCGCCCGACAACACGTGTATCTCGCCCGACAGCGGATCGGAAAGCACCACGTCGCCGTCGATGACGACCCAGTTCACTTCCGCTCGCCGACGCGGTGCCCGCTCCATCACAGCCCACCCTACGTGGCCGACCGAACCCACCGGAGCCCTTTGTGAACGAGGTTCATCGAGCGTCGATGGTTGCGCGTCGTCTGCGGCGCGTCCCGGCGGCCACACGGTCGAACGGCGCCGAGCGGTACGTCTGCGCGGTCGGATGGGGCACACGGGTCCACCGGCTGGAGGGCGCTGCTGGCGCTGTGTGGATGGCACTCGAATCCTGTGACCATCTCGATGAGCTCGCCGCCCACCTCGAGGTGGAGCCACACGACCCCTACCTCCTCACCGCCGTCGACCTACTGGTCGGCGTCGGGCTGGTCCAAACGGACGAGCACTGATGAGTGCCGATCTGCGCCGCTGCGCGCTCGATTTCGAGTTCACGGTGGCCAACGAACTCGACGTCGATCTCGACTCGTATTTCGAGACGTTCGATCCGGCGACGCCCATCGCTGCTGGCAATGCTGCGACCCGACTGGAGTTTCGGCGCGCGGACGACGACTTCTTCGAGTTGTCGATCGACGGCCACCTCGCGTTCAGGACCCTCGACCTCGCGGTCCTCCTCCACCAGACGATCTGGGAGATCACACGCCGCGCCGTCGACGCCGTGCCGAATTGCGTGGTGCTCCACGCAGCCGTCGTGGTTCTCGACGGGACCCAGGTCCTCGTATCAGGCCCGTCGGGCGCTGGAAAGAGCACGCTCACGGCCGCGTTGCTTGCCCTCGGTAGCGTGTACCTCACCGACGAAGCGGTGGTCGTCGAGCGCAACGGGCGTCTCGGAGCAATCGTCAGGAGACCGATTCAACTGAGCGCACATTCGCTCGCAATGCTCGGGCTCGACGACGTCGTACCGCTTCGGCTCCCCGATGGCAGCGGCTACCTCCCCATTCCGCCCCACGCACGACGACCGGGCGACGACGAAGCGATCGCCATTGTCACCCTGGAGGGCCAAGCCGGACCGCTCACCATCCGACGACCTCGCCGATCCGAACTCGCAGCGGGTCTCGTACGCGAGAGCTTTGCCGACCACGCACTTTCGCAGCACGGCCTCGAGATCGTCAAGGAATTGTCAACTCGATGCGTTCACATCGCCCTGAGTGGTGGATCGGTGACCGAACGCGCCAACGCCGTGTCAATTCTCGTCCAAACACCGTAATTCCATTGCGCTGGGACTGTCCCCGGCGTACAGTCGTCACTGCGGTCCAACAGCGAAGGCGAGGCCATACTCGATGGAAACACAGCAAACCACACAGGTTTCGAGGCGACAGGCGCTTCGACGGGGTGCTGTTGCAGGCGCAGTCGTCTGGGGAGTTCCGATGGTCGTCTCGAGCCGAGCCCACGCAAGTGGCGGTTCGAGCGGTGCCGGCATCGACGGCCCGGTCAAGTCGATCACCTGCACGTGGAACCAGCGTGCGTGGAGGTCCAACCGCGGTACCGGAACAAGATCTGAGAATGACTACTCCGATGTACAGTTCATCGAAGTCGACGGTGGCAACGGTTGGAAGGTCTGCGGGTTCGGAGACAGTTTCACTCTCCTCGCCGGTCACGTGTTGAAATTCAGGCCACTCCTGCAGGAAGGCGTCAACTGATCATGGCAGCCACCGATGCAACACCGGCCGACGCGGCCGCGCCTACCACGACCACCACCGAGGTCCCGTCAACCACGACGACCCCCACCACGACCGAGGCACCGTCCACCACCGAGGTTCCGACGACCGAGCCACCCACCACTGCGGGGGCACCCTCCACCACCGAGGCACCCGCCGTCGACACGACTGCCCCTGCCCCTGCCCCTGCCCCTGCCCCTGCGATCACGGTCGCGGAAGCCCCGATCGAGACCATCGCGATCGACATGAGTGGACGCACCGATCTCAACATCGGCGACGTGTTCGGCCTGTTCCAGGTCGTCGACGCCGAGAGTGCCTGACCATCGGTCGCTCGGCATCGCCGATACTCTCGGACGTTACCTAGCCTGACGGGCGTGTCCACGACGCACGCCCTGCCCGATCTCATCGACACGGGAAACTCCCGATGAGGATTCTTCACATCATCACTGACACAGACCGTCGCGGCGCCCAGGTGTTCGCAGGAGACCTCGGCGACGCTCTCGGCCGGCGCAACCACGTCGTTCACACGGTGGCGCTGGCACCAGGTTCGCGGCGCCCGCCGCTCGATGTGCCGGTGCTCGGCAATCATCGTCGTGGCCTCACGACGCTGCGCGCGCTGCGCACGGCGATGGATCAGTACGACGTCACGGTCGCCCATGGATCATCGACACTGCTCGCCTGCGCGATTGCCGGCGCCGGACCCGGACGACGGTTCGTATACCGCCAGATCAGTGACTCACGGTTCTGGGCGCCGACCCTTCTGCGACGAGTACGGGTGATGGCGTACATGCGCGCTCCAGACCGCATCGTGGCGCTGTCGTCGTCAGCGCGAGACACGCTCGTCGACTACCTCCGAGTGAAACCCGGACGCGTCGACGTGGTCCCGAACGGCGTACCGAAGCGAACTTTCGCTACCCCGACGCCAGACGAACGGCGCAGGAGTCAGGTACACCTCGGGCTGCCCGAC
>Ga0105049_10009737_pt1 | contig 11049 bp, 7 predicted proteins | sample MAT06_FD_78087 | JGI IMG/M metagenome (GOLD analysis project Ga0105049, IMG submission 78087) | Freshwater microbial communities from Lake Fryxell liftoff mats and glacier meltwater in Antarctica - MAT-06 | ecosystem: Environmental > Aquatic > Freshwater > Ice > Liftoff microbial mat | place... | reverse complement strand
CCTCCCATCCCTCAACATACATAAAATAGTTAAACACCCCTCCGCGTCTCCGCGTGCAAAAAATCGACGAAGTCGCCCACCCGTCCCTCACACCCAAAAAACAATTTCACTCATCTCCGCGTCTCCGCGTGCAAAAAAACGACGAAGTCGCCCCCCATCCCTCAACATACATAAAATAGTTAAACACCCCTCCGCGTCTCCCCGTCTCCGCGTGCAAAAAAAACGACGAAGTCGCCTCCCATCCCTCAACATACATAAAATAGTTAAACACCCCTCCGCGTCTCCGCGTGCAAAAAAAACGACGAAGTCACCCCCCGTCCCTCACACCCAAAAAACAATTTCACTCATCTCCGCGTCTCCCCGTCTCCGCGTGCAAAAAAAAACGACGAAGTCGCCCCCGTCGTTCAATATCATCAATAAACCCCCATTTAAACATTCATCATCACCGGCATCACCAACATCAACAAATCTTCCGCTTCGTCACTTTCTGTCGGCAACAACAACCCTGCGCGATTCGGCGTGCTCAGCTCCATGCGCACCTCTTCATTGTCCATTGCGTTAAGCATTTCCAACAAAAACTTCGCATTAAATCCAATTTCCATATTATCGCCTTCGTAAATGCAATCTAAGCGCTCATTAGCTTCATTGCTAAAGTCTAAATCCTGTGCATTTACAATTAGCTCGTTGCCTTTAATTTTTAATGTAACTTGGTGTGTAGTTTTATTCGAGAAAATAATTACACGACGCAAAGTATTTAAAAAATCTGCGCGGTTAATTGTTAATCGATTCGGATTTTCAGTCGGAATTACTGCGTTATAATCCGGATATCTTCCTTCAATTAAACGACAAATTAATTTCACATTATTATAGCTGAAAAACGCAAATGAGCTATTATAAGAAATAGTAACTTGCGTTTGTTCGCCAGGTAAATTTGCTTTTAATAAGTTTAACGCTTTCTTAGGCAAGATAAGCGATGCAGGATCATTTGTTTTTGCATCGGTTCTGCGATAACGCACTAATTTATGCGCATCAGTTGCCACGAAATTAATTCCATCTTTATTTAATTGGAATAATACTCCTGTCATTGGTGGACGCAACTCATCGTTGCCAGTTGCGAAAATGGTTTTATTAATTACCTTCTGCAATACTCCTGAGGGCAATGTAATATCCGACATTTTATCATCGTTAGCAACACGTGGGAAGTCATCACCGTTTTCGCCGTTCAATTTATATTTACCACGGTCGGTTGTAATTTCTACCTGAGTGCTATCTTCATCAATCGAAAAAGTTAGCGGTTGTTCAGGAAGGGTTTTTAAATAATCGACCAATATACGAGCGGGAATTGCAACCTTACCTTCCGACTTCGATTCTATATCTAGCCAAGTTGTAATGGATGTTTCAAGGTCGGTACCGGAAATGGTGAGCTTGTTCTTTTCCACCACAAATAAAAAATTTTCCAGAATCGGTAAAACCGTATTCGGACTCACAACGCCATTCACCGTTTGGAGATTGCGTAATAACGCAGTTGTACTTACTATAAACTTCATGCTCTAAATTTTGAGTTACAGCAAAGGTAAACATTAGAGCCAAAAGTGTTTTCAACAAATGGTGGATTTCACATTAACTTTGTCCTATGAAGTTTACTGGTCCTGTTTTTATGCTCGCAATTATAGGGTTTATTTCTCGAAACCCTTTACAGGCACAAGTTGCAGCTCCACCATTTACCATCACGCTCGAAGAAATAACTTATAGCGATTGGCCAGGTTTGCACTCTTTTGCGTTGGGCGAATGGGATGAGCAATGGTTTATCATGACTGGAAGGAGCGGAGGGCTCCACGGATTCATACCACCGAACACCTTTCCAAAAGTTCAGGCCAACAATCAAATTCATCAGTTTGACCCACTAACCGGCGAATATCAAACCGCAAATTTGCTCGATTTGTCACCTGATATCCGCGATCAATTGCAAAGCACCAATCCCCAACATTTTCAACGTGGGAAATATTTATATATCGTTGGTGGTTATGGATATCAAGAGGCAACCGATAGCTTAATTACTTTTCCGGCTTTGCTCGCAGTAGATTTAGAGATGTTGTCCAATTTAATTGCAACAGGTGAATCTGTTACACCGGCCATTCGCAGATATGCTGATACGTTATTTGAAGTAAGCGGTGGCGAAATTGGCGTGTTAGAGGATAAAATTTATTTGTTCGGCGGACATATTTTTGCTGGCGAATATTCTAAACCTGCTGGCCCACAATTTTTTCAGCAGTATACCAATGCGGTGAAGAAATTTAATATTAATGATGATGGTATTAATATTACTGTAAGTGATATCGAAATATTAAAAGATACAGCAGTATTTCATCGCCGCGATTTAAATTTTGTTTCCATAATTACACCAGGTGAAGAAGAAATGCTTGCTGCTTTTAGTGGTGTATTTCAATATGAAGGAGATTTTGTTTGGTTTTCACCTGTGTATATAAATGATGCAGGTTATGCAGAAGATGAATCGTTTTATCAAAAATTAAATAATTATACCTGTCCGGTGATGGGAGTTTATGACTCTGTTACGCAAAATTATTATGCAACATTTTTCGGTGGCATCGGTCAATATTATTATAAAGAAGAAGATGATACCATAAAGCAAGATTTAAATGTGCCATTCGTAAACGACATCTCCACGGTAATTAAATATGCTGATGGCACTACAACGCAATATCCGCAACCAATTCAATTTGATGCCTTGTTAGGCACTAATGCCGTATTCGTTTTAAATAGTGCAATTCCGCATTATACCAATGAAGTAATTCAATTGCACAACATCAACGGTGAAGTGTTTGCAGGCTATATTTACGGCGGTATTGATGCGCTAATTCCTAACTTTACACCAAGTACGGCAAGTAATCGATTATTTAAGGTTTTTATAAACTACGAAAAACCAATTGGCATTAATGATACACCAAAATCAACAATTACTATTTTCCCAAATCCAACAAACAATCAACTCACTATCATTAATCAATCGTTAAATACAATATCTAAAATAGAAATTGTAAATCAGATTGGTGAAATAGTTTTAGTGCAAAGCCACAATATTTTATTCGGATCTAAATTAACCATCAATGTAAGTGAATTATTGGCTGGTATATATTTTGTTAAATTATATACTGCTGCTGGTGTTGAAGTAAGCGAGTTAGTGAAGCATTAAGTTAATTTAAACGGATAGTGTTGTATTGGCATTCCAGTAATTTAAAGGTATATTCAATTCGAAAGATTAAGTATTAGGCCTCAAATGAAGCTAAGTTTGATGTGGAACATATAAATTAAGTTCAATTTATTTATTTTTACAGTATGGCAAATAAGCGCTATCATTTACCAGACGAGGTAATTACATTAACAGAAGGTTTTAAGGAATTTGATGAGCGATACGGCATTTCAGTAGCGCAAAGGCACTTACTGCCTGATTTGTTGTCAAAGTTTAATGACGATAATCCAGATGCAGCAATTGACCAACTTAAGGCACTTTTGGTTAAACACCCTGGCCACATTTTGTTGAAGAGTATGCTGGCATTAAATTACATTACTAATAGTGATTTTACATCTTCGCATCAACTTGCAATGGAAATACTTAAAAATTACCCAGATTTTATCGATGCTAAAAGATGTCTCGCCTATAATTTATTAAGACACGGGGAACCAGAAAAGGCAGACGAACTATTCGAAGGATTTACAGGTTGCAGTAAATTGTTTGTCAACAGAAAAGCGATAACTTATCTAGAATATGGTTCATATACTATTGCCGCAGTTGATTATTCGTTAAATGTCCTCGATTTTGAAGCTGCTCAAGATTATGTTGATGCAATTTATGCAATACCATTATTGGTAGATATCGCTGACCAATTACAAGAGCAGGTTGATGCTTTTCAAATTGCTGATTATATTAATCCTAAGAAAGATGTGTTTACAATTTTCAGTATAACTCCAATTCCCGTTACGTTAAAAACACAACCGCCAAAATTTAATCATAATGAAGTAGTTAAATTTTATCAACTTGGTTTTAACATTGAAAACAGTTTTATTCACGAGATGTTATTACTGCCGCGGAAAACGTTTGTTGCGGATTTATTATTAATACTCAGCGATTTAGAGGAGCGATATAGTTATTTGAGTGGGCCTAACACCTTAACCAATCGATATATGTTATGCCACGCGATTGCTTTTCTTGGCGCGGTTGAAGCCGAGGAAACTTTGCCTGATTTGTTGAAGTTTTTGAAAAATAATGATACATTTTTAGCATATTGGATTTACCCTGGCTTTCTTGATGATTTGTTACCATTTTTTACAATTTTAGGTAAGAATAATATTAACCAATATGTGGAATTTCTCTTAGAGCCTGGTATCTCAGCTAGTGCAAAATCATTAATTGCTGATTCGTTATTTCAAATTAGTATGCAATTTCCAGCTAAATATCCGCAAGTAATAGCAGCATATCAAAAAATATTTGGTGTACTAAATGGGAAAGATGCTTTAATCAATGTTTTTGACGATTTGCTCGCTTTAACACTGTGTGAAGATGCACTCGAGTTGAATTACAAGCCATTGGTTGACTCCGTTAAATTGTTCTATTACAACAAAACAAACAACCCTATTTTTATTTGTACTTTTGAAGAAATGGTCGAACAAGCTGTGGAGGAGTCAACTTTCGACAATACGGTTGACATGAAAAACATTTACCAGTTTTATATGTACAATCAAATGGATAGTATAACTGATGAAATGTTTGATGACGAGGATGACGATGATGAATTTATTTTCCCTGTCATTTCACATGATGGAGACCGTCTTGCTGAGGTTAACATAAACAAATTATGCCCTTGTGGTAGTGGTAAGAAGTTTAAAAAATGTCACGGCAGTATACCAGTTATTCATTTCAATTAACCTATGAAAACAATCGCTTGCTTTAGTTAATTAACAAATTGCTTTACATGTAGTTATTAAAATTAAAGTCGAGTGCTTGCCGTAATTCACTCACTATTTCGTTCCAATACCTTCATTCAATACATTCGCATTTCCTGGCCTTTGTCTGTAGAAAAATTGTGGACCAACCATTAACTTCCCAAACACAAAATTTTGAATAATGCCAAGGTCATTGTCGTTGTTAAATACACCGTAATATTTATCCAAATCAAATTCAATCGGTTTGTCTTCTATTGTAAATTGCATTTTTGAACGCGCAGTGAGCGGACGATAATATATTTTTAACGTAGTTGTCTTTTTATTATTGTCGGTAATACTCATTAAACATGCAGGCCGGCTTGCTAAAAGTGAATCGCGTTTTTCGGGTTCCAGAATAAAATATTCGGCATTTAATACTGCGAATTGTTTTAAATAAAAACTAACTATTTCAGGATTTAGCGGTTTCGAACTCGCTGTATTACCAACTAACTCAAATGTATTGTCTGCCTTTTTTACAATGCTGAAAGAAGAATCACGCATGTGAGTATAAGTGATGTCTATTTGACTAATATTTTCTGGTTTATACGCAAATATTTGCTTGCTTTTCCAATCCGTTTCGTCAGTAAAAAATACTGTTGCTGCAAATCCTGAAAAGCCAGGAATATTAACCACAAACGGATGGCCAGAACCTTCCATTAACATAAAGGTGCCATTAAGCGGCGCAGTGTTGTCGCCTATATAAAATCCTTTCGATTTTTCTCCTTTAGTATCGTAAATTTCTACGCGCGTTCTTCTACCGGCTATATTGGTAACTACAGTATTGTGCATCGATTTAGCAACAGGTATTTTAACTTCCAACTGATGTAAAGTGCTAAGTACGTTATGCAGTGCATCCGGACGTGGCGCGTATACATCATTCATAAGCCATACGCCGCTTGTGTTGCTTAACTTAATGGTATCGCCTTTTAAATTGGTTAATAAAATTTTGCTGATTGCAGTAGTGTCTTCAACAGCAAAGGCAGTATCTTTTTTTGAATAAGAACCTTCGTTATTGCGAATTAATGTAAAATAAGCAACCACCACTAAAATTGCCAATATACCTAAATATAACCAGTTACGTTTCATTTTATTTTATTTACGACGCATATTTTCTATTGCGAATAAAGAAATAAATACCACTAAAAATATACAATAGTAATAGTGGCACAATCATATTTAATAGTTGCCACTGAACCCTGTTGTCACCAACTTTTTGATCGTCAAGCGGACGCAATTTCACTTCTTTAGCGCGCGTAGCAATAAGTCCATTCTGGTCGCATAAATATTCAACGCAATTCATAGCGAAATCTTTATTACCATAAATATATCTTTCGATGTAGTTAATGCCTAACATGTCAGGTTTGCCATCTTCGCCAACAAAATTCTTGATTAAATCGCCATCGCCAATCATAATTTGTTTGGAGCCAACACCACTTTCTAAAAATTTACCATCTTGATACCCAAATCCGCTTTGGTGCAAACGTGCCGCGGTTGGCTTCAGCGATTTAAATGCAGATGGAAATTTCCCTTCCAACAAAACCGCAACAGGTAAATTGGGTTTGTTGTATTGTTGATCAGTTGGCGCGAATTTAGCATCTACAATATTAAAATTAACACGCGCTGGCGTAGTTAAATAGCGGCTCAATCCAGAAGTAGTTAATAATATTGTTTTTGATATTCCAGGAACTGCAATGGTATCAACAGTGCTCACAAACTTACCTTCTACGGCATCCACATTTTTACTGATTGGATGATTCGAATTAAAATTATTTAATATCGGATTATATGGCCATGGCCGCATGATAAAATTTTCGCCATTAGCAACAGGCACATTGATATGCGTGCTTTGTTTATCTTGAATTATATTTGGATTAATTCGCGCTCCGTATTGCAATAACATATCCATAATATTCAACTCTCTATCAATTGCCATAAACTGACCATTGCCAGAATACAAGCTATCGAATTCTGCAATAACGGGATCTACCAACCATAAAACATTGCCGCCAGCCATAATATATTGGTCGATAATAAATTTACCTTCCATCGAAAAAGCAGTCTGCGGTTTCGCTATGATAATCGTTTTACATTCACGCGGAATTTCAAATGTGCTGTCGTTTTCTAAATCTATTTGCGTTACGTTATACAATTCATTTAATGAACCAGCAATATCGTTTAATTCAAATCGGTCGAGTTCGTTATGGCCAGCAATAAATGCGACAAAAGGCTTCTCTACAACGGTGAGTTGTCTGATGGCTTTCGTGAAATTATATTCCAACAATGAAATGGAAACGGAAGGGTCGCTATCCGGATTTAATGGCAATGGCATAGTGCCTCTATCTATTATTGGAAACGATATCTCAACATCTTTATAATTGATAGCTATAAAAGGAAATACATATTTAACCGAGGCTTCATCAGTTGCGCTTTCAAAAAACTGAACACTTAAAATTCCCTTATCTTCGAGCTGTTTAATAAATTCCGTTTGATTGGTTTCATCGGGAATGCTGAACGGGTCAAATACATCATACTGAATATTATCGCCACCGTAATTTTTAAATTGATCGAGCATTTCGGTTGCCGATTGCTGCAGTCGTTTCAAGTTTGGTGTCAAATTGCCCGATAAATAAACACGCACAAATAAAATATCATCTTGCTCCGCTAATAAAGTTTTGGTAGGCTCACTTATCGAAAATCTGTTTTCTGCGGTGAGGTCAATTCTGTAATAGAATCCCGACAAAAGAAAATTGATAATAATAACAATACCTATCAGTAAAAATAACTGCAGTATTGCTCTTCGTCTATTCTTTTTATATTGGTCTTGTAGTTCCATTTATATTGCGCTGATGCTCCTACTGCTTATTAATATTTCTTTACCATTTTCTGGCTCCCAAAGCCGTTTTTGTCATAAGCACGAATATGGTTATCATGCTCATAAAATAAATTACATCTCTTAAATCAATATATCCTTTGCTAATGTTTTGATAATGACGATTGATACTTATAGCATTAAAATAGGCATCTGCTGAGCCAACAAACATCGGTATTAGCGATAATGAATCAAATGCCAAATAAAAAAAGAAGCAAGCAAACATGCCCGTAATAAATGCTACAATCTGGTTATTCGTAATGCAAGATGTAAATAAAGCAATGGCAACAAATGTGGCACCTAACAATATTAATCCGATATAGGAACCTATAATACCGCCAGTGTCGACATTGCCCGCTGGAGATGCCAAGGCGCTTACTGTAAAATAGTAAAGTACTGTGGGCAAAATAGCAAATATTACCAATGCCAAAGCGGCGAAATATTTTCCGAAAATTATTTGCATATCAGTAATTGGTCTCGTAGTAATAAATTCTAAGGTGCCACTATTTTTTTCTTCCGCAAAAGAACGCATGGTAATTGCAGGAATTAAAAACATGAGAATCCATGGCGCAAAATTGAAAAATGAATCGAGCGTTGCATATCCATCATCTAATATATTTGTATCAGGAAATACCCAAGCAAACAAACCGTTAGCCACTAAAAAAATAGTAATAGCAATATACCCGATGAGCGAGCTGAAAAATACATTTAATTCTTTTCTGAAAATGGCTATCAAAACCTGAAAATTTATTTGTTTAATTAAAAAATTGTAAGCTATTGTATATTTATTTCGTTAAGTCCTGGAACACATTTTCCAAAGTCTGTTTTTCAATATGCATATTTAACAACGTATATTTATTTTCAACGGCAAACCGGAACAATATTTCTCTAATATCACCATCACCTGCGTATTCAATCATTAAATGGTTGTCACCTTTTACGCTGCGAACACCAGGAATTTGCTGCAGTAATTTAACATCAGCTGTTTCTTTAAATTCAACTTGCACTAAAGTGGTTCCTTTTTCCATTCTTTGTAATCCTTCCACCGAGTCATCAGCAACTAAATTGCCTTTATTAATTATAATTACGCGACTACAAATGGCTTGCACTTCTTGCATAATATGGGTTGATAGAATTACCGTTTTCTCTTTCCCGATATGCTTAATCAAATTCCGCACTTCGGTTAATTGATTTGGGTCGAGACCGCTCGTAGGCTCATCCATTATTAAAACCTTTGGGTCATGCAACATGGCTTGCGCTAGACCAACGCGCTGACGATAACCTTTAGAAAGTTGCCCAATTTTTTTCCTGCGCTCTAAAGTCAATCCCGTCATGCCAATCATATCTTCTATACGTTTGTCGGCATTTTTCATACCATTTAATCGCGCCGCAAATTCAAGATATTCTTTCACATACATTTCCGGGTAAAGCGGATTATGCTCTGGTAAATAACCAGTGTTTCTACGAACATCAATGCTGTTTTTCTCGGTGTCAAATCCACAAACGCTTGCCTTCCCGCTGGTTTGGGGTATAAAACAGGTAAGCATTTTCATGGTTGTACTCTTTCCCGCACCGTTTGGACCCAAAAAGCCCACAATTTCACCCGCATTAATAGCGAATGAAATATGGTTCACTGCGGTTTGTTCACCGTATACCTTCGTTAATTGATCAACTATAACAGACATAAATTGAAGGCAAATTTAAACTAACTAACGCTTTTCTACATCGTAGCTATACACAATAACGGAATCTGACACAAAAGTGTATAGAAATTTATCCCTGCGCCAAATAATTACCTATTCTTCAAATTGCTTCAACCCAACTAAAGCAATGGTTTAGTTGGGATCTTAATGTCTATTGGTTTGTCAGTGTTTTAGCAGTGTTACACTTCTAGACACTATTGTATGAACGCTTAAAACCTTGATTCTTAAGGATATAACTTCTTAACACTTAGTTAATCTATTTTTTTTCTAGAAGTGCAGGAAATTGGTCATTTTTGTACTTACCTTTCACTAAAAGAATTTAACTAATGAAATTTTTCTACCAATCCACAGTAAAGAATTTGATACTTGGTTGTGCCATGCTTGTTTCAGGCAGCGTTTTCGCGCAAACAAATCCAACGCCGCAGGCCATTCCTTACAATCAAGATTTTTCGGGGTTAGCGCATGCCTCAACTACATATCCCGCTGGTATTCAAGGATGGAAAGTGAGTTCAGCTGCAACCACCTCATTCGTGACAACTGGGCCAACTGGCGACCAACTATTGTTGGCTTCTTCAAGTGCTTCATCTACAGCGGGTGGCGTGCTCAACTATAACGGCAAAGTAGGAACTTTAGCTTCGGGCTCAACAAATCCAGGCATTGCTCTTGCTTTAATAACAAGTGGAAAAAGCAATATCCGCGTGAATTACGATATCATGGTAATTCGAAATCCGTATGATGGAGCTTCTAACACACGCTTAAACGAAGCTACTTTGCAATATCGTGTAGGCACTTCGGGTGCTTTCACCACATTAACTGGTATCGAATACCAAAGTGGAACTACACTGCAAACAACAAGTGGTGTTACTACACCTCAAAATCTATTATCGCGCAGCATAATATTACCTGCTGCCTGCAATAACCAAGCTGAAATTCAAATTCGCTGGATTACCCGCGATATAACAGGCTCTGGCTCACGCCCAAGTTTTGCAGTTGATAATATCGCTATTGATGCTGATAGCGACCTCGATACCTATTATTCTGCCGTTGATTGTAACGATAATAACGCATCCATTTATCCAGGCGCAACCGAAATTTGCAATTTTATTGACGACGATTGCGATGGCATTACTGACGATGGCATTGCTTACTTGATATTTTATACCGACGCCGACATAGATAATTACGGTGATGCAAGCGCAGCAGGTGCTAATAATTGCACCGATCCAGGCGCAGGTTATGCAACAACAAATACAGATTGTAACGATGGTGATGCATCAATTAATCCGGGTGCAACAGAAGTTTGTAATGGTATTGATGACGATTGCGATGGTGCTGCTGATAATGGATTAACATTTATTGTTTATTATGGTGATATAGATGATGATGGTTTTGGTGATGAATTTAATACAACAACTACATGCGATGGTACACCTTCAGGTTATGAATTAGATGGTACAGATTGTGATGATGCAAATGCAT
>Ga0105049_10009736_pt1 | contig 11050 bp, 8 predicted proteins | sample MAT06_FD_78087 | JGI IMG/M metagenome (GOLD analysis project Ga0105049, IMG submission 78087) | Freshwater microbial communities from Lake Fryxell liftoff mats and glacier meltwater in Antarctica - MAT-06 | ecosystem: Environmental > Aquatic > Freshwater > Ice > Liftoff microbial mat | place... | reverse complement strand
TTCTTAAGACGGAGCGCCATCTTGATGAGTTCAGGAGCTTTACGAATCGGAATGCCGAATTTATTTCGCTTCAAGCCTGTTGAAATGAGTGGATGAGTTTTTGCCGATACATCAGGGTTTACCCTAAAAGAAACATTTGCGATTTTTTTATGTTCTTTAGCCACCAAGTCAATGGTTAGTAGTTCTTGCTCACTCTCGACATTGAAGAAGAGAATTTTCTTACGGATGGCATAGTCAATTTCTTCACGAGTCTTGCCCACACCATCGTAAATAATCTTTTCTTGGGGGATTCCCGCCTCGAGAGCTCTGTACAATTCTCCGCCTGAAACAATCTCGGCCCCAGATCCCATTTCTCCCAACAAACGAAGAATGGCTAAGTTAGAATTTGCTTTCATGGCGTAGCAAATTAAATGATCACGACCAGAAAAAACTTGATGCAGTTCGACGTAGTTTTGAACAATTTGTTCGGCGGAGTAGACGTAGTAAGGAGTGCCCACTTTTTCGGCGAGCGCTTCTAAGTCGACCCCTTCGATTTCGAGGCGATGGTTAGAATACTTCACACCCGGAAACTTTACGCCCACAACGACCTTTCAAAATTTAACGATAAGACCGGCTCTGCTTAAGAAAGTAAACTGCTTCTTAGAAACCGATTTATAAAAGGATCCCGGTTGCAGTGCGGCTAATACAAAATTAGTGCTCACGTACTCTCCCAAGGGGAAGTCATTAATGAGCCCATACTCTAGACCATAAAACTTTCCGCCAGTGCCGATGTTTTTGGCGGCAAAGGCTGAAACCAGTTGAATGGCGGGATGATACCAAGAGGTCCAACGGAATTGAGAGTAAAGACGTCCGTAAATAGCGTTCGAAAGAGAGCCTGAATGCGGAGCGTAGGCAGCACTACCCGTACGGTTGATGCCCCCGGGGATGGCTTCTTCAAAAAGAATATAACTAATATTATAGTCACGGTTGAAAGCCATGGTTTTCAAATCACGATTTGCGACATCGCCCGCGCTGGTCCCTGAACTATAGCCACCCTCAACAAGAACATTGAAATCCGAACGAACCAACCAATCAGATCGAAGTGCCGAATTAATCGCCAAAAGATCTCGACCAATGTGTTTTCCGGTAAAGAGATTCAGTTCACCCGAAAGCTCGACGGGTCCAAAACGATTCTTGCCATAGAAATCGATCATCCACATTTTAGTGGGAGAGCCGGCTAGGCTGCCATTTGTGCCCGGATCTGCAGAGCGAGCTTGGCCGAGGTAGCTAATATAAAGACCAAGGTCATTATCGTCGCTTTTACGGCCCATCTGAAATCCAAACTCATAAACATCGTCCGCACCCCGGTCGATTAAGCCTTCGTATACCCAACTCAATGAAGGCACCAAATAATAGGATCCAAAAGTAGTTTCGAAAGCGAGTCGATCACGAGTGGTTCCAATTTCTTGATCTAGCCCGTCCCCGGCATTGGCGAAGATCCCAATCCCCAAATGAAAAGGCATTCTACCGGCTTTTAGTATTCCGTAAGGAGTTTCGTACTCGAGCCAAGCTCTTCGCAATTGAATGGGTCCGACCCCTGTGGTTTGCATGGCGGCATCGGGAGCATAAGCGCCCCCATAAACCCAGCTATCCATTTCACTATCGAGTAAAGGCTTTCCTACTTGAGCACCACTGCCGCTCGCAGTGGTGTTGTTTAGGAGTGCGTGGCTATTGCTGGCCGGGTTATCATAGGGAATTCCACGGAAGTTTGTATTGCCTACCGCGCCGTCCATTATGTTGAACGAAGATTTGATTCGAATTTTTTCAGTAATAAAAAAAGTCGGGTCTAAGCGAAAACGGAAGTCTGCATAATTTCGCGCATTCGGCTTTTGGCTTCGATCTAAATCTTGATTGTAGTTGAGGTTGTATCGAGTTCTAAAGTATCCATTCAAATCTACGCCGACAGCGAAGACAGAGGGGGTGAGTGAGAAAAACAAAAGCGATAAGAGGATAAATCGATGAGCAATCATGTGACCCTTGTTTTAGTAAAAGGGCCCTTAAAAAGTCATCGAAAAAGCTTAAAAGCTGGGGCCGACTCGAAAATAAATTTCATTGATCGCATCTTGACCTTTTCGTCCGATAACTCTTTGGCCTTGCAAGAAGAGGACGTGTCCATAGCCTAGCCTGAAGCTAATCGGGTAAATGTAGCTTATGCTGATATCTGACCGGAGTTCGGCCCCCACGCTCTGGCTAAACTTGTTTATTTTGAATTCATGACTGGTTTGGGTGAATATATCGTACAAAGTGGCGTCTCTGGTTGAATCCTTGACAAAAGTTTGGCCCGCATCCGTAAAAATTCCAAAATGAAGATTACGAAACCAAAGGGGGGCTGTTCCAAAGCCAGGCATGTTTTTGAGAAGGGGAAAGCGAGCTTCAAGGCTGCCAGCTACAATTCCTTCTCCTCTTAAAAGCCCATCGCTCAATCCTCTAAGGTTGAAGGTGGATCCGATTCCTGGAAAGCTTCCGCCTAAGCGAAATGAACTCTGATAAAGACGGTCTAACCATTGCATTCCTAATAAGGCGTTGCCGGCCAGGGAGAAGTCTCGAAAGACTTCACCATAAGAAGTTGCCTTTAAACTGGTGGTAAGGGTTTTGAAATCGCTTCCTAAAACTTTAGGGCTGTAAGAGGCATTTAGACTGACCCCATTTCCTGTGAAAGGGCTAATTCCTGAAGGGTCCATAGCGATGGGAGTCTTCCAGTTAAGGGAGGCTCCCAAGAGCCATTGTTGTCCCTCGGTCGGCGAGAGTTTAGAAATCGAACGATAGGCAGCGGGAACGTTTTCAAAGTTATCGAGTAGGCCATTCAGCTCGGCAGAGTTCTCGATAAGGCCCAGTGGTTTCTTAAGTAAATAGCTTCGATCGAGGGCTCCGATACTAAGCGCGGCCGTCAACGAGTACGCGGGGATCTTGAATGCCCCATAGATACTTCCGCCATAAATTCGTTCATAGAATTTATCGACCCCGGCACGGATACCATCGGTGGTGTTGATCGGCTTAATCAAAATACTTCCTTGGTTAGCGATTTGAGCAAAGGCTGAGCCACCCAAAGAAAAACTTCTAAATCCGTTATAGTTGTAGCCAAAAGATCCTCCCGGGCGATTGGGAGTAATATAGTGGAAGGCCGTCGCTTGCCATTCGTGTCTTCCCAGCGGATCCCGAGCTAAAGTAGAGAGGCCGACTAGAGAATCGGACGACGAAAAAAACCAAAAAGGAATCATCAATTTCGGCAACAAAGTGCTGCCCATATCATAAGACGATTTGTTGAGGTCGGGCTCGGTTTTAGGGGCGGCCGCTAAAATAGGCGGGTCGTTACGAACAAAGTCGACACGACGAAGCTCAAGTCCAGCATCCTGATTCAAATCTAAACTTGTCTGGGTTGGAACAAATCCGTCTTCTTGATATTCGCTAACCACCCATTGATTTCTGATGCGAGAAGGCCAAAAAATTCCCGACCAAGCATCGGTGAGGGTTTCGGTCTTTTTAGAATTCAAATGGTAGGCGTAAAGGTTGAATACCTTGGCTTTGGTACCGCCTAGTTCGCGGTCGCTCACGAACACGATGGCATTGCCATCTTTTGAAAACGTAGGAAAGTAATCGAGATTCGTATCTTGAGTCAGAGCGCTTAGCTCCTTACTTTCTAGATTTAAGAGAAAGAGATCTCGGCCAAAGCCTTCTCGATGCATTGAAAACGCAATCGAGCGTCGGTCGGGAGAGATGCTCGGGAAGGCAAGGTTGTCAAAGCCTTCACCTGCATAAAGAACCTCTAATTTTGAAATATCTATGATGGGCTTCCATTTGCCGGTCAGTAAAGTAGCGCGGTCCGGAAGGGCCATTCGAACTAAAGAAGATTTATAGGCATCACTACGGATGGCTATAAATGAATTATCAAAAACCTGGATATCTTTGATGCGGAAGCCTTTGGTAACCCGAATCACTTTCTCTTCTTTCAAGTCATAGGCATAGAGGTCCGCGTAATTATTGAATCCGCCCACTCGACCTAGTTTGGCAAAAAAGATCATTCCATCTTTATAATTTGGGCGCGAAGGAGAGATATCTTTGGAGATGATTTTTGGTTTAATCAAGACTCCATTCTCGAGGCTGAAGCGCAAGAAGCCCTTACGATCTTTTTCAGAAGAATACGAAATATAAAAATGCTGATTCTCTTCATCCCAAGTTCCAATGCCAACCGCCTTGACCGAACTTCCGTCGGGCATTTTTAAGGCGCTGCCCGAAAACTTTGAGCGGTACTCTGAAACTAACTTCTTTTGAGCCGCGGTTTCTTCGATCCGCCACTCCTCCCATAGTCGGTCAAAGCTTTTGCCAAAAATACTGGCAGTCTTAAAGTTGAACCAGCCTGGAGCCAGAAAAAACCAACGAGCATTCTTATGGGCAAAATCTATCCAGCGATTCTCACCATATTTTTTGGCAATATATTGATGGAATCGAATGCCATAAAAGTAGGCGGCTTGACCGTACGGATAAACATCATTCCAGTACATTCCGCGTTCGATGGGGAGGAACCTGTCGTTGAGGACGGCGTCCCTAAAATACATATCTATATAAGAGGAGCGTCCGCGTCCGGCGGCGGTTAGGTTGGTTTCATTCAGCATCGCGAGCCCTTCGATCATCCACTGGGGCTGCGTCGAATTGGGGATGACGATGGATCCAAAAAGCGCTCTGAAAAACCGGTTTATTCCCAAGGCCATATCGATGTGCACGGTATGGGTTAGTTCATGGGTAAAAAGAAGTGCCAGCCAGTCATCGTAAGCGTCGAGAGCGGTTCCGTCATCGGGGAGGGCAATATTCAAAATGATGGTGTTATAAGGAAAGGGCGTCGAAAGCCCGTTGGCTTCGTCGGTATTATTCATCAAGACCACATGGATGGGAAGTCTTGGGGTCGATTTAAACTGTTTCGTATGATGTTCGAAAATGGTGTCGGCCATTCGTGCTAACGAACGAGCCACGGGTTCGGTTTCGTCTGAAAAATGAATATAGAAATATTTAGTTTTGGCAGTCTGCCAGTTCAAGTCCGGATCAGCCTCCACAAATCCGAGTAGCTCTTCGTCAACAGTGTGGGGATTGGGTGAACCAACAGTTACAAATGAAATAAGGCTAAAAAGTAGGGATGCAATCATTCTAAAATTTTGAGCTGAGAGGCACGATTCTCAATTTCGACCGGAAGGTGTCCCCAGCTCTCTCCGTCGATTTCTATTCTGACGTTTCGATTCAAACTCGTCGATTCAATCTTTAAATGTCTTAAGCTTTCTCGCTGCAAAAATTGGCCTGTGAGTTCGTCTTTAAACAATAATCGAAATGCCGCCCAAATCGTTCGTGGCCAGCTGGCTCGATTCAGAATAATTAAATCTAGCAAGCTATCATCCGCCTGAGCCTCTTTAGCGACTAGAATTCCACGTGCTCCCCAGGGAAGGTTTTGTACAAATCCCCCCAAAAGGTATCGAGGTGTGAGGGTCTTGCCATTCAACTCGAACTTAAAAGCCGGGCTGCGATAGAAAGGGACTAACCGTAACAAAACTCGAAAGGCCTGTCGCCGGACGCTGGTTTCTGGAAGCCGATGTAAGACCGCGGCCGGAAGTCCAAAGCTGGCATGACTAAAGAAATAGCGTTTTACACTTTCTCCGTATTGTCCCTGATAGCGAGCTTCTCCCAAATCTAATGTCACGACGCGTCGTTCGCCTTGCAAATAGTTTTTCAAGAATTCTATAAAGCTTCGAGAGCTCGGGCGGAGCTTGCGAAGATTTCCCTGATAAATTTCGTGATGCAGGCAAAGCTCAAGCGAAGTGCGGTCAGAAAGCGCGTTCACCACTTCATGCACCAGGCGATCGCCACCGGCACAAACCAAAAGCTTGGTCTCTGATTTTTGCAATTCGCGAGTGATATGCTCGGCGTGGCCGCGTCCTCGAATAAGGTGAAAAGAAAAATCTCGAGTGATTTCTCGTATTCGTTTCTCTTCTACCGGCCACCAAGGACCAATGTCGGCTTGGGAGGGGTCCAATAAGAAATGAACTTTTGCCATTAGACTTGCGGACTCAGTTTAAGGTGCAGGTCCTTCCACTGTTCAGCATCAATCATCGATGGCGCTTTGGTCAGAGGGCATTGGCCTCTTTGAGTTTTTGGAAACGCAATGACCTCCCGCAAACTTTCTCCTTTCGAAAGAACCATAGCGATTCGATCGACTCCGAAGGCGACTCCCCCGTGAGGAGGCGCACCATAAGAAAGTGCATCCAGCAAGAAACCGAACTTTTCACGAGCTTCTTCGGCGCTCAACTTTAAGAGTTCGAAGACTTTACTTTGTAAGTCGGGGTTGTGAATCCGAATCGATCCACTGCCCATTTCCATTCCGTTAAGGACCAGGTCATACGAATCTGAGATGGTTTTGCCCGGGTCACTAAAGAAAGTGTCCACGAACTCAGCCTTTGGGCTGGTAAATGGATGGTGTTCAGAGACCCAGCGTTTGCCTTCTTCGTCCCACTGAAAAAGCGGAAAGTCGATTACCCAAAGAAACTTCCATTCGTCGGTTTTAGTCGCCTTCATTTTCTTGCCCAGTTCTAAACGAATATTGCCAAGGCTGTCGGCTACCACTTTCTTTTTGTCGGCGCAGAAAACGAGTAAGTCCCCAGTTTTCAATTGGGTGCGATCTTGGAGCGCTTTCTTCTCGGCATCGGTCAAAAATTTGCTGATCGGAGATTGCCAGCCTTCGTTTAGATCTTCGATCTTGTTGATTTTGATCCAGGCGATTCCTTTAGCACCGTAATTTTTGGCGAAAGGAGTAAGCTCGTCTAATTCTTTTCGAGAAAGCTCTGCTCCGCCCGGCACTTTGAGAGTTTGGATCAGCCCTTTTTGATCGACGCAGTCTTTAAAAACTTTGAAACCACTCTGGGCAAAAATATCGGTTACGGTGGTTAGCTTCCAATCTAAGCGGAGATCGGGTTTGTCAGAGCCATATTGTTCGACCACGTCTGCATACTTCATTCGCACAAACGGAGTGGCAATTTGCACGCCTAGAATTTCTTTCCATAGATAGGCCCATAGTTCTTCCATGAGAGCGAAGAGCCGGTCTTGAGTGATGAAAGACATTTCTAAGTCGAGTTGGGTAAAGTCCGGCTGTCGGTCGGCCCGCAAATCTTCGTCGCGAAAGCATCTAGCAATTTGAAAATAGCGTTCAAAGCCGGCCATCATCAAAAGTTGTTTAAAAAGTTGCGGCGATTGGGGAAGCGCATACGCCTGGCCGGGATACAATCGCGAGGGCACCAAGTAATCTCGGGCGCCTTCAGGAGTTGATTTGGTTAAGAAGGGAGTTTCGATTTCGTAGAAATTACGATCTTCTAAAAATTTTCGAATAAAGTGCGTCAGCTTGGCCCGAATGAGAATTGGTTTCTTGGCTTCGGGGCGACGCAAGTCGAGATAGCGATGTTCAAGACGTACCATTTCGTTGGTCGTGATGCCGTCTTCAATCGGAAATGGCGGCGTGGGACTTGTATTAAAGATCTCTAGATGAGTGGCTTCAACCTCGATCTCACCAGTCAATAAATTTGAATTCATCATTCCGTCAGGGCGAGATCTGACTTTGCCTCGAATCCCAATACAGAATTCGCTTCGAAGATCAGTGGCCAAGCGATGGGCGTCGGAATTGATTTGCGGATCAAAAACAATTTGAGTGAGACCTTCTAAGTCGCGAAGGTCGACAAACACGATTCCACCATGGTCGCGGCGTATCGCGATCCATCCCATGAGGACGACCTCGCGACCGACATCGATTTTTCGCAATCCTCCGTTGTGATGAGTGCGGGGATATTTCTCTAAAAATTGTAAACTGGCTCCGATGGACGACATTGACTCATATAACGATAGTTTTCTGGGACCAATCAAGCGGTTAAGGTTAAAGTTAGACGATGAAAACCAAGATTTTACATGGACTTTGCCTGCTTTCTCTTTTTTCAGGTTTAGCGGCTTGTTCTAGTCATAATAAGATTGCTGGGTTTAAGGCTCTTTATTCAACCCCTCAGCAGACTTTTGACACCTGGGCAGAAGCCGCCCGAAGGCTAGACTTACCTCTTTTGCTGTCGACTTATGCAAGTTCTGCCCGTCAAGAAGCCGAGCAAGAGCTCAATAACTCCTCGTCTGAGCAGATGAAGCAGATGCAAGATGAAGCTCACGATACTAAATTTTCGGTCGAACAGGTTGTGTTTGAAGGCGAGAAAGCTTTCTTAAGAGTGAAGCGAAAACTCAAAAACCGAGAAGAGATTGAGGTCGTCACGATGGTGAGGGAGGGCCAAGAATGGAAGCTTTTGCCCTGAAAACTTTTCGTGGCTTTCGGCACTCCAACCTTAAGATTGGCTTTAAACTGCAGCTTAGGGCTTAAGGCGTGGCATGGGCTTTGCGATAATAGTGTGCGTATGAACGGGTATTCAAAATCATCTCTTTTCCTCTACCCCTTAGCGATCCTGCCCCTTTTCCTATTTGGGTGTGATTCGTCGTCTTCGCCCTCGGGTATTCGGGCGTCGACCGAAAATTATACCGGCACCTGGAAGCTTACCAAAGTGAACAACACTCCCATAACCGACCAAGCACTTTTAGTGATCGTGGATGGCGGGGTTTCGGGACAAGAAGCTCTGTCGGTTGAAGGCGAATGCTTGTTGGGGGCGACATTGGCCGAGAGCGATGGTCGTAATCTTTATATAATCGAAGGTCGTAGTGGCTGTTTTGTGAGCTTTCCGAAAGACGCGAGCGCTCAGTTGGCGGTACACAAGTTGGTTTATGCGGGAGCAGAAGTTAGTTTTGCAGGTGAGTTCTTGCATGTTAAAGACCCCCGAGGAAATGTCTTCACGTTCTCAAGTTTCCCTCGGGAGTGAAATTCATTGGCACATTTTTGATATTTAAATTATTTCAATATTTGTGACCCCATAGTTTAGCGGGATAAAACGGCGGATTCCTAATCTGCAGTTGGGCGTTCGAGTCGCTCTGGGGTCGTTTTTCTTTCTGTGCATAACTATCAACAAACTTTGTATACAGAACGCACAGCATCACTTTGGCTTTCTGGCGTTTAAAAAACAGAATCTGTGCATGAATCGCAACGAGAGTTACGGGGGCAGCGCGTAATCTATGACTTTATGCAATAACGCAATTGAGATTATTGAAGAAATCTTAAAAACATTGAGTCGCCGCAGTTGAGAAGTATGGCTTCTGTAGTTAAAATAGAGACATGAATAAGTCTGACCTCGTTGATCTCGTTTCTCAGAAAACTAATCTTCCTCGCAAGCGTGCAGAGTCTGTAGTGAATGTGATCTTCGACACCATGGCAGAAACTTTGGTCGACGGAGGTCGAATTGAGATTCGTGGGTTTGGAAGTTTTGTAAGCAAATTTTACGAACAGTACCAAGGCCGCAATCCCAGAACTGGAGAGCCAATTCATGTGGCTCCCAAGCGCCTTCCTTTCTTTAAGGTTGGGAAAGAACTTAGAGAAATGGTCGACGGAAAGTCTGCCTAATTTCTGCAGAAAGAGACTTTCTTTTAGCATGGGTCAGACCCTCATCAGAGCGAGAGACAGTAACCATTTGGATGTCTTAATTTATCCACGCGGATAAATTCTTCGATTTCTTTTCTAGAATTCGTTTTGTCTTTTGAACTACATCAATCTTTTTAAGCAAAGTCTCTGAAACTCCAAGCTTTACGCTGAACCTCGTTTCAGAGATCGCTCGGACCGATTCTTTTTTCCAATTCTTTTTCGCTCTCTAAATTAAGTAAATTTTGTTTCGAAGGCTTCAAGCTCTTGGAATCTCCTGTTTTTTGAGCGGGGCTTGTCGAGCTTCATTTCTGTGGTATGAGTGCTGCACATTTAAGTGGTCGACCTGCCCAGGCGCCGTCTTTCTCTCATGCCTAGGCAACCGACAATAAGGACAATGAATTGAAAGGAATGATATTTATGAAATCTATGAATTTGAAATCTATGAATTTGATCGCGTTAGTAGCGGCAGTTGCTGTTGTATCGGCTTGCTCTACCGACGATAAAAAAGGTTCTATCGTAAAAGATCCCAAAGTAGCTGCAAACCGAACGGCCAACAGCAAAGGAAAAACTCCTGCTTTATCTACTAAAATAGAAATCGCTAAAGCTCAGGCTACTGTTGAATCTCCTGTGGCTGCAGAAGCGATTCAGCCTTCTTTGGTTGATGCGGCTTATGCCTCTTACGAATTGCTAACCAACGCCGGAAGTATCGCTTTCCGCGCTGCTTTGCAATCGACTGAGGGGAACGTACAAGACTCTATGGTTGCTGGTCGCGAGGCTATGGTTTTGAAAATGAATGAAATTAGCGCTGCTAATCTTGAAGCCGTTGCTTTGGCTTTAGTGATGATTGGCGATAACGAAGTTTCTTCAGCTTTCTACGAAGGCCGAAGCGAAGTTGAAGCGATTGATTTAGCGATGTACACTTCGAATGATGGCAAGCTCCTTGATGATTTGTCTTCAAAGATCCAAGCAAATTGGGAATCTAAAATGAGGGAAGCTGAAGTTAAATTTGATGACATCACTGCTCTGATCACGAAGGACTTAGAGCAAGGTGATGGTAAGAAAGGTGATGTTGCATTTGAGACCGCTGGTCATAATGCAAGCATTGATTCTTTGAACAAAGATCTCGCAGCTCAAAAAGCTCTGATCGCTGAGTATCAATACTTCTTGGATCAAGTTGCTCAAGCGAAAGCTTCTGCGGATGCCCGAGTTCAAGCAATCACTTCTGTTGAAGCACCTGCTTCGACTGAGACTCCTGCAGAAACTCTTGTAGAACCTGATTTTAGAAACTTCTACTGAGACTCCTGCAGAATAATCGTTTTTTGAAACTTAATTTAAGAAGGGCGAGCTGAGAAGCTCGCCTTTTTTATTAACGCTTTTACTGCCGTAATTGCAAACTGAGTCCGAGGCTTCGACTAAGTGAGCTTCTTCGAGTGGGCCCGAGCAAAGTTTGATCGTTGTAGGCAAGAGAAATGGATAAGTCCCTAATCA
>Ga0105049_10009733_pt1 | contig 11052 bp, 4 predicted proteins | sample MAT06_FD_78087 | JGI IMG/M metagenome (GOLD analysis project Ga0105049, IMG submission 78087) | Freshwater microbial communities from Lake Fryxell liftoff mats and glacier meltwater in Antarctica - MAT-06 | ecosystem: Environmental > Aquatic > Freshwater > Ice > Liftoff microbial mat | place... | reverse complement strand
GCAATCAGTCCCAAAGGCGCTGTCGGTCTGGCGCAACTGATGCCAGGAACGGCGAACGAACTTGGTGTCGCCAATGCCTTTGATCCACATGGCAATATCGACGGCGGAGCGCGCTATCTGCGCAAACAGCTTGATCGGTTCAACGCCGTGCATTTGGGTGTTGCCGCCTATAATGCGGGACCTGGCGCTGTTCGGGCCGCCGGCCGAATCCCGCGCAATGGCGAAACCCCGGATTATGTCCGGCGCGTCCTTGGATACTGGTCGAACGCTATCGAAGATCCTGTGGTGGAGATCCGGCGAACCGCGCAGCGTCTAGGCTTTATTGACCCCAAGGAAGACTGAATGCGAACAGTGTGACGATGCCAAGCGTCACCGGTGTCGTCAGCAGATAGGTTTTCTGCCAGCGCCACCAGACGCGGGGGCCCAAAAACACCCAGGCTTTCCAGCCAAGTGTCGTAGCCCAGATGCGTTCGCGGGCGAGTTGCACCCCGACCCGCAAAACCGACAGAACCAGCGCGAAGGCGCAGCAGACAGCGGTAGCCGCGTAAAGCGACATCCAGAGCTGAAAATCATTTGCTGACATGGCTTACCTCGCTAGCGCCTCATATTATAGCTGCGATCATGGTGCTGAAAACCCGACATCTTATACCGGCACGAAGCACGACCGCTTTCGCGTAGAGTAGCTGCCCTGCAGCTTCCGACCCTAACTTGGACCTGGGAAGCGCTTCCGTTGCCGCCTGAAACCGGCCATCATAATTGTCGTTGCACACGCCAACTGCTTTTTTGGCGCGCCTTGGCCTGAAGCAGCGTGGCTGTTCACAGATTTTGAAAGAACGCGGGGATTTCCTTCCATCGGCTGATTTCTAAGGGCGATCATCTGCAAACACGGGCTTCGATTTCCGCTCGCGCGGCCGCCGGCTTGCAAGTGGCTCTAAACTTCTATGGCCTCGACATAGACAATGCGCTCCTGAACTGGCTCGGCGCGGCCATTGGGGCCGGGGCCGGTTTCATAAGTTTCGATTTCCGTGACCAGCAGGCGAAGGCGTTCACCATTCGCACGCTGAGGCAGCCGCACACTCTGCCTGTGAAAAAGCGGCGGCCGGACGGCTTCTAAAAGCTCTGGGTTTGCTAGCAATTCCTCAAACTTGCTGGCATCGATCAATCTTTCGGCTTCGATTTTTCGGGTGCCGACGGTGATGCCTGGTCCGAGCCTGACGCTGTCGCTCATGGTCGGGTTGATGGTGAGCGGGACGGAAACGCCCACCGTGTCCGGCAGGATCAGCCGCCGCCGGCTGCCGCCGGCCCTGATCGCGGTAGCCTGTGAACTCGACAGCGGTGGCAGCGCCTGATCGGCGTCCACCCAGCCAAGGTCTGGATCGTCGCCGAAGGGAAGTCGCTGAAGTCTGACACGAACTTCACCGGCCTGGGCGGCATGTGCCCGATTGTCGGGCGTGTGACCGTAAAGTTCGATAATTCGCACATTGGCAGGTTCGCCGCGTGTGACGATTGCCAAACGGTCGGGGGTCAGTTGGGCAAAGTCGGCGAGAACAGCGGCCGACAGATGGTGGCCATCGATCGATGCTGGTTGAAAACGCGCCAGCGCCAACCGAACGAAGGGGAAATAGGTCTGTCCCGGATTGACGACGATATCGGCATACCAAAGGTTGCGAACATCATCATAGCCCACAGCATGCGGGACAATATCGACAGCAACCGGCGAGCCTTGCGGCGTGTAGGGGCCAGGCTGGAATCGGGGCATTACCTTGCCGTCGCTGGCCGGATCGGCGGCGTCGCGATGGTCGTCGGCGGGCATGTTATAGGCAAGATTATCGCCGCTTCGGACGCGGAGCGGAAAATGCGTCGCCGCTGGCGCGATGGTCGTGATCCGGTCTGAAATCCACGCTGGATCAGCGCCCCATTGCGTGACGTGATTGCGCATCGGCGTGTTTGCGGGATCGATTCCGTCGCGCGGCAAGCAGACTGCCAGCATCTCGTTGCTGCCGGATGCGAACCAGGGTCGATCGAGATAGACACGCAGGCCGCCGCCGCGTCGCCAGCTGCGTCGGCCGGCGTTCTCGCCGCTCGTTCGGGTCCATCCGAAGGTTGGGATGACATAGCGAATGGCGGGGTGCGGAGGGCGGGTTGCGCTAGGTATCCAGATGCCGACGGGCTTGGAGGTAACGGTGATATTTGCGGGGTCTTGCCGGATATCGGGCGGCATGTATTCGCGGAAGCGAGTCGTCGCTACGGCACGGTAGGTGACGTAGCGCGCACGGGTATCGGCAAAAACGTGGTTGCCGGTGATCTCGAGTTTCTCATCGGGAGTATCGAGCCGCGCCAGTTTGTGATCAAAGGCATGGCTACTGACCCGACGGACTCGGGGTGCGCTAAGCGCTTTGTCGTCGATTTCTATCCAGTCGCCAGCAACATCGAGTCTTACCGTTGATTTGGCATGCAGCGGGGTATTGAAGACCAGCCGGGCGAGTACCTCCGCCGGGTTGCGATCGACTTGCGGCCTGACGAACTTCGGGACGATGAGCGGACGCTGGACGGCATGGACCAGCTCGACCATGCGCGAAGGTGTGAACATCCAATGTTGGCCTGCCTTTACCTGCGGTTCAATCTTGCGCCAGGCACCCTCGCCTTCGCGCACGAGGATTTGTTCGCGCAGTTTGAACATTTTGATGCCGGCGTCGGGGACGATCGCGCTGATGTGCAGGCGCGCCCGTTCTGCCTTGTGCAGCGTCACCGAAAAAATGCGCTTGACCGGATCCCAGCCAAAGCTGCCGCTTTCTTTGCCAACGATCTGGAAGCTTCTGTCTTCCAGCCAGGCAAGTACCGCTTCTGGATCCCATTGCGCCGCATAGAACGGGATAAAATGTAGCTTTGCCGGATCAATCCCGGGAACGCCGGTGACACGGATAACGGCGCCGCCCGTCAGCGGATCGGCCAGATAGGGGGTTGGCTTTTTGACCGGGGAGCGCGTGAAGCGCGTTTCAACTTTTGTTGGTGCCGGAGGGGCGCCGTCGGGCACCCAGGCTTCGGTAATGACGGTATCGATTGGAAATTCGTGATCACGCCGGGCGAGCGTCGACCAGAGGTCGGCGCGAGGAAGACCGGCGCCATCATCCAGCACACCATGGGTTTCGGCGAAGCGCGCAGCGACCCGCGCAGGATGGACATTTCGGCGGACCACGGGCGTTTCTCGCGCCCGATCATCCATTGAGCGCAGGGCGGCGCGGGGCATCGACTCGCCATCGGATGGCGCTGGATCGCCATCAATAACGGTCAGTACCGGTGTCTCGACAGGTTCGTATCGTCCGAAAAACAGCTTTTTGGATTCGACGCCGGCGGTCTGCATGCTGGCGGACGTGTACTGAGGTCCAAAGCCGGCAAGATCGGCTGAACGCAGCCGCACGCGGTAGTGATTGGCGAAGCGCAACGACGGCAGCGAGCCTTTGTGCACTGCAAAACTTGTATCGAGGGGCAGACCTTCGGGCGCGGTGTTCGGCGCGACTTCGTGGCTGACATCATCGGGCATTATGACTTTGCCGGGCAAGGGAGCGGCAAGGCTCCAGCCGGCCCAGCCGAACAGCGCCTCGCTAGCCTTCAGCACTTTTTTCAGTGCCGCCGGCGCATTGTCGTCGGCTGTCGCTGTCATGCCGAGCCGAGCAATGGCTTCCTCGTCTCTTGTTTCGATCGTCTGGCCGGTGTTGCGCAACGTGTATTGCCCGTCAAAACGCATCAGCGAGCGCCACTTGCCGCGTTTTTCATCAAGAATATCAACGCGCCAGCCCCTGATCAGATCTTCGGCGTGAAACTCGAGCTTGGCATCATCCTCCAGCTTGTCATTGAAATCGCCGGCGGTGGCAAAAATGCTTCTGATAATTCGATCGCGCCGGGCCTGGGCAAACTGAATGCCGGCTGTTCGCAAACGCGGTGTTCCGGTCGTGTTGACTTCGTCGGTCCCGCCTTCGTCATCGAACCGTTCATCGCGGATACGCGGCAATTGGGTGGCAAAGTTCTTAATGCTAAGCCCGGCGCCATCGACATCAAGCTGCACGAGATCGAAGCCGGCCGATCTTGCAAGCAACCAGCCACCACGCAGAATTGCCGTTTTTGGCGTTGCTTCGAAGCTGTTGGCCGTGACCGTTGCATGTGTTGTTGCAAAACTGTCCGGCAACGCCTTGACATCGCCGCCGGACCACTGGACCTCTATCCTTATCGCCTTCGCGCCCGGTGTCACGCCACGCGCGGGAACCATGAGCGGCACCACCAGCCCCGCCAGTCGCATGAGAGCGGGATGCTGCCCGATCGCCGAAACGATGCGGTGAAAGTCGATTGTGTAGCGGAAGCTGTCGGGATTGGGCAGGGGAACCCGTTTGGTTGTGCGGAAAACCGCGTCTTCGTGTGGATCGGACGGATCTGGCGTGCCATCGGCCAAGGTGCGCTTCTTGGCTGTCTGCATGACCTGCTCGGCCAGCGGCGTATGATACGCCGCCAGCAATGCTGTCATCAGATCGGGGTCGTTGATGGCGCTGACACTATCGGTCTGACGCAGTTTTGCGAGCAGAGCCGGCAGGTCGGGCTTGGGCTTGTCGCTTTTTGCGCTGGCGAATAGCGGGTTGCCGTTGATCAGGTCCCGCACGCCGGGCAACCCGGCTTTGGGCGACGTGGCCAAATTGGCATAGGCAGCCTCGATAGCATCGGCGAGAGCAGCCAGCGGATAGGTCAGCACGTCGTGGTCGCGAAAATCGTCAAACGCATGGGGAATTACAGGGGTGTTGGGCGGCAAAAGGGATCGCCACGTCACTGAATCCGCAACAAACTCCCCTTGATCGTTGAGCGGTGGCCACGCTCCGGCGACCGCAGTCTGGCGCTGCGCCATGAGTGCCGTCGGGCCGAGACCATGGACAGTGAAGCGCGCTCCATCAAGCGTCGCGGGCCAGTCCTGCCAGGCTGAAAACTGGGTGAGATCGGCGGGAATGACCCCGGCCGGCAAATCGAGGCGAGGCGAAACGTGCAGATTGATGCAGAGAAAGCGACCGTCAGCGGTCATGCCCGCCGGACAGGCGGTCCAGAGAACGCGCTGGGTTTTTCTTGGGACGCGCTGGGGTTTCTTTGCCATGGTTCAGACCCTCGTCACGCGAACGCGCCGCAATATTGAGCCCAGGCCTTTTCATCGACAAGCTGGGCAAAACTGGGATCGGCATCGGAACCGATGAAGGTTTTTTCGACCTTTACCTTTACCGATCCCGAAAACAGCAGGACCTCGACTTCGACAATAAGCACCGCTTGACCGAACAAGCGGCTCTTCATTGCTGGCGAGCCGTCTGACTTGGTGCCGACCTCGATTGCTTCATAAGCCAGCGCGACATGGAAGGTCAGGCTGACCGAAATCAGCCCCATCACCGAAAGCCGGCCTCCGATTTCGACAAAGCCTTCGAACTCAACGCGTTCCGGCGATAGCGCGTAGTGGAAATAAAATCCTGCCTTGATGTACACCGACCCTGAAGCGACGCCGAGATCGATGGCAACCTGCGCGCCAAAGTCCAGCTGCGCCTCGATTTCCTGAACGCCATCGGCGCCGACAACAAGTGCGAGAAAGCCGCCGCCGCCAAGGAGGGAAACAGTCAGATTGAAAGTATTGTGCCGTTCGGCAAAATTGAAGCGTGCCGTTGGCGCGCCGCCGGTGAAGGGCAGCGTGAATGCGGCGCCCAGCGTGATGTTTGAAAGGTTCATCACGCCGACCTGCACATTGGGCAAACCGAGTGTGTAACCTGCTGTGATGCCTTGCGGGGTTACCTGAAGGTCGGGCGGATCGGAAAATCCATTGGCGGGAATGTATTTTTTCAGCTCGTTCAGGAATTCGAGCGGGCCCCCAAAGGTAACAGCGGTATCGGGGTTCAGGTCGACGTCGACATCGGGCTTGGCACCGCTTTTCTTCAGGAAACGGAGCCGGTCGATGTGGATGATGATGCAACCGGCGAGATTGACCTTGAAGTTGGTCAAGATGCCTTCAACCGCCTGTTCGGGCGGCATCGACCCCGCGTAGACCCGCATGATCGACGTCAGGTCGAGCGTGCTAGGCCGACCGGCGTTGGTGAGGAGCGCGAGGTCGGTGTTTGTCGGCAGGTCGGTCTGCACGAGACGAAAGCGGGTTTCGACACCCGCCGGCTTTCCAGCGGCGGCAGCAAAATCTGTTGAGGTCAGCTGTGGTGATTCAGGCCCGAGAGGGATTTCGGACCGCAGCACATCCTTGAGGCTGAAAAAGCCGAGCAGCTTGGCGTCGGGGAAAAAATCTGCCGGCTTGAATTTGCCCTCGGCAAAGTTCGAGGCGCCTGACATGACGCCATGTTTGGCCGACAACATCGATGGATTGAGCGATGGCGTGGCGACGCCGCCAACGGCGTCACTGCCGGTGCCGGATCCGCCGAATTCGAGTTTCTCGGTGGAGGTGATCTTGAGGAACACCTGGCCGCGATTGGCGGCACCAAAGCCGTGATCGATGTAAAGCTTTTCATATTCGACAAGGGGCGAAATCGCCTGGCCGGTCAGCCGCTGGACCCCGGCAAGCCGCACTATTGCCGAAACCATGAACGGCTGCTGCTGAAGGGTAACGCTTTGGCCGGGTGTGACTCCAGTCGTCGGTTGCTTGCTCCCAAACTCCAGCGCCGATGTGGGTAAGTCAACATCGTTGGCGCCGGACTGGGCCGGTGCGAACCGAATCATCGCGCCATGCATGGTGGCCGTGCGCCGCGCCTTGTTTGCCGGTACGACATTATAGTGTGCCTGGACCTGCTCGATCTTGCCGGCGCGGTTCACGACTTCGGACACGAACAACAGCGGCATCGAAAACGGCACCCGGTTGCCGGCACCGTCGATGCCGACCAGCGGGAAGTTGAAAAGGGCCGGCGTAGCCGGAGATGTATTTTTCCCCGGCCAGAATGCCATGCGCCTGAGAATATCGGCAGAATAGAAACCAGCACCAAGGCGCTGACCGCTGTCGAGCCCGGGTTCGGCAAGTTCGGGCGTGACATCGATCGCGATTTCGATCCGTTTGAACGGCATTGTGCGGCCGCCATCTGGTTGGGGCGCGGTGTCGGGATAGCTGCGGGACCTCTCCCGGATAATGAGGAAATAGCGTTGGCGCAACACCGCGACACGGTCCTTTGCCGCTTCAACGCCGCGCCATTCGAATTTGCGCTCGCTGATCTTTACGAGGGTGGCGGCATGGCCGAACGGCAACAGGAACCCGGCATATTCGACACGAACATAACTATCGCGTCCTTGCGAAAGTTTGTGCGTCCAGGCCATCATGTCGACTCCGTCGGGCCGGATCGTCCAGCGTCGTTCAGTCTCGAGTTGCCCGCCAAGGGCGGAGAGCATCACGCGGCGGGTATTCACAGCGCGTGGCCTGAATCTGTCGCCACCGATTGCGTTGAATTCGTCAAAGCCCGCGGTGAGCTTGACAATCATTTGCCGGTCTTTGCCGTCCAGGCTGAAATTATGGGCCGGACCCGGAGCAAGAATAGGATCTGGATAGTCGGGTGACCATAAATAGCGGAATTTCAATGTCGTGCGCTCGTTGACATGGACTTTGGCGTTCGAGAGTTCGCGTGTGCCCATCCGCGTGTGCCATAATTCGGTGCGATTGCCGTGCGTGACCGGCTGGGTGGCATGGGCGAAACCAGCGTCGGCGAGCGGCGAGCCGATTAGCCGCCACGGCATTTCGATCGCGGTGCGATGGCGGCTCGGCTCGCGCGGTATTTGCAGCATCGTCGACAGGCCCGGCGCATAGGTCGCGGCGTCGCCGAAATCGACCCCGGCGCGACCGAGCTGGGTGGCCGTGCCGGCGGCTGCAGCAAGGTCAAGATACAGCTTGGCGGTGGCGGCCATTGCCTTGGCGGCGGCGTCCCGGCCACTGACCAATGCCGTAACTTCACGTGTTGCAAGAGCATCAAGCGTGCGAACGGCAAAGCGCTTTCTGGATCGCACGCTGGCGACCTGATCGGCCGCTATCCTGCCTGCCGCCGCGTCGAGTTTCGCGAGCAAAAGAGCCGGCAGGGTTTCACTCAAGGCGCTGCGAACGTTGCGAAGCGAGAAATCAAGGTCGCTGGTCATGATCTCCCATTGGTTGCCAAGCACAGCTATATCGGGATCTGGCCGGGCTGCCGAGGCAAGTGCCAGCGGCCAGCGGCGACAGGCATCGAGCAACGCTTCAAGCGTCAACGGCAGCGGCGGTTCGTTGTCAGGCATGGCAAAGGCAAGGCGGCTTGGCCCGGCGGCGCGGATAGGCACGGGATTGGGATAGGAAAGTTTATCTGGCGCGACCGGGGCTGGTTGTGGTTCGCCCGGTGCAGATTCACGCCCGCTTAACGTCGTGTCATTTGCGTAGCTGCCTTGACCTGCGGTGTCCAAAAAGGCGGCGTCGGCAAGCGATTGAAGCTGGTGCCGGACGATCAGCGTCCCCGGTTGCCCGGCTTCGTGGCGGACGAGCTTATCGCCGTTGCGGCGCAAACCTCTGACGCTGAAATGCAAGACAACCATGTCATCCGGACGCACGACCAATGCCTGCCACGAGATGGTCCTGCGGCCGCCTTCAGCGCGAACACTGTTGTCGAGGCCGATATCCGAAAGTTGGCCGATCAGACGCGCATCGATACCCGATGACCCAGCTCTCAAGGTCGCAAGCAGATCCGAGACAACCGTAAAAATCTCTGTCACCGACGACTCCTTCGAGACTGTCGCATTAAAGATTTGACAGATGCTATTCAGAACCTTCCGCGCTAGCATTGCAACCACTTTTATATCAGTTGGCTAGCCCTCAAACATAGAAACCTCAGTGATACCCGGACGGGCGAATTTACCTGTTAGTTAACTGTTTCGTGGCCGCGAACATGACAGAGCCAGGAATACCTTTGCCCCGCAGTGTAACATTCCCGCCGCGTTTTACCCCGCATCGGGATAAACAGGCGTGATTTGTGAAGAGGACTAACTGCAAAGTCAACTTTTCTTGCCATAAGCGATTTGTCCGCTTTGTCCCCTTTGTCCCCTATCCTTGCCATCTGGCCATCGCCGAAGCGATCAGACCGCCTGAAACCGCCCTGTAGGCTAACAGGCAAGATGCGGTCGGGCAGGATCCGACACATTTGACGACGTTCGGCTCTCCCCGGACGGCGCCGGGAAACGGACGTCGTTCAAGATCACCTATCCGATCAAATTTTGATAAAGCGGCCAATTACAAAACATGTTCCTCGGTGTCTACGAAACCCGCATCTTCATCCGCCCTCCCGCAGTGCTATAAAAATCGATCCGATACCGGCCTGCTGGATAAAAGCGCCAGCTTGCGCTCCCCGTCCAAGACGAAGCGATCGCCTCAAATACTGGGCCGCAAATATCTGGGGAAATGCCTGTTGACTTTAATATTACAGATAGATCGATCTTATCGATACCACCCAGGAATGAAATTTCACCTGTAGATTACTGCCCTATCGTCCTGATCGCGATAGCCGCGGCTGCCGAGCGAGTCTCGACACCGAGCTTTTCGTATATCCTTTCAAGATGTTTCTGAACGGTACGCGGGCTAATATCGAGCAGATCGCTGATATCATTGCTCGACTTGCCGTAGCTGACCCAGCGCAGCACCTCGGCCTCACGCAGCGTCAGTTGCTGCCGATCGCGTAACTTGGCCACGTCTTGATCGGCATCAAGTTTATGAAGGCGGAGGAGCGCTTCATTTTCGCGATAGCGGGCCACCAAGGCCAACTCGAGTGTGCTTCGGCCATGCTTGCACAAAATTCGAATCGTTGCGCCAACGCTGCAATCCGGCGCGAGGAGGCGTGTTGCTGCGTCGAGCAGTTCATTGGGCAATCTGACATCATCATGGCGGCGCCAGCCCGGAGCGAGATCGCAAATCGCTCGCTCGGCCTGCGGCGTGCACCACAACAAACGACCGTGCTGATCGGCAGCAATCATCAGCCGGCCGGTAGCGTCGAGGCTCGCCGTGCTGGCATGCAATGCACGGCCATGAGTCATGTGCGAGCCCACGCGAGCCAGCAATTCTGTAATATCGACGGGCTTGCGCACATAGTCCATGCCGCCCGCTTCAAAGGCTTGGACAACATGCTTGCTCTCCGTAAGTCCGGTCATGAAGACTATCGGAACCGAGGCGTAAAACGAATTTTGCTTGATTCGTTTCGTGGCCTCAAAGCCGTCCATGCCCGGCATGACGGCGTCCATGATGATCAAATCGGGAAGAATGTGATCGAGCAGCTTGATCGCTGCTTGACCCGAATTTGCCACGAGCACCGCGATTCCAGCACTCTCCAACGCTATCGTCAGCATGCGAAGCGAATCTGGCTCGTCGTCGACAATCAACACCGTCGCACTACTTCCAGGCATTCCCATATGTTAAAGACGTTCCAGAGCTTTTTGCATGCCAGCGAGATCGAACCGGTCGAGACAGCCATATAGCCGATCAATAAGCTCGCCCGCTTCCGGACCGCGCGCGGCAAGCTGTTCGATTTCGGTCGCGATCCCCCGGATATAGCCGATCCGCAACAGCTCGCGGATTCGCACGACATGGACCAGCGCTTCTTTGGGAAGTGGGGCACGATCCGGCGATTTCAGCGTGGCTGGGGTTTCCGGTTTCGAAACGCCAGCAGATGGTGGAAGGCGAAGAAGGTTCGCAACGGCGCTGGTCAGAACGTCGAAATCGAAAGGCTTGAGCAGAAAGAAATCATGGGAGGCGTGGCTGAAGTCTAGCCGGTGCAACTCATGCGCATTCGCAGTGAGCATCATGATCCTCAAGTCTTCGCCTGCCGTAGCCCGCAGCCGGTCCGCCAGACCCCAACCTGACATATCGCCGAGGCTGACATCGAGGATGGCGAGGTCAAACCGCTGGTCGGCACACTGCGTCAGCGCGGCCGCCCCCGAGTCCACCGCGACGACCGATAGGTCGAGCGACGACAGGAGGCGTTCGAGCAGTGCCAGTTGATCTGCATCGTCGTCGACGATCAGAATCGACTTGCACCTCGACGGAACGACGAT
>Ga0105049_10009732_pt1 | contig 11052 bp, 7 predicted proteins | sample MAT06_FD_78087 | JGI IMG/M metagenome (GOLD analysis project Ga0105049, IMG submission 78087) | Freshwater microbial communities from Lake Fryxell liftoff mats and glacier meltwater in Antarctica - MAT-06 | ecosystem: Environmental > Aquatic > Freshwater > Ice > Liftoff microbial mat | place... | reverse complement strand
GGATTCGTGAACGCGGCGGGGCGTATGAAGCTTCGCGAGTTGATGGCGTTCCTGGCGCGCGCGGATGTGTTCCTGACCAACGACAGCGGCGCCATGCACATCGCGGCGGCGCTGGGGACTCCGCTTTTGGCGGTCTTTGGCAGCACCGATTGGGTTACGACAGCGCCGCTGGGCGACCACTGCCGCATCGTGCGCGCGGAGACGCCGTGCGCACCTTGCCTCCTTCGCCATTGCCCCATCGACCATCGCTGCATGACGGGCGTGACAGCCGACATGGCGACGCGCGCGGCGGAGGAGTTGCTGGCGTCCCGGCGGCTGCGCGTTCAATCCACCTGATAGATCAGTATCGCGGGCGACGGCTGGTCAATGGGCTGATAGTTTTCGCGCAGCCACGCCATCCGGTCGGCCATCTCCTGATCGAGTCCGATGAGCAGCACGGCTCGAATGGCGATCAGCCCCTTCACGGGCTCCGCGGGATCGATATGGACGGGGACGGTTTGCCGCGCCTTCCATCGCTCGACCGTCAGGATTTCCTGGCCGAAATCAAGATTGGAATCGCCGAGATACTTCCATCCAAGATTCGGGCCTCTGGCCAGGATGGACGAGAAGTACTGCTCGTGATGGGGATAGAGCGACACCGTCCCGATCGCGTGACAGAGGAAGAGCAGAGCCCCCAGCACAGTCACCGCGCGGCCTGAAATCGGCCCACGCAATACCCCACGCCAGTCGATCCCCCCAAGGGAAACACCCGCGAGGAGGATGAGCATGGGAAAGACCGGCAGCACATGGCGCACTCCGATGTTCACGCTAACGAGGAAGCAGAAATAGAGCAGATAGGCCAGTGAGCCGAGAAGGAGGGGCGCTGCCAGCCACCGGCGCTCATGGAAAACGATCCACGTGCCCCAGGCCGCCAAAATCAGCATCCAGGTGGAGGACTTAAACAGGATCGCCAGCGGAAAGTAGTACCACCACCCCTTCGTTCGGTGTTCGCCCAGAAGGTAGGCATCGTGCCCGCGGTGGTTGTGAAGCTTTGCCTGGGCGTATGCCTGTATATACGCGGGCGGAATAACCGGACGGAGCGCCCACATTGGCGCCGCGAGCTTGCTCGCAATGACGGTATCGACCTCCCGCTCGCCCGCGAGGCGCGCCTTTCTTGCGGGGTCCAATCCCGAGTAGGCGACATGCAGTGTTGCGATGAAGAGAAAGGGAACCAGCAGCGCCATCAGTCCGATCCGCCGGATCGCATCGCCGCGCCGCAGGATGTCCCGAAGGGCACTCCACTCCACCGCGAGCACCGAGACCGCGGCGATGGGATAGAGGAGGAGGTTGGTGATCTTGGTGATCTGAGCCACCGCGAGAACCGCCGCCAGCAGCGCGGCGCGCCTGCGGGTCGGCCTCTCGATATAGTAGGTGATTGCCGCGATACCGCCAACGAATCCCAGAGTGCTGGGAACATCGGTTCCCGCAAATCGCGTGAGCCCCGTCAGGTTGGGCTCAAAGAGACCCACCAGCATCGCCCCCGCCGCCGCAGAGGGCCCGACGATGCGCCGCGCCAGCCACCACACGATCAACAGGATTCCCGCCCCCATGAGGATCGCGGGAAACTGGGCCCATGACCGGCTGGGAATGCGGCAGATGGGAAATTGCCACGGGTCCGACGGCTCGCCCATCAGCGGCGCAAGTCCCTCGCGCAGCCGTCCCGCCATCACATAGATCGCCGACACTGGCATGGTGCCGTCCCAGGCAAGCGCGTCGCCGAGGGCCAGCGGCGCGCCGAGGATCCACTCGCCAAAGCGATAGTGCAGCATCGAGTCGGCGGCGGGCGATTTCCACCAGGACGTGATGACTGCCAGCGCCACAAAAAACGTCATGCAGGCCGCGAGGAACCCCGCCTCCCACTGCTGGAAGGGAGTCGCGGGTAACGGAGTTTCAGAGTCCCTACTCATGAAGAGCACCGTATCGCGCCCCCATTGGGCGTCACGCGAATTGTCGGGCGGGATCGCTTCCCGTTTGCCTTGGGATGGCCCGCCGGTATTGTGCTCGCGTGGGTCGGCGAATTGCCCATAACGCCGGAGGAGCGCTTGCGGGAGACTCGGAGACAACTGGTCTGGATCGGGATTGTCCTCGTGGCGTCGGTCGCCTATGGGGGCGATGGCGGCATTTCGCTCCGTTCTGTGCATGGGGATCCGTTGGACATGGCCAGCCCCTTTTCCGCCGCGCCGAAACAGTCAGCTTCCCGATATCGAATCGTCCAGTTCGAGGGGCCGCTGTCGGATCAGCTACATCGCGAGTTGACGGCCAAGGGTTGGGATTTCGTCGCGCCAATCCCGCCCACAAGCTACATCGTGCGGTCGCCGGCCGGGCCCGCGCCCAAGGGTGTTCGCTGGGCGGGAGCCATCGCGCCGGAGTGGAAGCTGGACCCCCTGCTGACGCAATCCCCCAAGGGGCTGGAGGAGTTCGTCGACACAATCGTAATCCTATGGCCGGGCGAGGACTCCATCGCCGCTGAGGCCGAGCTCCTCGCCCGCGGCGCCATTGCGGCGAAACGCAGCACCAACGCTGCATGCACGATCATGGGCGCCCGCGTTCCGGTGGCGCGGCTACAGGATGTCGCCGCTATCGAATCCGTCCAATGGATCGAACGAGCGCCGATGCTCTCGCTTCGCAACAACACCGTAACCGGTGTTGTGCAGTCGGGCCAGGCGACGAGTCGTCCGCTCTGGGATCGCGGGCTGCGCGGGCAGGGCCAGATGCTCGGCCACATCGATGGGCCGCTGGACTTCTCCACGTGCTATCTGAGCGATCCGGAATCCGATGCCTTCGGTCCCGCGCATCGGAAGATTCAGGGATTCCGCGGCACCGGGGCGGTCAGCAATCACGGAACGCACACCGCCGCCACGGCCGTGGGTCGCAACGTATCGGGATCGGATTCGAATGCGGGCGTCGCGCCCGATGCCCGGCTGACGCACGGCGTATATACAAGCCTCATCCCCCAGTACATGGACGACGTTGCGCGGAACTTCGTCGACTTCTCGGCAATGCTTGAGGCGGCGCAGGACGACGGCGCAGCGATCCACTCGAATTCGTGGGGAGACGATGCACGCTCGGACTATATCTGGCTGGCAACCGCTGCCGACACATTCTCGTGGGAGAACGAGAACGCCCTCGTCGTTGTGGCCGCGACCAACGGCCCCACGCTGGCCGCGCCGGAGAACGCCAAGAACGTCCTCGCCGTGGGGGCGACTCGGCGATGGGACGACATTGGATCCTTCTTCAGCGGCGGCACGGGCCCCACGCTGGACGGACGCCGCAAGCCGGAGATTTACGCCCCCGGCCAAGGCACCGTCAGCGCAATCAGCGGCAGTTGCAACGTCGGCGCGCTTAGCGGAACCAGCATGGCCTGCCCCGCCGTCGCGGGCGCCGGCCTGCTGGCGCGCCAATATTTCATGGAGGGTTGGTATCCCACGGGATCGCGCGTTCCACCCAATGGATTCACGCCGTCGGGCGCGCTGCTCAAGGCGCTTTTGCTCAACGCGACCGTCGATATGCCCGGGCTGGACGGATTTCCCGGCGACCGCGAAGGATGGGGTCGGCTGGTGCTCCACGACTCGCTGTTTTTCGCCGGCGACACGCACAGCCTCTGGTTGCTCGATGCGCGGCGAAGTGGAGGCGGCGCGCTCATCAGCGGCGGCGTTTTCGAGCACGCGTTCACAGTCACGGCACCTATCCGCGAGCTGCGCGTGACGCTCTCCTGGATGGACCCGCCCGCCGCGCATCTCGCGTCGGTGGTCGCCGTCAATGACCTCAATCTGGAAGTGCAAACTCCGAGCGAGGTCATCTTCCCCGGCAACGCATTCGCGGACGGTATCTCTGTGGAGGGTGGCTTTCCCGACGCGCTGAACAACGTGGAGCAGGTGCTCCTGCGCGACCTCGGTCCCGGTGTCTATACGCTCCGCGTCGCGGCGCGCCAGGTCGATCCCGTCAATGGGCCCCAGGGCTTCGCGATCGTGGCGCGCGCGGAATTCGCCGTCACGGGATGGATCGCGCGCTAGCGCGCCAGTTCCACCCGATAGCTCTCGATCGTGGGATTGCTGAAGGTGCCGTTGGCCAGTTCATCGAGCATGGCGCGCGCCTCCGACTCGCTCTCCGCGCGGACTTCCAGCTCGAAGAACTTCCCGGCCTTTACGCCCGACACCGCGTAGTTGTGGTTGGCGAGGGCCTGCTGGATCGCCATCCCCTGAACGTCGGCGACATCGGGCTTCAACATCACGTGAATCGTGGCGCGGAACGTCATGGGGTGTCCTGACCTCGGGGCTGGGATAGTGAGAGGAGGCGCATCAGCTCCTCGTAGTCTGGCGGCGGCAACCGGGCCGCGAAGGGCTCGACTTCAAGCCGCGCCTCCTCCCGGGGACAACCCGATTCGATGCGTGCGCAAAGCCGGTGGAAGGAGGGCGAACGACGCGGCTCCGCGTGGAAGAAGTCAACTCCGCGAAACGAGAGCCGGTGCAGCGTACACGGCCCGTGCTCGCCGATGGCCGCGTAGTGGTCTTCCGTGGGATAGCCCTTGTTGGAGGCCCAGTTGTATTCCGGGAACTCCTCCGCATAGGCCTGCATCATGCGGTCGCGCGTGACCTTGGCGAGGATCGATGCGGCTGCGATGCTCGCGGAAATCTGATCGCCCTTCACAAGAGGGAGCTGGGGCACCGCCTCGCGGGGAAGATCCAGCGCGTCCGTCACCAGCGCCCCCGGCGGCGGGCTGATCTGGGCAAGGGCCCGGGAGGCCGCCAGTCGTGTCGCCTCCAGAATGTTCACCAGGTCGATCTCCTGCGCCGTCGATACTCCGATTCCGTAGCCGACGGCCAAGCGGACGATCTGCCTGAAGGCGCGTTCGCGCTCCTTGGCGTTGAGCTGCTTGGAATCGCGAAGCCCCAGGGGGCGGCGCCCATCCAGCGAAAGTACCACCGCCGCCGCGACAACCGGTCCCGCAAGGGGGCCGCGCCCCGCCTCGTCCACGCCCGCCACCACAACCCCTCCGCACTGGAGCCCGAATTCGCGATCCACGCGAATCGACGGGCGGACGGGGATGCGCTGGCGCACGTACATGCGTGGGTGGAACCTTGGAGGTCTGGGCAATGGGCTGACGGCTTAAGCCAACGGGCGACGCCGGGGAGTCGTCAATCACCGATGCCGACCACTCGCTGGCGAGGTCCGCCGCCTGTCTGTATAAAGCAGTTGAATTTTTGGAGCGTCGGAATGCTCCGCCGAAGAATCCGTCGGGCAATTCAAGCTTGCGTTGCGCCAGCCACTCCGACGATTTCTCCTCAATCGCGCCATCTGGAAGACATCCCCCGAAGGGAGCCTGTCAGGCCCATGAAGAAAATCGAAGCCGTCATCAAGCCACACAAGATCGAAGACGTCCGCGCCGCGCTCGCCGCGCTCGGCATCATGGGCCTCACCGCCTGGGAAGTCCGCGGGTTCGGACGCCAGAAGGGGCACCAGGAACTCTATCGCGGCAGCGAGTATCAGGTGAACTTTATGCCCAAGGTCCGCCTGGAGATCGTCGTCCCCGACGAGCAGGTCGCCGACGTGGTGAAGGCCATCGTCGAGAGCGCCCAGACCGGCACCATCGGCGACGGCAAGGTCTTCGTCCTCGACGTGGGCAGCGCCGTCCGCATTCGCACGGGCGAGCGCGACGAAGAGGCGCTCTGAGTCGCGGCCGGACTCATTCCGGGCGTTCCCCACCGTTGAGAATGCCTAGAATCGGGCGAACCCCGTTATGTAACGACGCCCCATCGGCAAGCTATCCGATGGGGCGTCCCTTTTGTCGGCAGGGAGTTAGGCTGAGTTTGACAATTGCATTCGGCTCTCCGATGGCTGCGAACCTTCGTGCTGACGCGTCGCGATTCCTCAACGATGAACTACATCGCCTCGTCATCGGCGCCATCGTCATGACTCGTTCTCGCTCAACGGACCAGCTCGAAGCCATTTATCAAACACAGCCTAGTCGAACTCGGGGAACTCCGTAACCGTGAACCCCTGAAGATAGACGCCGATCGAAGCATCGTTGTCGGTTGAGGGGGCATAGAGATAATCGAAGCTGAACGTCCACGTGTTCCCCTCGATTCCCGGCGGCGTGCGGTACCAGAGCGCCTGGGTGACGGTTGCGGTAGTCGTCGGGGAGGGCAGGGCATCGGTCGTGGATTCCGCGTTTAGATAAACGGAGGACTGAAGCGAGCTATCGTTCACGCGGAAACGGTAGGCGGGGATGGTCAGGTTGGATTGGTCGGTCGTCGAGTCGCTGGCAAAGGTGGCCGCGATTCGATAGAGGCGACCGGCGGCCAACGGGATGTTTGTCTCGAGACCCCAGAAGCCGAAGATGTCGTTGCCACTCCCACCAGAGCGGAACTGGCCCGGTGCCTCGCCCGCGATCCACAGGCCGGCGTCGGTCGCCTGAAACGTGGGAGCGCGAAGCGGAGCCGCCGTCCTCGCGGTGAAACCGTTCGCCTCTCCACCGCTGAAGTCCAGATTAGCAACCTCGAAGCCCGACGGCGAAATGACGCCAAGCCCGCCAAAGAGCTTACGAATCGTGATCTGCTCGAGCGTCAGCCTCGCATTCGCGGCATCACCATCGAAGTTGAGGACGTCAAAGCTGAGACGAGCGCTCTCCCGACCGGCCAATAGCGAGAACGGAATGCGATAGGCCCGACCGGCCGGGGTCGGGGCGAGGTTTGCATTCCCTTGTGACGAGACCACGAACACAGTGCTCCGCGCGTAGTCCACATCGCTGGCGCGAATGCGAATCTGGGGTACGAGGCCGGCATTTGCGATATCGGTGCTCACGACGACCTCAGCCTCGAAGGTGCCAAAGTCGCCGCTCTCCAACTCCAGGAGCGGCGAGTCGAAGAAGCCGAAGGAGTTCGTGTTGTTGGACGTCTGGATGGTGATCCCTCCGGCGGTCGCGACCGCGGCGCTCCCGGCGAAGGGTGGCGGTGTCAGGAAGGACCAGCCCTCTTGGCCGACACCAAGGCCAAAGTCGAAGGCGAATCGCACATCCGCCTCCTCGGGATTGATTCGCAGCGTGGTGCCATCCTGGAACTGGGCCAGTAGGAATGCCCCGAATGAATCGGCCACGGCGAAAAGGTTCAGCACGGTACCCGGAGCGATGACGGGCAGCACGAACGTCAACTCTGGCTCCAGGTTGTTGTTCAGGTCGAGGCCCACGCGATAGCTGCCGCCGACGAGGGTCAACGTGCCCTGGGCGCCGAACGATACGTCGTTCAGCAGAATGGTGTTCCCCGCCGAGTCGAGCGCGAGAAGATCAACGGGACCAACGCCCGAGGCCGCGTGGAAGACCCGCGCGCGAAAGTCGCCGGTGGGCGGCGCGGTGAAGTCCTCCTGCAAGATCATCCCCTTGATCGAAGCGAAGCGATCAAACGCAACTCCGGTGTAAAAGCCGTCGCCCTCGAGCGGAGTCGGTGGAACCGAAAGTTCGGAGTTTTCTATCCCCGCCCCCGCGCGGGCGATGTCGAAGCTGTAGGATCCCGCCGGTCCCTCCACGAAAGCCGTTCCGTGTGGAAAGGCCAAGCTGGAGACGAATGGCGTCGCGGAGCCATTCACGAAGACGTCCACGCGCCCCGAATCAGGGCACAGGTGCAACACGCGCACATTGGCCACGGCGCGGTCGGCGGCCGGAGCGATGCCCGCAGTGGCGCCGAGGAACAATGAGAGAATCCCAAGGGCCCGCGAATTGATCGACGATCTGTTCATAGCCTGATGCTCCTGAGTGGGGGTTCCGGCGCGCTATGCGGGGAGTATCGCCGCAACTGCGCGCCCGTAGGCAATGCCATTGCCGCAAACGAGCGTCCCCGCGTGGCAACAGGTTGAAATTGACAGTGTCGGGGCAACAGAGTGCCGCTTGGGGGGAAGCAAGCTGTGATATCTCTCGGCAGGAAGTGAATCCCTTGGCAGGTCGCGCACCAGCAAGAAGGAAGGGCACCGCCGGTGGTGGCTTCGTGGGCGGACTCAAGAAGGCCGCAGGCGTGGGTGGTCTCATTTCGCTCGGCCTCGCGGGTGGATACCTATGCCGATCCTACTTCCCGCTCCCGCTTCCCTTCGAGAGCAAGCTGGTCGCGGACAGGTCTTCCCAAGACCTCTCGTCCGACAGTCTGAAGAACCTCGCCAAGGCAGCGACGACACGTGCCGAGAATGCGGAAAGGCAGCGCGACGAACTCCAGCGACAAATGGCGGACATTGAAACACGACAGCAGGACACCGAGCGCCAGTTGGCCGACCTCAAGGTTAAGAGCGTTCTTGGCCAATAGGCCTCAATCAGCAGGACAGCAGCTTGCAGAAAGCAAACGATCCCCCCGGCATGATGAGTGCCGGGGGGATCGCAGTATGGGGTTACTTTGGCGGGGGCCCCGGTGGGGCCCCCGCTTTGGTGATTAGTTCGAGCCAGGCACCGCGTAGCGCGTGACCTGCACCGAGTTGAGGATGGCGCCAAGCGTCGAGTCATCGACGTCGGCTCCGCCGGTCTTGTCGACAAACAGGTAGTCGAACGAGAATATCCACGAGTTGCCGACGATCGCGGTGGGCGACTGCACCCACAGGTCGTAGACTTCAAGGGATCCATCGAACGGCACGCGTGCTGCCGCATTGACGGAGTCGATGTTGGTCAGCGCCGCGTAGTTGAACGAGCTGTCGTTCACACGGAGGCGGAACGTGGGCAGGGCCGCGCGGTTGCCCGCAGTGGCGTTGCTGCCAACGATCCAGCGCACGCGGTAGAGTGCGTTGGCCTCGAAGGTGACCGACGTCTCGGTTCCCCAGAATCCGAACTGGGTACCCGGGATGGTGGCGGGCGGAGTCGCGGAACCGGCGATGAACAGGCCGTTGGTGGCCGTGAACAGGTCGGGTGCGGTGAGCGCCGGGGCGGCGGTACGCGCCGTCCAGCCAGACGAGCCGTTGGCGACGAAGTCGAATGAGGCGACGTCGGTGCCAGAGCTCAGGTTTGCCGTTCCGATGAATTCCACGATCACGTTGTCCAGAGACAGCGTGGCAGAGGCCGCATCGGCGGGATCGAAGTTCAGCACGTCATAGTCGAGACGGAAGCTGTTCTGGCCTTCCGGCTGGCTGAAGTACTGGATGTAGTTGCTGGTGACCGTCGTGGGCGAGAAGCCGCCCGCGCCCGTAGAGGTGGAAACCAGGACGTCGGACTGCTGGAAGTTGAACGAGCTGGAGCGGACGCGGAACGTGGGCTGAAGCGCACGGTCGGCGATGCTCGAGCGCACCGAGAAGGTCGAGCGATACAGCGAGCCCGGTCCCGTGGTGCCGCGGATGTAAACCGCGCCGCTCGGCAGGTCCTTCGGCGCAACAGCGGTGTCGCCCACGATAAACTGCGGGGACTCCCAGAAGCCGAAGGAGTTGGTGTTCTCCGTCGTTGTCACATCGAGCGACTGGGATGTGCCGTTGTACTCGCCTTCGACAACCGCGAACGGTGCGAAGTTGAAGTACTCCCAGCCTTCCTGAGCCGTATCGAATGTGAACTCCACCGTGCTCGGCGCCAACGTCGGCGTCGGGGAAACGGAGGCCGTCGGCGAGACTGCTGTCGTTGCCGTCGGCGAGACTGCTGTCGTCGCGGTCGGCGAGACTGCTGTCGTTGCCGTCGCTGACACTGTCGGCGTTGCCGATATCGTCGGAGTAGCCGAGATGGTCGGCGTGGCCGAGATGGTCGGCGTCGCAGAGATCGTCGGAGTTGCCGAGATGGTCGGTGTGGACGACACCGTCGCCGTTGGCGTGGCCGTCAACGTGGTTGTCGTCGGCGGCGCTGTTGCGGACGGCGTGATCGAGATCGTCGGGGTAGGCGTCTGCGTGAGCGAGACGGTCGCCGTCGGAGTCGCGGTGAGTGTCGCCGTGACCGTTGTCGGCGTGGCGGAGATGGTCGGAGTGGCTGAGATCGTCGGCGTTGCAGACACCGTCGGAGACGGAGTCGGCGTCGGCGCCAGGCCCAGGCCAAACAGGCTCTCGAAACGTGACGGAACTTCCGTCGCCGAGTCGCGGAATAGCGGGAAGTCGGAGATCGACGAATCCCACGACAGGATGATGTCGAACGGAACGGTGAACGTGCCTGGATCGACCGTGCGGAAGGTGATGTCCATCAGCACGGGGAGCTGCTGCTCGCCGGTGACGTTGAACGTGGAGAAGTCATGGAAGCGGAGGTTGCCGCCTGCGTTGCCTTCGCCAGTGCCATCGCCAACGGAGTTGAGCGTGCCCGGAGCGACGGAGACATAGCTGACTGCGTCGATCGGGTAGGTCACGCGGACGCCGAAGTTGCGGACGTTGATTCCGGTGTTGTTCGACGGGACCGCGACGCGCACGACGAATTCGGTGTCGGGGACGTCTGTTGGTCCGCTGAGGATCGTCGCGCGAATGACAGCGCGGTTATCCGGCGTTGCCGTCGGCGTGGCCGTGATGATCGGCGTGGCCGTCGCGGTTGCCGTCGGCGGCACAGTAGTGGCCGTCGCGGTTGCCGTCGGCGGCACAGTCGTGGCCGTCGCGGTTGCCGTCGGCGGGATCGGAGTGGCCGTCGGCGTAAGCGTGGCGATCGGTGTGCTGGTCGCCGTTGCTGTCGCTGTCGGGGGCACGGTGGTTGCCGTCGGCGTGGCCGTTGCCGTGATCACCGGGGTCGGTGTCGGCGTGGGCGTGGCAGGCAGGCCAAGACCCGTGATCTCCACATTCTCGAAGCGAGAAGGAATCTCCTCGTCGGAGAGACGGAAGAGCGCGAAGTCCGTGATCGACGTGTCGAACGTCAGTGCGAGGTCGAACGGAACCGTGTAACCGGCGGCGCCCGTCTCGAACGTGATGTCGAACAGCGTGGGCGTGAGGTCCACGTTGCTCTCGTTGATCGGGAAGTTCGTGATGTCGCGGAAACGGAGGTTGCCGCCAAGGTTGCCCTCGGATGCGCCGTCGTCCACCGCGTTGAGGTCGCCCGGGGCGACGCCGACATAGCTGACGGAGTCGATCGGGTACACCACGCGGACGCCGAAGCCGAAGGGC
>Ga0105049_10009731_pt1 | contig 11052 bp, 11 predicted proteins | sample MAT06_FD_78087 | JGI IMG/M metagenome (GOLD analysis project Ga0105049, IMG submission 78087) | Freshwater microbial communities from Lake Fryxell liftoff mats and glacier meltwater in Antarctica - MAT-06 | ecosystem: Environmental > Aquatic > Freshwater > Ice > Liftoff microbial mat | place... | reverse complement strand
TGGGCGCCTTCGCGGCCGTGCTCATCGCCGCGGTCAAGATCTGACCGCATGACGCTGACGGTGCGGAAGGCCGAGGACCAGTCGCGCTATGAGCTCCTCGACGGCCACGCCATCGTGGGCTTCGCTGACTACACCATGGACCGTGACACGGTGGTGCTCCCGCACACCGTGATCAACGCGAATCGACGGGGCGAGGGTCTCGGCGCCGTCTTGGTCCAAGCCGCGCTCGACGACGCGCGTCGGAATGGCCACACGGTCGTACCCAACTGCTGGTACGTCGCGCAGTTCATCGACGCGCACCCCGAGTACGCCGACCTGGTGGAGCAGTAGGTTCACGGAGGTGACAGACCTCGCGCACGCCGCGCTGGGCCACGGGCCGCCGTTCGTGTGGGCCCACGGGCTCACGAGCAGTCGGGCCCACGAGGAGGCGGGCGGCCTCTTCGACTGGACGCCCGTCACGGCGCAGGGTCACCAGGTGATCCGCTACGACGCGCGTGGCCACGGGCAGACCGGTGGCCCCACCGACCCGGCGGCCTATTGCTGGCCTCAGCTGGCCGTCGATCTGCTCTCGCTGCTCGACGGCCTCGCCATCGACCACACCTCCGCCGGCGGCGCCTCGATGGGCTGCGCCACCCTCCTCCACGCCGCCCTCCAGGCGCCAGAGCGCTTCGACCGGCTCGTGCTCGCTATCCCGCCGACCGCCTGGGAGACCCGGGCCGGGCAGGCCGAGCAGTACGAGGGGTCGGCGCGCTACGTCGAAAAGGCCGGCAAGGCAGCCTGGCTGGCCGTCGCGTCCGAGGCGCCTCGGGCGGCGATCTTTGCCGACCTGCCGCCGTTCCCCAGCACCGCCGACATCCCCGAGGAGCTCCTGCCGTTCGTGCTCCGCGGCGCGGCCGCATCCGACCTGCCGGCCCCCGACGACATCCGCACGATCACCCAGCCGACGTTGGTCCTGGCCTGGGCCGGCGATCCCGGTCATCCTGTTTCGACCGCCGAACGTCTCGTCGAGCTGCTCCCGGAGGCCGAGCTCCATGTCGCCACCCGGATCCGCGACGTGCTGCGCTGGCCCGCCCAAGTCGCGTCGTTCCTCGACGCGACCTAACGTCTCACCCGCCGGCCGACCAGAGGGGGACTCGGATGCCGTACATCGAAGGGCGCGTCGTGCACGACGCCGACGCTCACATCATGGAGGAGCCGACCTGGCTCCTCGAGCACGCCGACCCGGATGTTCGCGAGCAGCTCCGCCCCAACGTCGAGCTGGGTCTGGCCCCCGGCGAGGCGGAGGCCATCGAGGACATGCGAGCCCGGCATGCCGACCCTGCGTTTCGGGACCGCGATGCCGCGGAGATCATGAACCGGAAGAACTTCAAGGCCACCGGGAGCACCATCGCCGCCGATCGGCCTCTCGCCCTCGACCTGCTCGGGGTGGCCAGTCAGCTCCTGTTCAACACGTTCAACAACGGCCACCTGCTCCGTCTCGAACGGAGCGGCGACCTTGACCTCGCCTACGGCGCCGCCCGAGCCCACAATCGAGGCATGGTCGAGTTCTGCTCCGTCGACGCCCGTTTGCTGCCCACTTGCTATGTGCCTCTGGCCGACTTCGACCGATCGGCCGCGATGGCCGGCGAGGCGATCGCCATGGGGGCCGCCGCGCTGCTGATCCCGAGCGGCTGCCCGAACCACCACTCCCCCAGCCACCTCGGCCTCGACCCGGTGTGGCGGCAGGCCGAAGAAGCCGGCCTTCCGATCGTGCTGCACGTGGGCGGCGGGGGCCAGCTGCTCAACCCAACGTTCTTCGTGAACGGTGGCGCCTATGTGCCTGACTTCCACGGCGGCGACGAGAACTTCCGCTCGGTCGACTACATGGCGATTCCCGGGCCGCCCACCCAGATGCTCGCCACGATGATCTTCGACGGCGTCCTGGAGCGACACCCGGCCTTGAGGGTCGGTGTCATCGAGCAAGGCGCCATCTGGGTGCCCGGCTGGATGCGGCAGATGGAGAGCGCCTTCGACGCCTTCCTGAAGCACGAGCAGCGACTGCAGGATCTGTCGCTGCGCCCGAGCGAGTTCGTCCGCCGCCAGATCCGGGCCACGCCGTATCCAACCGAAGACGTGCGGTGGATCGTGGAGCAGGCGGGTGCCGAGGTGCCGCTGTTCTCCACCGACTACCCCCACGTCGAGGGCGGCCGCCGGCCGATGGAACGGTTCGAGGCGAGCCTCGGCGACGCGTCCGACGACGTGCGGCAGGCCTTCTACCACGACAACTTCGTCGACCTCATGGGCTCCGCCATCAGCCGGCTGCCCGTCGCCGCGATCGCCTAGCCCAGCTCAGGTGGCCACCGCAGCCCCCACCCGAACGTGAGGACCACAGCCCATCAGGCGAGACCGAGCTGCCGAAGGATGTCGCCACTGTCGAAGTAGACCCGTTCACAGACGATGCCGTCGCCCCCATCCTCGAAGATGAACAGCGCGGCCATCCGGCTGCGAAACGAGCGGCCCGTGGCGTCGATCCCGCGCAACGGGCCCTCATGGGTGCCCAGCAGATCAAGCTCCACCACAACGGCGTCGTCCGTGTGGCGGAGCGAAACCAGCTCGTTGCGCTGGTCCGGGAACGGGGTGCGGCTGAGGGTGAAGTACTGCCGCACCTCCGCCTCGCCGTCGAAGGTCTGTCCGGTGGCCATCAGCTCGTAGCGCGGGTGGGCGAAGGTGCCGATCACGGTGTCGTAGTCGTGGCGGTTCTCCGCCTCCATGTGCTCGCGCACCACCACCTCTCGGCGGGCACGCAGGTCGTCGTCAGGCGTCATCGTCGTCGGATCGGTCGGTGTGGATCACAAAGGCGGCCAGGACGCCCCCCGCGGCGCCGAACACATGACCCTGCCAGGACACTCCGGGTTGCGGCAACAGCCCCCACAGCACGCCGCCGTACACAAGGAAGGTCACGACACCCCCGATGAGGTAGCTGACCCTGTGCGCGAAGAGGCCTCGACTGATGAGATAGGTGAGATAGCCGAACACGAGGCCGCTCGCACCAATGTGCACAGAGTTCGGTGGGCCCGTCAGCCAGGTGCCCACCCCGCTGAACAACCCGACGATCACGGTGACCTGCAGGAACCGACGAGCGCCCTCCAGTGCGATCGCGCTGCCCATCAGAGCGAACGGGAGTGTGTTGGCGATGAGGTGCCCAAACCCGTTGTGGAGAAGCGGCGCGAAGATGATGCCGTCGAGACCATCGACCTGGCGCGGGCGGATCCCGAAGCGGTCGAGACGGCCATCGAGCGCGGTGTCCAGCAGCTCCTCGCCCCACATGACCACGATCATCAGAGCAACGGGGAGCAACGGCGCGGACACCTGGCCCACCCCCGGCCGCTCCCTCACCTCATCCGCCATCCGACCATGGTGCCAGGGTCGAAGGAACAGGGCGGGTCACCTTCGGCGTCGAGGTGCTGCACGAGCCGATGCGCCATCACCGCCTCGAACACGGGTCGTTCGAACGGAGGACCGGTGAAGAAGTACTCCTCGACGGTCATCGCCGGGGCGCACTCGTGCCCCTGGTTGGTGCGACCGAACTGGCGATCGCACTTGGGACACGTCCATCTCGGCACGGCGGAGAGTCTGCCCCGCCCGCGTAGTGTCCGGGCTCGATGACCGTCGCATCCAGCCCGTCGCGCCTCGCCGCGGTCCGCGCCTTGGGCGACCGTCTCCCCGAAGGGGTCTTGGTGACCGAGCCGGAGGTCATCGACGGGTACCGGTACGACCGGGCCACCACGGTGCGCCCTGGAGTGCCGCTGGCGCTGGTGCGGGCCACGAGCACCGTCGATGTCCAGACCACGCTTCAGGTGGCGAGCGCCCACGGCATCCCGGTGGTTCCCCGGGGCGCGGGGACCGGGCTGTCTGGGGGATCCGCGGCGATCGACGGAGCCATCACGTTGTCCACCGAGCGGATGCGTGCGATCACCGTCGATCCGACGGCGATGGTGGCGATCGTGCAGCCCGGGCTCCTCAATGCCGAGCTCAAGGCGGCCGCGCGCGAGCACGGGCTCTGGTACCCCCCCGACCCGTCGTCGTTCGAGATCTGCTCGATCGGCGGGAACCTGGCCACGAACGCCGGCGGGTTGTGCTGCGTGAAGTACGGGGTGACCACCGACTACGTGCTGGGCCTCGAGGTGGTGCTCGCCGATGGGCGCGCCGTGCGGCTCGGCGGCCGCACGATCAAGGACGTGGCGGGGTACGACCTCAAGCGGCTCTTCGTGGGCTCGGAGGGAACGCTTGGGATCATCACCGAGGCCACCGTGCGCTTGCGGCCACTCCCCCCACCGAGCACGACGATCATCGGCACGTTCGCGGATGTCGTCACGGCTGGCCAGGCCGTCATCGCCATCATGAGCGGCGTGCGCCCGGCCGCCCTCGAGCTGATGGATGCGGCCGCCGTGGCGGCGGTCGAGGCGGTGCGACCGATGGGACTCGATCCGTCCATCGGCGCGCTGCTCCTGGCCCAGGTGGACGGGGCGCGGAGCGAGGCGGCGACGGTCGCCGCCTGCTTCGAGGCGGCCGGCGCGTCCTATGTCGCCGTGTCCGACGACCCTGAGGAGGGTGAGCTGCTCATGGGTGCTCGCCGAATGGCGATCCCGTGCGTCGAGCGCCTCGGAACGGTGCTCATCGAGGACATCAGCGTGCCGATCCCGCAGATCCCAGACCTGGTCGCGGCCGTCGTTGCCATCGCCCAGCGCCACGCCACGGCCATCCCCGTCATCGGCCATGCCGGCGACGGCAACCTCCATCCGCTGGTGACCTTCGACGCCACCGATCCCGAGGCCACCGCTCGCGCTGAAGCCGCCCTCGACGACGTGATGGACGTCGCCCTCGCCCTCGGCGGCACCGTGACCGGTGAACACGGCGTCGGCACGCTGAAGGCTCGCCACCTGGCCCGCCAGCTCGGCCCCGATGTCATGGAGATCACCCGAGCGGTGAAGGCCGCCCTGGACCCGCACGGGATCCTCAACCCCGGCAAGTGGGTCTGAAAGCCCGCCGGCACCTGGCTGACCCGAGAGGCCGGTCGTTCAGGTGTCGAGCTCGGCGAGGACTTCGCCGATGATCCTGGTGGCCTGATGAGCGGGCAAGGGCTCGCCGCCCTCTGCCTCGGCGACCTCCTTGGCGAAGTCCTCGACGCTGTGCACCCCGCCGACCAGCACATGGCGCAGGGCTTCGCCGCTGGCCTCCGGATCATCGAGCGCATCGATCGCAGGCGCCACGGCGTGGTCATCCGAGGTGGCCACGGCGTGGACGACGGCCATCGCCTCCTCGCGCCCGCTGGGGGTGGAAACGGCGGCCTCGCTGTCGGGGTTCTGCTGAAGGTCCCAGCGGGCGAGGGCTTCGTCGTAACCGCCCTCACCGGGGTGGAGAAGACGCGTCGTGGGTCCCGGGTCCACCGGTGCACCGTCGTCGTCGTCGCTGGCCCGCTCTCGTTCGGGTGGGACCGGGATGACCAGGGTGCCGTCGTCATTGCGCACGATGTCCATGGAGGGTGACTCCTTCAGTAGGGCCTTCGCCTGGTACCCAGGATCAGCCGTAGTCAGTCGTAGGTTGCCTCGACCCGCCACTGACTGGCCTCCAGCGTGAAGAGGCGGGCCTGACCGTCTTCCGTCACGAGCTGCAGACGGGCCCGACGGCGACGGCGGGCGGCATCCCACCAACGCTCCTCCAGCGGCCAGGGGCCGGCCCAGGCCAGGACGCCGGTCCACCGGCCGCCGGCGACCGACACGCGCAGAGGCGCGGCCGACAGGGCGCCCCGACCGCTGACCAGCACCGGCTCGCCCGCCGCATCGACGACCTCCGCGACGGGCGGCTCACCGTGGACCCAAGCCGGTGACGGCACCGGCAGCCGTCCGGGCCACGGGCCGGCCACGCGGTCGCGATGGGCACCCGGGCGCTCCGCGGTGAGGTCGACCGCCTCCGCCTCGACGAGCGCGATCTGCGTGGCCGGATCGCGGCTCCCGCGCCACTCGGGCACCGCCACCGAGCCCACCCCCAAGAGGCCCTGCACGCGAGCGACGGCGCGGCTGGCCCGATCCACCGTGGCGGCGTCGCTTCCCCAGAACCCGAGCTGACGGCCACCGGCGGGCACGATCTCATCCGGCGTGAGCCAGAGGCGGCTGATGCCGGCCGTGGGGCGGTGACGAGCCGATCCGCCGATCCAACCGTCGAGCTGCCAGCGCAGACGGTCCGCGATGGCCGCCGCGGTGAGGGTGCCCTCCGCTCGCCACACCCGCTCGAGATGCTCGCCATGCTCGGTCTCGGCGCCGATCACCACCCGGGTGCAGGCCGAGCCCCGAGCCCACAGCCGTTCGTACAGCTCCTCGGCCAGACCCCGTGCGAGGAAGGCGGCGGGGGCGACGGTGTCGGCCGGCGGATCGAGCTCCACGCTCACCGTGAGATCAGCCGGCGGCGGAGCCAAGGCCGGGGGACGCTCGTCCAGACCGCTGGCCAGGCGCCAAGCCGTTCGGCCCTCCCAACCGAAGCGGGCCAAGACGTCGGGCTCGGGCAGGGCCGCTAGGGCGCCGAGCGTGCGCAGCCCGAGGCGACCAAGGACGTCGACGAAGTCGGGTCGGTCGAGGGTGGCCATCGGGAGCGGCGCCAGGAAGGTGGGCGTTGCGCCGAGCGGTACAACGAGCATCGGTCGGTCAGCGCGGGCCGCCAGCGTGGCCGCGAAGATCCCATCGGCGATCCCGACCGTCACGTCCGCGACAGGCACCGTGGCGGAGACAGCATCGTGGGCTCGGGCCACGAGCGCATCGTCCCCTCCGAAGAACCGCGACGGGCCCCGTGTGGGGAAGGCCACCACGCCCGGTTTGGTGATCTCGACCCGCGGGGTGAGGGCATCGAGCACGCCGACGATCGGCTCGAACACCCGAGCGTCACGGGCGGGATCGTGATCGAGCACGACGAGCGACGGGCACCGCGACTGCGCCTCCCGGCGCCGCTGGCCCGGGACGACGTCCTGCGCCCGCGCCGCTGGCGAGGTGGCCGTCACCCGGTTGGCGTGGAAGACAGCCGCCGGCTCCTCGAGCGACACCCCGGCCGCCACGATCGGCCAGTCGGCAACGCGCACCACCAGCGTGCGCACCCCCACCGCCACGCGGTCAGCTCACTGCGTGCAGAGGGCGGACGGGGGCGACGGGCACCGCCACGGTGACCTGGCCATCAGGACCGGGCAGCCAGAGGTCGGCCCGGCGGGGTTGGGCCGCCTCGCCCCGGCCGCCCCGCGTCACCCGGACCTTGCGCGCCCGCAGATAGCCGTGGCCGTCGTCGAGCCCCTCCCAGCGGCTGTGCGTGACCTCGAGCTGGAGGTCGGCTCCCTCGGGCCAGCCCGGGCCGAGCTGCAGCAGCACCGCTCCCCGCTCTCGGGCGCGCGCCACGAGGCGGCGGCCATCGGCGGGCCGCACACCCGTGCGGCCGGCGTGCAGGATCACGAGGTCGAACCCATCCACCAGCGCCGCCACCACCCCACCCCACGCATCCCGCTCGGGGGCCGCCACCAGCACGAGCCGCTCCAGGGCCACGCCGAGCTCGTCGGCGGCCACCAACCCCAACGAGGGCAGTCCGACCGCCGCCACCCACGACCCGACCCGGGAGGCCTCCGCCACCAGCGCCAGCGCCAGCGACGTGGCGCCACCCACGCCGACCGCCGAACCGATCGACACGGTGGCCCCCCGCCGCAACCCCGCCCCTGGGAGCAGGCCCTCCAGGGCCGACAGCACTGGCAGCCGCCGCTCGCGCGTCAAGGTGACCGGGCGCACCCGCTCGGCCAGCTCCTCCAAGCTCTCCAGGGCAACCCCGATCGGCATGGCGACAGCATCGAACACCTGTTCGATGCTGTCAAGCGAGACCTGCAGTTTCGACGTGCTTCGTTCGCAACCCTGCGGCAGATCGTGCCCGAATCGGGCGCTCCTCGTCGCAGGCATCAAGCCGAGGCAATGGTCGGCGTGGGGACACCGGCCACACCGCTCCGCCTCGTCGCGCCCTTGGGTTCGAACGAGCTATGTCGTGAGGGCGAGGCCGTTGTCGCGCATGATCTTGCGGATCTCGTCGTCGCTGAAGCCGTCGAGGTCGTTGACGAAGCTGGACGGGTCGGCCAGACCTTCGGCGTGCGGGTAGTCGGATCCGAAGAGCACGCGATCGACACCCAGCACGTCGGCCACGCCACGGATGTCGTCCTCGTAGTAGGGCGACACCCACACGTGGTCGCGCATCTGCTGCACCGGGTCGACGCCCTCGAACGACGCCGGGCGCTGCTTGAAGGCCTTGCGAAGGCCCGCGGCCAGCGCCGGCACCCAGTCGCTACCAGACTCGATGGTGGCCACCCGAAGGTTCGGGAAGCGGCGGAAGACGCCGTCGCAGACGAACGACCCGATGGTGTCGAAGATCGGGCGATGACCGGTGATCAGCTGCTTGAACGGGTCGTGGCGGAAGGCCTCGAACTCGGCGTCCCTGCCCCATGCCTCCGCGAGAAAGCCGTAGCCCGACTCGCCAGAGTGGAAGGCCACGAGCACGCCCGCTTCGTTCAGCCGCGCCCAGACCCCGTCATGAGCAGGATCGCCGTAGCTCCGGTGGCCGAGCGGGTCCTTCACCGGTCCGGAGCGCAACACCACGACACGCGCGCCGTGCTCGAGCACCCGGGACACCTCGGCCTCAGCCGCCACGGGGTCGAGAAGCGAAACGTAGGGTGCCGCGAAGATGCGGTCCTGGTAGGCGTAGCCCCAGTCGTCCTCCATCCATCGGTTGAAGGCGGTGAAGGTGGCGGCGGCCGCCTCCGGGTCGTGACAGAGCGCCTCCTCCATGCCCACGCCGAGCGTGGGGAACAGGAAGCACGCCTGCATGTCCTGAGCATCCATGGCCTCGAGACGAGCATCGCGGTCGCGGTACTCGGCCCGGATCGGCTCGAGCTCCCCGAAGGCGGCGCGGATGTCGTCGCCGGGGCTCTTGCCCCGGAAGTAGTCGTCGAGCACACCCGGCTTGGCCACCGGATCGAACGTGGGGTTCGGGATGAACCGATTGATCTTCCCAGCCACCATGAGTCGTTGCTTGCCCTCGAGGTTGGCCCACTGGACGCTACGCCGGCGCATCCCTCGATCGAGGTGCCGGGTGAAGGCATCAGTGGCCTCGTAGTAGTGGTTGTCGGCGTCGAACAGACGGAAGCCGAGTGCGGCCAATGATCCCCCTCAGGACGGCACAACTAGAACGTGTTCTAGCCTACTGGCGGCTCAGGGGAAGAGCCCGCGGGCGTCGATGGCGGCCGCGATGCGATCGAGGGCCACGACGTAGGCCGCCTGCCGAAGATCGACGCCGAGCTGTTGCGACTTCGCCCACACGGTGGCGAAGGCGTCGTCCATGCGGGTGCGGAGGCGCTCCGCCACGAGGTTGTCCTCCCACGGGAAGCCTTGGCGGCTCTGGGCCCACTCGAAGTACGACGCAGTGACGCCGCCCGCGTTGGCGAGGATGTCGGGGACCACCACCACGCCTCGCTCCTCCAGCACGACCTGGGCCTCCACCGTCGTGGGCCCGTTGGCCGCCTCGACGATCACCTTGGCCTGGATCTGACGGGCCACGCCCTCGTCGATCACACCCCCCAACGCCGCTGGTACCAACAGCTCGCAGTCGATGTCCCAGATCGCGTCGGCAGGAATCGGCTCCCCGCCACTGAAGCCCACGACGGATCCGTTGATGGCCACGTGATCGGCTAGCGCACCAGCGTCGAGGCCCCCTTCGTTGGCCACAGCCCCGCCGACGTCAGCGACGGCCACCACCCGCATGCCGGCTGAGTGGAGCAGGAAGGCGAGCGGGCCACCGACCTTTCCGAACCCCTGGATGACGGCGCGACTGCCGGCCATCGGGAGCCCCAGCTCCACAAAGGCGGCGCGCGCACACACCAGACATCCCGCCGAGGTGGCCCCTTGGTGCGTGCGCGTGCCGCCCACCGCGAGCGGCTTCCCGGTGACCGCCGCCGGCATGTGGTGCCCTTGGGTCATGGACAGCGTGTCGAGCAGCCACGCCATCACCCGGCCGTCGGTGTTCACGTCAGGGGCCGGCACGTCTCGATCAGGCCCGAGCAACGGACTGATCTCGAAGGTGTAGCGCCGGGTGAGACGCTCCAGCTCGTAAAGCGACAGGACCGTGGGATCGCAGCGCACACCTCCCTTGGCTCCCCCGAAGGGCAGGTCGAGGATCGCCGTCTTGAAGGTCATGGCCGCCGCCAGCGCCTTCACCTCGTCGACGTCGACGTCGGGGTGGAAGCGGATGCCGCCCTTGCCCGGGCCCCGGGTGGTGTCGTGATGCACCCGCCAGCCGGTGAACACCTCGATGCGGCCGTCGTCCATCCGCACCGGCACCGCCACCTCGAGCACCCGCTCGGGCGTGCGCAGCAACCGGTGGATGTCGGGATCGATGTTCGCGAGTTTGGCCGCGTCGTCGAGCCGGTCGAGCACGGTCTGCCAGGCGGCGGCGGACATGATCGCAGGCCTCCCCTCTCGGTGCGTGGTGGGCGTCTGCCTACCGTTGTACCCGACCGATGCGAGAGGCGGCGCTACCTCACCCCGGTACGGCCCTGAGCGGCCGTACCGGGGCAAAGGTGGTTGCGACTACTGGAGCGCCATGTTCGGCTCTCCGTAGGCGTTCAGCCCGTTGGCGGACCGAACGCAGTTGCCACTGCGGGGCGCACCACCGTTGTAGGCGAGGCGCGTGCAGGCCCGCATCGCGAGCTGGCCCCAGTAGTTGGCGTGGACGCTCTCCTGGATCTGGTACGGACCGATGAGCGTGCTCGTGGTGCGGAGCTGGTTGACCCACTCGGTCTTGTCGACCGCGCCGGCCGACGTCCAGTTCGCCACCCCCTTCTCCTCGAGCAATCCGACGGTGTTCTCGCAGAGCCGGCGCCCGTTGAGCGACGACTGGAAGTCGAGGACCTTGATGTTGCTCAGCCCGGTCTGGGTGGCAGCATTGCGGACCGAGCTGTTGAACGCCGGCACGATCGTGTTGTTGGCGTAGTCGGCGTCTCTGTTCCAC
>Ga0105049_10009728_pt1 | contig 11054 bp, 11 predicted proteins | sample MAT06_FD_78087 | JGI IMG/M metagenome (GOLD analysis project Ga0105049, IMG submission 78087) | Freshwater microbial communities from Lake Fryxell liftoff mats and glacier meltwater in Antarctica - MAT-06 | ecosystem: Environmental > Aquatic > Freshwater > Ice > Liftoff microbial mat | place... | reverse complement strand
TCCCTGGGAACTCGGCGCCCGCAAGGCCAAGGAATTCCTCTTCACCGCCGACACCTGGTCGTCCCAGGAAGCCCACCGGCTGGGCATGGTCAACCACGTGGTCCCGCGCGCCGAGCTGTCCGCCTTCACCCTGGCCCTGGCCCAGAAGATCGCCACCAAACCCGCCTTCGCGCTCAAAACCACCAAGGAAGCCGTCAACCGCGCCACCGACGCCCAAGGCCAACCCGAAGCCATCGAACACGCCTTCGCCCTGCACCAGCTCTGCCACGCCCATAACCAGCTGATGTTCGGCATGGCCGTGGACCCAGGTGGGCTGCCGTCGGCCGTGAAGGGCAAGCCGCCAACAGGCGGCTGAGCCAAACGAAGCAAGGCGAGGGGCCAAACACGGGCCCCTCCTCTAGCCAACTCTGAGGTTGCCGCGTATCGGAAAATAGTCGGTTGGCGTGCGGCTAGGCTCGGTCGCGGCGGATCGTCTCTCAACTTCGTCGGTGACGGGCGAGCGATATCCCAGCGCCGAATGCGCCCAAACCGGATTGTATTATACCAATCAGCCTAATGTTGGACCTACGACAGAAGGCAAGGCCAGGGCGTCGCCCTGTACCCACCAGGTCCCGAGCGCGCCTTCGCGCGACGGGCCAAGCCCCTGGACCTTAAATATATGAAAATAAACAGGTTTCCAAAGGCCGCCGGCCTTTGGTGGGTCCAGGGCAACGCCCTGGCCTTGCTTGGCCATGGGTCACCCCAGACGGTGATTGGTATCACCTACTACAACGAGGCGTTCAGGAGGCAAGTTACAGTACACGGCGGCGCAATGAAACCCCTGAGCCGAGGCGGCGACGCCAGAGCTGAAGATACGATCTGACGGTGCGGCGCATCGGCGGGATCCGGGCAGATTGGCCCGACCGGTGCTGCCTAGAAAGCCTTGGTCGCCCCAGGCCGAAAGCGGTTGCTCGGTACGAAGCCGGACCGCTCAGCCACCCTTGGCGCGCGAACCCAGATCTTCCGATTCGGATGCAACCCGCCACCGTGGATCGCCGGCACGGCCGTCAGCCGCGCCCGATGCAGCAGACGCGTGTCGGCCTCGCCGCAGTGCGGATGGACGCCACCGTTCTCCGCCACCACCTTCTCCCAGGCCGCCCGGCGCCGTGCCAGCGTCGCCGCGTCGTCCAGTGCCGGGCAGATCAGTTCGTTAGTGTTGAGGTCGGCGACGATCTCGTCGCCATCCTCGACGAAGGCGATCGGGCCACCGAGTGCCGCCTCCGGGCCGACATGGCCGATCACCAGGCCAACCGACCCGCCCGAAAAGCGCGCGTCCGTCATGAGCGCTACCACGATGCCGCGTTCCCGGCACAGTACGGTGATGCGCGAGGTAGGATCCAACATCTCCGGCATCCCCGGCGCGCCGCTGGGCCCCTCGTAGCGCACAATGATCATGTCGCGGTCCTGGAAGGACTCGGGGGCGTCTTGGAGCGTCTTCAGCAGTCCCTGCTCACCCTCGAACACGCGCGCGCGCCCACGGAACAGGTTCCGCTCCAACCCCCCCTCCACGCCGGCGAGCTTCAGGATCGCCGAGAAGTCGGGCGAGAGGTTGCCACCCAGCACGCGAAGCCCGCCCGTCGGCTTGAATGGCTTCTCGATCGGGTAGATCACCGTCCCGTCTGCCGGCGGCGGCGCGAGGCGCGCCACCTGCTCGGCCAGCGTCTCGCCGGTACAGGTCATCACATCGCCGTTCAGCAGCCCAGCTTCCAGAAGTTCGCGCACGATGACCTGCACGCCACCCACCCGGTCGATGTCCGCCATCGAGTATTGCCCATAAGGCCGCGCATCGGTCAGAACCGGCACCACGTGCTGCGACAGGTGGTTGAACTCCTCCGGCGTCATGATCTCTTTCCAGAAATCGGCATAGCCGGCGGCGCGCGCGATCTCGGGCACGTGGAGCGTCACATTGGTCGAACCGCCAATCGCCATCGCCACAATCACCGCATTGCGCAGCGAGTCGCGCACCACGATGTCGCGTGGCTTGAGGTCCCTCTCCATCAGCCGCTCGAGGTGGTCAACCAGTTCGGCCGGATATTCCTCCAGCCGCCGCGGGTCGTCGGACGGCGTCGCCACCATGTGCAGCGGTTGCATTCCCACCACGCCGATGAAGGTCTGCATGGTGTTGTAGGTGAACATCCCGCCGCAGCTGCCAATGCCGGGGCAGGCATGAAAGGCGATGCGGTGGCGGTACTCCGGGTCCGGATGCCCGGCGACCTGATAGGCGCTGATGATGTCCAGCACCTCGCCGGTGACCGGATCGTGCCCGGGGCGGATGGGCCCATCCGACATGATGATCGCCGGCTGGTTGTGCTCAAGCAGGGCCGCCAGAGTGCCAACCGGCGGCTTGTCGCACGCCACCACCGCTATGGTGCCCGCCAGCCCCGTCGCCGACAGGTGCTCGCACAGCGCGTCATGCGTAACCTCGCGCCCGATCAGAGAGTAGCGCATCTCGCGCGTGCCGTTGCGAATGCCGTCCGAGGTCGCGATGGTGTATTCTGGTTGGGTCAGACGCAGCCGCAATTGCCCCGGCGCTTGGCCGATCCGGCCTTTCAGCTGGGTATGGATCGCGTCCACCTTGGCCATCACGCCCAGATAGCACTGGCTGTCGCCCTTGGTGCCAACGATGCCCACGGAAGGCTCATGGATCAACTCCGGGTCGGTGCCAATCACCCGTGCCATGCCGATGGTCTGGCTCGAGCGGCCTGGATGGCGGTCGATGAGAACGGTCTTGGCGTTCGGCATGGAAAAATCCTCGGACCTCGGTAGGAGTGAGATTGCCGCGTTTCGTAGACTGCCTGTTGGCGGGCCGCCTACTCGTCGTTCACGGCGATTTGAGTGTAACCTTCATAGGTCATGGGCGGGCGATTTCCCAGCGCCGATTTCCCACCAACAGCGCAGCCGCCCCACCATCTGGTCGAAGGTCGCAACGCTGACCCCGGTCAGGCGCCACAAACGCGCATTGCTGCACACAACCACGCCTTCTTCGCCGCGCCGCCATCGACAGCGAACGGGTTTGTCGAGGGAATTGGCGGAGGGAGTGATGCTGGGTTCGAACACTCTCTGCTGCTCGATTGGTCGAGCACCGTTGAGGACGATGCGCTGATTGGCTTCACTGGATGGCCGACGCAGCAGATGATGCCCGTCACCACGCCTCGCTTGCATGCGAGACCGCGACCGCGATTGCCGGTGCAGCGGGACTGTATGAACGGCACGCGCGGCCGCGTGGGAAAAGTTGCCGATCCGCTGAGGGGTGAGGGCATCGGCACCTACCTGCCACCGCGGCCAAAAGCCGCTCAGGCGGCGATGCAGCCCTCGAATCCGCGGCGCAATGCAGGACGATTGAGATTGCGGCCGATGAAGACGAGGCGGCTCTGTCGCGCTGCATCGGGCTTCCAGGGACCGATGTAGTCGCCATCAGCTATCATATGCACAGCCTGAAAGGCGAAGCGCTCGGTGTCGCCGGCGAAGTCGAGGATCCCCTTGGTGCGCAACAGGTCATTGCCGTGCTCCGCAAGCAACGCACCGATCCATTCGTTGAACCGTACCGTGTCGAGCGGCGCTTCCAGGGTCAGACTGACCGACGTGATGGCATCGTCGTGCTCGTGGTGGTCCTCACCCGACAGGAAGTCCGGCTCCAGTTCGAGGATCCGGTTGAGATCGAATGCGCCGCGATCAAGCACGTCGGCCAGCGGGACGTTTGCCTTCAAGGCGTGCAGCACGCGCGCTGTGCGGTTTATCGTCCTGATCCGAACTTCTACCGCCTCCAGTTCGGCCGGGGTCACCAGGTCGATCTTGTTCAGGATGATCACGTCGGCGAAGGCAACCTGCTCCTCCGCCTCGCGGCTGTCGGCAAGGCGCAGCAAAAGGTGCTTGGCATCCACCACTGTGACCACGGCGTCCAGGCGCGAACGTGCGCGCGTTAACGCATCGACGAAGAATGTCTGTGCCACCGGTGCGGGATCGGCCAGTCCGGTCGTCTCGATGATGATGCCGTCCAACTGGCCCTTGCGCTTCATCAGCTGTCCGACGATGCGAATGAGGTCGCCGCGAACGGTGCAGCAAATGCAGCCGTTGTTCATCTCGAAGACTTCTTCATCGGCATCGACCACGAGGTCGTTATCGATGCCGACCTCGCCGAACTCGTTCACAATGACAGCGTACTTCTTGCCATGGCTCTCCGTGAGGATGCGGTTCAGCAGGGTTGTCTTGCCGGCTCCGAGATATCCGGTCAGCACGGTGACAGGGATCTGATGGTCGGACATGGGGCCCTCCTGGGATGGTTCAGACAGGCGGAAAAGAGTGTCTTCCGATCATTTAAACGTTATATTATAACATTCCATACCACAAGCATGAAGGTGCAGGGATGGCAACGGGCACAGTGCAGAACATGCAGGATGCGATGATCGCGGCTGCCGCAATTTGTCGAGCCCGCGGCGCCCGATGGACGCCGCTGCGCCAGGAGATGATGGCCCTTCTCCTGGCAACGGAACGTCCCAGTACCGCCTATGCGTTGCTCGATCGGTTGCGCGCGGCTCGCGGCGCAGTTGCACCTCCCACCGTATACCGAACACTGGACTTCCTGATTGGGCAGAGGCTGGCGCATCGCGTCGGCCGACTGAACGCTTTTGTTGCCTGCACCGACGCAGGGCACGAGCACCACGCGCAGTTTCTCATCTGCCGGACCTGCGGCGCGGTGTCCGAGATCGAGGATATCGCCGTCCACGACGCCGTCGACATCGCAGCGGCATTGCACGGCTTCCGTCGCGGCGCCTTGCCGATCGAGATCGACGGATGGAGCGGCTCGTGCGCCGCACAGGCCGAAAATGGACCATCGCAGGAGTATGGTCATGCCCACCCCGCCCGCTGATCCGCCGTCGGTGCGTCAACAAGCGCGAGCCGACGTCCTGCTGCCGGATGGCGATGGTCTGATTCCGGCCATCGCACAGCAGCACGACACGGGCGAGGTGTTGATGATGGCATGGATGAACCGGGTTTCAATCGGCGAAACCCTGGTCACCGGCCGCGTGTGCTATTGGAGCCGCAGCCGCGGCCGGCTGTGGCGCAAGGGCGAGACCTCCGGCCAATTCCAGCGCCTTGTCGAGATGCGCCTCGATTGCGACGGCGACACGCTGCTGCTCCTGGTGGATCAGGTCGGCGTCGCCTGCCACACAGGGCGGCGCAGCTGTTTCTATCGCGCAGTTCAGGGCGGGCAGTTGCATGAAATAGCGGCGCCTGCGGTCGACCCGGATCTGCTCTACGGCGTTGGGCATTCGCATGGCTGAAACGGTTCCCGTTACGCTGCTCACCGGTTTCCTCGGCGCGGGCAAGACCACGCTGCTAAATCGGTTGCTGCCAATGCCCGAGATGGCCGGGACCGCTGTTCTGGTGAACGAGTTCGGCGAGATCGGCATCGACCACCTGCTGATCGAGAAGGTCGACGACACCACCATGCTGCTGCCGTCCGGCTGCCTGTGCTGCGCGGTGCAGGGGGACATGGTGCGCGCCTTGCGTGACCTGCTGCCGCGCCGGGCGTCGGGCGAGGTGCGGCGTGTGGTCGTGGAGACAACCGGGCTCGCCGACCCAGCCCCGGTGGTCCAGACGTTGTTGTCAGACGTGGCACTGGTGCGCGCCTATCGGCTGGACGGCATCGTCACGGTGGTCGATGCAGTGCACGGGCTGGCAACGCTGGACATGCATGAGGAGGCGGTCCGCCAGGTTGCGATGGCCGACCGCATTGTGCTGAGCAAGACCGACCTCGTGCCAGTTCCAATGGATCTGCTGGCGCGGCTCAAGGAACTGAACCCTGGCGCGTCGCCGCTGCACGCACGGTCGGGCGCGGTACCTGCGGCGGACGTCATCGATTGCGGGCTGTTCGACGCATCCGGCAAGATCGCCAGCGTCACCGCGTGGCTCAACGAGGCCGCCTGGGGCGATGCCGGCACGCATGAGACGCGCCTGCGGGAGCGCATCCACTCATTCTGCCTGACGTTCGAGGCGCCGCTGCACTGGCAGGGGTTCGGAGCCTGCCTGGAGATGCTCATCGCCACGCGGGGCGAGCAATTGCTGCGGGTAAAGGGCATCCTCAACCTTGCCGGCCAGGACAGGCCGGTGGTCATCCACGGTGTGCAGCACATGTTCCACGAACCCATACTGCTGCCTGCGTGGCCGCCGGGAGATGCCCGGCATAGCCGCATCGTGTTCATTACCCACGGGATGGGCCGCGATGTGATTGCCACCACGATCGCCGCGTTCGAGGCGGCGGCCGTGGGGGGCTGAGCGCGCGCTTAGGCCGACGGGCGCCATGCCGGGAATGGATCAGGCAGGTTGGCCCAGGCCTTGGCGCCCGCGCGCATCTCCTTGTCGGTCAGCAGGCAGGCATCGAGCCCGGCGCGGACCGACGCCTCGTTCATGCCGATGCCGATGAACACCAGTTCCTGCCGCCGGTCGCCGTACATCGGGTGCCAGTCCTTGCGGATGGTCTCCTGCCATTGCGGGTCCTGCGGGCGCTGTGCCGGCGGCATCGCGGCCCACCAGAAGCCGGCGGCTTCGTGCCGGCCGACGGCACCCGCCAGTTGCCAGGAGCCGGCCCAGCGCATGCGGCTGGCGAGCCAGAAGAACCCCTTGGCACGCACCACACCCGCCATGTCGCTGGCGAGGAATTTGTAGAAACGGGCGGGATGGAACGGCCGGCGCGACCGGTAGACGAAGTTGGTGATCCCGAATTCCACGCTTTCAGGCAGGTGCTCGCCGGCCATGGCCTTGGCCCAGCCGGCGGCCTGCTGCGCTCGTTCGAAGTCGAAACGTCCCGTGCCCATCACCTTAGCCATCGCCACCGCGCCGTGGCTGGCCAGCACGATTTCGGCGCCCGGGTTGAAGGTCGCCAGTATCCCCCTCAAGCGTGCCACTTCATCGGCGGGCAGCAAATCGGTCTTGTTCACCACGATGACATCGGCGAACTCCACCTGCTCCACCAACAGGTCCACCAGCATCCTGCCGTCGCCGTCGCCCGAGGTCTCGCCGCGGTCGGCCAGGCTGTCGTGGCTGGCATAGTCCCGCAGGAAGGCGGCGGCATCGACCACGGTGACCATGGTGTCGAGCTGTGCGACGTCGGCCAGGCTGAAGCCTTCCTCGGTGCGGAAGTCGAAGGTGGCGGCCACCGGCATGGGCTCGCTGATGCCCGTGCTCTCGATCAGCAGATAGTCGAAACGGCCCTCGGCAGCCAGCTTGGCGACCTCCTGCATCAGGTCCTCGCGCAGGGTGCAGCAGATGCAGCCGTTCGACATCTCCACCAGCCGCTCCTCGGTGCGCGAAAGCTGGCCGGAATTGCCGACCAGGGCAGCGTCAATGTTCACCTCGCTCATGTCGTTGACGATGACCGCCACGCGCTTGCCCTCGCGGTTGGCAAGTACATGGTTCAGCAGCGTGGTCTTGCCGGCTCCGAGGAAGCCCGAGAGTACGGTCACTGGCAGGCGTGGTGGCGCGTTCATTGGAAAATTCCTGTCTCGTCAATGCACAACAGCAGGCGGGCACGTCGGGGCGGCGGCAGCATGCTGACCGGGGGGGAGCGGTGCCGCACGCGCGGCGCGGCGTCGGGATGGCGGGTGCCCTTGAAGACGGCGGCCTGCATCACCGCCATGCGGTGCAGCGTGTCGTCCTCGCTGAGCCATTCCGTGCCCTGGCCGGAGTAGGTGCACAGCAGACGAAGGCGCACGGCATCGACATGAAACAGCCGGCAGGCGTCGTCGCGCAGATGCTCCAGCCGCAGCCGCACCCGCCTGTCCGGAACCAGGCGCGCGAACTGCACGGCCAGCAGGCTGATATCCTGGCCGAGGGGCCTGGCATCGGCGGGCAATTGCCGCATCAGGGCACGGGTCGCCGCCTCGGGCGGGCCGCTGGCGACATGGCTGAACGCGGGGCCATCGAGCAACGCCTGGACCGCGCGCAGCGGAGGGCGGCGGCAGGGCCGGGTCCAGATGGCCAACCCAGTTTCGGGCTGCAGGATCGTTTGCAGAACCCCGCTGCCCAAGCATTGCGCGACTGCCCCGTGCGCGGTGGTGCCGCGCTGGCCGGGCGTGCCGCCGCCTGCGACATAGAAGGCCCTCACGCCACAGCGCCCCAACGTGTCATCGCCATCGACGGATGAAGCCGATCCACCGGCGCCGGCGCGGCAACTGGCGTGCCGACATAAAGCCACCCTGCAAGGAAATCCGTGGCAGCCAACCCAACGGCCTGTTTGACGTTCGGATCGTGGCAACTCGCCCCGGTCAGCCACATGCCGCCGAAGCCAAGGATATGGGCCGCATTCAGCAGGTTCATGGCCGCCGCACCAGCGGCAAGCTGTTGGTCGATCGCGCGCACCGAAGGATGGCTCGCGGTGACGACTGCCCCCAGCCCGATCACCAGCGGTGCACGCAGCGGCTTGCGGCGCTCGCGGTCGAGATCATCGGCGCTGGCTGTCGGCTCGAGCAGAGCCCGCGCGCTGGCGAACACATCGCCCAGCGCGGCGCGTGCAGGGCCCTGCACACAGATGAAGCGCCATGGACGCAATGTGCCGTGGTCCGGGGCACGCAGCGCCGTGCGTACCATAATCTCAAGCGCGGCAGCCGAAGGCGCCGGGTCCGACAGCAACCGCACGCTGACCGACCGCCGCGACAGCAGGGCATCGAGGGCAGCGGTCTGATCGCCAGCCCAGGGGTGGAATGCCGCCATCTCAGGCCGGCGTGCCGCCGGTGCCGGCGGAGCGGTGGCATGGTGCAGGGACATGGGTGCGGGACCTTCCAGGGGCTTGGCATATGGTATGTTATAATATAACGTTTTTGATGAATTGATCCACCCCCCCATGCGAGGTCCCATGTCTCGATCGCTCTGGCTGCTATCGCTGCTCTTGCTGCTTTCACCTGGATTAGCGACCGGACAAACAAACGCCCAGGCCAACCGGGTGTTGCAGGTGATCGCGCCCTGGCAGGTGACATCGCTGGAACCGTCCGATACCGGCTACATCGCAACCCGCATGGGCATCGCTCAAACAGTGGTCAGCGCGGAGCCGGATGGCAAGCTGGTCGGCCTGGCGGCATCGGACTGGACGGTGTCCGACGACCGGCTGACATGGCGCTTCAACGTGCGCGCAGGGCTGCGCTTCCATGACGGCACCCCGGTGACCGCGGCCGACCTGATCGCCGCGGTCGAGCGCGGGCGTGCGGGCGGCGAGACGCTGCGCGCGGTGCCGATCACGCATATGGCGGCCGAGGGCGACACGATGGTGATCCGCACGGCAACACCGTTCGCGCCCCTACCGGCGTTCCTTAGCGACTCCACCGCAATCGTTCTGGCACCTGCCTCCTTTGGCCCCGACGGCAAGGCGCGGGCGTGGATCGGCACCGGCCCGTACCGCATGACCGCGCAGGACGGCGATCGCACCATCGACGTGACCGCAAGCGACACCGCGGCGCCACGCCCAAACATCACCCGTGCCCGCTATATCGCGGCACCACAGGGCGAGACCCGCGCGGCAATGGCCGAGGCCGGCGACGCCGATCTTGCCTTTACCCTGCTGCCCGCCGCCGCTGCGCGAATCACCGCATCCGGGCGGGCCACGGTGATCAGCATGACCATCCCGCGCGCACGGGTGATGCCGCTCAATGTCGGGCGGCCGATCTTCGCCGATGTCAGGGTGCGCCAGGCGATCAGCCTCGGCATCGACCGTGCCGGCATCGCCACCGCCATTCTGCGCCACCCTGGCAGCGCGGCGACGCAGCTTCTGCCGCCGATCCTGGCCGACTGGCACAACCCGGCCCTGCCGCCGCTGTCCTACGACCTCGCACGGGCGCGCACCCTGCTGGCCGAGGCCGGATGGGCGCCCGGCGCCGGCGGCGTGCTGCACAAGGACGGCGTGCCGTTCCGTTTCACGCTGCTGGTGCTGGCCAACCGTCCAGAGCTTCCGCCCATGGCGGCGGCGATACAGGCGCAGCTCAAGCCCCTGGGCATCGAGGTGGAGATCCGCACCGGACCCAGCAGCATCGTGCCACAGGCGCACCGCGACGGCACGTTCCAGGCCGGGCTGGTCGGGCGCACCTTTGTCAACGTTCCCGACCCGATCGGCACCATCCTGCCGGACTACACCCGGGATACCACGGTCTGGGCGACCTCGGGCTGGATCAACCGCGAGATCCGGGAGTTGGTATTACAGTACATCGCCAGCTTCGATGAAGTGCTTCGGGCCGGCCTGCGGCGGCGTATCACCGAAATCCTCCAGGCGGAACTTCCCGTCGTGCCGGTCTCGTGGTTTGAGCACACGGTGGCGGTTTCCTCGCGGCTGAAGCAGCCGATCACAGTCGATCCCTTCGAACTGCGCTACCTTATCGAGCGGATGGCGTGGGCGGATTGATCGCGGGCGCCTTCGCGCGGCTCCTGCAGCTTGGCGTGATGATGTTCGCGGTCGCGACGCTATGCTTTGCGGCGCTGCACGCCCTGCCCGGCGACAAGGCGCTGCAACTCGCCATCGCCCGTCACGGCGAGGATATCGGCGATGCCGCGATCGAACGGGCGCGGCGCGATGCGGGGTTCGACCGGCCGGTCGTCGTGCAGTTCGCCGATTGGATCGGAGGGCTGGCCAGGCTGGAACTCGGCCACTCGCTGCTCAGCCGCAAGCCCGTTGCGGCCGAGTTGGAGCCCCGGCTGTGGGTGACGCTGCGGATCGGCGGGCTGGCGATCGCACTCGGTTTCGTGCTGGCCCTGCCGTTTGGGCTGTGGGCCGGGCTGCGGCGCGGCGGCGCTGTGGACTCGGCGGTGGCGGCGGCGGCAGCATTGTTCAGTGCCACGCCGGCGTTCTTGGTTGGGCTGCTGCTGGTGATGCTGTTTGCCATCCAGTTCCGCTGGCTGCCCGCCGCCGGCCACGCCACCGCCGCACACGTGGTGCTGCCGATCGCCACCCTGGCACTCGGCTTCGCCGCACCACTGGCGCGGGTCACACGACAGGCGGTGGCCGAGGCCTGGTCGGCCTTCCCCGTGACCTTCGG
>Ga0105049_10009724_pt1 | contig 11055 bp, 6 predicted proteins | sample MAT06_FD_78087 | JGI IMG/M metagenome (GOLD analysis project Ga0105049, IMG submission 78087) | Freshwater microbial communities from Lake Fryxell liftoff mats and glacier meltwater in Antarctica - MAT-06 | ecosystem: Environmental > Aquatic > Freshwater > Ice > Liftoff microbial mat | place... | reverse complement strand
AGTTTAAGTAATTCTTTGAATGAACTACGATGCTTTTATTATATCGTGTTTTATAAATGTTAATTTTTTTTTGATTGCACGAATCATTACTTTCAAACCTTAACCAATCCTAATGCTTTGAGCACTTCCACGCAGTTGTAATTAATTCCCAAAACCCATTTTTGAGGACGAAAGCGATTCTCCGGAAATAGTCAAAGAATTAATCCAATTAAGTTTAGACGATTTTCAAAATCAGTAACCGATTAACGGAGACTGGGTAGTATCGACAATAAAAAAGCGACTGAAAAGAGGCTTTTCCGGGAGTAATATTAAAATGCGATTAGATTGCTCCGTAAGCGACCATCTGCTCCAGCGTAGGCGTTGCGCTTCCTCCCTTTTTCTCTATTGTAATAGCGAATGCCTGAGCAGTTAATAATTGGGGCATTCCTTTGACTATCTGATAAACACTATCCTTGCTCAAAACTCCCATATCCACAGGCTTGCCGGCAACAATAGCCCAAAGCTGGTATTGATTGGTTTCGGGCAGGCTTGCCAGTTGTTCCATATAAATAATAGAACGCATAGTTTTTTGATTAAGGAAAAGCACAGCATTTTCGTCGGGCTTTCCGATTTTGCTTGCAAGCAGGATCTTCATGGTTTCGGGCTTTTCAAGTTCCGCCAGAACCTCCTTATTGCTTGTATATTCAACGTTAAGATCTGCAAACTGCTTCTCTGTATTTTCCAGTCTTCCAGATAAATCAGCAATTGTTTGCTTATAATTCCGGTTCTGAAAAAAAAGGACTGCGGTGGTAATTAAGAAAAGAATACTTGCAGCTGCAAGCCAGGGAACACGTCTGTCTGGCCGCATTTGGATAACCTTTGCTTCCTCAGTTTTTCTTCCTTCATTGCTAATCGTTTCATCGGCAACTGTCGTCTGCTCTATCGCTGAGAATATCTTTTCTTTTAACCCTTCTCGTGGACTTTTCGAAAGGCTAAGTGTGTAAGCTTCAAGTCCGCGCCTGATTTCTTCCAGCTCCGCCTGAAGCTGTGGATATTTTTCAATATTCAACTCTACTTCGATCGTTTCTTTCTCAGAAAGAGCATTCATCGCATACAACTCGAGAATACCGGATCCGATATATTCCTCAAAGTTCATGGCTCATTAAATATAGTTCTGAGTTTCAAAATCGCCGCTCTGGCTCTAGTCTTCACTGTACCCAACGGAATATTTAGCTCTTCAGCAACTTCTGTTTGGGTAAATCCTTCAAAGTACATTTTCTCAATTATTTCCCTCTGCTCCGGAGCCAGGTCATTTACGAGCTTCCTCAGGCCGATATGATCAATCTGCATCCCGGCAATAAGGCGGTTGTTAAGAATAGGTACGAGATCGTCGAAGCTTCGGTTTTTATCCTGATTTTTTTGATCGGAAGAACGTAGCTTGTCGATGCAGAGATTGCGCGTAATATTAATCATCCAGGTGTACAAACGCCCTTTAGATTTATCGTACGACTGTATATTATGAAACACCTTTAGAAAAAGGTCCTGCAGCGTGTCCTCTGCCGCTTCGTCGGGTGTAATCATCCTGCAGATGACTCCGAACATTGCGTTTTTATAATTATCATAGAGATATTCGAACGCTTCCCGGTCCTGTCTTTTCAGGTTTTCGACAAGCACAGATTCTTCGGTATATTTTGCAGGAACGATCACGAGTTGCTGTAGCAAATCTAGTTTTTTAAGGTTAACTGCGACATAAGCCAAATGATATGCCTTGAGAAGTTTGCTGCGTCACTATTGAAAAAGTAAAATCCTGTTTGAACGGTTTTGAGGATAATATTTCCCCTACAACCAGCAGATGTCGATTTCGGTGATTCTTTGCAATTGAATCAAACATAAATAAAAAAAAACCGTCCGTCGTCCGTTAACTACAAAGTACCTCGCTTCTCCTGCTCCCTTTCAATTGCCTCAAATAAAGCTTTGAAATTTCCTTTTCCGAATGATTTTGCTCCTCTGCGTTGGATAATCTCATAAAACAAGGTAGGACGATCTTCAACTGGCTTAGTAAAAAGCTGAAGCAAGTAACCTTCCTCATCGCGATCGACAAGAATATTAAGTCGGCGGATGTCGTTTATGTCTTCTTTGATTTCGCCTACCCTGTCGAAAAGATTGTCGTAATAAGATTGCGGAACTTCGAGAAACTCCACACCACGGCTGCGCAGATCAGTTACCGTTGTAAGAATATCATCGGTAGCAATTGCAATATGCTGCACCCCCGAATCATGGTAAAAGTCAAGGTATTCTTCTACCTGCGAACGCTTTTTACCTTTTGCCGGCTCATTGATCGGAAATTTCACAAAGCCATTCCCGTTAGAAACCACCTTCGACATCAATGCGGAATACTCGGTAGAAATGTCTTTATCATCAAAAGAAATAATCAGCTTGAAGCCCATTACTTCCTCATAAAATTTCACCCATTTATTCATCTCGCCCCAGCCCACATTTCCAACACAATGATCTACGAACTGCAAACCAACAGGCTTTGTGGCAACGCCGCTTTTAACTTCTTTAAAACCGGGAAAAAAGACTCCTTTATAATTTTTACGCTCCACAAAGGTGTGAATCGTTTCACCATATGTGCAAATAGATGCTGTCCGGGTTTCTCCAAATTCATCGGTATGAATTTCAAGCGGAAGGGCCATTGTTGCTCCTCTTTTCACCGTTTCATTCAAAGATTTTTCCGCATCATCAACCCATAACGCCAACACTTTAACACCGTCACCATGTTTGGTAACATGCTCGCTGATCTTGCTGTCGGGGAAGAGTGAAGTCGTAAGCATTAGCCGGATTTTACCCTGCTGGAGAATATACGAAGCCCGGTCTTTTACACCCGTTTCGGGACCTGCATAAGCAACAAGCTGATAACCCCAGGCGCTCTGGTAATAATAAGCTGCCTGTTTTGCATTGCCTACATAGAATTCGACATAATCGGTTCCTAATAAAGGAAGAAAATCGTCGGTTACTGCTGTTGAGGGCTCTTCTGCCCATGTTGCTGTGCTTTCCATGCCAGTTGTTTGTTGAGGATTGTAAGGATAAGTTATTCCATCCATGATTGCCAATATTTACCGTCGTCAATTTTCATTGCCGCCTTGGTTATTTTTAAAGGGCGGAAAGTATCCACCATCACTGCCAACTCCTGGGTCTCGGTTTTGCCTATGCTGCGTTCGTAGGCTCCGGGATGAGGGCCATGTGGAATTCCGCCGGGATGAAGGGTGAACTGACCCTGAGAAATGTCATTTCTGCTCATGAAATCACCATCAACATAATACAATACTTCGTCAGAATCGATATTGCTGTGGTTGTATGGAGCTGGGATTGAAAGCGGATGATAATCGTAAAGCCGCGGAACAAATGAGCAAACTACAAAAGCTTTGTTTTCAAACGTTTGATGAACCGGCGGAGGCTGATGAATACGGCCTGTTATTGGTTCAAAATCGTGAATGGAGAAGGCATAAGGGAAATTGTATCCATCCCAGCCAACGACATCAAACGGATGACTCGCGTAAACGTACTGATGCAGCATACCTTCCTTCTTCACTTTTACCAGGAAATCGCCTTTCTCATCATGTGTCTCAAGATTCTGAGGACGACGGAGATCCCTTTCGCAGTAGGGTGAATGCTCAAGTAATTGTCCGAACCAGTTTCGATAACGTTTCGGAGTGTAAAGCGGGCTGAAAGACTCGAGGTAGAGAATCCGGTTATTTTCGTCGTTGAAACTGATCTGGTAGATCATTCCACGCGGAATTAAAAGATAATCCCCGTATTTAAAATCAATATTTCCTAATAGCGTCCTTAGAACACCGCTTCCTTTGTGGATAAACAGCAGTTCGTCGGCATCTGCATTCTTGTAAAAATATTCGGTCAATGATTTTTTGGGTGCCGCAACTCCGATGTAAACATCACTATTTACCATTAGGGGCACTCTGCTTTCCAGGAAATCATCTTTTGGCGGCACATCGAAACCGATGAGCCGAAGAGATTTCATGTTCTTATCGACGGCGATTTCCGGAGTAATGTCAATCGACTTCAGCACCTCCTTCACCATTGTGGGGCGATGCACATGATAAAGCAACGATGACATTCCATCGAATCCTACCGTTCCAAAAAGCTGCTCATAATAAAGCGTTCCATCAGGCTTCCGCATTGCGGTGTGGCGCTTTGGTGGAATTTTTCCGAGGGTGTGATAAAATGGCATAAACAGACCTTATAATTAGCAAACTTACGGCAATTCAGACGGGTGTGCAAGAATGAAAAATGGACGGGTGCGTGATAGAATTGTTGATCGTAGACGACATTTGTGTGCTCCATTATTGCACATCGATAGTAATATCATCAATAATTATATCACTCCCTCCGGGTAAGTGGTTGGCTCGTCTATGGTGGATATGATAATTTTTGTTTGTAATAACGTCCCCCCGTCGGGGTTTGAGTTTGGCGAGTGATTATTTAATATCGGCTGTTTGATTTTGCCAGTATCAATGTTATCCAATTAATTCAATTCGTAAAAACGACTCTCCTTGTGCTTACAATGCGGTCATCCTGGACAATACGGATAAAATAAATTCCGCCTGGTAAATTGTCACGGTTTAATTTGATCTCATTTCCGCAAATATTAGGAATTGTTTTTAATTCATTTCCCATTACATCAAAAATCGAAAGTGTTGCATTTTTTAAATTTTCAGCTGATTTAATCGTTGCTAACGTAGAGACCGGATTTGGGAATATTATAGCTGACGATGATCCGTACCCTTCAAGCCCGGTTGAAATGGCTTCCTGAATGCAAACTCCATCAATGCCAACATATCCAGTTTGATAAACGTCGAAAAAGATTGTCGCTGTGGTGATATCGGCCGTAAAAGTATAGCTGAATTTTTCCCAGGTATATTGAGAGGTGTCAGCCGGGGTAGTAGCTGAAGGAAAGCCATTAATAAAAATATTAACCCCAACGGGCTGAATGAATGTTGCATCTGGTCCGGATTCAATTCCCTGAGCTGCATATTCAAAGTCAATCGTATATAACTGGCCGGGAATTACATTTACAGTCTGTTGAATGCTTTCGGCACTAAAAAGGTTCTGCCAGGTTCCTCCATCTGTCGAAGAAACAGGAATTCCAGTCCAGTTATAACCGACGGTACAATTCAAATTGCCGGCAGCATCATTCACATCAGGGGAGCTAAATTGGGACCAGCCCGCTGCGACAACACTTTCTCCTTCAACCGAGGTAAATGATCCATTAACAATAATGTTATTAGTGCATTGGGCCTGAAGGTTATTTATTCCAACAGCCATTGAAACAATTAATATAAGGTTTCTGAAAATCGGGGCAAGTAATATCTTCTTCATCGGGATTGTTTTTTAAGTGACTGACAGGGCCTCAAGTTAATAAAATAATAAATCCACGCGAACAGAAATGGAAAACTTTAAAAGGTTCAATATCGAGGCGAACAAGAAATTAAAAACGCAGGCACGACTTGCGTGATGAGGCTTTTAATTTTGAAGTTCGAAAACCAGAGGTGGTTTTTCAGAGGTTCTCTAAAGATTACTATTGCAACGAATGCGAACATCATCTGGCAACGACCATACGGCTTACTGACCGGAATTTATCAGCAGTAATTACAACTTCGTAATTCCCTTTAATTAATTCTGAAACCGGGACTTCGATGATTTCTCCCGGACTGATAACAAAGCCGGATCTTTGCGAGACTATTTTTCCACTTATATCAATCAAAAACAATGAAGCGTCTTTAATTATTTCATCCGTATTTATTTTCAGATGCGCTATTGTGCTCGCCGGATTCGGGTAAATAGTAAAAGTGGTTTTATCTACACTATTTGTCTCCTTAATTCCTGTAGCGTTCAGCACGAAGATGCGGATCATCGCTGTATCCGAACATTCGGCGCGATTGGCGGTCAGGACTACGTCATACGTTCCGGGCTGCTCAAAAACATGAATTACCTCTGTTTCACCGGAAGCCATCATTCCGTCGCCAAAATTCCAGAAAAGTTGATCTGCATTTTCGGTCGTGCTGGTGAAAATCACTTCCTCGTTTTCTTCCTTCACTTCCGTTAAAGAAGCATTAATATGCGCGACAATTAAATTTCCAGGATCCACATTAATCCACTCATCAAGCTCCGTGCTTTGTCCTGTTAGCGCAAAATGAATGCGGTATTCGCCGGCCCGTTGCCCTGAAACTTCCCATGTTCCTGTAAATGCGTTGGTTTGGCCCACAAGGCTATCGTTTGAGTTGTATGCCGTAACGTCCCATTGTGTTGTGGTTGCATTGTTCAATACGATGCGGCCCTCTGCCCCGGAACACCCTTCATTAAAGGAAGATACCTGAACGCCTGGTTTAAGGTGTAAAAAGAAACGGCCATTTGTAGCGCCGGCATTCAGGTAAACAGAATAAGAAGGATCGTTACGAAGGTTCTGAAAGGTATTGTTAAGCCTGTCTTCCAAAAATATCATCGCGGTTGCGGGAAAATGAATCGCCTCCGAAAGGCGGATATTATGGTATCCGGCTTCAGCAGCCACCATATTTAACGGAATCGAATCAGGGGCAACGAGCTTTTCTCTTCCCTGAATGGCAAGATTTACTGAATCTTTAACGGTAAACCAATAAGCACTGCCGGAGGAAGACGGAATTTTCGCCGCATCTTTCCCATCCACTGCCTCTTCGTTACTGCATTGCTGTGAAAAGTAAATAACAGTTTCATCGGCGCTTCCATTAATACCAAGGCTTAGCCTTACGAACGGAATGTGTGCGGGCAGTGTTACGGTGCGGTTGTTTACAACATCGGCCCTTTGCAGGTTAGAGAAACGGAGTGTGTCGTTGTTAAAAGCACGGACGAAAAACCCTTCCTGCGCCATCACATAACGTGAAGCTCCGTTGATTCCGATTCCACCATCCGATCCGATTGGAAGCCAGGTAGAAAAATGTCCCGAATAACGATCGCCCGAGCCGGCACTGCTCAACGATTTGCTGATATTAGCAGACTGTGACGCAGAAACTTTATTCCAGTCGATTGGCGACGGGTAAGGGTTTCCTACAAGGTTCCAGCCCTTGTTTTCGCCGGATGAAGCTGTAGCGCTAACGGCTATTTTCTGCTCACCTGTATTTACAATTCCTTTGGATGACAAAACAGTTCCTCCTGTTGCCAATGTGCGGTAGCCTTGCCCGGCACTAAACTGCTGCTGCGAACCGAAAGAAGCCCAGCCATTAGCCATTCCGGGGAAAGACTGCCCTTCATTAAAATCCCATAATGTTCCTGTTGGAACAGCATTGTTAACCGCACCAAAAACTGCGAAAGCAAATTCCTGCCAGGTCATGTGCTCAAAGGCGCCGCTTACAAATACCTCCTCGGAACCGTTCCCATAAATATATCGTTCGGCTTCAACAGTGCCGATAATTTGTCCATTTCCTGTACCTGAAATAAGGCCGGTGGCGAGACTGTCGGATTTCAAAACCAGGCTATCTGCCGTTTCCAGAGTTCCCCCGTTTAGTTTGAGAATCCCTTTCAGGTTTACCTTCCCGTTGATCAGCCTCGATCCATAACCATTGATGCTAAGATTATTATATGTGCCGCGCATTACGGCCTGGGAAGCGTTGCTGTTGTACACCACGTTACCTGAAAATTCTGGCGCACCAAAACCGGTAAGAGCAGGCTGCTGCGAATTTGAGGAATGTACTACGTTGAGTTGATCTGCTTTACCCATCACAAAGCCTCCGTTTCCGCCAACTCTGTTAATTGGATGATTTATGGTTAATTCGGTTCCTGGAAGGTTGTCGATTCCCAGGCGAAAATCACCGGAAACAGTTATCTGCCTTGCTGTGGAAGCGGTTCCCCCGGGTTCTCCAGGGTTATAGAATAAAAGATTTTTACAATTGAAATCCGCATCGGTACCGAGTTGCACGTTATAGTTGCGATTCGTTCTTACCCAAAGATTATTGTAGCTTAATGAAGGTACAACCTGGTTGGAAGGGGCAAGCCAGATCTCGCCGTTTCCGAAAAAAGTGGTGCCGTTATTTTCTCTGAAAGTTGAATCGGTAAGCATAACTGATGCAGGATCGCCTTCAATAACGAGTATTCCGGTTCCCTGGTCAATTACACCAGTTTGCTGAATTGAATAAACATCGAGAATATGATTTTCGATCTTAAGTTCGGACCCTCCGTTAATGCTGAGGTTCCGTATAACAAGGTCTTCCTCAAGTGTATATTCTGAATTTGCTGTGATAAAAAGATCTGTTCCGATAAAATGCCCGTTTCCTCCGATTGTCTGATTTGCGCCGCCGGCAAGAGTGACGTACGATGAGGTATTATTCGTTACTACGCCGTTATTTTCAATTAAACCGAAACATGTAAAAAAAGAACTGTAATCTGTGTGAAGCGATAATGCGCCGCCAGTTTGAATCCTTAGATTTTTGCATTCAGCGGCATCGTTTCCAACCAGTTCCGGATAATAGCTTTTACCTCCCGGAATCACAATATCGTTGCAACGGAACGGAATAATGTTGCCGGTCCAATTAGCCGGATCGAACCAGTTGTTGTTTACTCCAATCCATGTTAAGGCCTGCGGCAGAGAAGGAAAAAAGGTGTAACGTGCATTCTGGGCTGGAATAGTGATTGGGGCGGAGGAGCGGATATTTGCCGTTGAATTGCTGAAACCAAGTGATGAATTAGCCCAGCTGTTTACCTGGGCCGGAACCGACCGGGAATGCACATCTGCTTTGGTCGCACCTCTTAATCCAACCTGAAAAAGCTGCTGATAACCTTGCCAGCAATAGCCAGACGCATTGTATGCGAATGAAATTTTATTCCCGTCCTCTTCCAGGATTATCTGGAAATCAAAACGATTACGATTATCGCCGCAATACCCTGTGCCTTCGGCATCATCAAGCGCTTTAAAATTATTCCACTCGATCGTAAAAACCCGATTGGGAGAAGTCCCCGACATTCTCACGCGAATCGAAGCAAGACCGGCGGTCCACCTACCTTCCAGATCCCCGTTAAGAGCTGATATTATCCCGCTTATTGGAGCATCACTTGCAAGGACATTTGTAAAAGGAATTACAAGTCCGGCAGCCTTTACCGGCGCTGTCGGGCCAAACCATATCCAGCCGTTCGTCGCAACTCCCAGTTCGTTATAAACCGTACCGTTAAAAGTAAACGGAAAACCGATTTGCTGGTCGGGGAAAATATCTTCATCAGTTGGTGAAATATCATTGATGTCGGCTGGCTGGTCTGCTCCCGAAGCAAGCATTACCGTTCCGGCTCCTTCAGGTAAAGCAGCATACGGGATGCCTGACGAGTATGTAAATGCATAGCCGCAGGCAAGCTGGGCGGGCATTTCGATCGCAAGAAAGAAGAAACAAAAAAGAAAAAGTCCCCTTTTTATCAGAAGCATCCGGTTAATTGTCCCGGTGCTGTAATTACCGGATCAACCCTTTATACCTTGATAATTGATTAATGTTTCAGTTCGGGGGATAAAGAAAAAGGAGCCGAGGCTCCTTTTTCTTTCACAAACCACCAATTGAATCCTGTAAATCTACCAAAAACAGAATTGTTGGTACGGGTCACGGTTAAATAACCCGTACAAAGGTATCAATTATGAATATAGAATTAAACGCGTGAAAAAATATTTTTGGCGCCTTATTCCTTAACTAACTTTAATACTCCTTGAATGCTATCCTTGTGAATACGAAGGAAATACATGCCAGGATTAAAATCTCTGGCTGGTATAGTGAGCAATTTATTTCCCGAAAACTTTTGACTCGCAGAATAAATAATCCTTCCCGAAACATCGAAAACATCAAGATAAAATTCATCAATTGCATCATTATTAATGACAACATTAAAGTCTCCCGAAGATGGATTCGGGTAAACATTAACATTATGCTGAGCCATCAGATCTTGGATTCCAACTTGTGCTACCAGTACCAGCTTTGTTATGGTATCCGTTCCACAAGGATTGGTAATAATCAAGGTTACCAGGTAGGGCCCGTTATCCGGAAATGTGAATGCCGGATTTTCAAGGGGGGACGTTGAAAGGGAATCAAAATACCACACGTACTCTGTACCGTTCTGTGACGTATTATCAAACGTGATTGTATAGCCTCCGGCATTTTGCGAATAGGTAAAATTCGGAATCGGAAACTGTGCCTGTACCACTTCAATTAACGGCGAAGTCGCTTCACAACCGCTAGCATCGATAGCTGTAACTGAATAATATCCTGTTAAGCTTACCGAAATACTCTGGCCTGAAGCGCCATTGGACCATACATAATCAGTAAATCCAGACTCTGCCGAAAGGGTCGCGGGCTCACCGTCACAGACAGTGGCAACAGTTGGGGTAACAGGCAACGTGACTGCCGTGCCCTGAGTCACCTGCACGGATATGGGAGCTACCACACACCCGTTGTTATCTATACCGGAAACCGTTAACGGAACCGCGGGAAGTTCTGAAATCACAATCGATGGCGAACTTTGCCCGTTTGACCAGATGTATTGATCAAATCCCGAAGTTGCATTAATTGTAACAGGACTTCCGCAAAGGGTAGCAGGGTTGGGAGTAACGACCAACTCAGCAGGCACAGTTTCAATGATATTAATGATTGCTGAAGAAGCCTGGCAGCCTGATGGATCTGTTCCTGTAACGGAAATGCTGCCCGGAGTTGTAACTGTAATGCCCACAACATTTGTTTCTCCCGTAGACCATTGAATATTAGTATACGTTCCGTTCAAAGACACCGGGATGCCTCCATTGCAAAGGTTAAGGCTAGGGGGAACATTCAGTGTTATAGCGGCCGAAGTACCGCCGATATCAACAAACCAGGGAGCAGAAACTGAATTTCCGCAAGCTCCTATAATTTCAGCCTGGTAAAAAGTAGGAACAGTAAGCGGCCCATCCGTAAGCGTAAGTCCGGTTTCTCCAAATATCGGAAAGAAATTCGCTCCATCAATTGAGCTATACCATTGGATATCCCCGTTCGTTGTCCCGTTATAAGTAAGTGTAACGTTTGAGTT
>Ga0105049_10009721_pt1 | contig 11058 bp, 10 predicted proteins | sample MAT06_FD_78087 | JGI IMG/M metagenome (GOLD analysis project Ga0105049, IMG submission 78087) | Freshwater microbial communities from Lake Fryxell liftoff mats and glacier meltwater in Antarctica - MAT-06 | ecosystem: Environmental > Aquatic > Freshwater > Ice > Liftoff microbial mat | place... | reverse complement strand
TACCACCTGATCGCCCCCGACAAAACCGGCATCACGCTTGTCAATATCGGCGTCGGACCTTCCAACGCCAAGACGATTACTGATCATCTGGCCGTCGTGCGCCCTGAGGCATGGCTGATGATCGGGCATTGCGGCGGCCTGCGGCCTAGCCAGCGGATTGGCGATTATGTGCTCGCCCATGCTTACTTGCGCGACGATCATGTGCTCGACGATGTCCTGCCACCGGAGATACCGATTCCCGCAATCGCCGAGGTGCAGCTTGCGCTCGCCCGCGCGGCAGCCACGGTTTCAGGCCAGTCCGGCGACGAGTTAAAGCGTCGTTTGCGCACCGGCACGATCGTGACGACCGATGATCGCAATTGGGAGTTGCGCTATCAAAAATCCGCACTGCGATTTTCGCTCTCGCGCGCGGTTGGCATCGATATGGAGTCAGCGACGATTGCGGCGCAAGGCTATCGATTCCGTGTGCCCTACGGGACGCTGCTCTGTGTGTCCGACAAGCCGCTCCACGGCGAGCTGAAATTGCCGGGCCAAGCCAACAGCTTTTACGAACGCGCTATTTCCGAACATATGCGGATCGGCATTGAGGCATGCGAAGAGTTACGCCGAGAGGGAGCAAAGCTCCACTCGCGCAAGCTGCGAGCATTTAATGAGCCGCCGTTTCGCTGAGGCTCAAGCAGACGGCGGATCAGCGATCATCGCGGTGAAATTGGCTTCTGCCACAAGTATCCCGTTGATCGACGCGCGCCCGGTGAACTTGCAAACGCTGCTACGTTTCTGGACAAACGCAACATCAAGCTTCAACAAAACGCCCGGCTCGACCGGCTTGCGGAACTTCGCGCCTTCAATCGCCATGAAGTAAACGAGCTTGCCCGATCCTGTAAGGCCAAGCGATTCCACCGCCAATATGCCTGCCGCCTGGGCCATCGCCTCGACAATCAGGACACCGGGCATGATCGGCCTGCCAGGAAAATGGCCTTGAAAGAAGCCCTCATTGATTGTCACCGCTTTGATTGCCGTGATCGACCGGTCGAGGATAATTTCCTCAACCCGGTCAATCATCAGCATCGGATAGCGATGCGGCAGTGCAGCCAAGATCCGCCCGATATCAAGCGGACCAAGCGTTGCTGCCGTCAATGCTTCGGTCACCGAGTTTGCGGCTGCGACTTGGCTGGCGTGGTGGGGGCCGCAGGCGTGGTGCCACCAGCTGCTTGCTGTTGCTGCTGTGGTGGCGTGATCGACACCGTCGTCAGCGTCGCGTTGAGCTGTTGAAGGGCAGCGGCAGTGATATCGTTCACCGCATCAAAAGCCAGAACTGAATTGCGCGGAACAACCGAACCGCCCTTGCGATCTCTACGGATCGTTTCGGTGACCGGGATCAGCTTTTCAAGGATTTGATATTTTACCCATTGGTCAGTCGTCTGAATTTCCTGGCGGACTTCATCAAACGCAGCCTTTGATTCGTTCAACGTCTTTTGCGCTGCGCCAAGGCTTGCTTCATTGGCGGGCGGAACGCTGCCGTCGGGCTTCATGATCTTCTTGGCCGCTTCGACCTGTTGGTTCCAGCCGGACACTGCGGTCTGCAACCTGCCCTGAACGTCCTTCAGCTTACCCCCAAATTTGGTTTCCAGCTGCTGGGCTCCGCTCTTGCCAGCGGTGCTGTCGCGATTCACCTGATCGACATCGACGATCAGTGTCGTTGTTTGTGCCTCGGCGGCATCTGGTGCGATTGCAACGCCGGTGATGAGCGCGAGAGAAATGGCTGTGGCCTTAATAAAGTTTGTCATCAAAATTGTGTCCCTACGTTGAAAGTGATGAGTTTGTCGTCGTCACCCGGCTGGGTAATCAGTGCCCTGGCGAGGTTGATGCGTAATGGTCCAAACGGCGAGTTCCAGTTGACGCCTATGCCGACTGACAGGCGGGGTGATGGCGAGTTGCCAAGAAAGCGTTCAAGAAATGGCGGCGTGCTATTCTGCGCCGCGATGTTAGACGACGCCCCGATACACGTACCGCCGAGCGTGGCGGAAAAGCCGATGTTGCATGTGGTCAATGCGCCTGCATTTAAGTTATCTTCAGGGCCAACCAGGAACAATTGGCGACCCGCACCATCAAAAATGTTCGTGGTTAGGGGCAACACCGTCACCCGTCCTGTCGCTGCATCAATCGCGGTTGGGAACTCCGCCGTCGGTAGCGGTTGGGTTACGCCCCAAAGCGCCCCAAAATCGACAAAAATCGACGGTCGCAGACCAAGCTCGCGGATACCGGCCCCCAGCGGGATTTCAAGCTCAGCACGGCCAAGATAATAAGCGCGTCCGCCAAGCGCATCGTCGATGATCTGGCGACGATCAGTCACAAGGATCTGATTGCCATTCGCGTCGGTCGTAAAAGGCACACGTTGGACACGTGGACCGACACCACGGATTTGGAACCCACGGAATTGTGGCTCGCCCAAATAAAAGCGGTCATTGATGCGGATAGCATCGATGCCGGGGCCGCGATTAGGCTCAAGTGGTAGAATATAGGCGCCTTCAAAGCCAAGCGAGAAAATAAAACCTCGACCAACATTCCAATATTTATCAGCCTGAATACGAGTCCGCAAATAGCGGACATCGCCGCCGAGTCCGGCAAAATCCTGATTGAGGATCAGGCGTTGCCCAGCAGTTGGCCGCAGCCGACTGTTTAAACTATCATAGATGAGAGAATAGCCCACCGATGACGTCCAGCGATTGCCGATCTGATCGCACAGGAACCGACCGCCCTTTAGCGGATCGCAAACACCATTGGTGAAAAATTGAGCCTCATCGAGACCAACCTGATCATAAACCAGATTATACCGTGCCGAGAGCGACCAATATTCGGTGAGCGGCACACCGGCTCTGAGCGAAAATCCTGTTGACTGCTGGGTATATGTCGTCTGTCGTTGGTTTCCCTGAAAGCCAAACGCGTTGAAATCGCGCCGGAACAGATCCCCGCCGAGCGCAATATTCTTGTCGAACAGGTAAGGCTCGGTGAATCCAAGTTCAACAGACTGGGCGAAGGTGGAATAGTTTGCGCTCGCGCGCAGTTCCTGACCTCTGCCGCGGAAATTGCGCTGCCGGATTGATGCCTGGACGATAAACTGCTCAAGGCTAGAAAACCCAATCGACAGGTTTAGTTCGCCCGTTGAACGCTCTTCGACGTTGGTTTCCAAGACGACGCGATCGGGTGCCGACCCCGGCTTTTGCTGAATCTCGAGCTTATCCTGGAAAAAACCGAGTGAGTTGATCCGATCCTGTGATCGCTTGACGAGGAAACTGTTAAACGCATCGCCTTCGGTCAGGCGAATTTCACGCCGGACAACCTTATCCTGTGTTTGCGTATTACCGTTAATATCGATTCGCTCAACATAGGTACGCTTTGCTTCTGCGATGTGAAAATTGATCCCCATCGTGAGAGTGTCAGTATCCTTCTGAAACTCGGGATTCACCTCGGCAAAAGCATAGCCGAACAGACCCGCCGTCTGGTTGATTCCTTCGACTGAATCTTCAACCTTCTTGGCGTCATACCAATCGCCCTTCTTTGCGACGAGCCCTGCTGCCAGCTTCTTGTTGTCAAAATCTCTGATATCGCTGTCGACGGAGATATCACCAAAGCGATATCGCTTACCTTCTTCCACCACATAAGTGATAATGAAGTCGCGTTTGTCAGGTGTCAGTTCGGCCACTGCCGAAGTCACCTTAAAGTCGGCATAGCCTTCTGTAAGATAAAATTGCCGCAGCTTTTGCTGATCATATGCCAGCCGATCCTGATCATAGCTTGTGTTTGAGCTGAGCATCGTGATCAGGCGCGCCTGCTTGGTTGCCATCTGACCACGCAGCTTGCCGTCCTTGAATACCTCATTACCAATGATGTTGATTTGGCGGACCTTGGATTTGGGCCCTTCATTAATTTCAAAAATGACATCGACACGGTTCTGATCGAGCGACACCTGTTTTGGTGCGACAGAAGCGGCAAAGCGACCCTGACGGCGATAAAGTTCGATGATCCGCCCGACATCGGCTCGAACCGCCGATCGCGTGAAGATTTGACGGGGAGCGAGCTTAATCTCTTTCTGGATTTTGTCGGCCTTCAGCCCTTTATTTCCTTCAAGCAACACGCGATTGATAATGGGATTTTCTCGGATCCGCAGCACGATCTCGCCGGTCTGCACCCCGTTGATCGACACATCCGCAAACAAGTCGCTTGAAAGCAGGTCCTTGATTGCCTGATCAAGCGTTTCGTTGTTGAAGGGCTGTCCTACGCGTAATTTGGTGTAGGAGAGCGCCGTTTCTGGCTCGATCCGCTGCGATCCCTCGACGCGGAGTGATTTAATCACGTTATTTGAGGCATCTGCGATAGCCGGAACTACCGGTGCCGCAACAGGCCCGGCCGCTGGCTCTGACGCCGGAGATGCCGGCACAGTTTGCGCATACACGGCAAAGGGCAAGCCCGACAACACGGTGCCTGCCAAGAGCCACGCGGTCCCCCGTGTGCAGAACTTGGAAACCTTGGTCACTGTCACCATTCTACCCCAAACACGGAAAATTCTTTTCGCACACCGTTTATGCCCTGCCCGATGCGAGTCAACCGATCAACCCGGCCAAGCTATTCCATAGCCCAAATGCGCCAAGATCGTTGACCGTCACCATGATCATCAAAGCGAGCATTGCCGCCAACCCGCCGCGGAAAGCCCATTCCTGCACCCGCCCCTCAAGCGGTCGCCGACGCACGGCCTCAACCGCGTAAAAAAGCAAATGGCCTCCGTCCAGCGTAGGGACTGGCAACAAGTTAATGAAACCAAGATTAATGGAAACCAGCGCGATCAGAAAAACGAAGGAGGCCACACCGAGCGAAAGCTGCTCGCCGGACACCTTGGCAATGCTCAGCGGACCACCCAGCTCCTTTACAGAGCGACGTCCGGTGATGATTTGGCCGATCACATCCCCCATCATCGACAAAATGTCGCCAGTCCGCCTAACTGCCACTATCGGCGCTTCCCATAATCCAACCGGCACAAACTGGGCCTGGGTATTACCAATGCCGAGCCGCCCGATCTTTGGCATATTGCCAAATCGGTCTCGTTCGATCCGGGTCCCGATTTCCGCCTGAAGGGACTGGGGTTTGCTACCGCGAATAAGGTCGATTGTAATGCGCTCGCCCGGCCTGATCTGGACGAAGCGGATCATGTCTTGAAACGTCTCGACGGGTCGGCCGCTCAGCGCTGTAATCTTGTCGCCCGCCTTCAAGCCGGCGATTTGAGCCGGGCTGCCGGCCTCGATCGTTCCGACCACAGGCGGAGTGCGCAGGTCCCCATAAACAATTGCGAAACCGGCAAGGATGACAATAGCAACGACAAAATTTGTCACCGGGCCCGCCGCAACGATGAGGGCTCGCTGCCACAACGGCTTGGCCTGAAAAGTCCGCCCGCGCTCTTCGGCGGGCAATTCAAGCCAATCTGGATCGGAACGACTGGACGCATCCATGTCGCCTGCAAACTTCACATAACCACCGAGCGGCAGCCAGCCGAATTTCCAACGTGTTCCGCGCGAATCGGTTACGCCAAAAACCTCTCGACCGAAACCGATCGAGAATTCATCGGCCTTCACACCAAACCAGCGCCCAGCCAGATAATGACCAAGCTCGTGAACGAACACGAGTGGGCCAATGACCAGCACAAATGCCATCGCGGTGTAGAGAAAACTTGGCGTTTCGTTCACGCAACGCAATCCTTTACAAGCTCTCTCGCCACGTGCCGGGCCTCGGTATCGACTGAAAGCACGGCATCGAGAGTCTCCGGCGCTGCCGGATCAAAGCGATTCAGCGTATCGGCGACGATTGCGGCAATTTCGAGGAAGCCGATACGACGCTGCAGGAATGCCTCAACGGCAATCTCATTGGCCGCATTGAGGATCGCCGGGCGCGCACCGCCAGCCTCCAGGGCCTCGCGCGCGAGACGGATTGCGGGAAACCGCACCGGATCGGGTGCTTCGAAATCGAGCCTACCGATGCCAACAAGATCAAGCGGTGCCATCGGCGCTACCATCCGATCGGGCCAGGCAAGGCAATAGGCGATTGGGGTGCGCATATCCGGCGGGCCCATTTGGGCAAGCACGGAACCGTCAACATATTCAACCATCGAATGGATCACCGACTGACGGTGAACGATGATCTCGATCCGCTCGCTGGGAATGGGGAACAGCCGGGCCGCCTCAATCAGTTCCAACCCCTTGTTAAATAATGTCGCGGAATCGACTGAAATCTTTGCGCCCATCGACCAGTTTGGGTGCGCGACGGCCTGCTCAAGCGTCATGTGACGCATTTCTTCAAGCGACCGATCACGAAATGGGCCGCCGCTGGCCGTCAGTATAATTCGCCGAACCCGCTCCGGCCGTGCAGCGTCAAAACACTGAAAGATCGCGTTGTGTTCGGAATCTGCGGGGAGCAGCGTGGCGCCAAATTTCGCAGCGGCCGCAAGGATAACATCGCCTGCCGAAACAAGCGGTTCCTTGTTGGCAAGGATGATTGTCCCGCCATGTTCAATCGCAGCCAGCACAGGTTCGAGCCCTGCACAGCCAACGATCGCTGCCATCGTGATATCTGCGCCCATTTGCGCCGTCTCGCACAGCGCCTTTGCGCCTGCTGCAACCTCAATACCCGTTCCCGCCAGCGCCTCGCGTAGCGCTGCCAGGCAGCCCTCATCGGCCACCACAGCGCGCCTCGCGTGAGTGCGGATGGCGGCCGCAGCGAGCTTGGCAACGTCGCAGTTCGCGGTCAGCGCGAGCACCTGGAAATTCTCGGGCTCCCGCTCAATCAGATCGAGCGTTGAGCTCCCGATCGACCCTGTCGCCCCAAGAATCGTAATCGTCCGCATCAAAAAAGCCCCTGAATCTTCGGCGCGATGACTAATAGTGCCGCGATCGGCGTCACTGGCACCACGCCGTCCAGTCGGTCAAGTAACCCGCCATGACCCGGCAGCAGGTTGCCACTGTCCTTTACACCTGCGCGCCGTTTGAGCCAGCTTTCGAACAGATCCCCGATTTGCGCCAGAAGAGCGAGCGCTGGCGTCGCCAGCAACAAACGCCAAGGCAAGCCGGACATGACGTGGAGTATGACCGCGAACAAGGTCGCAATGACGATGCCGCCAATCAACCCGGCCCAGGTCTTGTTGGGGCTGATTGTGGGTGCAAGCTTGGCACCGCCAACCATCCGGCCGACAAAATATGCCCCGACATCGCACGCCCAGACCAGCCCTAGCGCCCAGAAACAGAACAGCAGTCCGCGCGGTTCAGATCGCATCACAAGCAGGCCAAGCACAGGCAAGCCCGCATAGAGCATCCCAAAGGCCGGCATGTCGTGTCGCGTGACGAGGGCGATAAAAAATGCAGCCCCAAAAATCAGGCCGAGCGCAAAAAAATTTGGGCCGGCAGCAAGTGGGCACATGATCGCAAGCGGCACGGACAAGACCAGCATCATCATCCGGGTTGTCGCCCGATCAACGCCAACCAGCCCTGCCCATTCCCGGACGACGCCAATCGCCAATAAGGTGGTGAACAACCAGAAAGCTATATCGCCCAACCACAAGGCACCAAGCGCAACCGTCACCATCGCCAGACCAACTACGGTCCGCACCGCAAGATCAGACGATGGCTTTACCGACAAATCAGTCACAAGCCGCCAAAACGGCGCTGCCGCAGAGCGAAATGCGCGACTGCCTCGGCAAGTGCGGCCTCGTCGAAATCAGGCCACAGCGTGTCAACGAACAGCAATTCGGCATAGGCCGCCTGCCACAGAAGAAAATTAGACAAGCGATGTTCACCCGACGTCCGGATCAAGAGATCAAGCGGCGGCAGATGTTGCGTGTAAAGTTGCGACCCGATCGCATCGGCAGTCACCTCATCGACACGCAATTCACCTCCTGCGACACGCGCCGCCAGCACCTGTGCCGCCGCAGCAATCTCCGCTTGCGAGCCATAATTGAGGGCAATGACGAGTGTTGACCCGGTATTGGCAGCGGTGCGCGCAAGCGCATCGTCAACCAGCTTCACGACGTCGGGGGCAAACTGCCGAAAGTCGCCGATAACCTGCAAGCGCACATTCTCACTCGCGAGCTCATCAATGTCCGTGCGGATAAAATGTCGCAGCAATCCCATCAGATCGCTAACCTCTTCATTGGGTCGACGCCAATTTTCGGATGAGAAGGCATACAGTGTCAGCACATCAATGCCCAGCGAACGAGCGGCACGGGTGACACGGCGAACCGCCTCCACTCCCTGCCGATGGCCGGCGATGCGAGGCAGAAAGCGTTTTTTCGCCCATCGTCCGTTGCCATCCATGATGATGGCAACATGCCTTGGCACACCGCTTTGTCCCACGACCTCTTCGGGTGCCATGGCAGGACGGGAGATCACTTCCCGAGGATTTCCTTTTCCTTGGCGCTGGCAGCGGCATCAATCTCGGCAATTGTGCTGTCGGTCAGTTTCTGAACCTCAGTCTCATGGCGCTTGCGCTCGTCCTCGCTGTAAACGCCTTTTTTCTCGTCGGTCTTAAGGCTTTCCATACCGTCCCGACGGACATTACGCGCCGCGATGCGTGCCTTTTCGGCGTATTGGCCAGCGAGTTTGGCAAGTTCCTTGCGACGTTCCTCGGTCAGATCGGGGATCGGAATTCGCAACGTCGTGCCATCGACAATTGGGTTGAGACCAAGTCCGGCGGACCGGATCGCCTTGTCGCACGGTCCAACATTCGACTTGTCCCAGACCTGCACTGACAAGAGCCGCGATTCGGGCGCAGAAACGGTCGCGATCTGATTGAGCGGCATATGCGATCCATAAACCTCAACCGTGACCGGATCGAGCAGCGAGATGCTCGCGCGCCCGGTTCTGAGACCCTGGAGATCACCCCTCAGCGCCTCGACGCTGCCCGCCATCCGGCGCTCCAGATCGGCCTTGTCATAAACGGCCATGTCAGTTCTCCGTCTCAGCTTTAAGATTGTTCACAATGGTCGATGTTCCCTCACCGCGCAGCACCGAAGCAAGATTGCCCTCGCCACGAATGTTGAACACAACGATCGGAATATCATTTTCCCGGCACAACGCCACTGCTGCTGCATCCATGACTTTCAGGTTGTCGGCCAGGACACGGTCAAAGCTTAAGTGTTCGTACCGCTTGGCAGTTGGCACCTTCTTCGGGTCAGCATCATAAACGCCATCAACGCTGGTGCCTTTCAACAACGCATCGCAATTCATTTCGGCTGCGCGGAGCGCGGCTGCGGTATCGGTGGTAAAATAAGGATTGCCCGTGCCGGCGGCGAAAATCACGATCCGGCCCTTTTGCATATGCCGCTCGGCACGTCGGCGGATATAGGGTTCGCAGACGCTTGCCATCGGGATTGCAGACTGCACCCGCGTTTCAATGCCCATCCGCTCCAATGCATTCTGGACAGCAATCGCATTCATGACGGTGGCGAGCATTCCCATATAGTCCGCGCTGGTGCGATCAAACCCCTTTGCAGCGGCAGCCAGTCCACGAAAGATGTTTCCACCCCCGACGACGAGACAAAGCTCATGGCCGACCTCCTTGGCGGCGGCAATCTCACCGGCGACACGGTCAACCGTGTCGGGATCGATGCCGAACTGACCCGGTCCCATTAGGACCTCGCCCGATAGCTTTAACAAGATGCGTTTAAATTTTGGGATGGTCATGAGTCCAACTTGGCCAAGGGCGGAGCGGCGCAACCTTAATCGCCAAGGCTAGGGCTGCCAAGCACTCATCCCGCCCTGCAGAAGGAAGCGATGCCGGACAAGACCAACGGTGCTCCGGTGAACCGGCGCGCGCCTCGTCCGGATTAGCTCATGCCCGCAGCGGCGGCTACCTCTGCCGCAAAATCGCTTTTCTCGCGCTCGATGCCCTCACCCAGTTGGAAGCGGACATAATCCTTGAGCGTGATTGCCGTGCCTGCCGCCTTGGCCGCGTTGGCAACGACATCCGAAATCTTGGTCTTGCCGTCCATCACCAGCAGCTGGCTGACAAGGGCGTTTTCCTTGCGGTATTTCGCGATCGCACCCTCAACCATTTTGGCGACAATATCGGCTGGCTTGCCGCTTTCTGCCGCCTTTTCGGTGGCAATCGCGCGCTCACGCTCGATCACATCAGCGTCAAGCCCATCCTCATGGAGCGCAAGCGGAAAGGCAGCGGCGATGTGCATCGCAATTTGCTTGCCGAGCGGAACGAGCACATCTTCACCTGCTTCGCTTTCGAGCGCGACCAGCACACCGATCTTGCCAAGGCCTGGTGCCGCAGCGTTGTGAATGTAGGGAACAACCGCACCAGCCGAAACCTCCAACCGCGCCGCGCGGCGCAGATTTTGGTTCTCGCCGATCGTCGCAATGTTGTTGGTCAGGATTTCCCCGACGGTCTTGTCACCCAGCGACGCTGCCTTGATGACCTCAATCGAATCGCCAAGCTCAAGCGCGACCGACGTCACATCGCGGACGAAGGTCTGGAACTGAACATTCTTTGCAACAAAATCCGTTTCGGAATTGACCTCAACCACTGCACCCTTTGTGCGAGCGACTTCTACCCCCACCAAGCCTTCAGCGGCGGTCCGGCTAGATTTTTTTGCTGCGGTGGCGAGGCCCTTGGTGCGCAGCCAATCCATCGCTGCATCCATCTCACCGTTCGCTTCGGTCAGCGCCTTTTTGCAATCCATCATGCCCGCGCCGCTTTTCTCGCGCAGGTCTTTGACAGCGGCGGCTGTGATGTCTGCCATGTCATTGTTCCTTCTTGTCGTCGTCTATGGATGCGGGCGGGGGAAGGCCCATTCCCTACCCCGCCCATATTTCAGTTGTGAGACGGGTCAGGCGTCGAGCTGACGCTCAGCTTCGGCAGCAGCCTCTGGATGGACCGCGATGTCCTCGACCGACTGAGCAACTTCTGGCGAAGCAACTTCAACCGGGGCAGCTTCAACCGGGGCAGCCTGAACCGGGGCAACCGCAACCGGGGCAGCCTCAACCCGAGTAACTTCTGGCTCAACGGTCAATG
>Ga0105049_10009720_pt1 | contig 11059 bp, 6 predicted proteins | sample MAT06_FD_78087 | JGI IMG/M metagenome (GOLD analysis project Ga0105049, IMG submission 78087) | Freshwater microbial communities from Lake Fryxell liftoff mats and glacier meltwater in Antarctica - MAT-06 | ecosystem: Environmental > Aquatic > Freshwater > Ice > Liftoff microbial mat | place... | reverse complement strand
CGGCGTGATGCGTCGCGTTCTCAGAGCGTTTAATGCGGAGGTGTCATCCCAGCGCTTGATTGCTCGCGGCGTGTCGCCAGCCATCTTGCGCCCCGTCGAGATTCAAGACACCAACCTCGGCACGGCCGCCCAGCGTGCGGCGGCGTTGCTGTTCATTATCCCGTGGATCACGCTGATTGGCTGTGTGACCGGCTGTACGGCTATGGCAGTCGACTTGGCCGCCGGAGAGCGTGAGCGCGGCTCGCTCGAGCCGCTCTTGATGACACCTATCGCGCGAGACGCGCTGGTGCTCGGCAAAGGGCTCGCGGTATCGATTTACAGTTTAGGTATTGCGGTGCTGACGCTGGTGGGGTTTGGATTGACGCTCAAATTCGGCAACTTGCCCGCGATTGGCTCGGTGCTATCACTCTCGGCCGGGCAGTACGCGAGCTTCTTTGTCATGTTGCTCACCTTCGCCCCGGCCATGGCGTCCATCCAGATGCTGCTCGCCACCTACGGGCGCAATTTCAAGGAAGGGCAGACCTACGCCAGCTATGCGATCCAAGTCGTCGCCATTCTGCCGGCGGTGGCTATGTTTGCCCAGTTGAAGGACGCGACCTGGCAGCTATTCGTGCCGGTATTGGCGCAGCTGATGGTCATCACGCGCCTGCTGCGCGGCGAGACCATCGACGCGATTCACTACCTGCTGCCGGCGGCGGTCAATATCGCGATCTTTGTGGTGTCGATCGTGCTCATTTCCAAGCTGTTGCGGAAGGAAAAGATCATCTTCGGGCGGTCCTAAAACTGGCGAACACTTTGGTGCTATCGGCACCGCCGTTAACGGCTGCTGTTTTTCTAGGACCTATAGACCGAAACCCGCCTATCGGCGGGCATCTTCAGGCAAAAGCGGCTGGAGGTGCGCGCCGAATGGCGGGTTTGCATTTTCATTGCTGTATTGTCTGCGACGCCGGTCGCTAACCACGGGGCGAGCGCAGAATCGAACGACGCTCCTCTATAATTCAAACACTCGTTTGAATTCCTCCTTGTCCTCCGATCTCCGCCCATGAAAATCCTCGTTCCCGTCAAACGCGTTGTCGATTACAACGTGAAAGTCCGTGTCAAAGCCGATCAAACCGGCGTTGAACTCGCCAACGTCAAGATGTCGATGAATCCCTTCGATGAAATCGCGATTGAAGAAGCGGTGAAGCTCAAGGAAGCGGGCATAGCGACCGAAATTGTTGCGATCTCGATTGGCGTCACGCAGTGCCAGGAGACGCTACGCACCGCGCTCGCGATGGGGGCAGACCGCGCGATTCTGGTTGAGACCACGCAAGACGTGCAGCCGCTGGCCGTGGCGAAAGTACTAAAGGCGATTGCGGAAAAAGAATCGCCGCAATTGATCATTCTGGGTAAGCAAGCCATTGATGACGACTCCAACCAAACCGGCCAAATGCTCGCCGCAATGCTGGGTTGGGCGCAGGCGGCGTTCGCCTCCAAGGTGGTGGTGAACGGTGCGGAAGCCGCCGTCACACGCGAGATCGACGGTGGACTGGAGACACTTACGGTGAAATTACCTGCTGTTGTGACGGCCGACCTTCGTTTGAATACACCGCGCTATGCGACGCTGCCGAACATCATGAAGGCGAAGAAAAAACCACTCGATGTATTTACGCCAGAAGCGCTTGGCGTTGATATCGCGCCGCGCCTGATGACATTGAAAGTCGCCGAACCGCCGAAGCGCAAGGCTGGCGTGATGGTCGCCGACGTTGCGGCATTGGTCGACAAACTCAAGAACGAAGCAAAGGTGATCTGACTTTTTGCGGAGCGAAAAGTCAGATCATCCCCGCGTAGGCGGGGATCCAAGTTACATCCGGAGCGAAAAGTCAGATCATCCCCGCGTAGGCGGGGATCCAAGTCAAGAAGCAGTCAGCGGCAGATAATTTTGCTAACCGAACAAATCTGGACAGACAAAATGGCAACTCTCATCATTGCAGATCACGACAACACCAACCTGAAGTCCGGCTTGCCGCCAACGGTGGCGTGCGCACAAAAAATCGGCGGCGACATCCACATCTTGATCGCCGGTAGCAACTGTAGCGGCGCGGCGGCACAAGCGGCGGCGGTGACTGGCGTCGCCAAAGTGCTGGTGGCCGATGCGCCGCAGTTCGGGTCGCACGTCGCGGAGAATCTGGCACCGCTGGTATTGAGCATCGCCAAAAATTATTCGCATATTTTGTTTCCCGCCACGGCGGCCGGCAAGAACACGGCACCGCGTGTTGCGGCGCTACTCGATGTCGCGCAGTTGTCGGATGTGATTGCGGTCGAGTCAGCCGACACCTTCGTGAGGCCGATCTATGCGGGCAACGCGTTTGCAACCGTGAAGTCGAGCGATGCGATTAAAGTTCTCACGGTACGGGCGACCGGCTTCGACGGTGTCGCCGCGACTGGTGGAAGCGCCGTCATTGAAAGCATCGCCGCGACGCCAGACGCAGGTTTGTCGAACGTCACCGGCCAAGAACTCAGCAAATCGGATCGCCCGGAATTGGTCGCGGCTAAACGCATTGTGTCCGGCGGGCGCGGCATGGGTGATGGCGACCGATATCGTCAGGTACTCGAGCCGCTCGCCGACAAACTCGGCGCCGCGCTTGGTGCTTCACGGGCGGCAGTAGACGCGGGCTTTGTGCCCAACGACTATCAGGTGGGACAGACCGGAAAAGTTGTTGCGCCGGAACTCTATATCGCCGTTGGCATCTCAGGAGCGATCCAACATCTGGCCGGCATGAAGGACAGCAAAGTGATTGTGGCCATTAACAAAGACCCGGAAGCGCCGATTTTTCAGGTTGCCGATTACGGGCTGGTAGGTGATCTGTTCACGCTGGTACCTGAATTGACCGCCGCACTGTAAAGACCTGGTTTTACGGATCCGACCCGACAAGATAACAACGAAAGCATTTTCATGAGCAATTACGTCGCGCCACTCAAAGACATTTCCTTCGTCCTCAAGCATGTTGTCGGCTTGCAAGAAATTGGCAAACTGCCAGGCTGTGAAGAGGTGACCGACGATCTGGTCGAGGCGATTTTTTCTGAAGCGGGCAAATTTTCCGGTGAAGTGCTGGGGCCGTTGAATTGGTCCGGCGATCAGGAAGGTGCGAAGATTGCGAACGGTGTCGTGACGACACCGAAAGGCTTCAAGGACGCCTACTGGAAATACGTCGAAGGCGGTTGGGCGGGTCTCGAAGGGCCGGTTGAGTTTGGTGGCCAGGGCTTGCCGCATGTGGTGGCAACGCCGGTCGCTGAGATGCTCGGTAGCGCGAACATGGCGTTCAAACTTTGTCCATTGCTGACGCTCGGCGCAATTGAGGCGCTGGATCAGCACGGCTCTGAGGAACTCAAGAAAACCTATCTGCCAAACATGGTCGCTGGTAAGTGGACCGGCACCATGAACCTGACCGAGCCACAAGCGGGCTCGGATCTTGCGCTGGTGCGGACCAAGGCTGTGCCCGTCGGCGATGGCAGCTTTAAGATCACCGGACAAAAGATTTTCATCACCTACGGCGAACACGATTACACCGAAAATATCATTCACATGGTGCTGGCGCGTGTAGAAGGTGCGCCGGAAGGCGTGAAGGGAATATCACTCTTCATCGTGCCAAAGTTTCTGGTGAATGCCGACGGCTCGTTGGGGGCACGCAACGATGTGAAGTGCGCCTCGATTGAACACAAGCTTGGTATCCACGCCAGCCCGACGTGCGTCATGATTTACGGTGAGGACGCAAAGAGCGGCGGGGCGGTTGGCTACCCGATCGGTGAAATCAATCGCGGTCTTGAGTACATGTTTGTGATGATGAATGCCGCGCGTCTTGGCGTGGGTCTTGAAGGTGTATCGATTGCGGAGCGTTCATATCAGCATGCGTTGGTCTGGGCGCGTGAACGTGTGCAGGGCCGTCCGACCACCCCGGTCCCGGCGAGTCTTGGCATCGCGCCGAAATCAGTGCCGATCATTTATCACCCCGACATCAAGCGCATGCTCATGACCATGCGCGCTTATGCCGAAGCTTGTCGTGCGCTCATTTACTGGACCGCCAAGTGTTTGGACGTTGCCGATCGCTCCGAAGATGCTGCGACCAAGCTCTTCAATCAGGCGCTGGTGGATTTGATGATCCCGATCGTCAAGGGCTGGTCGACTGAAGCTGGCGTGCTGGTCAGTTCGCTCGGCGTGCAGATTCACGGCGGCATGGGCTTTATCGAAGAGACGGGTGCCGCGCAGTACTACCGCGATGCACGCATCTCGACCATCTACGAAGGCACCACCGGCATCCAGGCGATTGATTTGGTCGGCCGCAAAGTCGGACGTGAAGGCGGCCAGACCGCACTCGCGCTGATCACTGAAATGCATAAGACAGTCACCATACTTGGCGCGTCGAGCGATCTGAACTTGAAGGCAATCGGTACCTCGCTATCGCGTGGCTTGGATGATTTCAAGCGCGCAACCGAGTGGATCGCCCTGACGTTCAAGGAAAACCAAGGCGCCGTGAATGCGGGGGCTGTGCACTACTTAATGCTCGCCGGAACGGTTTGCGGTGGCTGGATCATGGCGCGCGCAGCGATTGCGGCGGCCGAGCAACTCGCAACGGGCGACGGTGATACCGATTTTCTGAAAGCCAAGATATTAACGTCGCGTTTCTTCGCCGATCACATCATGCCGTTCGCTGACGGCTATGCGGAAGCCGTCGTCAATGGTGCGAGCAGTGTATTGGCGATGGAAGAGGCCTACTTCTAGCGTCTTGTTGGGAAGCAGGCCCGCAACCGCCGCGATCACTTGTAAGGCAGTGCGTCGCCGGGCCACGGCACCACGTGCTCGTCAATGCCCGGCGCATCCATGCCGGGCATTTTAGACGGCTCGCCTTCGAGCGCCTGATCGACTGCGCGCCACACTGTTTCGGCTGCAATCTCGTTCATCGGCACACGGTCGCGACAGGTGGGTCCGGCGAGCGCGTGGTCAATCGCCGAAAGAGCAGGGTGGTCGAGTGGCTTGTAAAGCGCGCTCGGAATCGACGGGTGGTAAAGCACCACCATTGGCTTTTTCAATGCGCTGTATAGATGCGTCGGCCCGGTATCAATGCCGACATACACGTCAAGCCACGACATCAACGCGGCGGTTTCACGCAGGGTCGTCTTGCCGGCGAAACTGATCACGCGCCCCCGCAGCGAGCGCCCGAGTTCCGCAATGCGCGGCTGATCCGCCGCCGCACCGAAACAAACGAAGCGCGCATCCGGATAGCTCTGCACGATGCGCAGGCCCAAGTCGATGAATCGCTGGATCGGCCAGTCGCGCCACGATTTGGTGGCAAAGCTGGCGACTTGAAATCCGACCTTGGGGAAATGATTGGAGGCGCCAAGGATGCCGAACAGTGTTTCGGCAGCAACCCTACGTTCGTCTTTAGTCACCGCAATGTCGATGCCGAAACCCTGCGCCGGAATACCGACGGCGCGTGGCATGGCCAAAAACCCCGCGACGGCGTGGATACTATTGTCCGGCGGCGCGTCAAACGCAAACGCCAATGTTGCGTTCAGTGCTTTGTCCTGCTGCTGCTCGGCGATCACGCGGGCCGACTTGCGCAGCGCGTAGCGCACCAAGCCCTCGTCCTGGCCCCACACAAAGGCGTAATCATATTCGGGTTTAGTCGCAACGTCCTTCCAGCCGCGCAGCCATGCCGATTTCTTGGTGATGCGGCCGACCCTGGCGAGATACGCTAGGTTCTCCAACGTTTCCGCACGCTTGGGATGCCCGAGAAACGTGAGCTTCGCATTCGGGAAAAATGCGGCGATGGCGCGGATGGCGGGGGTGGCAAGTAGCGTATCGCCGATGCGCGTCACGTTGATGATGAGAATCCGCCCGGCTTTGGCGGCTTCGGGCGCGGTGATGATCATGGCAGTGCGCGCGGCAAGGTATCCAGTTGCAGATGCGACATCCGGGGAACAAAAGCAGTTCTGCCGCAGCTCATAGCGTCCACTCCGGCGCGTAGCGCGCGAACCACTGCTCGAGCACCGTCAGCGCCCAGATGCGGCCGGCGTGATTGCGACGACCGCTCTTATGCGCCGCTTGTAGCCGGGCCAGTGCGCCGTCGCTGAACAACCCGCGCTTCATCAAGCCACTCGGACCCAATGCGGCATCGACGTGCGGCTTGAGGCTACCTTCAAGCCAACCCGAAAGAGGCATTACGAAGCCCTGCTTGTTGCGATAGACGATATCGTCCGGCAGGTAACGGGCTGCGAGCTTCTTGAGGATGTACTTGGTTGTCTTGCCGTTTTGCTTGAGCGCCGGGTCAAGTTGTGCAACAAACTCGACGAATTGATGATCGAGAAACGGCACCCGCGCTTCAAGCGAATACGCCATCGTCGCGCGATCCACCTTGGTCAATAAATCATCCGGCAGCCACAAGCGCATATCGACGTACATGATTTTTTCAAGATAGTCGCTGGCGTTACACTCGTCATAAAACTTGGCGGCGTAATCGGAGATGCGGCTGTGTTGCTGCTGCTGCAGAGCTGCGGAAAAGAGTTGCGGTTGTATGGCGCGATCGAATACGTTCGGTATCGTTGCATAGCGCGCGTTGTGGGGCTGCATGATGGCTTTGATCAGCCGGTCCTTGCGCGCGGCGGCAGGCAGCATCTTCAACAGCGCGGGCAATGGCGATCCCTGTGCACCGAGCACACCTGAAATACGTTCCTCTGCGACGCGCTTGCGGTAGTTGCTGTAGCCGGAAAAAAGTTCGTCCGCGCCTTCGCCAGCAAGCGCCACGGTGACGTGCTGGCGCGTGAGTCTGGACAGCAGCATGGTGGGCAGCGCCGCCTGGTCGCCGAATGGTTCATCGAATATGTCGACCCACTCACTGAACGCGTCGGTCACGTCGGACGGTTTGACCATCAACGCATGGTGGTGGCTGCCCAGATGCTTGGCGACGCGGGCGGCCTCGTCGTGTTCGCTCTGTGTGGTGTCAGGCGCGCCGGCGTTGTTCAAGAAGCCGAGGTTAAAGGTTTCGATTGGCGCTGACGTGACATCGGTCATCAGCGCCGCGATCAGACTCGAATCGACACCGCCACTCACGAACGCGCCGAGTGGCACATCCGCGACAAGCATTGAGGAAACGGACGTTCGCAACTCGCGGTCTAGCGCCGCGATTGCGTCGTCTTCCGATAGCGCCAGCTTTCGTGAGTAGTCCAACTGCCAGTATTTCCATGTCTGCAGTTCGCCGCTGATGGTGTTCAGCAGCATGCCGTGGCCGGCGGCAAGCTTGCGCACGCTGCGAAAAATCGTCAGTGGGGCGGGGATGTACTGGCACTCCAAAAACAACCCGAGCGCGTCGAGATCGATGTCGCGTGAAACAGACGGGTGTTCGGTAATCGCTTTCAATTCAGAGGCAAAGGCGAATGTCTTGCCGTCCCACGCGTAATGCAGCGGCTTCACGCCCAAATGATCACGGGCCAGTAAAACCGTTCCGGCCTGCCGATCGTAGCAGGCGAAGGCAAACATGCCGCGCACTTTGGCGAGTGCCGTTGAGTTGGGTTGCAGCCCCCAATGGGCAAGGGCCTGCAACATGACCTCGGTGTCGCCGGCCGTGCGGAATTGGCGACCGAACGCCTCTAGTTCGTCTCTGAGTTCACAAAAATTGTAGATCTCGCCATTGAACACCAGCGTGAAGCGCCCATCGGTGGTGGTCATCGGTTGCAAACTCGATGCCAGATCGATTACTGACAGTCTGCGATGTCCGAATTGGACGTTGTTGTGCGCGTAGTAACCCTCGGCGTCCGGCCCACGGTGCGAAAGGCGCCGGTTCATGCGTCGGATAATCACATCTGCGTTGGCGATCGTCTCGCCAATCGACACGAATCCGCTTATCCCGCACATAGCCGTCGGAAGCGCCGCGCTTGGCTAGATTCGGTTGCCCGCGTGAGTACAGTGATGTGACGGTCCCGACAGGCGATTGAGGATGCGAAGTCCAAGGCGAACAAGCTCCGGATTGATATGCCCAGAGTTTACTCGACGCCCACCGTTTCGCTATGGAGCGCGCGATTTTTGGTCGGGAAGAGATTGTAGAACTCCTTGATTGGCGGGCGTTTCCAAGCGATATTGGCTCAAAGTGCCCGCCGTTACTCAGGTTTCATTTTCAGTCTCGCTGCTTCCAGCGCGGCTGAAATGTTTACTTCGCCGAGATGGCACCATCCGCTGGCTTATCGCGGTTGGGTCGGTAGCGCGCTAGAACGAGCGTGAAGGTGGATCCGTGACCAAGCACGCTATCCACCTCAATTTTGCCGCCCATGTGCTCAATCAATGACTTGGCGATGGTGAGCCCGAGACCGGTGCCGGCTTGCGATTCATCGTTGTGTCGCGACTGACGCAGTGGCTCAAACAAATCGGAGATGTCCTCGGCCTTGATGCCGAACCCGGTGTCTGCGATGCTCAGCCGAATTTCCGTATCAGCGCTGGTCATGCTGATTAGCACGCGTCCGTCGGGGCGGTTGTAAATAATTGCATTGGTCAGCAACTGTCCAAGCACATCCAGCAGATAGCGCCGGTTGGCGAGCACCGGCGTCGATTCGTGCGGCGGTACCTGCGTGTCGATCACAACACCCTTGGCGCGGGCGAGATCAGTTACCGCGGTAATGGCGTCGTTGACGACCGACAGTGGCAATATAGGTTGCAGCTCCATCGATCTGGCGCGCTCGTCGCTCCGGGTCACGTTGAGTATTTCGTCAACCAGTTCGAGCAGCCGTTGACCGGATACTTGTACGTATTGAATCCGCTTCAGCTGTGCCGCCGGGAGTGGCGCCTTGCGATCGCGTGCCAGTAGGTCGGCGAATCCGATGATCGCGTTCAGGGGCGTTCGCAATTCATGACCGACACGGCCGAGAGAGCGTGCTTTGCTTTCATTGGCGTCTGTTGCCTCACGCGCCGCAAGTTCTAGTTCGGCGCGCACTTCAGCAAGACTTGCGAGATGTTCGGCGCGCTTGCCCATGAGCGTATAGGCCGTCAGCGAGATGATACCGGTGAGGGCAACAATCATCGCCATATAGATCAAGGGGAAATTGGCGGGCGGCTCAGAATAAAAAAGCTTCGCATGCTGGCCATACCAGTACACCGCGATCAACATCAGTATCGTGATGACCAGCCAGACGATCGCAGAACGTCTGGCTCCAACCGCTGCGCAAAAAAATGGCAGTAAGGGGAACAGCAGCGTGATGCCCGGTACCTCGCGGCCGGACAGAATCGCAACTACAAACATAAGCAGGGCGATCAGGGCGATAACGGCGTTCAGTTCAGCGAACGTGACGCGGGCCGAGCCGGCGCGCAAAAATGTGGCGCCCATCACCAAGGTCAAAATAAGGATGGCTGCCCCGGTCATCGTGCGGCCGTCGATTAACTGCCAGCAGCCCATAAAGAAACCAAACACAGTGACTAACGCGGCGACACGACGCAACAACAAATTGTCGAAGTCGGCGGGCAGCATGAGCCGCGGAATGCCGGTCTGCGTGGCGGCGGGGCGGGGTGTTCTCATCTGCGCTCACCTTGTGCAACCGGCAGTCGTCTCTCCAACACCAAACGCAGCGCGTCGATACTGATCGGCTTGGTCAAGTAGTCGTCAAACCCGTGTTCGATTGCCGCATTAATGTTCTGAGGGACTGCATCGGCAGAAACCGCAATCGCGCTGATGGCAGTGAGCGAAGGCTCGGCACGTAAACGGGTCAATAACTCGTTTCCGCTACAGTCGGGCAAATGGATATCGAGCAACAGCAGATCCGGTCGCAGCGCAACGGCTTGCTGAAATCCCTCTTCGCCAGTCGAGCTAATGTGAAGATTTGCGAGGCCTAATTGGCTGAACATGGCCTGCATGATCAGTTGGTTTAGCGTGTTGTCCTCTACATACAGTACGTTGGGCAGCTCGCTCGCTGATGGCGCGGCGCTCAATGTGGGTACCAGGCGAGCCGACTGGCTAGCTTCATTGCTGGTCGCGCGGGCAGCGGGAAGATGCCGGTCGGGCTTGACGTACAAGGGCAGGGCGATCGTGAACGTGGAGCCATGGCCGACCTTGCTCACGACTTCGATGGTGCCCTTCATCTGTTGGACGATCGCCTTGGTCATGGTCAGCCCGAGACCGCTGCCAGATTTCCCCCTTTCACCCGGGTGCAGCTGGCTGAATGGCTCGAAGACCGTCGCGAGTCTGTCCGCCGGAATGCCCTTGCCGGTGTCCTCAACGCTGATGCGTGCTTGGCCGCTCACCGATTCAACCCGGATATTTATCATGCCGCCCGCGCGGTTAAACAAGGTCGCGTTGTTGATCAATTCCTGCAACACCCGGCGCAAGGCGTTGCGGTCTGCCAGCGCTTCACTCGCGCTGAAAGCGCTGGCATCGAGCGAGATAGATACTTTGCGCTCGCTTGAAAAGGCGCTGGTAGCCTTGACGGCATCTGTAATCGCCGAGGTGATAGAGACAGGTAACAACACCGGGAACGAGGCGCGCCCGTCGGCACCGGTGATCTCCATGACTTCGTCGACAATGTTTAGCAGCCGCTGGGCGGAGGTTTGTATGTATTCCATACGCTCAAGCTGCCGGGCGGTCAGCATAGCCTCGCGGTCGTGCGACATCACTTCGCCAAAACCGAGTATGGCGTTGAGCGGCGTGCGCAGCTCGTGGCTAAGACGACTTAAGAATCTGCCTTTTTGTTCGCTTGCTGTTCTAGCCTCGTTACGCTTTTGGGTAAGTTGCTCGTTTGCCGTCGTAAGTTCGTTCAGATACGCATTTCGTCTGCCCATCAAAATGTAGGCGATGATCGTGATGAATATGCTCAATACCGCGATGTGCAGAAAATGCTGGAACACCGGATTGGTCGGTGGCTCTGAGTAGTGTGTCGTGAGGTAGGATCCGTGAAAATAGACCGCGGCAACGATAGCTGCGTGTATGTTCAGCCAGATGATCAGCGATCGTTTTTCGCCGAGGGAAGCGACCATGAAGGGTACGAGTGATAACAGTGCAAGTGCGGATGGGGTTGGGGAGCCGCTAATCAAAACGATGACGAACAT
>Ga0105049_10009719_pt1 | contig 11060 bp, 12 predicted proteins | sample MAT06_FD_78087 | JGI IMG/M metagenome (GOLD analysis project Ga0105049, IMG submission 78087) | Freshwater microbial communities from Lake Fryxell liftoff mats and glacier meltwater in Antarctica - MAT-06 | ecosystem: Environmental > Aquatic > Freshwater > Ice > Liftoff microbial mat | place... | reverse complement strand
GGCTGTCCCGGGACACGAAGTCAGTCGGTGAGGCCTGGAAGTCGAGCGCGCCGATGCGATTCGAACCGGACTCCGTCAGGTACGTGAGCAGCGGCAGCTCGTTGGTGTCCTGGGCGCTGACGCCGACGAGGCGCCGCAGCAGCACCTGCATGCCCCAGGAGTCGGGTGCCGCGTCGCGGATCACACCGTGTGCATCCATCCCTGTCGGCGGCCGCTGGATCCCGGGCTGCAGCGGCAGGTCGTCCGGCTGGAGCATCACCGCGTCGGACCGACTGAGGTAAGACTTTGCGTAGTTGAAGTGCAGCTCGATAGCGGTCTGGGTGATGGCGCCGACGACCACCGGCTCGGTGGCACCGGGCAGCCACACCCACACGTAGGCGCGGTCAGAAGTCATCGTCGACCTCGTCGAGTCGCACATGCACGCGGGCCGGCAGGAGCGCCAAGTCGCGCTGGCCCTGGGCGACGAGCTCAGCCAGCTCCCGGCCTTCCCGACCGAACAGCCGCACCGACAGCACCGTCGCCACCTCGAAGTAGAGGCCGATCGCCACGTCCGGATCTCCGCGCTCGACGCGGCGCAGGGTCACTCGAGTCGTGCCGGCCCGCTCTGCGACCTCCGTGGCCGTGCGCTCCTGCTGGCGGCGCTCGGCGGCCAGGAGCAGGCCGAACGCACGGACGCCGTTCGTGGTTCCACTCAGGTAGTTCCGAGCCATGGCTTCGATCCCCGTTGGTCAGCACAGTAACCATACTGACTCCTATGGATAGTGCGCTATCCGATATCCGTGGTCGAGCCCGGCTTCGCTCGGCCGACGGCGCGCCCGCGAGCTGAATCGACGCGGCGCTCAGCTGCGCAGCTGGACCAAGCCTCGCTCGACGTCGGCCACGTGGTGGGTGGAGTCGTGCAGTGCGTGCTCGAGGAGTGCCCGCACGTCCATCCGTGTCCCGCTGATGACCAGCCCTCGTGACCACGCACCAGGCGCCGCTGCCCCTGCTCGATCAGCGAGCCCGGTGAGCTCGGCGGTGAGTCCGGCCTGCACGTCGGGCAGGTGCTCGTCGGCGTAGGCATCGGCCGCGCTCTGGATGACGTCGTCGCCGATGTCGCCGACGACGGGTTCGTCCTCCTGGAGCGCCGCCACCACGCCGAGGACGTGCAGCGCGGTGATGTCCCGGCTGTGGGCGGCGTACTCGAACGCGGACCACACCTCCGGTTGGGGCCGGTCATGCAGCTCCGGACCGGCGGAGGTGAGCAGCTCCTGCCATCGTGGGATGAGGGCGCGGATGGCGGCGAGGAGCTCGGGATCGTCGTAGCGCGAGCCATCGAAGCCACACTGCGAGCAGCGCTCGTGGGCTCGCGCGGCCGGGCCGGTGGCGGTCACGAGTCCCCGCTCGAGTCCGGGTGGTCCCGGGCGTGCAGAGCCGTCGCAACAGGCTCCGCTTCTCGTCCTGGTGCTCCTGCATCCGGGTGAGGATCGAGCCGAGGACCCTGATGGCCTCGGAGATGGGGTGCCTGGTTGAACGTGACACTTCCGGGCACAAGGCGGCCCTTGATGTAGGGCAGAGGCCCCTCTGGGAGGTGCCACACGGCGCTGAAGGGCCCGGGCAGCGGCCGCCCGTCGACGATCTCCCAGCGCTCGACGGGTGTCCGCCACTCGGCGCGGACGAGGCCACCTGGGAGAGCGGCGAAGCGGTCGGTGGTGGAGAAGTCGCGCGGCGCACCCTGGTCGTCGAGGAACACGCGCCCGGTGACCGTGCGACCGGCATCGCTCAGACTCACGTCGAAGGTGTGGTCGTCCACCGCGACCCAGGTCGTCGGCAGGCCCAGCAGCATCGAGGGCGCGATGAGGATCGCGTCGTTGAGGTACGTAGTGAGCTCGCCGACGTCGAACTCGTCGCCCTCACCGTCGACGACGGTCAGCCGGTCGAACAGCTTGCCGATCATGCGACCTCGTCCGCCGAGGTAGGTGTCGCGTCCGATCATCGGAACGACGCCGGCGAAACGCAGGCGCATGACGAAGATGCGGGCGACCTCGAGCGCTGAGTTGTACTGCCAGGACTCCGCCGGCATCCACCCGAGTCTCGGCTTCAGCCAGAAGGTTCCGACGAAACGAGATTGGAAGGACCAGTCCCGGGGGCGGCCGACCACGCCCATGAAGCGCAGGTAGCGCTGCACCACCTCAGGGAGACCGATGAGGTCGGCTTCGAGCACTGGGGTGGGGTCGCCTGGCCCCGCCGGCAGGTGGGCGGACGCGACCTCGTCGACGTACCGGCGCTGCAGATCGGACCGCCGCACCGTCAACCCTGATCGGGCCAGGCGGAGATGAGGGCGTGGCCCACCTGGCCGGTACCGAACACGACGTGGAGGTCGGTGTCCCGATCGGCGCTCACGGGACGTCCACGAGCGTGGGCGGGGCATCGACGGGCTCGGCCACCTGACCTGCCCGCTCGCGCTGGGCCTTGAGGAGCCCGTAGAGCGGGATGCCGAGCAGGAGCAGGAGCATGGCCTGGTACACGGACTGGTAGCCGGAGGCGAAGGTCACCCAGAGGGAGAACATCCCGCCCACCACCGAGATGGCCAGGTCCCGGACGAGGGCCCGGCCTTGGACGACACGGCGTCGCGAGACCAGGTAGGTGAGCTGCGCGCAGGCGGACAGGAAGTACGGGATCGCCACCGTGACCACCGACAGGTACACGAGGTAGGTGAACACCTTGAGGCCGGTGGCACCGCTGTAGCTCCAGGCCATCAGGAGGGAGGCGACGATGGTCGACACGATGACGCCGAACCACGGCACCTGGTGCCGGTTGACCCTGGCAAAGGACCGCGGGAACAGACCATCCTTGGCGGCCGCGAAGGGCATCTCGGCGGTGACCATGGTCCAGCCGTTGAGGGCGCCGAGGCCGGAGACCACCGCTACCAGGGCGACGGCCTTGCCCACCCAGCCGGCGCTGAACATGGCGTTGAAGGCGGCGACGAAGGGGGCGCCGTCGTCGACGAGCTCGTCGTGGGGGACGAGTCCCATCACCACGGCGGTGACGGCGACGTACAGGAGCCCGCTGGCGGCGGTCCCGATGACCGAGGCCCGGCCGACGTTGACCCGCGGGTTCTCGACCCGCCCGGCGGCGATGGACGCGCACTCGACACCGATGAAGGAGAACAGCGCCACGCCGGCGGCGAGGTTGACGGCGTCGTAGAGGCTCCCGCCGGAGGCGTTGAACGGGCCGAAGTTGGCGGTGCTCACGAAGAACCAGCCCACCACTGAGATCAACAGCAGAGGAAGGAACTTGAGGACCACGGTGATGTTCTGGAACAGGGCCATCTGGCGGACGCCGACGAGATTGACGATGGCGGGGATCCAGAGACCGGTGAGGGCGATGCCGAAGCTGACCCAGGCGGTCGGGTTGTCGATGCCGAACAGCGACTGCACGTAGAGGACCCACGAGGCGACGATGGCGGCGTTCCCGGCCCAACAGGTGATCCAGTAGCACCAGGCGGTGAGGAACCCGGCGAAGTCGCCGAACTCGTGGCGGGTGTAGGCGTAGAGGCCACCTTCGCTGTTGGGCACCCGCTTGGTCAGCTGCCCGAACATCAGGCCCAGCAGGAGCGCCCCGACCCCGATGCCGCCGAGCGTGACGATGGAGCTGGTGCCAGCGCCGGCCAGGACGGCGGGCATCGTGAACACACCCGTACCGATGATGCTGCCCACCACCAACGCGGTCGCCGACGACAGCCCGAGCTTGTCGCCGCCTTGGGTGGCGGTGGCTTCGGGATCGGTGGGGGTCGGTGGGGCCGTGCGGTCCGGTCTGACGATCGTCGCCATGGGGCGGTCTCCTCTAGGTGGAGCGGGGCCCTTCGCCCCGCCCGGGCCAGCGTCCACGACCAGCCCAGACCGCAGTAGGGCCGAAGGTCCCCCGGGCCGAGCCCCAACGGCACTACCCCACCGCTCGGCGATCAGACCACCATCAGCCCCATGCCCACCACCTTCCACGTCGACTCCGAGGTCGGAGTCCTGCGCCAGGTGCTCGTGCACCGCCCCGACCTCGAGCTCCGCCGCCTTACGCCGTCAAACTGCAAAGAGCTGCTCTTCGACGACGTGCTGTGGGTCAAGAAGGCCCGCCAGGAGCACGACGCGTTCGTCGACACCCTCATCGACCGAGGCATCGAGGTCCTCGACGTCGGCGACCTGCTCGCCGAAACCCTCAAGGGCGACACGGCCCGGTCCTGGATCCTCGACCGCGCTGTCACCGAACGAGAGCTCGGACGGGAACTCGCCAACGCCACCCGCGGGTTCCTCGACGATGCGGATCCGACCATGGTGGCCAACCACCTGATCGGTGGGCTCACCCTCGCCGAGCTGTCGGGCGGAGCGCTCGGTCTGCGGGCCCTTGCCCTCGGCAGCCACGGCTTCGTGCTGCCACCGCTGCCGAACCACCTGTTCACGCGAGACACCACCGCCTGGATCTACGGCGGGGTGTCCATCAACCCGATGGCGATGCCGGCCCGGCGGCGAGAGGCCGCCCACCTCGAGGCCATCTACCGCTTCCACCCCACCTTCGCCGAGGAGACCTTCGCTCGCTGGTACGGCGGAGCTGACGAGGACCATGGCTCGGCGACCATCGAAGGCGGCGACGTGCTCGTGATCGGCCACGGCGCTGTCCTGGTCGGCATGGGCGAGCGCACGACGCCGCAGGCCGTCGAGGCGCTGGCCCGGAACCTCTTCGCCGCCCAGGCGGCGACGACGGTCATCCCGGTCGCACTGCCCTCGCGTCGCTCCTTCATGCACCTCGACACCGTCATGACGATGGTGCGGCCGGACACCTTCGTGGCCTACCCCGGTGTCCTCGAGGACCTGCGGGCGTGGACCGTCACCCCCGGCGACGCACCCGACGAGCTCGTGGTCACCGCTCAGCCCGACGTGTTCACGCCCGTCCGGGAGGCGCTGGCCCTCGACGACGTCCAGGTCCTGACCACCGGCGGCGACGAGAGCGAAGCCGAACGGGAGCAGTGGGACGACGGCAACAACGTCCTCGCCATCGCCCCTGGCGTCGTCGTCGCCTACGAGCGCAACGTCGACACCAACACCAAGCTCCGCAAGGCCGGCATCGAAGTCATCACCATCGCTGGCAGCGAGCTCGGCCGCGGCCGCGGTGGGCCCCGCTGCATGAGCTGCCCCCTCGTCCGTGACCCCGCATGAGCACCGAAGGATCCACCCCCATGAAGGACCTCCTGCGCATCGCCGACCTGAGCCGGGCTGACCTCGAGCTCGTGCTCGACCTCAGTGACGCCGTTCATGCCGACCCGCACCTTCACGCCGGCCTCCTCGACGGCGAGACCGTGGTGACCTACTTCGCCAAGCCCTCGACCCGGACCCGCCTGTCGTTCGGTTCAGCGATCACCCACCTCGGCGGCGTCCCCGAGGTCGTCGGACCCACCGAGCTCCAGCTCGGTCGCGGCGAGACCATCGAGGACACGGCGCGGGTGATCAGCCGGTACGCCAAGGCGTTCGTGATCCGCACCTTCTCCGACGACGACGTCCGCCGGTTCGCCGGGGCCGCGACCATCCCGGTGATCAACGGGCTGACCGACCGGCACCACCCGTGCCAGGCCCTCGCCGACCTCCTCACCCTCCGACGCCACTTCGGGCGCTTGAGGGACCTCCGAGTCGCCTACCTCGGCGACGGCAACAACGTGGCCCACAGCCTCCTCGAGGCCTGCGCGCTGGCTGGCGTCCATCTCACCGTCGCCACCCCGCCGGGCTACGAACCCGACCCCCAGATCGTGGCCGATGCCCGGCGGATGGCCGCCGACTCGGGCGCGCTCGTGGTGACCACCACCGACGCCCACCTCGCCGTGAGCGGCGTCGATGCCATCTACACCGACGTGTGGGTGTCGATGGGCGACAGCGACGACGAGCGCACGACCCGCAGCCAAGCCCTCCGGGACTACCAGGTGAGCGCCGAGATCATGCGCGAGGCCTCGCCCGATGCCGTGTTCATGCACTGCCTCCCCGCCCACCGCGGCGAAGAGGTCACCGCCGAGGTCATGGACGGACCGGCGTCGATCGTGCTCGAGGAGGCGGAGAACCGCATGCACACCGCCCAGGCCCTGCTCATAGCCCTCTCCCTGGGGAAGCTCACCGGGTCCGGCACCACGGAGATGGCCGGCACGCGATGAGGGTCGTCATCGCGTTGGGCGGCAACGCCCTGCTCCGACGAGGGGAACCGATGGACGTGGCCGTCCAACGGGCGAACCTCAAGGTCGCCGCCGAGGCGATCGCCGACGTCGCGCAAGATCATCAGGTCGTGCTCACCCACGGCAACGGGCCACAGGTTGGGCTCCTGGCCCTCCAGAACGACGCCTACACGGACGTCGAGGCCTACCCCCTCGACGTCCTCGACGCCGAGAGCGAGGGCATGGTGGGCTACCTCCTCGAACAGGAGCTCGGTCGCCACCTACCGCCGGAGCGGCTGGCCACCCTCCTCACCCAGGTGATCGTCGACCCCGAAGATCCCGCGTTCTCCCACCCGACCAAGTTCGTCGGGCCCGTCTACTTCCTGGACGAAGCGCAGGTCCTCGCCCAGCAGCGAGGGTGGGACGTGGCGGCCGACGGGGACCGGTGGCGACGAGTGGTGCCATCGCCCGCCCCGCTCCGGATCGTCGAGATCGACACGATCCGGATCCTGGTCGACCATGGCGTCACCGTCACCTGCGTGGGCGGCGGGGGCATCCCCGTCGTACCAGACGGCACCGGCGGGCTCCGGGGCGTCGAGGCCGTCATCGACAAGGACCTGTCCGCATCCCTGCTGGCCACCGCCCTCGATGCCGATGCCCTGCTGCTGCTCACCGACGTCGACGCCGTGTACCGCGACTTCGGCGGCCCATCGGAGCAGGCCATCCGGGACACGACCCCATCCGCGCTGGCGGCCCTCGTGCTCCCCGCCGGGTCCATGGGGCCGAAGGCCCGAGCCGTCTGCCAGTTCGTCGACACCGGCGGCCATCTGGGTGCCATCGGGGCCCTCGGCGATGCCGCCGCCATGCTCCGGGGTGACGCGGGGACGATCGTTCGGCGAGCCACGAGCTAGCACGAACCAGTGACCGCCAGGTCCACGCTCATCACCGGCTGCTACGAGATGAACGTCCCCCCAGGAAGACCGTCTCGCGAGCTTGGCGGGGCCAATCCAGAGGTCAGGTCGTGCTGGGGGAGATGCCCGGGGCCGGCTGGCCGTCCTTGGCCTCAGGTTGCCGCGGGGGCTGTTGGTCGTCCACGACCTTGGTGAGCGCGATCCCCCCCGCCATCACGGTGCCGTAGATCGTGATGGCAAAGATGATGATCCCGACGAGGAAGATGGCGCCTTCGTTCATGACCCGACCTCGGCGCGGTTCCGGAACTCCACGCCGTGGACCGGCGAGAGGAGCAGAGTCCCGAGGGAGTGGATCGACGGCACCCAGAGGCCGACGAAGATGCCGGCCTGCGTCTCGTCGGCCACGAAGTAGAGGTACACGGAGAACAGGAACGAGAAGAACCCGGCCAAGAGGAAAGGGAGCCTGGCTCGGAGATCTACGGGGAGGCGTCGCATGTTGGCGTCCTTTGTGTGGAGGGCTGCCACCGTCTCAACACGCTTTGGTTTCATTCATTCCAACACGTCAGGCATGGATCGCGACGGGCCGACCGACCCGCACGGGAACGCCGGGCGACCAGAGCGCCGACGGCGGCCCGACCGGGGCCGGCAACCCCGCCGCCTCGATGAGGTCCTGGTCGAGGTGCTCGACCGCGGCCGTGTGCAAGGGCCAGGCGGGATGGTGAATCGGGGCGTACCGGAGGCGGCCTCGACGGGTGGCCGAGACGAGCCCCCAGCGGGCGGTGAGGAACTGGATCAGATCGTCGGGGCGACCGATGGCAGCTCCGGTGCGAACGACGATCTCGGCGGTCGCGCCGCGGGAGCGATCGGGCCAGCGCCGCTGCACCCTGCTCACCACCAGATCGTCGCGGCGCGTGTGGGCAGCCCGGCCGAAGCAGTACGGCAGGTGGTAGGCCGCTCGGGCGACGACGGCCGGCAGCCACCGGTCGACGTCGAGCGAGAAGAACCACACCCCTCGACGGTCGCCCGCTCGCACGTAGGTGCGGACGTTGACCTCCGGGAAGGCGCCAACGAGCGGCAGGGGCGCCAGCCCTGGGAGTCCGAGGCCCTCCATCTGAAAGGGCACGAGGGCTACCCAGGCCGATCCGTCGTGGACATCGACGTCCACGCCCGGCGGGAGCAGGCGCTGGACCTCGGCGGGGTCGTAGCGCCAGTGCAGGAACACCACGTCGGTCCATCGCTGGACCATCACCGGCCGCCGGACTGGCTCGGCGGGCCGAGACGGGAGGTCGAGTGCGATCGGTCCCACGTCGCTCACTCAGCCCGAGCCGAGCGCTGCAGTCCGAACGCGCCGTCAACCATGCCCTCACTCTAGCGCCGAGGGCGTCAAACAGGACTAAGTTGCGCTGAGTGCCCCGCCGTCCGCTCCTCCGCCCCGAGAGCGTCGCGCAGGGTTCCGAGCCACCTGGTCGCTGCCCCGTACCCTGTCTTCGTGACTGACCCCTCCGCTCCGCTCGCTCGACTCAGGCCGTACAACCTCGTGGCCGGGGCGCTGCACCTGGTCCAAGCGGTGGCGATCGTCGCCTTGGCGAACAACTTCTCGCTTCCCGTCGGTGCCAGCTACCTGGTCGGTCCACCGGGGCCGAACGTCGACCGACAAGACGTCACCCTCTTCAACGTGAACTACGCCTGGACCATCGCCGCCTTCTTTGCTCTGTCGGCGCTCGCGCACCTGATCGTGGCCGGACCGCGATGGGGGTCATACCAACGCGAGATCTCGAGCGGTCGCAACCCGTACCGCTGGCTCGAGTACTCGCTCAGCGCCTCGATCATGATCGTGCTGATCGCCATGCTCACGGGCATCAGCGACGTCGCTGCGTTGACTGCCCTCGTGGGCGTGAACGCCTCGATGATCGGGTTCGGGTGGATGCAGGAACGGTACGAGGCACCTGGCGCCGGGCTCGGCCCGTTCTGGATCGGCTGCGTCGCCGGCGCCATCCCATGGATCGCCATCGGGATCTACCTCGTCGGGCCGGGCGCCGACCAGCGGGCACCAGGGTTCGTCTACGGCATCTTCGTGTCACTGTTCATTCTCTTCAACTGCTTCGCCATCAACCAATGGCTGCAGTACAAGCAGCTCGGCAAGTGGACGGACTACCTGTTCGGCGAGCGGACCTACATCACCTTGTCGCTCGTCGCCAAGACCCTGCTCGCCTGGCAGATCTTCGCCTCGACCCTGGCCTCGACTGCGAACTGAGACGGATCGTCGATCCGCAGCAATCAGCGGAGCTCCGGACCGTTCAGCTTACGGCCGGCGGGCACCGTGAAGGTGCTTCAGCACGGCCGACGCGGTGCGGCCACCGCTGAACATCGCCCCCTGGATCGATGCGGTGTCACGATGATCGCCGCACACGAACACCCCTTCGCCCAGCGCAACCGGCTGCTTGGGGTGGAGTGGTGGTCCCTGCGCCGGCTGGCCGTGCGCGATGACGTCGGTCCGCAGGTGCTCCCAGTCGGCGGTGCCGGAATCGAACCAGCGGGCGAGCTGCTCGCGCACTCGGCCGGTGATGGTCGGGTCCAGCGCGGCAGGGCCCGGAACGGCCGCTGCCACGAGCGCACGGCCGGCGGGCGCGTAGGACGGCGACACCTCGCTCATCACCGCCACGTTCTTGGCCGGGCCGCTCGCCTCCCCATCCAGGATGAGCAGTGGCCCCTGCAACGGTGGCCCGGGCGCCGCGAACCAGCAGCACGCCGCCGCCCGCGAACCCGGATCGGGGACGCGCTCGCCGAGCAACCGATGGGCCGCCGGCCCCTCGGTGGCCACCACCACCGCTCGGCCGCTGACGTGCTCGCCTCCTTCGAGGACCACGCCCGAGCCGTCGATCTCCACGACACTTGCCCCGAGCCGCACGACATCGTCAGGCAGCGTCGCCGCGAGCTGGGCGGGGATCGTGCCCATCCCCCGGCGCGGCACACCCGTGGCCCCCACGGCCAGCATGCGCAGGATCGTTTCGAACCGACGACTGGACACCTCGAGGTCAGGATCCAGCTGGATGCCGGCGAACAACGGCTGCCAGAACGACTCCATCATCCGGTCCGAGAACCCCGCCCTCGCCAGTCGTTCGGCCGTGGTGGTGTCGGGCCGTCGGAGCAGCTCTCCCACGGTGTGGCGTCGCACATCGAGGACCAGCCGCACCAACCTGGCCTTGTCGGCCAGCGTGCCGATGGGCGCCGCCACCGTCCCCGGGATCCCCAGGGGCCGCCGCAGGGGATCGCTCACCCGGTGGAACCGGCCCCCCCGCCGAATCGCGGCACCGGGCTCGAACAAGCCCACCTCGAGGGCCGCGACATCAAGGCGCTCCTGCACCTCCGGGTATGCAGTGAGCAGGATCTGGAAGCCCCGATCGAGGAGAAAGCCGTCCACGGCATCGGTCCGCACCCGGCCGCCGACCCCGTCCGACGCCTCGAGCACCGTGCACGCCACGCCGGCCCGGGTCAGGTCCTGCGCGCACGCCAGCCCGGCCAGGCCCGCACCGACGATCAGAACCTCACTCATGAGCACCCTCGGCGGGAGCGCACCCCGTCGCCAGCCCGTCGAGTCGGCTCAGCGCCATCCGGCAAACCGCCAGGTAGGGCGCCGCGACCCACGGCGCGCCGAAGCCGACGCGACACCGATCGGGTCCCAGCGGCTCAACCGTGTGATCCGTCGCCGGCACGCCGGCCACCGTCCACGCCCAGCGAGCCCCGCGCACGTACCGGGTGATCTCGAACGGCACGCGCAGCCCGCCGACTGTGGTGACCGACCCCCGGCTCCCCAGTCGCAGGTCGGGGCCGTCGAGCACGGCTCGGCGAACGCTAGGGCCCCATGTCGGCCAGCGCTCCGGGTTCACCAGCAGCTCCCACAGCACCGGTGCGGGCGCATCGATGTCCCGCCGGATCCAGGGCTGCTTCACGCCGTGAACCGCGTGCTGGGGAGGTCGGTCACGCCT
>Ga0105049_10009718_pt1 | contig 11060 bp, 10 predicted proteins | sample MAT06_FD_78087 | JGI IMG/M metagenome (GOLD analysis project Ga0105049, IMG submission 78087) | Freshwater microbial communities from Lake Fryxell liftoff mats and glacier meltwater in Antarctica - MAT-06 | ecosystem: Environmental > Aquatic > Freshwater > Ice > Liftoff microbial mat | place... | reverse complement strand
TCCATCGGGCAGCAAGCGTAACCCTGAGCAACAATTGCAAGCATCAAATTCTCACACGCAAGAGCCGTGCTCTTAGTCACCATCTCAAACAATTCAGCTCGCCCGAGCGGGCCTCTTGTCACAGGTCTAAAAAGTCCCATCGCTGTAAATAAAATCCATTTAACGACGGCCCAAAATCCAAACGGATCGCTTCGATACATCAGCGGTATGAGCTTGGCGTAATATTTTCGCAAAATTGCGGGTGACTTCGGATTTTCGTCGATCTTTTCGAGCATCATCTTTCGATTTCTCTTCCACGTATCAATTCGAGAAACCGCCACAATCATATCCGACGATGATCGTGCAGCTTGTTGTGACAAACATGCCTTAATCAATGCCTCTCGTTTCTCGGGTGTCTTTACCCAATAAAATTCCCACGGCTGCATATTCGAAGAATTAGGAGCTAGGAGCGCTGCTTCAAGCGCCCGCTTTATGACGTCCTCGGGAATCTTCTTCGCACTGAATTTCCGAACTGATCGACGTGTCTTCACGACATCAAAATAATCCATAGTAATTTCGATAGATTAAAGACTTCGGGCCTATTTGTGCTAGAAAAAGCTGAATGCACCTGTTTATTTTTGGATTCGCCGCTTTACTACTTCAACCTACGACTAAGGAAGTCCACGTCGATACGGGCGCAGGCAAAATATCCGTCGGCGTAAGTGGAAATAGTATTGCAGACAACATTACGGCGAAGGGGCCGAAGGATTTGGAACTCGGCGTTGTGATTCCTGTCGATTTGTCTGACTACTATTCAAAGTGGGTCGAGATTCAACCCTTTTACGTGGAGCGAGTTGAGCAATCCGATAAGACAATTGAATCGCGAAGCCGGGGCCTGGGTTTGAAAGTGACATTCGGAAGACCTGAGGAAAATTTTAGGTGGTATGTGCGAGCTAAAGTCGTGGACGACTTGGAGTCAAACTCAGAAACTCAATTGGAGGGACTCGTTGTTTTTGAGTTTAAATTCGGAGGCGTGTCATCAAAGGAGCGAACCAAACTCGACCGTCTAAGACGAAATCCGCCTCTTACTTTTAAGATCGCCGAGCTTCTTTATGAGCGCGCCAAACAAAAGAAAATGGATTTAAGCGAGCGCCAAAGTATTCACATCTTTGTAATGGCCTCCTATATTCAACAGGTCCGAGTATTGAAGAAGATTGCTCAGGACGAGGCCATTTCACGTGAGCAAATCACGCGCTTCATGCAAGACGAATTCATGGTGAATTTTGACATCTTGGGGGAGGAGCCTACATACCTTGCTGTAAGGCCCACCGGGCGAGTCTCGAAGTATGTCCCGACCGAGGGCTTTTTAGATGCTGATCAAATGATCCAAGATTTTTTTGATTCTCTCTGATAAACCTTCGTCCTATGGCAAACACTCATGGCAGAAAAATTAGCATAATTGGTGTTCCGATGGATCTTGGTTCTGCGCGCCGGGGCGTCGATATGGGACCATCCGCTGTGCGAATTGCAAACCTTCAGGAGAAGCTCGAGAAGCTCGGCCATACTGTTGTTGATCGAGGCAATATTGAAATTCGAGGGCGAGAGTCATTAAGCGAAGGCACAGGAAATGCAAAATACGCAGCCGAGATTGCAAAACCTTTAAAAGTTCTTTCTGATTTAACCTATCAAGCCTGTAAAGAGGGGTCGATTCCTTTGATTTTAGGTGGTGATCATTCGCTCTCGATCGGCTCTGTTGCGGGAATTTCAAAATTCTATCGTGAGAAAAAAGAATCAATTGGAATGATTTGGTTTGATGCTCACGCAGATATCAATACTCCCGAAACTTCTCCGAGTGGCAATGTCCATGGAATGCCAGTGGCGCACCTTTTGGGTATTGGAAATAAAGACTTACTTGCAGTGGCTGACTTTCAGCCCATTCTTGATAAAACGAAAGTCGTTTTGGTGGGGCTGCGTGATTTAGATCCGGGTGAAAAAGAAACAATTCGAAAGCTCGGTGTTACCTGCTTTACAATGCGAGAAATTGACGAAATGGGAATGAGAGCAGTGATGGAACAATCGATTAAAATTGCCTCGAATGGAACTTCTGGAATTCATGTTTCTTGCGATATGGATTGGATTGATCCGGCCGACGCGCCGGGCGTGGGAACTCCTGTTCGAGGTGGCGGATCCTATCGAGAGAGTCATTTGTGTATGGAGTTGATTGCCGATACCGGAAAGATGATTTCCATTGAAGTCACAGAGGTGAACCCGGTTCTAGATCGCGAAAATAAAACCGCCGCGCTCGCAGCGGAAATGCTCTTGAGCGCCTTTGGCCTGCGAATTCTTTAGGATCAATCGCCAGTATTTTTATCCTCGTTTCATTTTCGACTAAATTTTAGCGACATTCAGTTATTTTGAATTGCTCTGGTTCAAGTCTTCTCCGAGAATCCGTTTAACTCGCTCGATGAGTGAGCTGATTAGAAAAATTAATTTTAAGGAGTTACGATGAAAGTATTAAATATTTTGGCAGTGTCCGCGTTTGTTTCACTAAGCGGAAGTGCCTTGATGGCGAGTGCCCATGGAATCTGCACGATTAACGGCAAAGCGGATGCAACCAAGATGGACGAAAAATCCTGTACGGACGCCCACGGAAAGTGGACTCCTTCGACTCCTACAGATACCAAGAAATAATTGAATCTTCGTTTATTTTGAAGATTGAGCCCGGCTCTTAATTGAGTCGGGCTTTTTTATTTGTACCTCCGGCATTTTTTGAACTAAAGGCAAGAAGCGATGACGTCCTATTATTCGGTAGAGATCCGAGCTCCCAAAAAGTTTGCATTTAAAGATAGAGATGTCTGGTGGTCGAACTGGATGTCTGAGCTTTCAGGGAATCCGTCTTTTTTGGGGGCGGAAGAGGGAAGTCTGATAGTACACGAGCGAAGGCTGGATTCAGCAATTCCCGACTACCAAAACGATCTCTTGAGCGGTTGCGAAATCCTGGAGTCCAGAATTTATTTTTCCAATCGAGAAGCTGCTGAATTGATGCGCGACCGGATTGAGAGTCTTGAGTCCACTGAGCTTCGAGTTTCAATCAAAGAAGAGAAATCGCAGGATTGGAATCAAGAGTGGAAGAAGTCTTTTCGAGGCGTTGATATTGCGCCGTTCTGGGAGATTCTTCCCGATTGGAGAGCAAAAGAAATCGCAGTCTCCGCAGTGTCCAACAAGAAGCGAATTCTTATAAATCCTGGTTTGGGGTTTGGATCGGGCACACATCCAACCACCCAACTATGTTTGGAAGTCATGGGTCGCGATTACTTAAAAAATCCCCAGTCTTTGTCTGGCGCTCGGGTACTCGATTTTGGAACTGGCTCAGGAATTTTGGCGGTTGCAGCGGCGAAATTAGGGGCACAGGTGGATGCCGTAGAGATTGACCCGATGGCACTTGAAAGCGCGAAAGACTCTGCTGCTCTCAATCAAGTGGAGGATCGGATTCAATTTGCACTGACCCTCAATGATTTGAAGTTCGAGTCCTACGATCTCATCATGGCCAATATTCTGAGGCCGGTACTTCTCGAGGTTACGCAGAGCCTTACTGAGCGAATGAAGTCAAGATCTCGTATTCTCCTGACAGGCTTGCTCGAGGAACAGGCGGATGAAGTCGAAGCAAAGTATAGGCTCGAAATGCATGAAAAATTTCAGGGACCCTTGATTACAAACCTTCTCTCAAAAGCTGAATGGCGACTTATCGAGCTCAGTTTACTCAGTTAAAAGTCTCTCGTTGCCGACGATTGTCGGGGAGCGTAAATCTTTGCGGATGAACTTCTGGGGCCTGAATCTTCTTGAGATCCTTGTGACCCTGTCGATATTGGTGGCCGTCATTCCATTTTTGGGGTTCTCGATTGCCCGCTTGTTTTCGAATGCCGACGTTGCTGCACGACATCCTTTCACATTCATCGAGCGATTCATTTATCAAATATGTGGCATCAACCCTCTTGAAGACATGACATGGAAGAATTACGCGAAGGCATTAATTTATTTCAATCTTGCAGGGATATTTCTACTATTTTCGATCTTAAAGTTTCATGGAATGAGCTTTGGATTGAGTTTGAACGTCGCCATCAGTTTTGTCACAAATACAAACTGGCAGGCCTATTCAGGGGAAGTAGATTTAACTCCCATGATTCAAATGCTTGGCTTGGGAGTTCAACATTTTTTAAGTGCGGCAACTGGAATTGCTGTGGTTTTAGTTTTGGCTCGGTCTATTAAGCGAAAACTTAGCGCCGGAGTTGGAAATTTTTGGACGGATCTGGTGCGTTCTACCATTTATGTTCTTCTGCCTTTGAGTCTCATCGGATCTTTGGCCCTCGTCTCTCAGGGCGTGGTACAGAGTTTTAGTGCTGATCAGGAAATCATAAGCCTCGAAGGCAAACCACAAGCGATGAAAGTAGGACCCGTGGCTTCTCAAGTTGCCATTAAGCAGCTCGGGTCGAATGGCGGGGGATATTATGGAGCGAATTCGGCTCATCCATTCGAGAACTCCACTCCATTTTCAAACTTTTTACAGATACTCGCACTCTTGCTGCTTCCGGGGGCTTTGATTTTTACTTATGGTCTTTTGGTAGATGACCGCAAGCACGCATGGGCACTCTTCGGGGCCTCGTTCGCTCTATTTATAGTGGGCCTCACTATAGTTTTTTGGGCTCAAGCTCAGGGAAATGCATTTTTGGGTGGCCTACCATTTTTGGAAGGAGTCGAACTCAGAAATGGACTGGCAAGCTCTTCGTTTTGGGCCGCGGCTACTTCGGCGAGTTCAAACGGATCGGTCAATCTCTCACTCACCTCGATGTCTCCCATCTCTGGGCTTGTCGCCCTCTTTAATATTCTTACTGGCGAAGTAATTTTTGGTGGAGTTGGAAGCGGCGTTTACGGTTTGGTTCTTTATGCGATTCTTACTGTTTTTTTGGCCGGCCTCATGGTGGGTCGCACGCCTGAATATTTGGGCAAGAAGATCACCGCGGATATTGTAATTCTATCGTCGATTGGAGTGCTTGGGCCAGCCTTACTCATCTTGATTTTTTCAAGCGTTGCGACAATTTCGACGCTTGGACTATCTGCTTTAGGTCATGCAGGACCGCATGGACTAACCGAAGTACTTTACGCATTTGGATCGATGGTGGGAAATAATGGGAGTGCATTTGGTTCGCTCAATGCTTCTTCACCTTTCTATTTGTGGGCTGGGAGTTTTTGCATGTTTTTGGGTAGATTTGGAGTGATTCTTCCTGTTATCGCCGTCGCGGGTAAATTTGCCGCTGCAAAAATTACGCCTCCGAGTTCTGGAACCTTTCCCACCAATGGTCCCACCTTTGCTGTACTTCTGATTGTTGTTGTAATTCTCGACGGCGCTCTTACATTCTTCCCAGCTTTTGCTCTTGGGCCCTATCTTGAACATCTACTGATGATTGCTGGAAGAGGATTTTAGAATGGTTGTTCATGCGCATCGCAAATCGGCAGGCAATACAACTTCAGTGTTTAAACGAGCTTTAGTCGGGTCGATTTTGAAGTTGAATCCTCGTGAGCAAATCCGAAATCTCGTCATGTTCGCGGTTTATTGTGGAACGATTGTATGCAGCCTTCATTTTCTTGCTAGTTTTCCTGAATTTTCACCCTTTGAGTTTCAAATCTGCATTTGGCTCTGGATTACGGTATTGTTTTCTAACTTTGCGGAGGCCTTGGCAGAAGGCCGGGGCAAAGCACAAGCCGATAGCCTTAAAAAAGTCCGTACTCAAACTGAGGCGCGTCTTTTGCGTGATGGAAAAGAAAGCCGCAAGTTATCTTCCGAATTACAACCTGGTGATCTTGTAGTTTGCGAATCTGGCGAAATTATTCCTGGAGACGGTGAGATCATCGAGGGAATTTCTAGCGTCGATGAATCGGCCATCACAGGCGAGTCGGCTCCCGTAATTCGGGAATCGGGCGGCGACCGCTCTGCGGTTACAGGGGGTACGAAAGTTCTGAGTGACCGCATCGTCATTCGAATTACCTCCAGACCTGGAGATACATTTTTGGATCGGATGATTTCTCTCATTGAGTCGGCCAAGCGACAAAAAACTCCGAATGAAATTGCTCTGACGATCCTACTCGTCGCAATGACGATTACCTGCTTCGTCACGGTTGTTAGCTTGAAGGCTTTTGGGACATATTCGGAGTTGGCTGCAGGACAGGTAGGACCATCGAGTTTGAATCTGATAATTCTGATAGCACTTTTAGTTTGTCTGATTCCCACGACGATTGGGGGGCTTCTCAGCTCCATTGGGATTAGTGGTATTGACCGCTTGATCAAGGAGAATGTGATTGCGATGAGCGGTCGCGCTGTTGAAGCTGCCGGCGACGTGGACGTTTTGCTCTTGGATAAAACGGGAACCATTACTTTGGGAAATAGAATGGCCACGGATTTTTTTCCGGCTGAGGGAGTTTCTAAGGAGGAGTTGGCAGATGCGGCTCAGTTAGCATCACTTGCGGACGAAACGCCAGAGGGCCGATCAATTGTAATTTTGGCAAAAGAAAAGTTTAAAATTCGTGGAAGAAATATTGCTGAGCTCAAAGCTAAATTCATTCCGTTTACTGCAAATTCTCGAATGTCGGGCGTGGATCTTGATAATGCTGGGGGCTTGGGACTTCGATCGATTCGAAAGGGTGCAGTTGATACGATCGAAGCCTATCTCAAAGCTCTCAGTTCGACGCTCTCACCCAAAATAATGCGTGATGTTAAAACAATTGCAAGTCAGGGTGGGACGCCACTCGTTGTTACCGATGGAATACGAGCCCTTGGTGTTATTTATTTGAAAGATATTGTGAAGGGCGGAATTCGCGAAAGGTTTGCTGAGCTTCGTAAGATGGGGATTCGAACGGTCATGATTACGGGAGATAATCCCCTGACTGCCGCTGCGATCGCAGCAGAAGCTGGCGTCGATGACTTTATTGCGGAGGCGACTCCAGAAACCAAACTTAAGCGAATTCGAGATGAGCAAATGGATGGGCATTTGGTTGCCATGATAGGTGATGGAACCAACGATGCGCCTGCACTTGCCCAGGCCGATGTTGGGATTGCGATGAATACCGGAACGCAAGCGGCCCGCGAAGCGGGAAATATGGTGGATCTCGATAGTAATCCCACGAAGCTTTTAGAAGTGGTTGAAATTGGAAAAAGAATTCTGATGACTCGTGGTGCGCTCACAACTTTTAGCATCTCCAATGATATCGCAAAATATTTTGCGATTTTGCCCGCAGTTTTTCTGTCGCTCTATTCGGTTGCTGGCGAAGCAGGGCCACTTGCCATACTGAATGTGATGAATCTTCATTCGCCGCAGTCCGCCGTGTTGAGTGCAGTTATTTTTAATGCGTTGGTGATCATCGCTCTGATTCCTTTGGCGCTTCGAGGCGTTCCCTATTCTCCGCTGCCAGCTACTATTCTTCTGCGAAGAAATCTCATTGTTTATGGGTTGGGCGGAATTATTGTTCCATTTATTGGAATTAAGATCCTCGATATTTGCTTAATCGCCATTGGATGGGTGAGCTGATGTTTAGCTCTCTCTCTCGATCATTCAGACTCCTCCTTTTGATGACTTTTATTTTGGGAGGTTTGTATCCGGGCTTCGTGTGGATTTTTGGAAAGATCTTTTTTGCCGAGAAATCCGAAGGTTCTTTGATCATCGTAAACGATCAAGTTGTTGGATCCCTACTACTGGGGCAGGAATTTACAAGCAGTAACTACTTTTGGGGCAGACCGCTACCTGTGTCTTTGGCGTCGCCAACTTCAATAAAGTTGAAGGAGCGTATTGAAATGCGGGCGCACGAATTTAGAAAGACCCATCAGCTTTCAGATTCAGTACCAATTCCACCAGATCTCCTTCTTGCGTCCGGGAGTGGACTAGATCCGCATATAAGCCCCGCTGCTGCCATCATTCAATTGGATCGAGTGGCACAAGCTCGAAAGCTCTCTCGCAAGCAAATTTATGATTTGCGAACTTCGATCGATGAGCTGACGAGAGAAAAGGTGTTTGGTCTATTTGGGGAGGTTCGATTAAATGTTCTTCTGCTCAATATGCGTCTTGATGAGATCAGCGCCGCCAATTATTAGTGTCATATGAGAGTTTTGGTTGTCGAAGACGAGCCCGCCGTGGCTCGACATTTAACAGAATCTCTTCGCGATATGTTTGACGAGGTTGTTCCTGTTGAGCGACTGGAGGCTCTCGATACCTTACTGAATACGGAGGGGGCGGATTTTCCTGCTGTCATCATATTGGATCGACTTATATACGGTATAGACTCTGCCGCTCGAATTTCAAAGATAAGGACCAAATGGCCAAATTCTAAAGTTTTAGTTTTGTCGGCAGTTGGTGGCCCGGTTGAAAAGGGTCGCATCCTGGATGCGGGAGCTGACGATTATGTTTCGAAGCCTTTTTCGATGGAGGAGCTGAGCTCCCGAATTCGGGTTTTATTGAGACGACCCCAGAATGTTAGCAATCCGATTCTCGCTCTTGGTAATTTGGTTTTAAATCCTCTCAATCAATCGGTGGAAGTTCAGAAGGAGAAACTAGAGCTTTCAAGAAGGGAATTTCAACTTTTGAGTCTTTTGCTCAATCATCCAGCGAGGGTTTTTAGTCGGATCCAATTGCTAGATCAGATTTGGGATGTGCAAAATTATGTTGAATCTAATGTCGTTGAAGCAACGGTAAAGAATCTTCGAAAGAAGCTCGAATCGTCAAAGTCAAACGTCAAAATCTTGAGCAAGAGATTCATGGGATATTGGATTGAAGCTTAAACTTTTCTTCATTATTTGGATCACCTTTTTGGTGGCGGTGGTGACAACCAGCATTCTGTACTCGGAACTCTTGAAGAGGGAGCGAATGCGATCTCTCGACGCTCAAATCGAGAGTCTCTCGGGCTTACTACTCAGCAGCGAAATCGTTGGGGAGAGCATCGTTGACCTAAAGGAGGCTGACGAAATCATCCAGGGCATCATCGGAGAGTATCGACTGGGCCTCATCATTATTCTCAAGAACAGATCTGGAAAAATAATTTATCGAAATCATAGCGCAGAAAGGTTGCAAATTGATCCGCCCACTGATCCACAATGGCAATTCTTGGAATTTGATCAAAATATCATTCGCCTACTGAGCAATCGAGAGCCAAAGAAAACCACCATTCTTCAATTAGGACTAGTGGTGAATCGTTCACTGCTTCATCCCTATTTTTTTTCAAATTGGTTTGCCGTCTTTGGCATCATGGTACTCCTGATTTCTGGGCTGGTTGCTTTCGGGTTAACGAGATTTTTGCTAGCCCCTTTGCGAAAGCTCGCGGGTTATTTAACTGATTTGGCTAAGACAGACGACTCTCAGAACTTTGCAGAATGCGATCTTCCAAAATCACTCCAGATCTCCAATTTAAGTTTGTTTGGCAAATTTGATGAGCTGGCCAGACTCGTCCATGCTATTAAAGATTTTTTGCGGCATATTAATTCAGCCTTTCGTGTAAACCTTGCTCACTCGGCTCAGTTGGCTCACGAGATCAAAACGCCATTGACGATTATTCGAAACGAGCTAGAGCGAATGCGTCCTGAGCTAGCAAATTCTCATATCCGTCCCGTCGATGGATTGATCAATGAGGTCGATCAATTGGCAATATTTGTTGATCGTTACCTTTCGTGGGGTGAAAGCATTAACCGGCCAATTTCCTCTACTGAAATTCATGCGATTCATTTGGATAAATTTATTCCAGAACTCATTGAGAGGTGGAAATCGCTTTCACACGGCCGAGTCGAAGTCGAAATTTTAGAACCATTGATGATATTTTCCAATTCCTCGGATCTAGAACATATTCTTCTCAATTTGATTCAGAATGCGCTCAAATATTCCAATGACGACAAGAAAGTTCGCATCAGAGTTTCAAAGGGATGTCTTAGCGTTATCGACGAGGGGCCAGGAATTCCCGAGTCAGTCATCAACAAGCTCGGCCTTCCTTTTAATTTGGGTCCAATGTCTTCCAAAGGAATTGGACTTGGACTTTCGCTTGTTCATTTGATCTGTCGAAAATACAATTGGAAGCTGGATCTCAAATCGACCTCGAATGGGTCCGAAGCCTCGCTGGAATTTCCTATTGTTTAAGGAGGTTTAAAAAGAATCCAGATTCCCATAAGTATGAAAAGTCCACCGGCCCCGTAGCGTAGAACGGCGGGTGTCAAATAGTCGCTGAGTATACGACCGGCGATGAATCCCAATATTCCCGCAAATGCGAGACCGAGGACAACGGCCACCGCCACTTCCCAAGCGCCTTTCGAGTGAGCTGAAGCGGCCATGGCTGCGAGTTGAGTTTTATCTCCGAATTCGGCGATGAATAGAGTGATGAAGGTTGTCGCGAAAAGCTTCCAATCCATGCGCCTAATCTAAACGTAAACGTCATCTAAATTGAAGAAATATGATTTGTTTGCCCCCCCCCATTCAGTGAAAGAATAGTCGCATGACCAAGTCTGATGATAAGAATGAGTTTTTCCCCAAGGGTGCGCTGGCTTTTTTCGTTTCGATGATTGTTTTTTATGCGGCTCTTTGGTTTGGCCTTTATTTCTTAATGTTGGCGAGGAAGTAGCCAGTGCAAATTCATTGGACTGAGAAGCTCGTTGCAGTCATTGCGTCTGGTTTGCTGCTTTCTTTTTTGGCTGCACTCATTGCTGGCTACTATTTTTATGATTTGGATGTGGCCGATTGCGTTACAGATGTTCCACTGTTTTCAAAAGGCGAGGTTCATCAGATTTTTGATCCGACCAATTACCGCTCCAAATACGAAGTAAAGGTCGTAGCGAAGATGTGGACATTTGACCCACCCGTCATCGAAGTGGTTGCCGGAAGTGACATAGATTTTTATCTGACAAGCACCGATGTGATTCACGGGGTCATTATTCAAGGAACCAATGTGAATTTGATGGCGGTTCCAGGCGTGGTGAATTTTGCTCGATTGAGTTTTGATCAACCAGGGGAGTATTCATTTCTGTGCCATGAGTACTGCGGATCTGGGCATCAGTCGATGGC